>ULPI01008413.1_pt1 | contig 34296 bp, 32 predicted proteins | sample 1953381 | NCBI WGS metagenome assembly ULPI01 (sample SAMEA4835626, study PRJEB28245) | human gut metagenome | biome: gut microbiome; material: fecal sample | place: Denmark | collected 2008
TTTAAAACTTGTAGTTTATCAAATGCTTACTTTGAATTAAACGCATTATCCATTATTGAAATTAAGCATGATGGAAAATGAACATACTTTAAGTTACACCCTTTAAAGGTATTAGGTTCAATGGTTCTAATGGAACCTAATGACCATATTTTCTCAAGTGACTCACATCCCCAGAAGGCAGATTCTCCAATGAATTTCACACTCTTTGGTAAATCTAATGATTTAAGTGAATAGCAATCTTCAAATGCCTTGCACCCGATAGATTCAACGCCTTGCGGTACAAAAATTGTTTCAAGATTTCTTGCATTTGAAAAACATCCGTTAGCAATGTGTATAACATACTCAGGTACTGTGAATTGTTTTTGTTTGCCCCAATATGCAATTATCGTACTACCATCTTTTGTATATAAAGCATCCTCATTGACAATATAGTTTGGGGATTGATTCTCTATTGCGATTTTAGTATCATGGTAATATGGATCGCTTACGAAAGGGTTATCTCCTATTGCAACAACTGAAGAAGGAATTACCAATCGTTCAATACATTGATTGTTAAAAGCTCCGTTGCAAATAATACGAGTTCCTTTGCGTATATTGTAAGATTTACAATGCACGAAGCTACATGATAAGATTTTCTTCCCGTCTTGAGAATACAGTACGCCATGTTCATCCTTTACCCCTGCTGCCTTTTCTTCCTTTGTGGCTTCAGTTGAAATTGAATCTATGCGTCGCAATTTAATAAGTGATTCTACGAAACCATTAGCAGCAGACTTTTCATACCACCTTATCGCCAAAAGCCAATCTTTGGGTATAAATACTCCATAAGTATAGCATTTTGCTAACAAATACTGAAATAAAGCATTTTCATCATTTGCTTTTTGCTTAATGAAATCAAAGAGATTTTCAATACAGACGATATTTTCTTCATTGTAGAGTTTCGATTTAATAAACCAAAAGAGAGCTTTTTCATAATTTCTTGCTGTCCCATATCCTTTGAAGTACCATTCTGCCAATTTACCTTGCACTTTAGAATTACCGCTGTCTGCAGCTTTCTCTTTCCAGAATAATGCTTGTTGTGGATTTACCTCAGTTCCTATGCCTTTTTGATAACACATCGAGACATTATTGGCAGCCATTAAGCTTCCGGTTTCTGCTGCTTTTAAATAAAGAGAAAAAGCTTTTTCTTCATCTTTTTCAACACCAAGACCGTTTTCGTAACAAACAGCTAAGTTATTTATGGCAGATGAAGAACCGTGATCGGCGGCTATCTTGTACCATGTTACAGCTTCTGTATAATTTTGCGCAATGCCTGTTCCGTTGGCATATGACCATGCTACATAAAATGCAGCATCATAATCATCATTTTTTGCAGCGATTAAATACCATTTGAAAGACTCTTTTAGATTTTTAGACACCCCCAAAGTTCCGTTTTTATATATTTCTGCAAGCCTTATCTGGGCTTTGACGCTACATTTTTTTGCTGCAGTTTTATAGTTCTTTACAGCCAAAGTATTAGATTGATTTATACCACCTTCCGTAAATCCCTTTTCATAGTAACGAGCCAAGAGTAAGCAAGCAGATGCATTACCATCCTTCGCTGCGGATCGTATGTTCTTAATGCCTAACATAATATTCTTATTGCAATATTCTCCTTTTAGGAAATAAGTTCCACAAAAATATTTAGCCATAGCATTCCCAAGTTCTGCTGCGATTCTGAAGTTTTCAAAAGCGACTTCATGACTTCCAGCAATTTTTTCTATTTCGCCAAGACTTAGATAATAAATAGGAGCATCACATTCTTTTATCTTATTTATGGTTTCTATGGCTAAAGACATATTTTTCTCAATGCCATTCCCTCTTGCATACATCAATGACAAATTCCTGACAGCTCGTGTATATCCATATTCTGCTGCTAATTTAAACCACGCAAACGCTTCATTATTGCATTTCTCTACAAAAATTCCTTTTATATAGAATAGCCCCATAACGTTCATGCATTTAGCATCTCCATTCTCTGCACAAATTCTTACTTCATCAAAAATTGCTTTGGTCGATTCTTTGTCGTACCAAAGTGTGACATCATCAAAGAATTCTTTTGTCTTCCGATGAACCTCTTCTATATTGATAGCTGACAACTTTCTATTTCTCGTACTACACAACATGGTGCAGCATGTCCAGTCTTTATCTTCTCTTAGCTGTTGTTTGTCCAGATATTTTTCAAAATATAAATTTACCCCTAGATAATCCACAAACTCCTTAATACGGCTCATACGTCTTGAATTTTGCATTGGAGAAACTATAACAAATTCATTGTCTCCTTGGCACGATGTCTTAATCTTACCAGCTAATGGCGCAATATCGTATGTTTCTATGTCCAAAATATTGGAAAAAAGATGAAGGGTTGGACAATCTATGTATATTCGAATCTCATCTTCTAATAGTTCATCAAAACCTTTTTGAATTGCTATTATTGTTGCATCAGGAAAAAAATGACTACAAAGCAGTTCTGCTCTTGATAATGCCAAAGCGGAAGGCTCTATCAACGTGATGGAACGAACTTGTTGCTGTAAATTGTAATCTTTTATAAAGTCATGGTAGCACATTGTGGCTAAGCCTTGACCACATCCATAATCAACAATATCTATCTTCTCTGCAGATTTTATGTATGGACTTAATTGCTTGAAAGCATACGTTAACTTCTCTGCATGCATTTGACCATAAGAATAGAAATACATCTGCAATAATGGCTCAGAGTCAAGCAACTCTACTCCGCGATTTAATTGTTCAAACAATTCGTCAACTAACTCAGATGGGAGTTTTTGAACGAAATCGTAAGATATATTACGAACCTTCTCAAATGAAGGCTCGGACATATGCTCTATAATGTATGCAAATGTGGTTTTAGATTCTTTCATTTTCCAGTTTTGTTTTTTGCTTTGTGATATTTAAAGTTTGCTATTGTTGACTTCTTACTGATATTGGCATAGCAGTATTCGAAAAGATGTTGTCAGATGTTGTATTCGTCTATATCCTTGGCAACTATGCATCAACATAACTAGAGTAGCCTCTATAAATAATATCTTTAGATATTAATATTTCTCATCCCAATAGTCATCAAAATTCAATTCAGGTTGCGAACATTTTACTGAAATGACGCTACGATCCGGATTAATCTGAAATACACGACATTTATCTTTTGAATGATAATCTATATGAATGTTCTCTCCATCGGCAAGAAATATTTTATATTCCCGATGGAGCAAATCAGCACCTTGATTAGGTAAATCATTTATTATCACTTTAGCATCGGAAATATCAGGTAAATCAAACTTTTCGCGGTTTTGTTCACATAAGGATGCTTGTTCTTTTATAATGTTTATAGCTTCATGTATATTCATAATATCTAGTTTAAAATTACAATAAAATATATTATTATGGAAAGATTCTCCAAATACAAAAATATTATAATAATGATTTTTGTAGAAATAAAAGTCTGATATTTTAATAGATTGAAATGAAGAATTTTCATTATTTTTAGGGAAACGCAAAGAATTAAGTCGATATGAAAGATATTAATAGACTGAAAGTGGTGTTGGTTGAGAAGAAGAGGACGAGTAAGTGGCTGTCGGAGCGGTTGAAGATAAACCTTTCTACCGTATTAAAGTGGTGTATCAATTCGTCACAGCCGAATTTGACCAATCTTGTCAGGATAGCCAAGTAACTGGAAGTAGATGTTAAGGAGCTTTTGAATATGGATTTTGTACAGTAATGTAAGTCAACGGGATAAACATAGAGATAGAATACAAACCGATAGAGCATATACATCTGTCGGTTTATCCTCCTAAAGAGAATGTTCACGCCAGTTCTCCTGAAGGTATGAGCGAACAGCAGGTCAGACTATTTATTCTTTTTAAATATATGTGGCTGAAAGGTAAGTTTGAGGAAGCCGGAAGTCACAAATACCAAAAGCCGAGGGAGTATGTAAGCGGAGAAGCCCATTATTTTAAGTGGCAGCTGTATAGACTGAGAAATAGTCGAAGCCGGTGTGGCTTTATGTGGTGCAGATAATAATTATAATAATAAATTTATTTTAGGTGATTATGAATGATGTTAATGAGGAAATGATAGATGTTGAGCCTATATGTAGGCAATTTAAGCAATATATCGAGATAGATAACAGATGCATATTATCGGCAAAATTCGGTGATGGGAAAAGTTATTTTCTAAGTAAGTTCACCCAAATGTTTAGTGATGAATATTTGTTTATCACTATATATCCTGTCAACTATCAGGTCATGGGAAATGGTGAAATCTTTGAATTGATAAAAAGAGATATCTTACTACGATTACTATCTGAGATTACGATAAAATACAATGATATAGAGTTTACAAAATCATTCCAAGCTGCGTATTATTTAAATCAGAACTATGAAGAAGTTCTCGGAAATCTGATTCAAATAATACCTCAATTTAATTTATGCGGGTTGGAAATAGATTTAGGTAATATATCTAAGGGCCTTAAAAGCATAATTAGCGGATATAAAGAGTGGGAAAAGAAAATAAAAGAAATAGATAAAGAAAAAGCAGATAAATTCATAAAGGATTTTGATTTGCAAAAAGGATCTATTTATGAATTTGATGCTATATCTCAATTGATATATAATATAATTTCAGACTATAAGAAAAGTAGTGGAAAGAAAGTAGTACTGATTATTGAGGATTTGGATAGGATAGACCCAGCACATATATTCAGAATATTAAACGTGTTTTCTGCTCACTTTGACAATAAATCATATGGTGAAGGTAATAAGTATAACTTTGATAAAATAATCACTGTATGTGACTATAATAATATAAATAATATTTACCATCATGTATATGGTGAAAAGACAGATTTTATAGGATATATATCGAAGTTCTCCAACATTGAGCCTTTCAATTACTCATTATATAATCTGCTAAAAGAGTATATGATAAATCATTTATTGGACAAATCATTATTAAATTATAAGATTATATGTAATGCATTATGTGATAATATATTAGCATCTTTAAAAAAAGAACATAATCAATTTAATTTACGAATAGTAAAAGAAAGATTGCTTAAAGTAAGTAAATGTATCGTCAATGAGAATATTCCTTTAAAATATAGCTTAGAGGGCTATTATGTAAATTCACATAATACTTTTGCTATTCTCATGGCGATAATAAAAGTTTTTTGTTTAGAAGAGAAGACTATATTTATTGAAGACAACATAGATGAAATAATAAATCTTATTGGTACAAATTGGTTAATTTTACAACAAAGCGATGATGATATTACCTTCGAACTAGTAGTACATCAAGCAGGAAGTAAAATACAAATAAATCTCGCAAGAAATTTAAACAATTCTTATTATGATACAGATACAATAGGCTATTTTGATGTATTATTATGTGAAGATAAAATAATAAAAGAGACTAACTTATATTCCTATCATAATGTGGTTAAAAAATTAATGGTTAACCTTTTTGAAAGAAAGAATCTGATAATTGGATATTATAAAGATAATATAATATTATAGTTGAAAAGGAATGAAGCATGGCATCATTTGTATAGAAACCGAATGGTAGATAAGGAAAGGGACTATGAAATATTTTTTGTAAATGGAAAATACGGGATTCAAAGTGAGTTCCGTATTTTTTACTTTTTACATTTACCGAATGAAGAAGATTAGTAGTTTATCCCTTTCCTTTCAAAATTGTATCCTTTATCTTAAAAGAAAAAATTTCACCAAACCGTTTGTTTGATTTGGAAAATATCATACATTTGGGTTTGTAAAGTATTGATAATTAATGTATTAAGTATAACAATAAATAAAAAAAGAATATGGAATTAAAGAACGAAATTACGAAATTCAATCTTAGAGAAAATGGTGAAGTTGATAAGGATGATAAGAATGGCAAAATATCTGAAGCATTTAAACCAATAGCTGAAATGATATTATCAGGATATTTTAAAGTTTCCAAGAACAATAGTGATTCCTATGTGACCGTGCATCCAACTTGTGTGGAAATGTACTACCATGAAGAAGGGGAAGGCGATGATAAAATTAAAGATTATATTGTTTATCATAGAAATAGTAATGATGGTAAAAAGGAGGTATCTGTTTTTCCGTTAGGGGTATTGCATAACCACGTTTCCGGAATAGACTTAACTTTCGAAAGGATGGGAGAGAACAATAATCCAATTCGTTTCTCTGCTTTGATAAGGGAATTCTGGGTAGATAAAAGTCATAAGATAGAAGAATCGCATGAAAATTACGGTGAAGAAATATACACTGAATCTAACCCGGAAAAACGACCTACTTACCTATACGAGGCATTATATTCGCAATATTCTGTATTCGATGGCTTTAGTGTGCAATGGGTTGACGGTAATGAAGATGAAAGAAAAGAGATTCGTTGTGTGAAAAACAGATTGAATGTGGCTGAGTATGATATGAAAGATAATAATGATGGGAAAGGCCCTAAACCAGAAAAAATAAAAAAAGATGGTATTTCAAAAGAACTACTTACCAAGAATCAAAGCTACAAGCAATGTCAAAGAATGTGGAGTTACTCTATCAATGAGGATAAAACTAAATGAGATAAGCTATGATACCGGACTATGGATGTAACGCAGTCTATTTCTCTGAATGGCTGAAGAAGGACTATTCTGACATATACAAAGGATTGGCAAGGATATTGAACAAGCATAATGTAGCTTATGATATCATACCCACCACTAAGGATGTATGGTGCAGAGACTACATGCCGCTGCAGCTTGATAAAGAGAGATACTTGTGTTATGAATACAAGCCTGACTACCTGATGAATAGTGCAAGCAACCGGAAATACATTACAGATTCACTGAATGTATGCCGGGATATGCAACTGAATATAAAGGAAACTCCCCTTATTATGGATGGTGGTAATGTCGTCAAGGTTGGAAATAAGGCAATAATGACAGAAAAGGTGTTCGTGGAAAATCCATCCATAGATGAAGATACACTAAAGAAACAACTGGAGAAACAGATGGAATGTGAGGTTGTCTTCATCCCTTGGGACAGGAATGAAAAGTATGGCCATTCTGATGGAATCATCAAACCTATCTCAGACAATATCATACTGATGACCAATTATCATGACTTTGATAGGGAATATACCAATGAGGTTGTAAAAAGGCTTTCCAGCGAATTTGAGATAGAGACACTTTCCTATAAAGTCAGGAAAATTGCTCCAGAAAGTTGGGCTTACATAAACTTCCTGACTGTAGGCAAACTGATTGTATTGCCAGCTTTAGGTATAGAAGAGGATGAACAAGCATTGTCACAGATAAAAAGATATTATCCTGAATGTTTGGTTGAACAGCTCAATATCTCAGACTTGGTAAAAGGCGGTGGAGGGCTTAACTGCGTAAGTTGGTGCAGTCTGGTGTCTGATGATGAAAGAAGATATCTGACATTGTATAACCGTATTGGCAGTGAAAAGGAATTGGCCCAAGAGAATATGTTCACAGATGAAGAAATTATCTTCATGTGTAAACATAGCTTAAGGAGGTTTGCCGACAAATTCCCTGGTATTGCTGAATATTATATGAAATGCTTGGATGATTGAAAAAGAAGATACTCATCAGGAGTCTTCTGACTGCGTTTTTGGCTCTTTGGGATTTCATGATGTCTTTTTTGTGTGCTTGTGTTATGATTGGTACTTTCTTGTCTGGTCTTCGAACATAGTGGTTTGTTTTTACAAAGGTAAAAAAATATGAGTTCCGGCATATTATATAAGAAAGTTTGCCAATGGATACCCAGGCATTTCTGAATGTTAAGTGAAATGCCTGGGGAATTAAGCTCATAAACTCTTTTATTCCGCATTCTTTTTCAGCCATTCCTGTCGGCGAAGGTCAGGAAGGTGTTTCACTTTGAAGTGTTCGAAGGTGGCATTGAACCCATTTCCGTCGGGGCTGGCTGCCATGAGACCTACGTGTACGGGAGTGTTGTCCTGAAGCCAGGCATTCCGCATCATGACGTATTCCTTGTCGTCGAACGAATAGAATATTTCCACGGCATCCAGTCGTCTTACCGCTTTAATCCATACGTAAGGAACCGGCTTGTCCAGTGCGATGACGCTCCAGTCAGAGGTTTTGTGGGTGACTACGGTGCTCAGGTTGAATTTTCCGTCTACAAACTCAATACCTGTCTTGATGTAGTTTTCGTGGTCAATGCGCAGCATCAGGCCGGCCTGGTCGAAACGGGTTTTATAGTCTCCGGTCACTTTTACCTTGACCTCAAATTCGCCTCCGTAAGTTGCGTAATAGAACGGAGCATCATCTACGGTAAAACCATAGTGTGAAATGCGCCAGTAGTCACTCTGCGGGGGGACGTACATGGTCAGTGCCTGGTTTTCTATTTTCCATTGTTCGGGTTCGTTGAACCATTGCATTTTTTCCAGTGACTGGGCCATTCCGCATTGCAGGGATGCCCAGAAGGCCATGCCTAATATAAGTCGTTTTTTCATATCTGATAATTTAATTACGATTCCTTTGATATATTTGCTGATAAAATTCGTCGGGAAGTTATCTTTGCAAATGTAAGATGCCGGAAAAGAATCTGCAATGATTATTAATAACCATTTTCGTATGAATATAGTCGATGAACTGAACAATGAGTTTTCGAAACAGAAATTGCTTTACAAGGTAGGGCAACAGCCGATGGCTGAGTTGGAAAAATACAAGCAAATTGCCATGGGGTATGCGGAGATGGAAAATGCGGTATCTGTGCTGAGTGATATGCATACGAATGTGAGTTACGTGTACTATGGGCGCTTTTCTCAGGTGTTTGGCTGGAATCGTGAGAATGGCACGGAAGAGAAAATAGATTCTATTTGGGAGGAAAAGATTTTGAAGCAGATTCATCCCGATGATTTGCACGACAAGTATTTGCAGGAGCTTCGTTTCTTTCACTTTGTGCGACGCCAGCCCAAGACAAAGCGGACTGATTTTTATCTGGCCAATAAGTTGCGTATAAAGGATGTGCAGGGAAACTATCAGTTTGTGCTGCACCGGTTGTTTTATGTTCCTTCTCCTATAGGGAATAGTTTGTGGCTGGCATTATGCGTGTATACTCCATGGTTATTCGGCTTTTCCGGCAAGAGCAGGGTAGTTCATTCGGTTACCGGAGACATGATGGAATTAGGCGGTCAGGAGGATGCACAAATCTTGTCGGACAGAGAGAAACAAATTCTCCGGTTGATAGATAAGGGTTTGATGAGCAAGGAGATTGCCATCCAGCTTTCTATCAGTGTGCACACGGTCAGCCGGCACCGTCAGGAGATTTTGAGCAAGCTTCAGGTGAAAAGCTCCATTGAAGCATGTAGGGTAGCGAAGGAGTTGGGTATTTTGTAGAGTGTTTGTGATTTTTATCAGGAAATGTACTGTTTTTTCGGTGAATAGATGTTTTATTCTCCGATTTTTTTCGGTGAATAGATATCTTATTCACCGAAAAATCATTATCTTTATTGCTAAAAGTTACTATATGTATTTACATGAAAGAGAAAACTGGTGGCAGTTTACCTACGATAGTAGTAAAGTACTTAAGCTTTTAGGGCGAATCAGGGTGAAACAAGGTATGGTGTTAGGTAGTCTTTCTACTCTTGGATTTGAATTTCAGGATGAGGCTATGCTTTCTACCATGTCTGTCGAACTGGTTCGTTCTTCGGAAATTGAGGGTGAAATGTTGAATTTGCAGGAAGTGCGTTCTTCTATTGCTCGTCGTTTAGGTATTGAAACGGCTGGTCTTGTTCCAGCTTCCCGATATGTGGAAGGAATAGTGGAGATGTTATTGGATGCTACGCAAAATTATAAAAAGCCTTTATCTGACGACCGTCTTTTTGGATGGCATAATGTATTGTTTCCGTCTGGAATAAGTGGATTGTACAGGATTGAAGTTGGGAAGTATCGCACAGGTGAAATGCAGGTCGTTTCGGGAGCAATGGGGCGTGAAAAGGTTCATTATCAGGCTCCCTCGCCAGAAAAAGTACCCGAAGAAATGAAACGTTTTATTCAGTGGGTTAATACTGAAGAAGATATAGACGAAGTAATTAAGGCAGCAATTGTTCATTTATGGTTTGTATCTATACATCCTTTTGATGATGGTAATGGACGAATTACCAGGGCCTTGACTGATATGATGCTGGCACGTTCAGAAAATACAGGCAAACGGTTTTATAGCATGTCGGCTGAAATTAAGTTAATGCAAAAAGAGTATTATGAAATATTGGAAAGAACTCAGAAAGGAGATGGAGACATTACGGAATGGCTTCTTTGGTTCCTGAAGTGTCTTGAAAAAGCATTGGATTCAACACGAGATACATTGGCTGCTGTGCTGGAAAAAGCCAAGTTTTGGGAGTATTTTAGGGATATAGAGTTTAATGTGCGGCAACGTAAACTGATTAATATGCTGTTTGATGGTTTCTTGGGTAAACTTACTTCTGGTAAATGGGCTAAAATTGCTAAATGTTCGTCGGATACGGCTTTGAATGATATAAACGATTTGATTGCCAAAGGTGTGTTGGTAAAGAATAATGAGGGAGGTAGAAGTACAAATTATTCTTTAGCAAAGTTACATTGCATAGATGAAATGTAGGGGTAACAAGAAAGTATGATTGGATGATATAAAAAATGGAGTAATTTTGTAGATTTGAATTATCAGAAATTTGCAGAAAGATTTTCAAGTTAGCACTAAACCTAAATAATAAACCATGAAAAAAATGTTGTTTTTATCGGCGCTGCTTGCATGCGGGCCGGCCTGTTTTTCTCAGCAGGCAGAAAAGTTTCCACTGGGAGATTATGTAGAACTGACCGACACGAAGCCGCACGACGGGGATGAAGTGTGGAGTAAGATGACTGCTCCGGTTCGGTTTTGTTGGGGAACGACGGATGTGCGTTACAAGAAACTGAATGTGCCCGACGTGAAAGCTACTGGTACGCTCCGGCTGAAGGCTTGGAAAGGAGAGCGTGTGAATGCACAGGCTGTGCTTTGGACGCAGAAAGAACTGGAAGGAGCGGAAATTGCTGTCAGTGAATTGAAGAACGGTTCTTCGGTAATTCCCGCCTCGGCCGTGAATACGTATTTTGTACGTTATGTAATGACGGATGAATTGAACAAGGATGGAAGTGGGGGTTGTGGCCCTCGTGAGAATAAGGCAGAGTGGGATTCTTCCATGGTGGCCGATGTGCTTGATATTGTGCGGGTACGTGAAGTTCAGGCGCGCAGTACGCAGCCGGTGTGGCTGAATGTATGGGTACCTGCTGATGCATGCCCCGGAAAGTATAAAGGTACGCTGACGGTGTCTGGAAAGAATTTTGAGGCCATGAAACTGCCGTTTGAAATCGAGGTAGTGAACCGTACGTTGCCGGAACCGCAGAAATGGGCGTTTCATTTGGACTTGTGGCAGAATCCGTATGCCGTGGCGCGTTACTATCAGGTGCCGTTGTGGAGCAAGGAGCACTTTGATGCCATGCGTCCTATCATGAAGATGTTGGCAAATGTGGGGCAGCGGGCTATTACCGCCAGCATCATGCACAAGCCTTGGGCCGGACAGACGGAAGACCATTACGATAGCATGATTTTCCGGATGAAGAAGCTGGACGGTACGTGGGTGTACGATTATACGGTGTTCGACAAGTGGGTGGAGTTCATGATGAACGAAGTGGGTATCAAGGATTTGATTAGCTGCTACACGATGATTCCATGGGCGTTGAGCTTTGATTATTTTGATCAGGCTACCAACCGCGTACAGTTTATCAAGGCTGCTCCGGGTGAGGAAGCCTATGCTGAATACTGGGGTACGTTCCTGAAAGATTTTTCCCGTCACTTGCGTGAGAAGGGGTGGTTTGAAAAGACGGCCATTTCTATGGACGAACGTCCTATGGAGGCTATGCGTGAAGCTATTAAGGTGATTAAGGCGGCCGATCCGGAATTCAAGATTACACTGGCCGGCAATTATCATGAGGAGATTCAGGGAGATTTGTATTATTTGAGTATCCCTTATGGCAATCAGTTCCCGGAAGAGGTAAAGGCAGAACGTGAACGGAAAGGACAAATCAGTACGGTGTATACTTGCTGTACGGAGGCTTTCCCTAATACATTTACTTTCTCTGAACCTGCCGAAGCGGCCTGGACGGTGCTTCATGCGGTGGCTGGAGGATATGACGGTTACCTTCGCTGGGCAGTAAACAGCTGGCCGATGGATCCGCTGCGTGATTCACGTTTCCGTACGTGGGCAGCCGGTGATACGTACAGCATCTATCCTGGTCCGCGTAGCAGTATTCGTTTCGAACGCCTGGTGGAAGGTTTGCAGGATTGTGAGAAAATTCATATCCTTCGGGAAGAACTGGCAGCCAAGGGAGCAAACGGAAAATTGAAGAAACTGAATGCCAAACTGTCGGAATTTACACCGGAAGGTTGGATAAAGACGAATAAGAAGTCTCCTGCTAAAATGGTAAGTGAAATGAATGCTTTGCTCAATGAGATGTAAAAGATGCATTTGCAGGAAATAAAAAAAGTCCGGTCGCAATGGCCGGACTTTTTAGTATGATAAAATCAAATGAGTATTTATTTCTTTGTGCTAGGAGTGTAACGTGCGTTCAAGCCGTCAACGATTTCCTGTGTGATATCCAGTGACTTGTCTGCAAACAACAGGTTGTCCAACTGTGTGTTGCTGATGATCAGGCTGTAGCCTTTTTTCTGGTTGTATACTTTCAAGAATGAGTTGATAGAATCGCGAAGCTGCAAGCTGTTCTTCTGGTTTTCAGCCTGAAGGTCAGCATAAAGCTTTTCCTGCAACTGCTGCAAGTCGCGCTGTTTCTGCAACAGACGTGCGTTTTCCTGTTCTGCACGTTCGCGGCTGGCAAAACCGTTGTTTTCCAACTTACGCTGGAATTCTCTCATTTCGCCGTCCAGTTCTTTTGCTTTTTCATTCAATGTCGTACGGATGTTTTCTTCCTTCTGAATCATCAGTTCGTTCAGGTCGTTCCAATAGCGATATTTAGTGAGCAGCGAATCAACTTCTACGTAGGCAATCTTCATATTTGTACCTGCTACTGCCGGAGCAGAAGCTTCAGTAGAAGTTCCCTTGTTGTCTGTGCATTGTGCAAACAGGAATACTACGGCAAGAGCCAGGAGTCCTTTCAAAACATTCATTTTTTTCATAATGATATTGATATCGTTTTTTAGTTAATTATTAGCTTCATTGTTCTGTTGCTGCCGACTGCCTTTCCGGAATGGCGTGAGGATTGATGCGTTGGGCTTCACGGTCTTGCGATTGCACGCATCCGATACCTCTTTTTCGCATGGCCTTGCTTCCGCTGACGTGTGTGTTAGGGAAGCGTCCATTCTTCTTGAAAAGTATTTTCACCGATAATAGCGCTATGCAGATAGCAACTATTAACAAAGTTATCAGGAGAGTCTTGAGCATTTCTATTAATTTTGTGGTGCAAAGATATAGTTTTTGTCACGATTCCTCAGGGTTTTGTCTTTAAAAAAGCCTTTTATGTGAGGAAAAACGCTGTATTTAACTTTTGTTTGCATCTAATTTTTAATCGTTTATTGAAATACTTTTATGGAAAAGAAAGATTTGAAGCCGGCATCGGTTTTTCATTATTTTGAAGAAATCTGCCGTGTGCCGCGTCCTTCCAAGAAGGAAGAAAAAATCAGAAATTATCTGGTGGACTTTGCAAAAGCCCATGCGCTGGAATATAAAGTGGATGAGGCTGGAAATGTCTTGATTAGCAAATCGGCTACCGCTGGTATGGAAAATCTGAAAAAAGTGGTGTTGCAGTCGCACATGGACATGGTATGCGAGAAAAATAACCAGACAGTACATAATTTTGAAACAGACCCGATTGAAACTTACATTGACGGGGAATGGTTGAAAGCGAAAGGTACCACACTGGGGGCTGACAATGGTATCGGTATGGCGACTGAACTGGCTGTGCTGGCTGCAGATGATATTCAGCACGGACCGCTGGAGTGCTTGTTCACCGTAGATGAGGAAACGGGACTGACCGGAGCATTTGCCTTGAAAGAAGGTTTCATGAGCGGCGATATTCTGATAAACCTGGATTCGGAAGATGAAGGAGAATTGTTTATCGGCTGTGCCGGAGGTGCTGGTACCACAGCTGAATTCCCTTGCCCTATGACAGCAGCTCCTGAAGGTTATTTCTTCTTCCGTGTGGCAGTTAAAGGGTTGACCGGCGGACATTCTGGTGACGACATCAATAAGAACCGTGCCAATGCCAACAAACTGCTCGACCGTTTCCTGATAATCTTGATGAAGCAGTATGATTTGCGTCTGAGCCACATTGACGGAGGTAACTTGCACAATGCCATTCCGAGAGAAGCGCATGCCGTTTGTGCCGTACCGATGGCTGATAAAGAAAATGTACGGGTGGCATTGAATATATTCCTGGCTGAGGTAGAGAATGAGTTTGCGGTGACGGAACCGAATCTGACCATGGAACTGGAGTCGGAAACTCCTTGTGCGGAGGTAATGGAAAAAGAAGCCATGACACGCTTCCTGCATTCCCTGTATGCCGTGCATCACGGAGTGTATGCCATGAGTCAGGATATGGAAGGCTTGGTGGAGACTTCTTCTAACTTGGCTTCGGTGAAGATGCGTGACGGCAAGATTGTGGTAGTGACCAGTCAGCGTAGTTCTATCCTTTCTTCTCGCAAGGATATGTCGCAGATGGTACGTTCTGCATTTGAACTGGGTGGAGCTACTTGTGTGACCGGTGACGGTTATCCGGGATGGAAACCGAATCCGTCGTCTGCTATTCTGAAGGTGGCTGTAGAAAGCTATAAACGTTTGTTTGGAGTGGAACCGAAAGTGAAAGCGATTCATGCCGGACTGGAATGTGGATTGTTCCTGGAGAAATATCCGTCATTGGATATGGTTTCTTTCGGACCGACGCTGCGTGGCGTGCACTCACCGGATGAACGCATGCTGATTCCTACGGTGGACAAGTTCTGGCGTCATCTGCTGGATGTGCTGGTAAATATTCCGGCTCGTTCATGAGAAAACTAATTTATAGCTTGCTATGGGCTGTGTGCGGCATGAGTGCCGCACCGGCTCAGGCACAGCATGCGTTCCGGGTGATGGAGTACAACGTGGAAAACTTGTTTGATTGCCGTCACGATTCTTTAAAGCAGGATACAGAGTTTTTGCCGGGGAGTGTACGGAACTGGACGTACCGTCGCTTTCAGGATAAGGTGAACAAGATTGGAAAGGTGATACTGGCAGCAGGAAAGGAACAGGTGCCTGATTTGGTGGGTTTGTGTGAGGTGGAAAATGACTATTGCCTGAAAAGCTTGACCCGTTATTCTCCGCTTCGTGAAGTGGGTTATAAGTATGTCATGACCAGCTCGCCCGATGAGCGTGGCATCGATGTGGCTCTGTTGTATCAACCAGTCTCGTTCCGCTTGCTCGCTTCACAGAAAATTCGTATTCCGTCAGATTCATTGGGTATGCGTCCTACGCGAGATGTGCTGTACGTATCGGGGCGTGTGGTAAGCGGAGATACGTTAGATGTCTTTGTCTGTCATCTTCCCTCGCGTGTGGGAGGGGCAAAGAAAACAGATCCCTATCGTTTGTGGGTGGCCCGCAGAATCCGTCAAGCCGCTGATTCGGTCATGGCTGAGCGGCAGAATCCCCGTCTTATTATTATGGGGGACTTTAATGACTATCCTGATGGAAAGTCGTTGCAGGAAGGGCTTCGTGTGTCTGCCTTGTCTGAAAAGCCGCAGTTATGTGCCTTGTATAATCTGATGGATAACCAGCAGGGAGGGACCTATCGTTATAAAGGAGAGTGGGGTGTACTGGATCAGATGGTAGTGAACGGTGCTCTGTTGCAGCCGGATGCTCGTACAAGGACTTCAAAAGAAAAAGTCTCTATTCTACGTTTCCCTTTTTTGTTGGAAGAAGATAATGTGTATGGAGGGGATACGCCTTTCCGCACCTATAAAGGAATGCGGTATCACGGAGGATATAGCGATCATCTTCCGGTGCTGCTGGAACTGATAGTGGAAGAATAGAGTTGTTTCTCGCGCGCATTGAAAGTTGATATTATTGGCCATGGCTCTTTCATTTAACTAAATCAGTACTTTCCCAGCGGTACTCCGGTACTTCCTCAGTAGTACTCCGGTACTTCCCCGGCGGTACTCCAGTACTTCTAGGAAAGTACTGGGAAAATGGAAGAGCCGTGTATTATTTTGACTAAATGAATATATGTTTTCTTGTCCGGGAGTTGTATTTCTAAAAGAAAAAACGTATATTTATTGCGAAATCAAAATCTAAGGTTATGAAAAAATCATTGTTCTTTTGTGTGTTTCTATATGGAATAGGAGTAATGTCTTGTTCAAATGAATTGGAAGTTCAAGAAAAAGTAAAGGCATTACCTACTGTTCGGGAATTAGTTGCTTATCCTAAGTCCGATGCAGGACGTAGTCGTTCGGGACAATTGAATTGGGAGGAATGGGAAAAGGTAACATTATCTTCAGGAAATCATGTTAATACGCCATGGAATACAACTCAGTCTACAACTGCGATTCCTTATGACATAAGAATGGACATAAAATCTGTAGATGGATGGGAGTTGATTGCCCATACAGTTAATGGTTATGGAGATTTAGGAGTGAATTATCTGATTTTTCATAATAAGTATACGGGGGTACTAAAAGTTTTTTATTATTTGGAGCCAGAACAAGCGAATTTACAGAATACAGCAATGTGGAAATTGCATTTTGAGATTCCTCAATCTTGTTTAGCTTTTTCTGATGTTTATGCGGAACTGTCTACAAGGAAGGATATTTATGATATTTATGTAGGCAATATATCAAATGATGATTCTAAAGGATATACCGTGGGCTGGAATTGTTTTCAGACAGAGTTGGCGTATGATCCTAATTTAAAAGGAGGAACGCTTCAAATAATTCCACATTCATGTACTACTAGTACAATTGAATTAGATGGTGATTTTGAAAGTACCACAGAAGGACTGATTCTTTCTTCAACAACATATAATAAGGGAGATAAAATAGTGAAATCTGTAGCTAAATATGCAGGGGATAAAGCAGAGAAGTGGGTGGAGAAAGCAATTGAAAGCGAGAAAGTATTTAAAGAAATAAAGTCTTTAATTGTAAAAGGGGCAGGTAGTCTTGTTTCTTCTGGAGTTAGTACGTTATTAGGTGCTTTTACTGGTGGGTTTGATAGGGAAAAAAAATACCGTACAGACCGTTATGTTGCAGACGAATGGAAAGGTAACTCTTTCTGGAGAGATAGAAACGCTTGCCACAGGTTTGATACCCCCTTTCACATTGTCTCTTTCTCCAGACAAAATCGGTCGTTTGGGTGTATGGAGTTTGTCTGATTATCCGTGTTTAAGACTCTCTCCTTATGCTACTCATTACAAGCAGGATAACGATGAAGCAGTTCAGATATATCAGTCCATGGGACCAGAGTTTTATGCTTCGGATTTGGATGACTGTTTAAACCTGAATCCGGAAATGTTGTCGTCGGTAAAAAGTTATACTGTTAAAGGCGAAATTTATGAAACGAGTCATACTGTTTTATATGATGCATTAAATGAAGGTACCAGTGGTGTGCATAATGAGCGAAGACCTGTTTCTTCGGAGTTGTTATATGACGAGGTATATAGACCACCTTTTTATATTTATACTGGAGTCGTTTTGAAAGATAAGAATGGAGAGGAACTATGGAATTGGGGAGATAAGGCGCCTTTTGAAATTTATTTACCTAATACTCCAGAAGGAGAACAAGGAGCGGTTCCTCATTTGACTTTTATGTCACGTTATATATTAGTGGTAACTGTTGAAATGAAAGTGGAAAATAATGGTAGGGAAAATACGATTGTGTCAAGCCATACTTTTGTCCCTAGGTTCCGATGGGATTATTATAATTCTGGTGACTGGTATTACAATGTATATCCATTTGTTCCCATTGAGAACTGATTTTGTTAACTTTTAATTGAAAGAATATGAGAACGGTTTTGAAATGTTTGTCCGTTGGGATACTATTACTTTTCTTTTCCTGTAAAAATGAAGAGGCATTGCCGCTACTGAACCCGGAGAGTGAAATGTGTGAGATTCGTTTTTCTGGCTCGGCTTTTGATTTCCAATGGAACGGGAAAGCATTGGGAGTGAAAGATGCATGGGCATATCCCGTAGTGGAATTTGATGCGATAGAATCGGATACGACCAAACTACAGCTGACGATTTCATCCTTACTTCCGGATGACATTAAACTGGCGGTGGATGTAGTTCCTGGAGTGTCTGAAATTGTTTTTTCCGGAAAGTCTTCCGGAAAGCCTTATGATCTGGAGGTGGAAGGGTATTTCATGCCACAGGAAGAGGAGAAAAAATTGTCCATCACCTGCCGGTATCAGATGAACGAATCCTGTATCGAACTGGACACGCCTCATGATTTTCATTTTGGAGAGGACTGTCTGTCGTTAATAGTTGGTGGTCCGGGAGAAGTGGAATGGAACGGACAAGTATGGAAAAAAACGGATTTGGTGAAAGATGTGCTGCGCAAAATGGGGCAGAGGGTGGCTCAACGTACGGAGATGATGCGGGTGATATTTCATGCGGACGCTACGCTGGATGTGTTTGTGAGAGAAGTGGGAGAAGAGAACTTTGTGCAGATTGCTACGCTGCAATATGATATTTCCAGTATGATACCGAACCGTATGAATTGGATTTTTACGCAGGAACAGTCTCGTTGTGTGGAAACGGAACTGATTGGGGAGCCGCTGCCATGTTCAATTTTTTTCACCGATTTCTTTAATGACGGAAGAGACTTCCTGCCTATGTATTTTGCAAGGGGGGATAACTCCGGCTCATTGTATCTGAATATTGCCAGTCCGTATCGTCAAAGAGCTGTCTCGCGCTATATCAGATCTAAGGGAGCAGAAGGGCTTCCGGAGGAAGAGGTAGAAGAAATGGAACTATTTTTCCAGATTATTCAGGAAGACGGTGCGTGGGAAGATAACACGTGGCTTTATTTGCTGCGTACCGAAAAGAGATAAGCATCGAAAGCATTAAGAATGAAAGCACTGTACAAGGAGTGAGTGTATTTGTTTCTCCTTGTGCAGTGCCCTTTAGGAATGTGCTTTGTGCAGTGTTATTTATATTGTTGGTGGAATTCCACTACGGCTTCTATTCCTTTTCTGAAAATATCAAGTGAGAAGTTCTCATTCGGGGAGTGGATGGCATCGCTTTCCAGTCCGAATCCCATCAGAATGGTTTTAATACCGAGAATTTGTTCGAAATCGCTGATGATAGGAATACTTCCTCCACGACGTACAGCCAGTGGCTTTTTGCCGAAAGCTTTTTCAAATCCTTTTTCTGCAGCTTGATAAGCCGGATGGTCAATCGGGCACACATAGCCTTCACCTCCATGCAGAGGAGTGACTTTCACTTGTACATAGTCGGGTGCCTGCTGTGTGAGATAGTCTACAAACAGCTGGGAGATTTTTTCATGCTGCTGGTGAGGGACCAGACGGCTGGAAACTTTGGCGTAGGCTTTAGAAGGCAATACGGTCTTGGAACCTTCGCCTGTATATCCTCCCCAAATGCCGCATACATCGAATGACGGGCGGCAACTGTTGCGTTCCAGTGTGGAATAGCCTTTTTCGCCTTTCAGGGCTTTCACCCCGATGGCTTCCATGTATTTTTTCTCGTCGAACGGAATCTGGGCAATCATTTCGCGCTCGGCAGCCGGTACTTCTTCTACGTCATCGTAGAAATGAGGAACGGTAATACGTCCGTCTGCGTCGATGACTTTTGAAAGTAAATCGCAGAGCACGTTGATAGGATTGGCCACTGCACCACCGAAATGTCCGGAGTGAAGGTCACGGTTCGGGCCGGTTACTTCAATTTCCCAGTAAGCCAGTCCTCTTAGTCCGGTAGTGAGGGACGGCAGGTCAGCCCCTAACATGCTGGTGTCGGACACTAAGATCACATCGGCTTTCAACAGTTCCTTGTGTGCTTTCAGAAAAGCATTCAGGCTGGGCGAACCGATTTCTTCTTCTCCTTCAAAAATGAATTTCACATTGTGGCGGAGCAGCCCTTCACGTACGAGGTATTCAAAAGCCTTGACTTGAATCATGGACTGTCCTTTATCATCGTCGGCACCGCGTGCCCAGATACGACCGTCACGAACTTCCGGTTCGAAAGGCTGGCTTTTCCATAATTCCAACGGTTCGGCCGGCATGACGTCATAATGTGCATAGACCAGTACGGTCGGAGCATCGGGGCTGACACGCTTTTCGGCATAGACTAACGGATGTCCTTCTGAGGGCATGACCATCGCTTCATCGGCTCCTGCTTCGAGCAGTAGCTGACGCCAGCGTTCCGCGCAGGCCAGCATGTCGTCCTTATGCGCAGGAAGTGCACTGATGCTGGGAATGCGGATAAGGCTGAACAGTTCGTTCAGGAACCGTTCTTCATTTTCTTGGATGTATTGTTTGATTTCCATGGTATTTTTATTTACAGATGTGTAGTTTTATTAAGCAGATAATAATCGAGTATCGTCATAGCTGCCATAGCTTCCACAATGGGGACTGCGCGAGGTAACACACAAGGGTCGTGACGTCCGCGGGCTTTTAGAATAGTTTCGTTGCCATAGATGTCGACTGTAGGCTGTTCCATCAATACCGTAGCTACCGGCTTGAAGGCTACGCGGAAATAAATATCCTGGCCGTTGCTGATACCTCCCTGAATACCTCCTGAGCGGTTGGTGCGGAAGGCTATTTTCTCTCCGTTACGATAGAATATATCGTTTTGCTGGCTGCCTTTCATCTCCATGTGACTGAAACCTTGTCCATATTCAAAGCCTTTGACAGCGTTGATGCTAAGCATGGCATTGCCCAAGGCGGCATGAAGCTTGCCGAAAACCGGCTGGCCCAATCCGATAGGGCATCCTTGTATGACACAGCTGATGACACCACCGATGGTATCGCCTTCTCCTTTTGTCTGGTAAATATAGTCAGCCATCTGCTTGGCAAGTTCTTGATCCGGACAGCGTACCGGATTGTCTTCAATGGTACTCAAATCGTATGCGGTATAGTCTTTATCCAACTTGAATTCTCCTACCTGCGAAGTGAAGGCCGTGATGCGAACGCCGAGCTGTCGCAATGCCAGTTTGGCAAGGGTACCGGCTACTACACGGGCGATGGTTTCACGGGCTGAAGAACGTCCTCCTCCCCGGTGGTCGCGTATACCGTATTTTTGTGTATAGGTAAAGTCGGCATGAGAAGGACGGAATACGTCTTTCATGTTGTTATAATCGTTGGAATGCTGGTTGGTATTCCATACCACAAATCCGATGGAACATCCGGTAGATACCCCTTCATATATTCCGGAAAGAAATTCTACCTGGTCAGCCTCTTTTCGGGCTGTGGTGATGGCCGATTGTCCGGGACGGCGTCGGTCCAGTTCCTGTTGAATAAAATTCATGTCGATGGCGATACCTGCCGGAAATCCGTCGATAACTCCGCCTATAGCTTTTCCGTGTGATTCACCGAAACTGGTGAGACGGAAGATATTTCCAAAAGTGTTATTGTACATCGTTGTATAGTATAATTGATTGTGATTAGAATCTGCTTCCGGCGCCACCGCCTCCGAAGCTTCCTCCTCCAAAACTGCCGCCGCTGAAGCCGCCTCCACCTCTTCCGAAACCACCTCCAAAGAACGGACCGCCTAAGAAGGGACCTCCGTTGCCTCCCCGGTGATGGAATTCGTCGTCATCGACTTTTCGGTGAGTGTGACGTACGTGTCCGCAATTGCTGCACAGATAGGTGATTTCTTCGGTACGTACGCTGCCTACGCGTGAAATGGTACGAACTGAAACCTGTTGTAAGGTATGCTTATGGCAATTCGGACATTTGTTTCGTTGGCGTGCGGAATACCATAATAAGGCAGGTACAAGGATAAAGCAGCATCCCAGGATGATAAAAATTAGCAGTCCGTCTGATTCACCTTCGGGAGGAGTGGGAGCTCCGGAACTTTTATCCAGTACTTGTCGTACGGCCTGAATACCGGCTACCATACCGGAATCCCAGTCACCTTTACTTAAATAGGGATTCATGTAACGGATTTGGATGCGTTTACAGATGGCATCGGGAAGAATACCTTCCAGTCCATATCCGGTAGCAAACTGGATACATCTTTCTTCTGTGACCAGCAGAATGACCAGTCCGTTGTCTTTACCTTTCTGGCCTACTCCGTTTTTCTCTCCCAGTTGGTAGGCAAAGTCGAAACAATCACCGCCTTTTATTTGCCGTACGGCTACGACCACGGTCTGGATGCCGGTTTTCTGTTCCAAAGCAAAGAGGGTGGTATCCATTACAGCTACAGCCGCTTCACTAAGAATTCCGTCAGGATTGCTGACATACCGTGTCCGGTCTTGCAGGTGTACCATGGGAACCTCTTCTACTTTGTATCCTTCAGCTCGCAAAGTGCTGAAGGCAGTTGCCAGTAAAAAGAGTATTCCGAATAAAGATGTTCGTTTCATTGTGAAGAGGGTAGGTTAGAACTTCACTTCAGGTGCCTTTTCGCTGCCTTCTTCAGCTTCGAAATAAGGACGCTTTTCAAAACCGAACATGCTTGCGACGATATTTTTCGGGAAACGGCGGATGCTGGTATTGTATTCGCGTGCAGTTTCGTTGAATTTACGACGTTCTACGCTGATACGGTTCTCAGTTCCTTCCAACTGTGCCTGCAGTTCCTTAAAGTTTTCATTGGCTTTCAACTCCGGATAGTTTTCTGTCACAGCCAACAGTCGGCTCAATGCACTGCCCACAGCTCCTTGTGCTTTCTGGTAGGCTTCAATTTTTTCAGGAGTCAGGTCTTCGATGTCGATGGTCATCTGAGTAGCTTTTGCTCTGGCTGATACCACCGCATCGAATGTTTCTTTTTCGTGTGCGGCATATCCCTTAACGGTATTGACCAGATTAGGAATCAGGTCAGAGCGTCTCTGATATTGGTTTTCTACGTTGCTCCATGCAGTGCCTACGGTTTCTTCCTGAGTGACTAAAGAATTATACGAACTGACGCAGTAAATCACAAGAACAGCTACTACTGCGATAACAATAATCCATGTTTTTTTCATACGTGTTATTTATGTTTTATGATTAGTTTCAATGGCAAACATACATAAAAATCTCATTTTTTGCGTATCTTTGCCCAATAATTTTGATAAGTTGTAATATTATATATGAAGAATATCCGAAATTTTTGCATCATTGCACACATTGACCACGGTAAGTCTACACTGGCTGACCGTTTGCTGGAATATACGCAGACAATTAAGGTTACAGAGGGACAGATGTTGGACGATATGGACCTGGAACGTGAACGTGGAATCACAATCAAGAGCCATGCCATTCAGATGGAGTATACTTATAAAGGTGAAAAATACATTCTGAACCTGATTGACACTCCGGGACACGTGGACTTTTCATACGAAGTGTCTCGTTCCATTGCAGCTTGTGAAGGAGCATTGTTGGTCGTCGACGCTTCTCAAGGTGTGCAGGCGCAGACTATTTCGAACTTGTATATGGCGTTGGAACATGACCTGGAGATTATTCCGGTGATGAACAAGTGTGATATGGCTAGTGCGATGCCGGAAGAGGTGGAGGATGAAATTATTGATTTGTTAGGCTGCAAGCGTGAAGATATTATTCGTGCATCGGGAAAGACCGGTATGGGAGTAGAGGATATTCTTCAGGCGGTAGTAGAACGTATCCCAGCTCCAGTTGGTGATGAGAATGCACCGCTGCAGGCTTTAATTTTCGATTCTGTATTCAATTCATTCCGTGGTATCATTGCATATTTTAAGGTAGTAAACGGAGTGATTCGTACAGGTGACAAGGTGAAATTCTTCAATACAGGAAAAGAATACGATGCTGACGAAGTAGGTGTATTGAAAATGGATATGGTTCCTCGGAAAGAGTTGCGTACGGGAGATGTAGGATACATTATTTCCGGTATCAAGACTTCTAAAGAGGTGAAGGTAGGAGATACCATTACACATATCAGTCGCCCGTGTGATAAGGCAATTGATGGATTTGAGGAAGTAAAACCGATGGTCTTTGCCGGAGTTTACCCGATTGAAGCGGAAGATTACGAAAATTTGCGTGCTTCTTTGGAAAAACTTCAGCTGAACGATGCGTCTCTGACTTTTCAGCCGGAATCTTCTTTGGCGCTGGGCTTCGGATTCCGTTGCGGATTCTTGGGATTGCTTCATATGGAAATTGTGCAGGAACGACTGGATCGTGAGTTTGATATGAATGTGATTACCACTGTTCCTAACGTATCGTATATGATTTACGATAAGCAGGGAGGAGTGCAGGAAGTGCATAACCCGGGAGGAATGCCCGATCCTACACTGATTGATCATATTGAAGAACCTTATATTGATGCTTCCATTATTACGGCAACAGACTATATCGGTCCGATTATGACGTTGTGTCTGGGTAAGCGCGGAGAACTGGTGAAGCAGGATTATATTTCAGGTAATCGTGTAGAATTGCATTACAAGATGCCTTTGGGTGAAATTGTGATAGATTTCTATGATAAGTTGAAGAGTATTTCCAAGGGATATGCTTCTTTTGACTATCATCAGTCAGGTTTCCGTCCATCTAAATTGGTGAAGCTGGATATTCTGTTGAACGGAGAATCGGTTGATGCCTTATCTACGTTGACTCACTTTGATAATGCGTATGATTTAGGACGCCGAATGTGTGAGAAACTGAAGGAATTGATACCTCGTCAGCAGTTTGAAATTGCGATTCAGGCGGCTATCGGTGCAAAGATTATTGCGCGTGAAACCATTAAGGCAGTCCGTAAGGATGTGACGGCCAAATGTTATGGAGGTGACGTAAGCCGTAAGCGTAAGCTCTTGGAAAAGCAGAAAAAAGGAAAAAAACGTATGAAGCAAATTGGTACGGTAGAAGTTCCTCAAAAGGCATTTTTAGCGGTTCTTAAGCTTGATTAAGCTTTTGAATCTCTGTAAGAGGCGTCAAAAAGACAAAAAATCTCTTTTTGATGCCTCTTTTATTTTTATCAAATTGTAATGTATTGTAAAAATAAATTGCGAATTTGTTGTTTATTCTATGTAGAATATATATATTTGTCACATGAATAAGGCTTTGCTAGATATTTTAAAAGTAGGTGGACTCTTTTGGTATATGGTGGTTTTATTTAGTGATAAAATTTTTTATTAACCATCCTGCTTTTCTTTTAATGTAATTTTGGTTAGGTAGGACTTAAAAACATTTTAAATATGGAAAAACTTTACCCCAGTAACAAAGTGAGGTTTCGTCATCTTTATGATAAAACTGATAAGGAAGAACAAATTCTTTTTTACAGATGTTCATTGATGGTGGAAACGTATATTAAAATACACGTTCGTAATCAGGAAGATGTCTACAATTTACGTCAGGAAGTATTGTTGAAAGTGGTAGAAGGATTGGATAAGTCGTACCATGAAAGAGGACGTTTTTTTCAATGGGCAATGACGATAACAATTAATATGGTAAATGATTATTATCGCAGAAAGAAAAATGCTCCCACTATGGTTGCACTTGATAATGAGGCTGTGGTGGCTCATACGGCAGGATATCCTTCATTAAAAATTAAGCTTTTGTTGAAGTTTGAGCGTGTTTATCTGATAATACGGGAAATAATACTTTTCGAGCTTTCTTTGTTTGAGAGAGAATTGATTATAGACCTATTCTTTAAAGGTTTAAGTTTTAGAGAAGCGGGCGAAAAGAGAGGTATAAGTAAATCGACTTGTTTCAAGCTTTATAAAAAAATCATAGCTAAAATTCGCGATTTGTTAAAAGAAAGAGGAATTGATTTTACTTTTCTAGATGAAGATTTATAAGAAAAAGGCATCCATGCAAGATTTGTATTTGGGTGCCTTTTCTTATTTGTTTCTTCTGAATTTCGACTTTTTTTGTACTTTTGCGCGGAAAAAATAATTAAAAGCTATCTTTATGTTAACATTGGATTGTATTTATCGGGCATCGTTTGCTCTGAAAAATGTGATAAGAAGAACGGATTTGATATATGCTCCCCAAATAAATAATGAGAGTCAGGTATATTTGAAACCGGAAAACCTGCAATATACAGGTTCGTTTAAGTTGCGTGGTGCATGTTACAAGATTTCTTGCTTGACAGAGGAAGAAAAGGCTCGTGGAGTGATTGCTTGTTCTGCGGGAAATCATGCGCAGGGTGTTGCACTTGGTGCTACGAAGCATGGCATAAAATCGTTGATTTGTCTTCCGGAAGGTGCTCCTATTTCGAAAGTAGAGGCAACCAAGCGTTACGGAGCTGAGGTATGTCTGGTTCCAGGTGTTTATGATGATGCTTACCAGAAGGCTTTGCAGCTTAAGGAGGAAAGAGGATATACTTTCATTCATCCTTTTGATGATGAACATGTCATTGCCGGACAGGGAACAATCGGACTGGAATTGTTGAATCAACTTCCGGATGTGGAAGTAGTGATTGTGCCCATTGGGGGAGGAGGACTTATATCTGGTGTAGCTTACGCGCTGAAATCTTTAAAACCTGATGTAAAGGTATATGGTGTACAGGCTCAAGGTGCTCCGAGTATGTTGCGCTCTATTGAACATGAACGTCGCGAATGCCTTTCTTCAGTGTCAACAATCGCAGATGGTATTGCAGTAAAGGAACCAGGAGAACATACTTTTGATTTGTGTAGCAAGTATGTGGATGGTATTGTGACTGTGACAGAAGATGAAATCTGTGCCGCTATTTTAGCATTGATGGAGCAGCAGAAACTTATTGCTGAAGGGGCGGGGGCAGTTGCTGTGGCAGCTGCTATGTTCAATAAGGTTCCGGTGGCAGGGAAGAAAACAATTTGCGTGGTATCCGGAGGAAATATTGATGTAACTATCCTGAGCCGTGTGATTGGACGTGGATTGGATATGTCTGGCCGCTCTTATACTGTAACGCTTGATTTACATGATAAACCCGGAGAACTGATGGGAGTAGCTACTATTGTGGCTCGTCTGGGAGGGAATATCATTTCAGTACTTCACGAACGTAACAATAATAATAGTAATGTGACAGCCTGTTTCCTGAGACTGGTGATGGAAACACGTAATGCGGAGCACATTTCACTTATTCGAAATGCACTGCTGGAGGCAGGATACACTATCGTAAATTAAGTAGGAGAGCTGTAATTTGTCGGATTTCTGAACTTGTCCTGACGAATTTAATTTTTTTAAGCAGATTTTCCTCGTTAACGTTACCAACAATACAATATTTATCGTACATTTGCCACACATTTGTAAAGTGTGGTTTGCAAAAATGACTGATAAAATAAAACATCTAGGTATTGTGGAAAGCATTAACGGTTCTTACTTGAAGGTGAGGATTGTACAGACGTCAGCTTGTTCTGCCTGCAGCATAAAAGGGCATTGCAGTGCGGCTGAATCGAAGGAGAAACTGATAGATGTATACAATAAGTCTGGTCTCGCCTGTCAGGTAGGGAGCCAGGTCATGATAAGCGGAGCGACATCCCTGGGAATGAGAGCTGTAATGTGGGCTTTTGTTTTCCCTTTTGTGGTGTTGCTCGTTTCTCTTTTTGTCGCTATGTATTTTACGGGAGGGGATGAGGCCGTTTCTTCCATCGCATCTTTGTGTATGCTTATACCTTATTATCTGATACTTTTCTTTTGCCGGGAGAAATTCAGACGTACTTTTGTGTTTGTTTTGGAATCAATTAATAATTAATAAACTAACTTTATATTATGAGTTTAATTTTGGTTGCAGTGATTTCACTGGGTGCCATTGGCTTGATTTCAGCTGTTATCTTGTACGTGGCTTCTAAGAAATTTGCTGTGTATGAAGATCCCCGAATTGCTCAGGTGGCAGAAGTGCTTCCTCAGGCCAATTGCGGTGGATGTGGTTTCCCGGGATGTTCCGGTTTTGCAGCTGCTTGTGTAAAAGCTGGTTCTCTGGAGGGAAAAATGTGTCCGGTAGGCGGTCAGCCTACAATGGAGAAGGTCGCAAGTATTTTGGGACTGGAAGCAGCTGCTTCAGAACCGAAGGTTGCGGTAGTGAGATGTAACGGAACATGTGCCAACCGTCCGAAGCTGACTCAGTACGACGGGGTGCGTTCTTGTGTGGTAGCCAATTCTACTTTCGGTGGTGAAACCGGTTGTACCTTTGGCTGTCTGGGATGTGGTGACTGCGTATCGGCTTGTCAGTTTGATGCCATTCACATGAATCCGGAAACAGGACTTCCTGAAGTAGACGAATCAAAATGTACGGCTTGCGGCGCTTGTAGCAAGGCTTGTCCGCGTAACATCATTGAAATTCGCCCGAAAGGCAAGAACAACCGTAGAGTGTACGTACAGTGTGTCAATAAGGATAAAGGTGCTGTAGCCCGTAAGGCATGTGCAGCAGCTTGTATCGGTTGCGGCAAGTGTGTGAAGGTATGTCCGTTTGAAGCTATTACATTGGAAAACAACCTGGCCTATATCGACCCGGCTAAATGTAAGTCATGCCGTAAGTGTGAGATGGAATGTCCGCAGCAGGCTATCGTGGCAGTGAACTTCCCTCCTCGTAAGCCGAAGGCAGAAGCTCCTGCAGCAGAAAAACCGGCTGTAGAGAAGCCTGCAACCGCCAGTCCGGTAAAACCTGAAGCTGTAAAGACTGAAACGGTAACTCCAGCTGCAGCTCCGGCTGCCGAAGCTCCAAAGAATACAGAGGCTTAATCTTATAATTGTATAATACTAAATAACATAAAAGTGAAGACGTTTAGAATTGGTGGAGTTCATCCAGCAGAAAATAAATTGTCAGCCGGGAAAGCTATTGAAACGCTTGCACTTCCTAAGCAGGCGGTGTTCCCGTTGTCTCAGCATATTGGTGCGCCTGCCACTGCCATTGTAAAGAAAGGCGATGTGGTAAAGGTGGGGACCAAGATTGCCGAAGCGGGAGGCTTTGTATCGGCAGCTATCTTCTCTTCCGTGTCTGGAAAGGTAAATAAGGTAGACAGCGTGATTGATGCAAGCGGCTATCGCAAGCCTGCAATTTTCATTGACGTAGAAGGTGATGAATGGGAAGAAACAATCGACCGTAGCAAGGATCTGGTAAAGGAATGTAACCTGACCCCGGAAGAAATTGTCGCAAAAATCAAGAATGCCGGTATCGTAGGTATGGGTGGTGCTTGTTTCCCTACTCATGTGAAACTGACTCCTCCTCCCGGATGCAAGGCAGAATGTGTAATCATCAATGCCGTAGAATGTGAACCTTATCTGACTGCCGACCATCGTCTGATGCTGGAAAAAGCAGATGAAATCCTGGTTGGTGTACAGATTCTGATGAAGGGAGCAAAAGTAAACAAAGCTTATATCGGTATTGAAAATAATAAACCGGATGCCATCAAGCTGATGACAGAAAAGGCAGCCGCTTATCCAGGTATTGAAATTGTACCTTTGAAGGTGAAATATCCTCAGGGAGGTGAAAAACAGTTGATTGACGCTGTTATCGGCCGTCAGGTACCGGCTCCTCCTGCTATTCCTATTAATGTAGGTGCAGTGGTACAGAACGTGGGTACTGCGTATGCGGTATACGAAGCTGTACAGAAAAACAAACCTTTGTTTGAACGTGTGGTAACAGTAACAGGTAAGTCGTTGAAGAACCCTTCTAACTTCCTGACCCGTATGGGAACTCCGATGAGCCAGCTGATTGAAGCTGCCGGAGGTCTGCCGGAAGATACCGGAAAAGTAATCGGTGGTGGTCCGATGATGGGTAAGGCTTTGGTAAATACCGAAGTACCTATCTGTAAAGGTAGCTCTGGTGTACTGATTATGAACGACAAGGAAGCGCGCCGTGCAGAACCTCAGCCATGTATCCGTTGTGCGAAGTGTGTAAGCGTTTGTCCGATGGGACTGGAACCTTACTTGCTGGCTACTTGTTCGGCTCATGGCGACTGGGAACGCGTGGAACACGAAATGATTATGTCGTGCATCGAATGCGGTTCATGCCAGTTTACATGTCCTTCTCATCGTCCGATGTTGGATTACATCCGTTTAGGTAAAGGTAAGGTGGGCGGTATCATCCGTGCACGTAATGCAAAAAAATAATTTGAGAATCTTATGGCAAACAAATTAATAGTATCCTTATCGCCGCATGTACATGGTGGCGACAGTGTACAGAAAAACATGTACGGCGTATTGATTGCGCTGATACCGGCCTTGCTTGTATCTTTCTACATGTTTGGTCTGGGAGCAGTGATGGTGACACTGACTTCTGTCATTGCATGCTTGTTCTTCGAATGGGCTATCACCAAATTCATATTGAAGCGCGAACGTACTACTATCATGGACGGTTCGGCTGCCCTGACAGGTGTGTTGCTGGCATTTAACCTGCCTTCTAACCTGCCGTTGTGGATTATTATTATCGGTGCGCTGGTGGCTATCGGTATCGGAAAGATGACTTTCGGCGGATTGGGATGTAACCCGTTCAACCCGGCTTTGGTGGGACGTATCTTCCTGCTGATTTCTTTCCCCGTACAGATGACTTCTTGGCCGGTAGTAGGTCAGCTGACCAGCTATACGGATGCGGAAACTACTGCTACTCCGTTGGCATTGATGAAGATGGCGGTACATGGTGATGCAAATGCATTGAGCCAGTTGCCCGACACTATGTCTTTGTTCCTGGGTAACAATCCGGGATGTATCGGTGAAGTAAGTGCCTTGGCATTGTTGTTAGGACTTGTATATATGTTGTGGAAAAAGATTATCTCCTGGCATATTCCGGTTTCCATTCTGGCAACTGTATTCGTATTCTCAGGTCTGATGCACTTGGCTAATCCTACAGTATATGCTTCTCCGTTGGCACATCTGTTTACCGGTGGTTTGATGTTGGGTGCGATTTTCATGGCTACAGACTATGTGACTTCACCTATGACTCACAAAGGAATGTTGATTTATGGTGTGGCTATCGGCTTCCTGACAGTGGTAATCCGTACTTTCGGTGCCTATCCGGAAGGTATGTCGTTCGCTATTTTCATCATGAACGCATTCACTCCGTTGATTAATACATATTGTAAACCAAAACGTTTCGGGGAGGTAGTGAAGAAATGAAAAAACTAGAATCATCTTTAAAGAATATGGCTCTGGCACTGACCGGATTTTCCGTAGTGGCCGGAGGTTTGCTGGGCTGGGTGAACGACGTAACTGCAGAACATATTGCTCAGGCGAATGCTAAGACTTTGAGTGATGCCATTGCAGTGGTAGTTCCCGGTTTTGATAACAATCCGGCTGAAGCTCCTGAAACCGTAGAAGTAAATGGTGCCACTTATAAGATTTACAAGGCTACTAAGAACGGACAGCCTATCGGAGCTGCAGTAGAATCGGCTGCCAACGGTTTTGGTGGAGCGTTGACTGTATTGGTAGGTTTTGACAATGAAGGTAAGATTATCGATTATTCTCTTTTGAGCCATGCAGAAACTCCGGGATTGGGTTCGAAGGCTGCCGACTGGTTCAAGAAAGGTGCCAAAGGTGATATTACCGGAAAAAATCCGGGCGAAGCTCCTTTAACGGTGAGCAAGGATGGTGGAGAGATTGATGCCATTACGGCTTCAACCATTACATCGCGTGCTTTCTTGCTGGCTGTAAACAATGCGTATGCAGCCTATAAGAATCAACATGTAGATGGAGCCAGCGGAGCTACTCAGCAGGAAAAACCGGCCGAAGAAGCTGTGAGTGATACAACGAATGTAGAACCCGTTAAATAAGGAGGACAGGCTATGAATAATTTTAAAGTGTTAATGAATGGGATTGTAAAAGAAAATCCTACGTTTGTACTCCTTTTAGGTATGTGTCCGACCCTGGGTACAACTTCTTCTGCCATCAACGGTATGGGTATGGGACTGGCTACTATGTTTGTACTGATTTGTTCAAACGTGGTAATCTCTCTGATTAAGAATCTGGTGCCCGACATGGTACGTATTCCTATTTTTGTGGTAGTGATTGCTTCGTTCGTAACTTTGCTTCAGATGGTGATGCAGGCATACGTACCGGCATTGTACGCTACATTGGGATTGTTCATTCCGTTGATTGTGGTAAACTGTATTTTGCTGGGTCGTGCTGAAGCATTTGCAGCTAAGAATAACCCCTTGTCTTCTTTCTTCGACGGCTTGGGTATGGGACTTGGATTTACCATTGCCTTGACTTTGCTGGGTGGTGTACGTGAATTCCTGGGAACTGGCAAATTGTTTAACATTGCCATTATGCCGGAAGATTACGGAATGCTGATTTTCGTATTGGCTCCAGGTGCTTTCATCGTATTGGGATACCTTATTGCGATTGTAAACCGCTTGAAAAAAGCATAACCCTTAAAAATAGAAAGATATGGAATATATATTGATATTTATCACCGCAATCTTTGTGAACAACGTAGTGTTGTCGCAATTCTTGGGTATCTGTCCGTTCTTGGGAGTTTCCAAGAAAGTGGAAACTGCCATGGGTATGGGAGCAGCGGTAGCTTTCGTGTTGACGCTGGCCACCATCGTGACCTATGTCATTCAGAAGTTTGTATTGGACGCTTTCGGATTGGGATATTTGCAGACTATAGCCTTTATCCTTGTCATTGCCGCATTGGTTCAGATGGTAGAAATTATCTTGAAAAAGGTTTCTCCTTCTTTGTATCAGGCACTGGGAGTGTTCCTGCCTTTGATTACAACTAACTGCTGTATCCTGGGTGTGACTATCCTGGTAATCCAGAAGGACTATGATTTGCTGACTGGAGTAGTATATGCCTTCTCTACTGCATTAGGCTTTGCTTTGGCGTTGATTGTGTTTGCCGGTATTCGCGAGCAGTTGAGCCTGGTAAACATTCCGAAAGGTATGAGAGGAATGAGTATTGCATTGGTTACAGCAGGTTTGCTGGCTATGGCATTCATGGGCTTCTCAGGCGTAGATAAAGGTCTGGCAGTACTTTTTGGCTTGAATTAATCCTGTCTTTTGACAGTTACTTGTTGTAAAAGTGTTATCCGTCACATGGCGGGTAACACTTTTTTAATTTTTTAATGAGAGGTACATGGACAATTCAATCCTTTTTTCTACTTTTGTAGAGATATAGTAAATGACTTTAATAAAGGAGTTAATTATAAGATAAACCTTAGTGTTATGAAAAAAAGAATTCTCGTGACAGGTGGAACCGGATACATTGGTTCTCATACTGTGGTTGAATTGCAGAATAGCGGTTACGAAGTGGTAATTGTAGACAATCTTTCCAATTCGCGCGCTGATGTGGTGGATAGCATCGAACAGATTTCAGGTGTGCGCCCGGCTTTTGAAAAAGTAGATTGTCTTGATTACGAAGGTCTGAATAACGTATTTACTAAATATCCTGGTATCCAGGGAATCATTCATTTTGCAGCAAGCAAGGCTGTAGGTGAGTCTGTTCAGAAACCGTTGCTGTATTATCGTAACAACTTGGTTTCTTTGATTAACTTATTGGAACTGATGCCGAAACATGGAATAAAAGGTATTATTTTCTCTTCTTCTTGTACGGTATACGGTCAGCCGGATGTATTGCCTGTAACAGAAGCTGCTCCTATTAAGAAAGCTGAATCTCCATACGGTAATACGAAGCAGATTAACGAAGAAATTATTCGTGATACAATTACTTCTGGTTCTCCTATTCATGCTGTAATGTTGCGTTATTTCAATCCGATTGGTGCACATCCAACTGCCTTAATTGGTGAACTTCCGCTTGGAGTACCGCAGAATCTGATTCCATATCTTACTCAGACTGCAATGGGTATCCGTGAAAAACTGAGCGTATTCGGTGATGATTATGATACTCCTGACGGTTCTTGTATCCGTGACTACATTTACGTAGTAGATTTGGCAAAAGCACACGTAATTGCCATGAACCGTATTTTGGAAGATAAGCAGAAAGATAAAGTAGAAGTATTTAATATTGGTACTGGTCGTGGTCTTTCTGTATTGGAGCTGATTCACAAGTTTGAAGAATCTACCGGCGTGAAACTGAATTATCAGATTGCTCCTCGTCGTGCAGGTGATATTGTGAAAGTTTGGGCCGATCCTTCTTATGCAAACTCTGAATTGGGATGGAAAGCTGAAACTTCTATCGAAGATACCTTGCGTTCTGCATGGAATTGGCAGGTTCACCTTCGTGAAAAAGG
>ULPI01022139.1_pt1 | contig 34216 bp, 28 predicted proteins | sample 1953381 | NCBI WGS metagenome assembly ULPI01 (sample SAMEA4835626, study PRJEB28245) | human gut metagenome | biome: gut microbiome; material: fecal sample | place: Denmark | collected 2008
ATTGACTTAATAGACAGTTACCGATTCCCAATGTGACATAGGAATTGTTATTCCGTTACGACCTGCTTCGTTACGCACATCACGCATCTGAGTTTGAGCTTTACTCAGCTGCATTTTCATTTGCATTTCACTACTTCCGCCCCAATCAGTATAACCATGTACTTCTTTATCGGTATCTACTTCTTTCACCTTGACAGATGTGATGCTGTTGTATATAGATTCGGCCATTCTTTCCCATCTGGAATATTGCTGCATATAATAGTCTGCCGACATACCTGTTTTTACTGGTTCCATTTCTATAGTACCCGTCGGCAAAGCTGTACCTCCCTGCCTTAACCGCATAACTGCAGCATAACTTTGTGTTCCCTCATTCAAACAATCATCAGGCGTCTCATACTGAGCGAGACAGACATCATTATACCAGATTTCGATCATATCATGATCCTGTAAATCCCAGTTACAATACTTTTTGTTGATGTAAAGACTACTATTTGTTGTCGAAATACTTAAAGCAACGTCGGCTATGGCAGCGACTTCCTTAGCCGGTACAAAATAATTACGCAATGTCCATTCCGCATCACCTTTGTGTTTCAACTTCAGAAGGAACGAGTGTGCCGGATATGCATGAAATTCCATCATATTGCCTGCAATCCCCATAGGTCGTTGGATTTTTACATATTCACATAAGTAAGTGAACAGAACTCCGGGAACCCATCTGTCATCACAAAACATAGCAATCTTCCCAGCTTCAATACGTGCACTCGAAAAATTGGGTCTAGACGAAGGACTGACATTTTCTTTCCCTACATCAATCGATTCTTTCAAACTATTGTCACGCAATTCGTTGACAGCATTCGACAAATCACCAAATAATTTACGAGTTGCAACTTGTCTTTCTTCTTCTGTCTCATAATTGCAAAGCAGCGTGGCAATGTAACTTCCACCAATTTGCGTAATAGCACATCCATTATTGAGATGTGCTGCCATTTGTTTTTTTGCTTGCTCAATATTCTTGCATACAGATATATATTGCTTGGGTTTGCGTCCATCCTTGTAAGTACAAAATACCCCCACATACTTTCCTGCCGGATTACATTCAACAAACTGAATATAATAGCCCTGTTCCCACATCTTCCTGACGCCATTCAGCATTTCCGAGGAACCGTCGTAAAACTCCAATGCCTGCTGATCAATATCCGTCCCTTGGCTCATGACAACTGCCCACTCCATAGCAGCACCCGACATAGCCGTCAGCTTATAATCTTCTGACCATTGAGACTGTACCCATTTGATTACTTTACTTTGCTTCAGAAAATTACAGGTTTGCGCTGTTATTCCTTTACCTGATGAGAGAACTGTGAACCATTGGTTTTTACCCCACTTGTTCATCGTACCAAAAGCTATTGATGAGACAAAATTTCCATTCGCAGCTTCTTCCTTTATCAGATCAATAATACCAGCTTTCGTATCGTAACTGTACTGCTGACTACCATAACCACTATTATCAGCCGTAAGTGCAAACCAACCGATAGGGGTAAATTTTGCCGCCAAAATTCTTCTACCCTGCCTCCATTCGTTCTTCAAAAATTCATAAGGTGGCTTTTCACCATCCGAATATTTATAATATTGGTCAGTGTAAGGAGAATCTTCGATTAACATTACTAAATTGCCTCCTTCAGCCTTTCCTTTAATAGTAATAAAAAAAAGGATGAACAGCAATAATAAAACTTTTATGAATCTATTACGTTGCATCGAGATACAGAGTTATTAGATTGCATTCAGAAGGAAACAGTCGAACAGAATATTGTCCCTTATACTCACCAGCTGTACACACATAATTCTTTTCACATATTTCCTACTGTAAAAAGAAATACACGAATTTTCATATTGTATAAAAATTCCTCTTACACAGCTTATACAACTGGAAATCACCCCTATACTGACATAAAAAAACTCTACCAGTCTTTATAAGGATGCCTCATCAGCTGCGCATTGTAGTAACGGGCGTCTCCCGTCACTTCCTGCCCGATGAAATCGGGCTTTTCGAAGGGTTCGTCGGGCGAGGACAGTTCGACCTCGGCAATGACCAGCCCTTCGTTTTCGCCATAGAATTCGTCCACTTCGAACACGTGCCGGCCGCTCCGCACCAGGTAGCGCGTCTTGTCGATGGCACCCGGTTCGCAGATTTTCATCAGGTCGCGGGCTTCGTCCAGCGGTATCTCCTTCTCCCACTCGTAACGGCTGATGCCCGAGGCATCGGCGGGTCCCTTTATGGTGAGGTAGCCTTTGTCGTCGCGAATGCGGATGCGCACGGTCCGCCCGCGCGCACTACAGATGTATCCCTGCACAATGCGGCTGCTGGCGTAGGCCTTCGACTTGTACTCGCCGTCGACGAGGAATTTCCGTTCGATCTCTTGTGGCATAATCCTATCTTCTTATCAGCCCCAGAAGGAGTAGAGCACAAACATGGCAATAACCAGGACTACGGCTACGACGCCGATGCCTATCAGAACTTTCTTGCCTTGCTCTTCTTCCTTGCGGGTGTGTCCCATATTTTTCTTATTCTTTCCCATGGTCTTTCTATAGTTTTAAATTCAACGATGAACAAAGTAAGAGGAAAAAAGGGAGGAATGCAAGAAAAAAGAAAGAAAATTTGTGTTTTTCGCGTCCGGCAGGCAATCGGCCGCCATCCGGAGGGCCGGAAACAGGAAATCGGGCCAGAAACAGGGGCTTTACAGGACACTTGTACGGCTCGTGTGGAATGCAAGTGTGGCTCGTGAGCCGTGCAAGTGTCGCTCGCGAGCCGTACAAGTGTCCCACAAACCGCGAACTCCTCATTCTGAATAACCGTACTAAAGCTGTTAAATCTAAACTCAGTTAACAGAAAAGTCTCCATGCTTAAACAATATTAAAAAGCTCTTTATATTGAAACAGCATAGACCTTTATTCCCTATTTTTAAGAACACAAATTCTGAGAACAAAACTCAATAACCACCACAACCCAAACAAAAACATCTATACCATGGAACAACCGGAAAGAAGAAAGTTCCTGAAAGAACTCACGGCCATAGCAGGAGGTCTGCTACTTTGCACCAGTCCTTGGCTATCTGCTTTTTCAGAAACCAAACACACAGAAACCTACAAAGTAAGAATTGGTATCATCGGGCCGGGCTCGCGCGGACAATTTCACATGAATTTTCTCGTCCAAAATCCCAAAGTTGAAATCGTAGCCATATGCGACATATATCAACCGTCAATCGAGAAAGCCTTGAAAATAGCTCCACGCGCCAAAGTGTATCGTGACTACCGCGCATTGCTGAATGATCCCACGGTCGAAGCCGTACTAATAGCCACTCCTTTAGATCTCCATTACCAAATGGCAATGGATGCTTTGGATGCCGGAAAGCACTTATTTTGCGAAAAGACCCTCTGCTACACCCTCGAACAATGCTACAACGTATACCAAAAGTATAAGGCGAGTAAACAAATCTTTTTTGTCGGGCAACAACGCCTGTTCGATCCACGTTACATCAAAGCTATGGCTTTGATTCACGATGGAACCTTCGGCGAAATCAATGCAATACGTGCCTATTGGTATCGCAACAATGACTGGCGCCGCCCCACACCTTCACCCGATCTGGATGAACTCATCAATTGGCGATTATACAAACAGCACTCTAAAGGATTGATGACAGAACTGGCCTGCCATCAGCTGCAAACAGGAACTTGGGCAATGCGTCAAATTCCAAACAAAGTAATGGGACACGGTTCGTTGACATGTTGGAAAGACGGACGTACAGTACATGACAACGTCAGTTGCATCTACATATTCGACAACGGCGTACGCATGACATACGATTCGGTCATCTCGAACAAATTCTACGGCCTGGAAGAAAAAATTCTGGGTCACAAAGGTACCGTAGAACCCGAAAAAGGGAAATACTACTTCGAGCAAACCGATCCTGCTCCCGCCTTCATGCGCCTGATCAACGACATTGAAAACTCCTTGTTCGATGCCATCCCCTTTGCCGGGACAAGCTGGGAACCGGAATCTCCCAACGAAAACACCGGCTTCTTCCTTTTAGGCAAAAGTCCCAAGACCGACGGAACATCACTGATGCTGGATGCTTTTGTCGAAGCCATTAACACCCAGCGCCAACCCGAACAAATAGCCGAAGAAGCCTATTACGCCAGTGCCCTCTCGCTGCTGGGATACCAGGCCATCGAAGAAGAGCAGATACTGACTTTCCCCGATGCCTACAAGCTGAATTATCGGAATCACAGCAATCCCGCATCGCTATAACCTTGTTTCATATCTTCAATAAACGACAAAAGAAATGAAAGACATACTTATTCGAAAAAAACACATCAAACAGGAACTGACATGGCTAGCCGTATGCCTGTTAGTCACCGAAGCCATCAACATCTACGCCATCATTCACTATGACGGACAATGGAACGAAGCCTTCTGCTCTCTGGGTTATGTCTGCATCAGCGCCATCATACTCTACGCCATTCTTGTCCTGATCCGCCTGCTTTTCGCAGGTCTGACACGAATCTTTCGAAAAAAGACATATTAATCTTTATAACCAATCATACATGAAAAAGAAACTGATACTAGCAGCTTTCATGCTGTCGTGTCTGGCCACAGGAAGCCATGCACAAGCCCAATGGGAAAATCTGTTCAACGGTAAAAACTTAAAAGGATGGACACGTCTGAACGGAAACGCTGAATACAAGGTAAAAGACGGAGCCATCGTAGGCATCAGCCGTACCAATACCCCAAACACATTTCTCGTCACTAAGAAAACTTACAGCGACTTCATCCTTGAATTTGAATTCAAAGTAGACGATGGACTGAACTCCGGCGTGCAATTCCGTTCACTCAGCCGGAAAGAAGACCGCAACGGAAGAGTACACGGATATCAATTCGAAATAGACCCGTCGGAACGTGCCTGGACCGGAGGCATCTATGATGAAGCCCGTAGCGGATGGCTCTACTCCTTGTCCGTACCCGAAGCAAAAGCCGCATTCAAAGCCAACCAATGGAACAAAGCACGAATAGAAGCCATAGGAAACAACCTGCGCACATGGGTCAACGATATTCCTTGCGCCAACCTGCTCGACCCACAAACCGCCGAAGGATTCATTGCCCTACAAGTGCACAATATCGGCAACAATAAAAAGTTAGAAGGCAAAACAGTGTGTTGGCGCAACATCCGCATCTGTACCAGCGGATTCGAGCAGGAGCTGTACCCCGAATCGCGCCGAGCAGCTGAAATAAACCGTCTGAACAACGTTCTGTCCGATCAAGAGAAAGCCGAAGGATGGGCATTGCTGTGGGACGGGCAAACAACAAATGGGTGGCGCGGCGCCAAACTCAGCACATTTCCCCAAAAAGGCTGGAGCATCGAAAACGGCATCCTGAAAGTGAAGAAGTCGGAAGGAAAAGAATCGGCCAACGGAGGCGACATTGTAACGATAAAGAAATACCGTAACTTCGAACTGAAAGTAGACTTCAAGCTGACCAAAGGCGCAAACAGCGGCATCAAATATTTTGTAGATCCAAATCTCAACAAAGGTGAAGGATCAGCCATAGGCTGTGAATTTCAAATACTGGATGATAACAACCATCCTGACGCCAAAATGGGAGTATTAGGGAATCGCAAGCTCGCCTCCCTTTACGACCTGATCCCAGCACCTGCCCAAAAGCTCATCTATCCCGACGGCTTCAATACCGCACTCATCAAAGTCAAAGGGAACCGGGTGGAGCATTGGCTGAACGGTGTGAAAATGCTGGAATACGAACGGAACACCGACATGTGGCAAGCCCTCGTAAACTACAGCAAATATCAGAAATGGACAGGCTTTGGCTGTGCAGAGTCCGGGCATATCCTGCTACAGGACCATGGCGACGAAGTATGGTTCAAAAACATCAAAATCAAAGAGCTTCCCTGATATGCCGCACATCAGCCGACACTTCGAAGACAAAGAATTGGTATATGCCTGGTTCGACGCCATGCATACACGAATAGATTTGTTGTTATGGAGCAACCACCATACCTGCGACGAGCTCATTCAGTGCATTGATGCCATCAGCCGAGAGACAGCCCGCATCGAACAAATGGGCAGCCGCTTCCGCCCTGACAGCGAAGTATCTCGCCTCAACGCCACAAAAGCAGGAACATGGTGTAACCTCTCTTACGAATTGTGTCGGCTACTGGACGACTGCATCGACTACAGCAAACAAACCGGAGGACTGTTCGACATTACCGCGTCTCTGCATTCCTCCGGACGCAACTGTACCGACAAGTTTGAAACCGACATCAGGTTATGCCGAGTCCGAAAGCATACCGAAGACGTCCGTATCGACCTTTCCGGCTATCTGAAAGGTTATGCGTTGGGACATGCCGTCTCTTTGGCCCGCCAAAACGGAATACAGAACGGCCTGCTCAACTTCGGCAACAGTTCAATCTATGCCTTGGGGAAACATCCCGAAGGAGGAAAATGGCCGATAGCCTGCCACAAGCACCCGGAACGACGTTATCTGCTTTCAAATCTGTGTCTGACCACATCTGGCAACGAAACTGAGCAACGACGGCACATTATTCATCCGCTAACCGGCGAATACATTACCGGCGAAAAAGAAATCTCGGTCATAACCCGTCTGCCTGAAGAAGGTGAAGTCATGTCCATCGTACAGTTTATTCAAACTTATTCATCCATACAAACGCAAACCTCTGACCAGCACAAACAAGAACAGACTTTAGCGTTTGGTTAACAGAAATCAAACTATTTACACATGAAAAATATCAATCAATCACGCCGTAACTTCCTGCGGCAGGTATCTGTACTTACTGCCGCCACTGCCATTCCGTCGTTTCTGAATGCCGAAAACTTCCCCAAAACTACCCCGACAGGGCGTATTCTGGGCAGTAACGAAAAAGTAAACCTTGCTTGTGTAGGCATAGGCTTCAGAGGTGGCGATATTATCAAAGCATTTGCCCAAACAGGACTTTGTAACATCGTAGCCTTATGCGACATCGACATGGGCGCCCCGCATACCGAAAGTGTCCTGAAAATGTTTCCCAAAGTGCCCCGTTTTCAAGACTTCCGCAAAATGTTCGATCAAATGAGCAACCAGATCGATGCCGTCTGCATCGGTACTCCCGATCACAGTCACTTCCCCATCGCTATGCTGGCCATGTCGCTGGGCAAACACGTATACGTGGAGAAACCCATGGCACACACTTTTTATGAGTGCGAACTGATGATGGAAGCTGAGAAAAAATACAAAGTGGTGACACAAATGGGCAACCAAGGCCATTCCGAAGCCAATTACTTCCAGTTCAAAGCCTGGCAGGAAGCCGGCATCATCAAAAACGTACGCGCGGTGACCGCCCACATGAACAGTCCGCGACGTTGGCACGGATGGGACGCAAAGATGAAAAACTACTTGCTCGGAGAGAGCATACCCAAAACCATGGACTGGGACAACTGGCTCTGCGGCGAAGCCTATCATCCGTACAACAAGGATTATGTAAACGGCCAATGGCGTTGCTGGTATGATTTCGGTATGGGTGCCTTGGGCGACTGGGGAGCGCACATTCTGGACACCGTGCACGAATTCTGCCAACTGGGATTACCCACCGAAATCAACATGTTGCGTGCCGAAGGACACAATCCGTTCTTTTATCCGTTTTCATCGACCATCCAGTTCCGTTTCCCAGCAAGAGGCAACATGCCGCCTGTAGACATCACCTGGTACGACGGCTTGGACAATCTGCCCGAAATTCCGGAAGGCTATGGAAACGTAGCACTCGACCCCAACATTCCGCCAACAGGTACAGGAAAAATCCGCCCCTCCAAACTCAATCCTGGGAAAATCATCTATACCGATGATCTGATATTCAGAGGAGGATCGCACGGCTCCACCCTTTCCATCATCCCTGAAGAGAAAGCCAAAGAAATGGCATCCCAATTACCGGAAGTTCCCCAAAGCCCCTCTAATCATTTCCAGAATTTCCTTCTGGCATGCAAAGGAGAGGAAAAGCCTCGTTCACCGTTCCACATTGCCGGACCACTTAGCCAAGTATTCTGCCTGGGAGTCATTGCCCAACAGCTGAATGCCCACCTCACCTTCGATCCTAAACTGAAACTGTTCACTAATAGTCCGGTAGGAAACTTGCTTTTGCGTAGAGGCATTCCGCGCAAAGGATGGGAAGAGTTCTATCAGCTATAGACAGCGTCGTCAGACCTCGTTTCATACCATTTTACAGGACACTTGTACGGCTCGTGTGGAATGCAAGTGTGGCTCGTGAGCCGTGCAAGTGTCGCTCGCGAGCCGTACAAGTGTCCCAGACGAGCCACACAAGTGTCCCAAAAACCGGTGAAATGTGCCTGTAAAAAAGAGACGCGGCTGCAGGTGCGAATCCCTACAGCCGCGTCCCCGGCCATCCGTGTCCAAGGGGACACGAACGTTATTCTGCTCCGGCAAATTCCATCAGGTAAGCCTTGACGAATCCGTCTATCTTACCGTCCATCACGCCGTTCACGTCGTTTGTCTGGTAGTTGGTACGGTGGTCTTTCACACGGCGATCGTCGAAGACGTAGCTGCGGATCTGCGAACCCCACTCAATCTTCTTCTTGCCGGCCTCAACCTTCGCCTGCTCGGCCATGCGGTGCTTCATCTCTTTGTCGTACAGCATGGAGCGGAGGAGTCGCAATGCGTTTTCGCGGTTCTTCGGCTGGTCGCGCGTCTCGGTGTTTTCAATCAGGATTTCTTCTTCCTCGCCCGTGTAGGGGTCTTTGTACTGATAACGCAGACGGACACCGGACTCAACCTTGTTCACGTTCTGTCCACCCGCGCCACCGCTTCGGAAGGTATCCCACGAAATGCGTGCCGGCTCGATGGTCACTTCGATGGTGTCGTCGACCAACGGGGTGACAAAGACGGATGCGAACGACGTCATTCGCTTGCCCTGTGCGTTGTAGGGCGACACACGTACCAGGCGATGTACTCCGTTTTCGCCTTTCAGGTAACCGTAGGCATAGCTGCCTGCTATTTCGATAGTACAAGTCTTGATGCCCGCTTCGTCGCCTTCCTGCAAGTTAGCAATCGTGGCTTTGTAACCATGAGTTTCGGCATAGCGCAGGTACATACGCATCAGCATGCTGGCCCAGTCCTGGCTTTCCGTACCTCCGGCACCGGAGTTGATCTTCAGCACGCAGTCCATCTGGTCGGCCTCGTCGCGGAGCATGTTCTTCAGTTCGAGTGCCTCGACGGCATCGGCTGCTTTGCTGTAAGCCTCGTCCACCTCTTCTTCGGTCACCAGTTCGTCTTTATAGAAGTCGAAAGCCAGCTGCAGTTCGTCGGCCAAGGTCTTCACTTCGTTGTATCCCTCAATCCATTGCTGCAGGCCTTTCACCTTCTTCATCTGCGCTTCGGCAGCCTTCTGGTCGTCCCAGAAGCCGGGTGCCTGCGTGCGCAGCTGCTCTTCTTCTACTTGAATCTTTTTCCCTTCGATGTCCAGATAGCGGCAGAGCGCTTCGGTACGTTCCTTGATGTCCTTCAGTTGTTCTATGGTAATCATCTGTCTATGTGATTTAGCTGTTATTCTTGATGCACGAAAGCCGAAATCTGCGCAAAAGGCCTGCCTTCGGCAGCAGATTCTTCCGTTCGGCTTGCAAAGGTATGAAAAAAACGCATAAATTTGCGGTTATCAACCTAATTAAGTATTGCTTATGAACAAACGAATCAGACAATTCGGTTTTTCGCTCCTGCTGCTGGCCACGTTAGGACTGGGCAGCTGCAGTTCGAAGTACAGTTACGAGACTGTTCCCAACGACCCGCTTCAGGCACGCATCTACACCCTGGACAACGGGCTGAAAGTGTACATGACCGTCAACAAGGACGAGCCACGCATCCAGACCTACATCGCCGTGCGTGTAGGCGGTAAGAACGACCCCGCCGAAACAACCGGTCTGGCCCACTACTTCGAACACCTGATGTTCAAGGGTACCAACCACTTCGGCACCCAGAACTACGAAGTGGAAAAGCCATTGCTGGACCAGATTGAACAGACATTCGAAGTCTACCGCAAGACTACCGACGAAGCCGAACGCAAAGCCCTCTACCACGTCATCGACAGCCTTTCGTTCGAGGCCTCGAAATATGCCATCCCCAACGAATACGACAAGCTGATGGCCGCCATCGGAGCTAACGGCACCAACGCCTACACCAGCTACGACGTGACCTGCTACACGGAAGACATCCCCAGCAATCAGGTGGAAAACTGGGCCAAGATTCAGGCCGACCGCTTCAAGAACTGCGTGATCCGCGGTTTCCACACCGAGCTGGAGACGGTATACGAAGAGAAGAACATGTCGCTCACCCAGGACGGACGCAAGGTGTACGAACAGACCCTCGCCGCCCTCTTCCCCCATCACCCCTACGGCACACAGACCGTGCTGGGTACACAGGAAGACCTGAAGAATCCTTCCATCACCAACATCAAGAACTACTTCAAGACGTGGTACGTGCCCAACAATATGGCCATCTGCCTCAGCGGTGACTTCGATCCCGACCAGATGATTGCCACCATCGACAAGTACTTCGGCGACATGCAGCCCAACCCCAATCTACCCAAGCTCGACCTGCCCAAGGAAACGCCTATCACCGCGCCCGTCGTACGCGAAGTGTTCGGTCCCGAGGCCGAGAACGTAAGCCTGGCATGGCGCTTCCCCGGTGCGGCCAGCAAGGACATCGAAACCCTGCAAATCGTTTCGCAGATATTGTACAACGGACAGGCCGGCCTCATCGACCTCGACCTGACGCAACAGCAGAAGACACTGCTCGCCTACTGCTACCCCATGACCATGAGCGACTACAGCGCCTTCCTGATGGCCGGACGCCCCAAAGCCGGACAGACACTGGACGAAGTGAAGGACCTGCTGCTGGGCGAGCTGAAGAAGCTGCGCGACGGCGACTTTGACGAAAGCCTGCTCGAAGCCAACATCAACAACTTCAAGCTGTACCAGATGAAACAGTTGGAAAGCAACGACGCCCGTGCCGACTGGTTCGTACAGTCGTTCATCAACGGAAGCCAGTGGGCCGACGAAGTGACCGCCCTGGACCGCATGGCCAAACTGACCAAGCAGGACATCGTGGACTTTGCCAACAAGTACCTGAAGGACGACAACTATGCCATCATCTACAAACGTCAGGGCAAGGACCCCAACGAAAAGAAGATAGAGAAACCCCAGATTACGCCCATCGTGATGAACCGTGACACCGTGAGTGCCTTCCTCAAGGAGATTCAGGCAAGCAAGGTGCAACCCATCGAACCGGTCTTCCTGGACTTCTCGAAGGACCTGACCCAACTGAAGGCCAAGGACGACATCCCCGTCATCTACCGCCACAACAGCACGAACGACCTGTTCGAACTGATTTACCTCTTCGACATGGGCAACCGCAACGACAAGGCATTAGGCATGGCCGCCCAATACTTAGAGTATCTGGGCACCTCGGACATGACACCCGAGCAGGTGAAGAGCGAGTTCTACCGCATGGCTTGCACCTTCTATGTGTCGCCGGGCAGCGAACGTACCTATATCGTACTCTCCGGCCTCAACGAAAACATGCCGCAGGCCGTGGCCCTGTTCGAGAAACTGCTGGCCGACGCGCAAGTCAACCCCGAAGCCTATAACAACTTAGTAGCCGACCTGCAGAAGAGCCGCTCCGACGCCAAGCTGAACCAGTCGCAGAACTTCAGCCGACTGATGGTCTATACCGAATGGGGCCCCACCAACTACGCTACCAACCAGCTGAGCAACGCCGAACTGAAGGCCATGAATCCGCAACAGCTTGTCGATCGCATCCACCAGCTGAACAGCTACAAGCACCGCATCACCTACTACGGCCCCAGCAAGACCGAAGAACTGCTGGCCGTCATCAACAAGGAGCACCGTGTACCCGACACCCTGAAAGACGTGCCGCAGGGCATCGAATTCAAGCAACAGCTTACGCCGGAAACCAAAGTCTATATCGCCCCCTACGAAGCCAAGAACATTTATATGGCACAGATTTCGAACCGAGGCGAAAAGTATGACCCCGCCATCGAACCCGGCCGCAAACTGTACAACGAATACTTTGGCGGCGGAATGAACTCCATCGTCTTCCAGGAAATGCGCGAAAGCCGCGGACTGGCCTACTCGGCATGGGCCGGAATGGATCGTCCGAGCCTGCCCAAGTACAACTACACGGTCAGCACGTACATCGCCACCCAGAATGACAAACTGATGGACGCCATCCGTACGTTCAACGACATCATCGACAACATGCCCCAGTCCGAAGCCGCCTTCAAGCTGGCCAAGGAAGGCCTCATCGCCCGACTGCGCACCGAACGCATCCTGAAGAGCGACATCATCTGGGCATACATCAACGCACAGGACATGGGCGAAACGACCGACAGCCGCATCCGCCTGTACAACGACGTGCAGACCGCAACCCTGAAGGACGTCATCGACTTCCAGCAGAAATGGATCAAAGGCCGCACGTACAACTATTGCATCCTGGGCGACAAGAAAGAGCTCGACATGGAATCGCTGAAGAAGATAGGTCCCGTCATCGAACTGACCACGGAAGACATCTTCGGCTATTGATACTTCCGCCACCCTGACACGCAGGCGGGTGTACCGGCACAGGGAATTTTCCCTACCGGCACACCCACCTGTTTTTTGTCCCTCCAACCCTGCTCACAACCGCTCTACGAAGGGGTGCCGAGCAACACAAGTGCGGCTCGCGAGCCACACAAGTGTCCCGGAAATGGAATGCAAGTGTGGCTCGCGAGCCGTGCAAGTGTTGTACAAATGGGGGAGTTGTGCCTCACTTCCCGATATGCACCGGCACTTCCTTCTTCGTCAGCGAATAAGCTTGTGGGGTGTAAAGGTCGGCACGGCCTTCGTACACGCAGCGGTGGCCGGTTTGCGGATTACTGGCATACAAAGTGTAGGAGACACCGGTGAAGCGGTACCAGCACTTAATGGTACACTCTATCTGTGTGAGGGGCGGAACGTCAATGGTGTCGACTACCGACAGCAGATCGTCTGACAGGGGGAAGTGGGTCTTGCCGGGCGCAAATGCAAGCTTCTCACCCAACAACGCCGGGGACTGGAACTTGTCAAGCTCGGGCACATCCACAACAGGCTTTTCTTTGCCGAAGAGCTGGAAGGCTACCTCATCAATGGGCTCGTGCCACTGATCTCCTCCCTGAAAGGTGAACGTCCGCTGGAAGTATTCGTAGGGATGGAGCTCATACTTCCAAGGCGTTTCGGTGGCATTGGTAGGGCCAACCACATACGTCGTGTACATGGCACTATCCTCTTCGAGCCAGAAATTCAGCTTGTAGACAAGGCTGTCCAACTGATAACGGGGCGAAGGGTCGATGTACAGGTCTATCTGTTCGTAATTGTAATCATTGCCCACATTCAGTTGCAGCTGTAACGAGCCGGTACCCAGGTTCTCCGCATCCAGAAAACGGAGTTCTTTCCCCGAAGTACGTTCTATGGTCAGTTTGAAGGTCGAGGAATGAGTCACAAAGCGGAAGGGCTCCTCATCCTGGCAATAAAGCTCCGTGTCCCGCGCCATCAGCGTGCCGTCGAGGCTGTAAATGTCGCCCACGACCGGATCGTAAGTTCCCCCGTTAACCGACTGGGTAAAGTCGATACGGAGCCACAAGCCCAGAGTGCGCCAGTTGGACGCACCGAAACGGAGAATAGCTTCGGAACCGTCGGCAGGCACATGCACCTTTTTTGCCGAAGGCAAGAAATTGTCAACAAATACGTCGCTGTTGCAGCTGCACAGCACGAGCAGCATCAGGTATAGGGTCAGACGGGAAAAAGTTCGCTTCATAACGTTGATGATTTGGATTGGATTGCAAAGAAATGAATTTCCCTTCACTTCTCCAACAATCCAACCCAACAATCAACCTATGTTGACGCTCCGTGTGCGACGAGCTTACTCTTCGTACATGTGGTCGATGATTTCCTTGTAGTTCTGCGCCACGATGGGGCGTTTCAGCTTCAGTGTGTTTGTCAGTTCGCCACGCTCCATGCTGAAGGGTTTGGGCAGCAGCGTAAAGCGTTTCACTTGCTCGTAGTGGGCAAACTGCTGCTGAAGGGTGTCGATGCGGGCACGATACAATGCCTGTATCTTTGGATGCTGCAACAGTTCTTCCATGCTGCTGTAGGCGATGCCTTTCTCCTTGGCATAAGCTTCCACCAGCCCGTAAACGGGGACGATGAGGGCAGAAACGAACTTACGCTCGTCGGCAATGATGGCCACCTGGTCGATGTAGCGATCGATGATGAACTTCGTCTCCAAAGCCTGCGGACAGATGTATTTGCCGTTCGAAGTCTTGAACAAGTCCTTGATGCGGTCGGTCAGGTAGAGCACACGGCCTTCCAGACGTCCGGCGTCGCCCGTATGGAACCATCCGTCCTTGTCGATGGCGGCGGCGGTGGACACCGGTTTGCGATAGTAGCCGGGCGTGATGGTCTTGCCACGCAACAGGATTTCGTTGTTCTCGCCTATCTTCACTTCCAGGTCGGGCATTATCTCGCCTACCGAACCCAGCTCGAAACCTACAGGCGGGAAGCAGGACACGGTGGCCGTCGACTCGGTCAATCCGTAACCCACTACCATGTTGATGCCTACCGAATGAACAAACTCGCACACTTCGTTGGAAACGGCGGCTCCTGCCGTGGGGAAGAAGGTGCCGTTCTCGATGCCGATAGTTTTCTTCAGGATGGCATAGATGGTCTTTTCGTAGAACTTGTATTTCAGGTGAAGCATCAGGGGCGGTGTCTTGCCCTGACGAAGGTAGTCCAGATTGTGTGCCCGCCCTACCTTAAGGGCATCGAGCATCATGGCACGCTTCAGGCCAGTCTCCTGACTGATACGCTCCTGCACGCCCTGATAAACTTTCTCCCAAAAACGGGGAACACTGCACATCACCGTGGGGCGGATCTCCTTGATGGTCATCTGGATGTCCTGTGGACGGAGATTAATACAGACCTGAGTGCCGCGTTGCAGGCAGACATAGGTCCAGCCGCGTTCGAAGACGTGCGTCAACGGCAGGAAGTTCATCGAAACGTCTTTGTCCGTCAGCGAAGGGATACGGATTTCGTGCGTACGGAAGGCTTCCATGTAGTTGTAGTGCATCAGCATGACGCCTTTTGGTTCGCCTGTCGTGCCCGAAGTGTACAGAATGTTGGCAATGTCGCTGTCGGCCACTTCTGCTGTGCGTTTCTCTACTTCGGCTTCGTGCGGCAGCCCCTTGCCCAGTGCAAGGAACTCGTCGAAGTAGATGGACATCGACTGGTCGCGGGCGTCTTTCTGCACCTTGCGGTCGAAGATGATAACTTGCTTGAGCGACGGACACATGCCGAACACACGGATGGCGGCGTCGTATTGAAACTGTTCGCCAACGAAGAGGTAACGGATGCCGGCATCGTTGATGATATACTGCGCCTGTGCAGGCGAACTGGTGGCATAAAGCGGGATGGTGACAGCACGGTCGGCATAGGCGCCGAAGTCCACGTAAAGACATTCGGGTTTGTTCTGCGAGAAGACGCCGATGTTTTCCTGAACTTCCACACCCAGCGTCAGCAGGGCATTGGACACTTGGCGCACTGTCTGCGAGAATTCGTTCCAGGAGACAGCGTTCCACTGTGCTTTTTCATAGTCCCTGTATTTCAGGGCTACTTTATCTCCATACTTCTCCGCCTGGCGGTGTACCATGACGGACAAATGATGATAAGCCATGTCTGTTATAAAATTGGTTAATGTTTTGCAAAGGTAGTGGTTTCATTTGAAACTATCTGCCTCCTTATGATAAAATATTCGGAGCAAAACCTCCCAAGCGGGATATTCCTATACAAAAAACAAGAATTACCTGATTTTCTTACCTGCCGATTAACAAAAAATCAAATATATTCCTATATTTGCAATTGAGTAACCCTTAAATTTTAACAAGCATGAAAAAGTTTTTAGCATTAGTAGCATTATTAGTGGCCGGCATTTCGGGCATGAATGCACAGGAGAGTCTTAAGTGGGGTATCACCGCAGGTCTTAATTCAAGCAACTTCTCGGTAAGCGGATTCGACAGCCGCATCGGTTTCCATGCCGGTGTAAAGGCCGAAATGGGACTTCCCCAACTGGCCGATGGAATCTATCTGGACATGGGAGCACTACTCTCGCTGAAAGGTGCCAAAGTAGATCTTGGCCCTGCAGGATCTGTTAAATACAATCCTTTCTATCTGGAAATCCCTATTCACATGGGTTACAAATATGCCGTTAACGACAAGTTTGCTATCTTCGGCAACTTCGGTCCTTACATTGGCATCGGACTGTTCGGCAAAGCAAAAGCCAGCGGTGAACTGATGGAAGGCGAAGACACTTCTGTCAATGTCTTCGGTGACGATGCCATGAAACGCTTTGACTTTGGTCTGGGGCTGAAAGCAGGCGTAGAACTGAATCAAAAATACCAGTTATCCATCGGCTACGACTGGGGCTTGATTGACAACATCGAAGACAGCGGCAACAAGAACCGCAATCTAATGATTTCACTCGTGTACTTCTTATAACTGAAGAATATACCGAGGAAATTACTTCCTCTTCTTGTGTGGGCAATTCCGCAAGCCGCCAGGCAACGGAGTTGCCCACACCTCTTTTTTACCACCCACCCGATATCGCCCTAGACCCTACAAAAGGGCACTTTGAGCCACACTTGCACGGCTCGTGAGAGACACTTGTACGGCTCGCGAGCCACACTTGTGTCCCAGAAATGCACTGCCAGCGACGAGTTTTTTCCATGGCGGCGTGCGTTGTCTTTCACTTTTTATCCGTAAGTTTGCAACAGTAAAATCAAACTTCTGCTTATGACCTACGACATACCTACCCTGGCTTCGGACGCCATCGGCCTGCTGAAGTCGCTGATAGCCATCCCCTCCGTAAGCCGCGACGAACAACAGGCGGCCGACTTCCTGCAACGCTACATCGAAATGCAAGGAATGGATACCGGACGGAAAGGCAACAACGTGTGGTGCCTCAGCCCCATGTTCGACCTGAACAAACCGACCCTGCTGCTCAATTCGCACATCGACACCGTGAAGCCCGTCAACGGCTGGCGGAAAGATCCGTTTACCCCGCAACTGGAACCTAACGGCAAACTCTACGGACTGGGCAGCAACGATGCCGGTGCCAGCCTTGTCAGTCTGCTGCAAGTGTTCCTCCAGCTGTGTCGCACACGCCAGCACTACAACCTGATCTACCTGGCTTCGTGCGAGGAAGAAGTTTCCGGCGCCGGAGGCATCGAATGCGTGCTTCCCGAACTGCCGCCCCTGGCGTTTGCCCTCGTGGGCGAACCTACCGAAATGCAACCCGCCATTGCCGAAAAGGGTCTGATGGTGCTCGACGTCACTGCCACAGGCCGCTCGGGACACGCTGCCCGCGAAGAAGGCGACAACGCCATCTACAAGGTGCTGGACGACATCGCCTGGTTTCGCGACTACCGCTTCGAGCAAGTATCGCCCCTGCTGGGTCCTGTCAAGATGAGCGTAACCATGGTCAATGCCGGCACCCAGCACAACGTCATCCCCGACCGCTGTACGTTCGTGGTGGACATCCGCAGCAACGAGTGTTACACCAATCAGGCATTGTTCGACGAAATCACCCGCCACATCCATTGTCAGGCCAAGGCCCGCTCCTTCCGACTGAGTTCATCACACGTATCGCCCAAGCATCCGCTGGTGCAACGCGCCGTCGCCCTGGGTCGCACACCTTTCGGCTCGCCCACCCTCTCCGACCAGGCCCTGCTGTCGTGTCCCTCGATGAAGATGGGTCCCGGCAAAAGCGCCCGCTCGCACACGGCCGACGAATTCATTTTCGTAAAAGAAATAGAAGAGGCTATCGGACTGTATCTGGAGTTGCTGGACGGAGCACAGCTGTAAACCTGTTACCCCTAAACAGTATCAACGCTCCAGCCACCCCTCCGGATTCAGCTTTTCCTTCTCCTTGCGGAGCTGGAAGTGGAGAACGGTGCGACCGCCGTCGGAAGCATCGGAGAAGACGGTACCGAGCGACTGACGGGTCTTCACCGTGTCGCCCGTCTTGACGGAGGCTGAAGAAAGGTTGCAATAGACGGAGATGTAGGCGCCGTGGCGGACAAGGATGTTGAACAGGCCGTTTAGCTTGAAGACGGCAGCTACCTTACCGTCGAAGATGGCACGTGCCTGTGCGCCGGGCTTGCCCTGGATGTCGATACCCTTGTTGTCGAGCTTCACCCCGCGAAGCCCCTCGACGCTGTATTGCCCGTAGTGGCTGGTGATGAGGTAAGGACCCGTGATGGGCATGGGCAGCTTGCCGCGGTTGCTGACAAAGGTGCCCGACAGTTCGCGGTCGGCCTTGCTCATGTTGAACCGCTCCAACGGAGCAGCTTTCGACTTGGTGCCCGACGAGCCGCTTTTAGTCCCCTCTGACTTACGGCGTGCGGCAGCTTCGCGACGGGCTTCTTCCTCGGCCCGCTTGCGTGCCTTCTCTATCTCTTCGGCTATCAGGCGATCGATACGGGCATTCAGTTGGTTGGCCTCGCGGCGTTTGCGCGATATTTCGTTCTGCAGTCCGCGCTGCTTCTTTTGCAGATTGGCAATGAGGGTGCGTTTCTCTTTCTCCTGCGCCTCCAGTTTTCCCTTTTCGGCTTCACGCTCCTTCAGCAGACTTTCCTTGGCCTGCTTCACCTGTTTCAGCTCGGCTTGCTTGGCAGCAATCTGTTGCTGCTTTTTCTGAATTTCTTCGCCTTGCAGACGCTGGTAGGTGGCATACTCGCGCACGTAGCGCAGGCGACGATAAGTCTGTGCCAGGTTTTCGGCAGAGAAGATGAACATCAGCTTTTCTTCGACCGAACGGTTCTTGTACAGGTAGCGCACGGAAGCGGCATACTTCTGGCGCTTCTCCTTAAGCTGACGGCGCAACGTAGTGAGTTGGCGGTTGAGCGAGGAAAGTTCCTGCTCGATGGCTTCCATGTCGCGGTTGATGCTGAGGATGTAACGTTTCCGTTCTTCTATCTGTCCGGTCAGTGCGGCAAGGCCGTTCAGCTGGCTGCCCACGGTTTTCTTGGTAGACTTCAACAGGGTTTCGGTCTCGGCAATCTGTTTCTGCAAGTCGCCACGCTTGTTTTCCAGCTCCTTGATCAGTTTGTTCGACTGAGCCAGAAGCGGCGATGCACAGGTGCACAAGAGGAAGAGAAGAATCAGTATTCGGGACATTTCGGAAACGGTTAGGGACTTATAAATTCAACGTTGTTCAGTACTCCGGCGACCGCCTTGGGCTCAGGCGGAAAGGTCGAGCAGCATTTCGAGCAGCTCTTCCAGCGTCACTTCGCGATAGCGGGAAGAAACTTCGGTGGGCGTCAGATTGATGGGTTTGTTGGAGAACTCGGTCAGCTCGATGCGGCACTTTTCGAGGTCTTTCAGCCCCAGCTCCTTGCCGTCGATCCAGTTCTTGGCACCTGGACGCGAAGCCTTGAAGAGCATCTTCTCCAGATTCTCGAAGTTGGCCTTGCGGGGCAGCATGCCGCGAAGTTCGCCACGGGTGACACGCACGTAGCGTTTCCCCATACGGTCGACGAGCAACACCTCATCGGGCGTAATATCCATTCGGGCTACCTCGGTGCGCAGGATAGGCATGAGGAAGGAAAGCTGCATACGCTCGCCACTCTTCAGTTTCATAGTGCCGCTTACGGTGAACGTGGCATCCTTGTGAGGGATGGTCAGACGGACTTTCGACGACAGGCAGAGGGATTGTGCACCATGGCTTTCGGCCTTGCGCGAGGTCTTACAGCCGGCCAGACTTACGGTCAGTAACACAAGAAGCATCAGCCGCAGGCAGAGGCGGGCGGTGAAGAACGGTGTCCGCACGGCAGCGGAACGCAGAATGGAAGTGTTATCGGTCATTGTTTCGGATATTATCGGTTGATATATATGGTTTCATTATCGGCGGGAAGAAGCAGACCGATGCCGGCCAATGGTGTCAGTCGGCAGGAATGTACTTCTTCTTCTCGATTTTTTCTTTCAGCTTGGGCGACTTGCATCCCATGTCGAGGGCTTGTTTCCAGTACTTCAGGGCACCGTCCACGTCGCCTGTCATGTAGTAGATGTCGCCGCAATGCTCTACGACGTCCTCGCTCTGCCCGCCGCCGTTCTTCATGGCGTCGTCGATGTAGAGACGTGCCTCGGCGTAGTTGCCCTTTTCGAAGAGAATCCAGGCGTACGTGTCGAGGTAGGTGGCATTGCCCGGCTCGGCCTTGACGGTACGATAGCTCATTTCTTCGGCACGGTCGAGGTCGCGGCGTTCGAGCGAAAGGTAATAGGCGTAGTTGTTGAGCACACCGATGTTATCGGACTTGTAGACCAGTGCTGAGTCGTAGGCGGCATAGGCCTGCTCGGTCATACCGTCGGTGTGGTAGGCATCGCCCATGATGGCATAGAAGTCGGACACGAGGTCTTTCTTGCTTTCGGGGGTGACGCGTTCCAGCGCTTTCCGGCAGGTGGAAAGCACGTCGGCGGTGCGGTTGTCCTGATTGTAGCCGATGGCCAGGTAGAAGTAGAATTCGAGCATATCGGGATTGGATTCTACTCCGGCCTCGCAGAGGTCGACCACAGCTTTATTGTCGTTCTGCCGTACGGCTTCGCCCAAAAGTGTCATACGGGCAGCCGTGTTGGTAGGATCGATATCGAGCACGCGTCTGAGCACGGGGAGCGACTGTTTGTTCATGCCTTTCGACAGGAGGTACTGTGCATAGAGCATAGGCAGATCGGGCTCGTCGGGGTCTTGCTGCATGATGCGGTCGAAGAGGGTGATGATGCGCAGACTGTCGCCGTCGGCCTGCTCGTTGCGGATGATGAGCTGGCGCATGATGTTGGACTTGATGTCGGGCGTCACCTTGCGGTTGAGCAGCAGGGAGTCGAGTTGCTGCTGGTAGAGGGAGTCCTGACCCGTTTCTTCGTAATAGCTTGCCAGCGAGTACATGGCCATGGCGTTGTCGGGTTCTTCGGCAAGCACCTGCTGGTAGATGTCGTAGGCTTCTTCTTTCTTGCCGTTCTGCAAGTAGACGTCGCCCAGCACAACGCGGTAGCGCAGGTCCTGGGGATATTCGGCCACGAGGTTCTCCATCTCGCCGAAAGCGCGCTTGTTGTCGCCCTTGCGCAGATAGATGCGGAACTTCTCAAGGCTGAGCTGTTCGTTCTTGCCCATGCGCTGTTCGAGCAGGTTCAGCACGTCGAGCACCCGGTCGTAGTCTTCCTGCTGGTTGTAGATTTCGAGCAGGCTGTACAGAGGGTCGATACGGGTGGAAAAGCGCTGCACCATATCTTCGAGCAGGACGGTTGCCTTTTCGGCCTCGTTCTGCTGCAGGTAGAGCTGCGACAAGGCCTGAGCGTACCAGTAATTGTCGGGGTCGGCAGCTACGGCCTGTTCGATGGTGGTCGTGGCACGGGCGGGTTGCTTCAGGTAGAGGTAATACTGAGCCAGCTCGTACAGAGCCGAAGCGTCGTGCGGATTGATGGCAAGACTGTGTTGCAACAGGTCGAAGGCAGCATCGTAGTCGCCCGCCTGCTTCAGGCGGATGGCTTCGAGGAAGTAGTAGTCGAACTTGCGCTGCTGCTCCTCGGTGAGTTGGGGCACGGGAGCGGCTTCGGCCTGACGCTTCTGCTTGTTGCGCTTCTTCTTCGGCTTTTTGGCGTCGGGCTTCTTCTTGTTGGCAGTGGTGTGAGCACCTGCGATGGCAGCCGATGCCACCGGTCCGCCGGGCAGTCCGCCTACGATGGCGGCATAGGAAGTCATGCACAGGGCGCTCATCCAGAGCGCGAGCAATATTTTTATTCCGAGTTTCATGCTACGTTTGTTCGTTAGTTTTTGCCCGTGTGGCCGAAACCTCCGGCTCCACGTTCTGTTTCGTCCAACACTTCCACTTCCTGCCACACGGCCTGCTCGTGGCGGGCTATCACCATCTGGGCGATGCGTTCGCCGTCTTCGATGACGAAAGGCTCGGCCGACAGGTTAACAAGGATGATGCAGACCTCGCCGCGATAGTCGGCATCGATGGTGCCGGGCGAGTTGAGCACAGTGATGCCCTTCTTCAAGGCCAGTCCGCTACGCGGGCGAATTTGCGCCTCGAAGCCCGCAGGCAAGGCGATGTAAAGCCCTGTGGGTACCAGGCAGCGCTGCATGGGAGCCAGCGTGATGGGTTCTGTCAGATTGGCGCGGATGTCCATTCCCGCCGAGAGCGAAGTGGCATAAGCCGGAAGCGGATGCTTCGATTTATTGATAATCTGTACGTTCAGCATATTCTTGTTCGGTATTTGGTGCCTGCCCTACCGACGGATGACGACGAAAAGCAGGCCTCGTTTTAACGGGCAAAAATACAGATTTTGAAGCAAACGGACACAATTTTGCAGTTAAATAATGAGAAACACGTCCGAAGCCGTGGGCAAAGGCCGAGTTCCAGAAATCAATCTGACGGGAATCCAGGCCAAAAGCAAGCAAAAAGACAGAAAAACATCCGTTTCAGCAACAACACCTTCCGACAAAACCTGCAAAGCAGGGAAACCGGAAACAGCCGATATGCAGAAAAGGGCATGAATATACACGAAAAAGAGCCGGATTGTGCATACCTATGCGCGGGAAACGATGCTACACTGCGCCGGAATACTTGTGCGGAAGGAGTACAACGCTTGTCCGGCTCGGCTGAAATGCTTGTGTGGCTCGACCGGATTGCTTGTGCGGCTCGGGAAGAAAGCAGACGACGGATGCGAAGAGGGCACTGAACGAAGGCAAGAAGCATCTTTCGCCTCCAAAATATTTGTAAGCATTTCGCTACCAAACTATCCGACAGGCAGATAAACACTTCTCGCTTCGAAAACAGCCGGTGCGCCGCACCTCCGGACGAAAAACGCGAATCTGAGGCGACCGGCGCGACAAAGTGTCAAAATGAAAGGAAGCATTTTTTCTGTCGGAAAATAGTGATACATTTGCAGACGGTAAAACATAAGGAACGCAACATGATGAACTGGAACCAACTCCTCTCCGCCAAGCGCTTCGGACTGGAAGAATATCACTCCGAGCATCCCGAGAACCGCTCGGAATTTCAGCGCGACTACGACCGACTCATCTTCTCCGCCCCCTTCCGGCGGTTGCAGAACAAGACGCAGGTATTCCCCCTGCCGGGCAGCATCTTCGTGCACAACCGACTGACGCACAGCCTCGAAGTGTCGTGCGTAGGACGCTCGCTGGGCAACGACGTGGCACGCGCCCTGCTGGCCAGCCAGCCCGAACTGCACGAAACCTTCCTGGCCGAAATCGGTTCCATCGTCTCTGCCGCCTGCCTGGCGCACGACCTGGGCAATCCGCCCTTCGGGCACTCGGGCGAACGTGCCATCTCCACCTTCTTTTCCGAAGGCGGCGGACTGGCTCTGCGCGACCGTCTGACCGACGCCGAGTGGAGCGACCTGACGCACTTCGAAGGCAACGCCAACGCCTTCCGTCTGCTCACCCACCAGTTCGAGGGACGCCGCCGCGGCGGTTTCGTACTGACCTACTCCACGCTGGCCAGCATCGTGAAGTACCCCTACTCGTCGAGTCTGGCCGGCAAAAAGTCGAAGTTCGGCTTCTTCACCACCGAGGAAGACAGCTTCCGCCGCATCGCCGAAGAGCTGGGCATGGAGAAGCTGAACGACGCTCCGCTGAAGTATGCCCGCCACCCGCTGGTCTACCTCGTCGAAGCCGCCGACGACATCTGCTACCAGATGATGGACCTGGAGGACGCCCACAAGCTGAAGATCATGACCACGGCCGAGACGCAGGCACTGATGCTGTCGTTCTTCACCGACGAGCGGAAAGCACGCATGCAGAAGACCCTGCAGATAGTGAGCGACACCAACGAACAGATAGCCTACCTGCGTTCGTGCGTCATCGGGCTACTGATACGCGAGTGTACCCGCGTCTTCTTGGAGAACCAGCAGGCTATTCTGGCCGGTACATTCGAGGGACCACTCATCCGCCACATCGACTCCCTGCCCGCCTCGGCCTACGAACACTGCGCCGACGTGTCGTTCGAACGCATCTACCGCTCGCGCGACGTACTCGACATCGAGCTGGCCGGTTTCCGCATCATCGGCACCCTGCTCCAGCTGATGACCGACGCCGTGTGTGCCCCGGAGAAGGCTTACTCCCAGTTGCTCATCAACCGCGTGTCAAGCCAGTACAAAATAAATTCGCCTGTATTCCACGAAAGAATACAGGCGGTATTGGATTATATTTCGGGCATGACCGACGTCTTTGCGCTCGACCTCTACCGTAAGATAAACGGCAACAGTCTGCCTACTATTTCTTAAATACAAGCGAAGAAGGGTGTACTGAAACCAAAGGGATGCCTGTCAGTACCCCCTCTACTTACATTATTACTTGCTGGGGTAGAACAGTTTATTCACCCCCGAAGTCAGGTGGCACGCATCCGGTTCGCTCTCAATGAACGACTGGATGTGACGCATACGCTTCTCGGCCAGAATCTCGTCGACGGCAATCAGGATGCCGGTCTCTTCCACGTCGCCAAAGCCGTAGTTGATGGCGGTGCCGAACATACGCATTGTGGGGCTCAGGCTCATGTAAGCGTTCACCAGCGGCGGAATGTTGTAGCCCAGCTTACGGATTTCGCCGTTTAGAATCTTATAATCTTCCTTGAACGTGTCTTTGCAGAACAGTGCGGCAAGTTCCTTCTCGTCCGACTCCAGCTGCAACGGCTCCATGGGAACAATCAGTCCCTCCTTATCGCCGAAATGCTTGCGCAGGAAGTACAGAATCATGTCGCGTCCCTTGCGGTTGTAGCTGGGGTACATGGTCACCTTGCCGAAGAAATACTTCACATTGGGCATTACTACGGTCAGCGCGCCCAACCCGTCCCACAAGTTGTCCAAAGCAAACAGACCTTTGCTTCCTGCACGTGTAGACTGGTACTCCAGCGTCACAAACGAACGTCCCAGCTCGATCGTGGTAGGAAGATACTCTTTCAAAAACTTCTCCGAGAAGTGGAACATGTGCGAAGTAGCCAGAATAGGAGCTCCGTGCTCGTCGAAGCGCACATCGGTGCCCAAAATATACCGGTAACCTCCCAGAATTTCCTCTGCTTCGGGATTCCATACAATCAGCTGCTTGTAAGGATGCTCCATGGTGTCGAACTCGTCAATGTCCATCGACATGCCGGTTCCTCCGCCTGCCGCACGGAATGCGATCTCGCGCAGACGGCCAATCTCCTTCATGGTGTTGGGAGAGTCTTGCGCCGTGATGATATAAATCTGGTTGTTGCTCTTGTTGGTCATTCGCAGGCGCTTGTCTTCGGTCAACTCCGCTTTCAGCAGTTCCTTACTGATAGGTTCAATAATATCTTCCATATCTCTCTTTACCTAACTCTATTGTTAATTCTCTATTTTCAGTTTATAAACGATGTCTTTCACATACTGCGCCCATTGGGTCGGCGTCTTCGACTTGTCAAACGTCTGCCAGGGAATCGGCTTGCCTATGGTGATGGTGAAAGTCTTGTGGCGGTTCTTCAGCATTTCGTCAGCCAGATACAACATCGCAATGTTGAACTTCAGGCCGATAGCTTTGCAGAAGTTGGCCAGATTGTAAAAGAAGTCGGAGTTTCTTCCTTCGAAGTGAATGGGCACGATGTCGCGGTGCGACTGTACACTCTTTACAATGAATGTCTTCTTCCAGTCCAGGTCGCGGATCACACCGTTGCGACGCCGCGAGCACAGCCCGGCGGGAAACATTATCAGATGATTGTCGGATGCAAAGCCGGCCTCCACCAGCTTCGGGAAATCTTTCGCCTGACGTCCGGTCTTGTTGATAGGGATGCAAAGGGGAGCCAGTCCGCGGAGATTCATCAGCAGGTCGTTGACCATATACTTCACTTTGCCGTCGTAGAACGAGCCTAGCACGTAGCCCAGCGCCAGTCCGTCCTGTCCGCCCAGCGGATGATTGCAGACAAAAGTGCAAAGCCCGTCTTTCGGCAGATTCTCTTTCCCTTCTACCACAATCGTGGCATCAAGGAAGTCGAGACTGGCTTTCAGGAAATCCACACCAACCTTGTCTTTCGACTCTCGCAAAAAGACATTCAGTTCATCCTGGTGAACAATGTGTTTCAGATAAGAGACGACAAACTTAGGTATATACTTCGACTGCTTCGGAGCTTTCTCCCGAAGAATTCTGTCAATGTCAATCAAAAACAAAGAGTCATCAGCCATTCTTCTTTACAATGAAATGAGTGCGCAAAATTAATTCATCTTTTTTATTAATTGCAAACATTTAACCGAAAACTGCACCCAAAATCTATCAAAACTCACATAAAACCTATCAATTGATAGTTTTTCCCCCTAATAATGTCTGTTTTCGGTCGGCCCAAGCCAAAGAAGTTTCGTAAACTTGCACAAGAAATCACCTGAAAGAACAAGTAAAAACCAAAACAAAGCACATTTTATGAACAGCATCGCATTTCAAAACGACTTAGTAGGAATACAAGACGAGCTCTTGCGCTTTGCATACAAACTGACTGCCGACCGCGAGGAGGCAAACGACTTGCTGCAGGAGACATCGCTCAAAGCACTCGACAATAAGGACAAATACATGCCCGACACTAATTTTAAGGGTTGGATATATACGATAATGCGGAACATCTTCATCAACAACTACCGCAAAGTGGTGCGCGACCAGACATTCGTGGATCAGACCGACCAGCTCTACCACCTCAACCTACCGCGCGACACAGCCTTCGAAAGCACCGAAGCCGCCTACGACCTGAAGGAAATGCACCGCATCGTCAACACGCTGCCACGCGAGTACAAGCTCCCCTTCTCCATGCATGTAGCAGGGTTCAAGTACCGCGAGATAGCCGAAAAACTGAACCTGCCGCTTGGCACAGTGAAGAGCCGTATCTTCTTCACCCGCAAAAAGCTTCAGCAGGACCTCAAGGACTTTGTCTGATTTCCCAATCTTTCTCCATACATATTCAAGTTTGGCCGGCTCGCCCATGGCAACAAACCGGGCGGGCCGACTGGCCAAACAACACATTTAGCAACAGCCAACGCCAGGCACAGCCTGCAAATGAAATAACCATCGTAAATTTTTAGTTGTGTCGACAAGAAGAGCTAAGCGGAACATACTCCACTTAAGCTCTTCTTTCTTTTTCCCCCACTTTACGCCACTCCCCAACAGCCATCCGCACAATGCCCTAACCCACAGATTGCCCACCAGTAAAGGGATACAGCATATTCTTCATTCTCAAACGGATAAGTCATCAACAGGGTGTTGAAAACTTCTTATAAAGATTTTGGTTAAAACATTGTGGGGAATTGTGGGGAATTGTGTACTTTTACAGTCGCTTATTATAATAAGGTAGATATGATACGTTTCTTAGGCAACATCGAGGCTAAAGCAGACGTTAAAGGAAGAGTCTTTATCCCTGCTGGTTTCAGGAAGCAGCTTCAGGCCGCCTCCGAAGAACGGCTCGTGTTGCGCAAAGACGTCTATCAGGACTGCCTGGTGCTCTACCCCGAAAGCGTGTGGTTCAGCACCCAGAACCAGCTCCGCCAGCGACTGAACAAGTGGAACGCACGACAACAGGCCATCTTCCGCCAGTTCGTCAGCGATGCCGAAATCGTAGTGCCCGACGGAAACGGACGCATCCTGATTCCTAAACGCTACCTGCAAATGGCAGGCATACAAAGCGACGTGCGTTTCATCGGTATGGACAACACCATCGAAATCTGGGCTAAGGAACGGGCCGAACAGCCATTCATGTCGCCCGAAGAGTTCAGCCAGGCCTTGCAGGAAGTACTGGGCGACGAAGCCTGCCTGCCGGAAGACGCAATCGAAAGCCAATACCAGAACCCAATGCCCTGAAAGCACACCAACCCAAAGCAAAGGAGAAAAAGAAATGGCAAATGAAGAACAGACATATCACATACCGGTACTGCTGAAACCCAGCGTAGACGGAATGAACATACGACCCGACGGAACGTATGTCGACGTTACATTCGGCGGAGGCGGACACTCGCGCGAAATACTTTCACGACTGGGCGAAGGCGGCCGTCTGCTGAGTTTCGACCAGGACGAAGACGCCGAGCGCAACATTGTGGACAATCCGCACTTCACGTTCGTGCGTAGCAACTTCCGCTATCTGCACAACTTTCTGCGTTATCATGGCATTGAGCAAGTGGATGCGATATTGGCCGACTTGGGCGTATCCTCCCACCACTTTGACGACAGCGAACGAGGCTTTTCCTTCCGCTTCGACGGAGCTTTGGATATGCGCATGAACAAACGGGCCGGACTAACCGCCGCCGACATTGTCAACACCTACGACGAAGAACGCCTGGCCAACATCTTCTACCTGTATGGCGAACTGAAGAACAGCCGCAAACTGGCATCGGTCCTCGTCAAGGCACGCAGTGCACAGGTCATCTCGACCATCGGCGAGTTTCTCGATATCGTCAAGCCTCTCTTCGGACGGGAACGCGAGAAGAAAGAACTGGCTAAAGTCTTTCAGGCACTACGCATCGAAGTCAATCAGGAAATGGAAGCACTGAAAGAGATGCTCTACGCAGCTACCGAAGCCCTGCGCCCCAGAGGAAGGCTCGTAGTCATCACCTATCACTCGCTGGAAGACCGCATGGTAAAAAACATCATGAAGACCGGCAACGTCGAAGGCAAAGCCGAGAAAGACTTCTTTGGTAACGTGAAGACTCCGTTCCGCCTGGTCAACAACAAAGTGATTGTCCCCGACGATGACGAAATAGAACGCAACCCGCGCTCAAGAAGCGCCAAGCTGCGAATTGCAGAAAAGACCGATAATGCCGATAACAAATAGAAAGGAGCAATTATGGGCAACAACGAACATACAGAAGAAAAGAAGAACGAAAAGATACGAAGACGCACTGCATGGAAGAACATCATCGGAGGCGACATTCTGGCTGCTGACTTCTTCCGCCGCCAGAGCAAGCTGATTGTGCTCATCATGGTGCTTGTCATCTTCTATATCCACAACCGATACGCCGCTCAACAACAGCTGATAGAAATTGACCGGCTGAAGAAAGAACTGATCGACATCAAATACGATGCATTGACACGCAGTTCTGAGTTGTTGGAAAGAAGCCGGCAGTCGAAAATCGAAGAATACATCGCCACCAAAGAAAGCGACCTGCAAACTTCGACCAATCCGCCATACCTGATAAAGAACAAATAAACATATTCCATTTGAACGATAAAAACTAAACAACATTGGCTGTCAATAAACGAAACATAATGACCCGTTACTTCTTCGTCATGCTCATCATGGGTGTGATAGGAGTATTTATTATTGCCAAAGGCGCCATCATCATGTTCGCCGAGAGGCAGTACTGGCAGGATGTGGCCGACCGCTTCGTCAAAGAGAACGTCACCATCAAGCCCAACCGCGGAAACATTCTCTCCGCCGACGGCAAACTGATGGCCAGCTCGCTTCCCGAGTACAAGATCTTCATGGACTTCATGACGGGCGAACGCGACGAGAAGCGCAGAAAGAAAGAACAACACCGCAAAGACTCTGTCTGGAATGCCAACCTCGATTCCATCTGCATCGGGCTGAACAAAATATTCCCGGAGTACTCTGTCGCCACGTTTAAAGCCCATCTGAAGAAAGGGCGCAAGATGAAAAGCCGCAACTATAACATCCTGCCCAGCCGAAGCCGCCGTATTTCGTACATCCAGTACAAGGAAGCCAAAAGGCTGCCTGTATTCAAGATGAACAAATACAAGGGAGGTTTCCACGAACAGATATTCAACCAGCGCAAGAAACCTTTCGGCTCGCTGGCAGCCCGAACTTTGGGCGACCTTTACGCCGACACGGCTCAGGGAGCAAAGAACGGAATTGAGCTGGCTTTCGATACCCTGCTGAAAGGACGCAACGGTATCACACACCGCCAGAAAGTGATGAACAAGTACCTGAACATCGTCGACCTGCCGCCGGTAGACGGATGCGACATTATCTCGACCATTGATGTCGATATGCAGGATATTTGCGAGAAAGCACTGGTTGATAAACTGAAGGAACTCAACGCCAGTGTAGGTGTAGCCGTACTGATGGAAGTGCAGACGGGCGAAGTAAAAGCCATCGTCAACATGATGAAAGCCGGCGACGGCAATTACTACGAAATGCGCAACAACGCCATCAGCGACATGCTCGAACCGGGCTCTACCTTCAAGACAGCCTCCATTATGGTGGCCCTTGAAGACGGAAAGATTACGCCCGACACCGAAGTAGATACCGGCAATGGTGTTATGAACATGTACGGCAGCAAAATGAAAGACCATAACTGGCATCGCGGAGGATATGGAAAGATCAACGTCACACGCATACTGGAAGTATCGTCCAACGTAGGTGTATCGTACCTGATAGACAAGTACTACAAGGACGACCCTCAGAAGTATGTGGACGGGCTGAAGCGTATGAGCCTCGACCAGCCCCTGCATTTGCAGATACCCGGCGAGGGAAAGCCAAACATAAAAGGTCCCAAAGAACGCTACTTTGCCAAGACTACCCTGCCTTGGATGAGTATCGGTTACGAAACACAGCTTCCACCGCTCAATACCCTGACGTTTTACAATGCCATTGCCAATAACGGCGTAATGGTACGCCCCAAGTTTGTCAAGGCAGCCGTAAAGGACGGAGAAGTTGTCCAAGAGTACCCAACCGAAGTCATCAATCCGAAAATCTGCTCCGACCATACCCTCACGCAAATTCGTGAGATTCTGCGGAAAGTCGTTTCGGAAGGACTGGCCAAACCGGCAGGAAGCAAACAGTTCTCGGTATCGGGGAAAACAGGAACCGCACAGATTTCGCAAGGCGCAGCCGGATACAAAACCGGACGCACCAACTATCTGGTAAGTTTCTGCGGATACTTCCCCTCGGAAGCACCGAAGTATAGCTGCATCGTCGCCATACAGAAGTCCGGACTACCGGCCTCGGGAGGTTTGATGGCGGGCAGTGTTTTCAGCAAGATAGCCGAAAGGGTATATGCCAAGAACCTGCGCTTCGACCTGAGCAACGCAATAGACAGTACCACAAACGTGATTCCCCCGGTCAAAGCCGGCGACTTGCGTGAAGCCTCGTACGTACTGAACAGCCTGAATGTACCCGTTCAGGGCGAGGTAACCGACGGAAAGAAAGGTACTGACGTATGGGGACACACTCAGGCAGCTCCCAGCGCCGTTATCCTGCAAAGCCAAGAGATAGCAGACAATACCGTGCCCAGCGTCATCGGAATGGGAGCCAAGGATGCGGTCTACTTGCTGGAGAAACAGGGGCTAAAGGTAAGAATCAGCGGAGTGGGACGAGTGAAGCGGCAGTCCATTGCAGGCGGAAGTCGTGTAGTGAAAGGCCAGACTATCCTGCTGACCATGCACAACTAAGCATTCCGGAACTTCAGGCAAAGCTAACTGCCCGGAGAGCCGAAACAACAAAGAGAAAAGACAGTATATATAATAAGGTATAGAATAAACAAGCTAACGGGAAACAACCCGTTATCCGTTATCAGAACAAAAGACATGAAACTGAACGAATTGCTTAAGACGATACAACCGATACAGATTATCGGAAGTACGGAAACGGAAATAAACGGAGTAAACATCGATTCAAGACAGATAGCCGACGGACACCTGTTCATGGCCATGCACGGCACACAGACCGACGGCCATGCCTATATTCCGGCCGCCATCGAGAAGGGAGCCGTCGCCATCCTGTGCGAAGACCTACCCGACGAACGCAAGGAAGGCATCACTTACATACAGGTGAAAGACAGCGAAGAAGCTGTCGGCAAGGTTGCCACCCTGTTCTACGGCGACCCGACCTCGAAACTGGAGCTGGTAGGCGTAACCGGTACCAACGGAAAGACCACCATCGCTACCTTATTATATCATACCTTCCGTTACTTCGGCTATAAGGTGGGACTGATATCGACCGTGTGCAACTACATCGACGACCGTGCCGTGCCCACCGAACATACAACCCCCGACCCCATCACACTGAACCGTCTGCTGGGCGAGATGGCCGACTGTGGCTGCAAGTATGCCTTCATGGAGGTAAGCTCGCACTCCATTGCACAGAAACGCATCAGTGGATTGCGCTTTGCCGGAGGAATCTTCACGAACCTGACGCGCGACCATCTGGATTACCACAAGACGGTGGAGAACTATCTCAAAGCCAAAAAGAAATTCTTCGACGACATGCCCAAAGGCGCATTCAGCCTGACCAACTTGGACGACAAGAACGGCCTGGTGATGACACAGAACACGCGCTCACAGGTATACACCTATTCGTTGCGCAGCCTGAGCGACTTCAAAGGCCGCGTACTGGAGTCACACTTCGAAGGCATGTTGCTCGACTTCAACAACCACGAAGTAGCCGTTCACTTCATCGGACGTTTCAATGCCTCCAACCTGCTGGCCGTATTCGGCGCTGCCGTATTGCTGGGCAAGAAGGAAGAAGACGTACTGGTGGCCCTGAGCACCCTGCACCCGGTGGCCGGCCGCTTCGACGCGGTGCGCTCGCCCAAAGGTTTCACCGCCATTGTGGACTATGCCCACACGCCTGATGCACTGGTCAACGTGCTGAACGCTATCCACGGCGTACTGGAAGGCAAAGGAAAAGTAATCACCGTAGTAGGTGCCGGCGGCAACCGCGACAAAGGCAAACGCCCCATCATGGCCAAGGAATCGGCCCGACTGAGCGACCGTGTCATCATCACCAGCGACAATCCCCGCTTCGAAGAACCGCAGGACATCATCAACGACATGCTGGCCGGACTCGACAAGGACGACATGCAGAAAACCATCAGCATCGTCGACCGCCGCGACGCCATCAAGACGGCCTGCATGCTGGCACAACCGGGCGACGTCATCCTCATCGCCGGCAAGGGACACGAAAACTATCAGGAAGTGAAGGGCGTAAAACATCACTTCGACGATAAGGAGGAAGTAACCCGAATCATGAACGGCGAGTAAAGCATCTTCCTCCTGCCCCTCTCCTAAGGAAAAAGGAAACGGAGGCCAGCTTCGAAAAACGAACAATGGGAAACTTTGATAAATATAGAAACTGATAAACTAAAAGACTGATATGCTGTATTATTTATTCCAATGGCTGGACAAATACGACTTCCCCGGCGCGGGTATGTTCGGCTACACGTCGTTCCGCTCGCTGATGGCTGTCATTCTGGCCCTGCTCATTTCGAGTATCTGGGGTGACAAGTTCATCGACCTGCTGAAGCGGAAACAAATCACCGAAACACAGCGCGATGCCAGCATCGACCCCTTTGGCGTGAACAAAGTGGGTGTGCCGAGCATGGGAGGCGTCATCATCATCTTTGCCATACTTATCCCCTGCCTGCTGCTGGGCAGACTGGAGAACATCTACATGGTGCTGATGCTGATTACGACCGTATGGCTGGGTTCGCTCGGATTTGCCGACGACTACATCAAGATTTTCAAGAAAGACAAGGAAGGCCTGCACGGCAAGTTCAAGATCATCGGTCAGGTAGGTCTGGGCCTCATCGTTGGACTGACACTGTACCTGAGTCCACAAGTGGTGATACGCGAAAACATCGAAATCCCCCAGCCCGACGGACAGGTGGAAGTGGTGCATGCCGCCAAAGAGATAAAGGCGACGCAGACCACCATCCCCTTCTTCAAGAGCAACAACCTGGACTATGCCGACCTGATGGGCTTTCTGGGCGAACACGCACAGACCGCAGGATGGGTGCTGTTCGTGCTGGTCACCATCTTCGTAGTGACGGCTGTGAGCAACGGTGCCAACCTGAACGACGGCATGGACGGCATGGCAGCCGGAAACTCGGCCATTATCGGCGTAACGCTGGGCATATTGGCTTACGTATCAAGCCACATTGAGTATGCCGGCTACCTGAACATCATGTACATACCGGGCTCGGAAGAACTGGTTATCTTCATCTGCGCCTTCATCGGTGCGCTGATAGGCTTCCTGTGGTACAACGCCTACCCGGCACAGGTCTTCATGGGCGATACCGGCAGTCTGACCATCGGCGGCATCATCGCCGT
>ULPI01014698.1_pt1 | contig 32442 bp, 40 predicted proteins | sample 1953381 | NCBI WGS metagenome assembly ULPI01 (sample SAMEA4835626, study PRJEB28245) | human gut metagenome | biome: gut microbiome; material: fecal sample | place: Denmark | collected 2008
TTACCTTTTACTTCTTTTCTGGCTTGTTCCAAGATGGCGCGAACTTCCTGGGAATATACTTTTACGAGAGCGTCTTTACCCTGCTCCAATCTATCTTTATATTTTAAAAGCATATCAGTCAACAGGGTATTTAAAATCTCTAAACGCCCTGCATCTGTTGCTATTTTGTATTGGTTGGAACTATGCAAGTATTCCTCTTTGCGTTTCTCAATTATGGCTTTATTGGAATTGTAGAATTGTGTTAATTCAGTAATTCCAAGCTCAGTTCCAGTTTCAGCTTTAATGATTTTGATTATTTCTTCTACTGGATTGAACTTACCAAATAATTCTAATAATCTTTCAGTGTAAATACCAATAGCAGCACCTCTATTTTTTTGTTCTCTTATTGCTTTCTGTAGGGAAGCCTTTTTCTCACTAAGATCTTCTATAAGTTTTGATAAGACACCATCTTGGATAGCAATTGCATCATCAACATCTTGTTCTGTGCCATATTTGCTTAAAATAATACTTCTTATGGATTTGTTTTTTAAATCCACAGTTTGTCTCTCCTTTAGTTTATTTCGGAAGGTATACCATCTATCTGGATGCTGATCCAACATTCGTCTTGCATATTCATACTGGATATATGATTCAACAAGCTCTGTACCACCTTCTTTGATATAATCAGGAGCATTTTTCAGAATGTCCTCTCTGTCATCGTAGCCTATATCGTAAAATACCCTTGTTTTCATGTGTTTTATATTTATGGCGTAAATATACCAAACCTTTTTCAAATTAAAAACAAAAAAAGGGTTTTTAAATCACATTAAAAACGAAGGAGGAGTTAACAACTCTCCTCCTTCTATGTAATATTATTAACAACTTTGTTGTTGGCTACTCTATTTCAGGATTTTCGCCTTCCTCCTTGTGAAAGATAATTTTTTAAATAGATCTCCGAATAATTTTTCGAAGTATTGTTATGCTAATCATAAAAAGGCCAACTGTCGTCATACATGGTCACACCTCCCTTCAAAATTTTTAATAGGTTAATTACTTAATTTTCAATCGCCGCTATATACAGTATTATCCTTTTCCAGACATCCTTTTTTCAAACCCTCTCAAGGGATGGAACTGTGCTTCACCTCCTCCTCCGGAACCAATTGGGGTTTCAAAGATTTTTGAAATAACATCTATGATCTCCTCTACATCTACAGTTTCTTTTATCCGGTCCTTTTTCTTATCATAGAGGAGGACGATTCTCTCAGGTTTTAAAGCATATCGATCTCCGTCTTCATCACTGACTACTGTTGTTTCCTCAAGTCCCACTACTGTGCAAGTAAAAACTTCTCCTTTTGCATCAATGCAAATCTTTTCTCCTGGACGCAAATCAATTGCTTGAACTGCTAAAAAATGTTTTCTTTCCATACTCTAAATTTATTAATAGTTATACTAATTCTATTGCTTTTTCAGGTACACATATTATAGTCCATGTCTTACCTTTCTTCGAGCAATCCACTGAATATTGTATTTCTCCAGTGCATAGATTGGTGTCGATACTGGTAATAGTTCCATATATTTTATCACCATTCTTCACTGTTACTATTACCGCTTGATCTTTTTTAAACTTTGCTTTCATAGACCTTTGTTTTGCGAATTTGAATCTTTCTATTTTGAGATTGTCATTAATGATGAACTTACGACCACATTCTAAAATTACGTGGGTATCTGTGATTCTTTTTATCACTCTTACCACATCTTCATGCACTACATTCGGCGTACCATCTGCATAGTGACCGTTAGCTAAATCACCAGATACTCTATATCTCAAACCAATTTCTATTTCTCTCACATTCATAATCATATATCTTTTAATTTGTTTCTAATGACTAAAGATACTGCTTATTTCGATAGGAATTCCTATTGTGGAGAGCTGATTAAATAAACCATTTTCTTTTATTAGAAGCCGCGAATAAACGTCTTTCAATCATTTTCATGGCCGATTCATCATTCTTAGAGATTGGACGTTTCCATTTATTTTTATATTTCCACCAATTAATGAGTTCCATTATTATATCTTCATAAGTTAAACCCTTTTTAGGAGCAAGATTTCTTTTTTGGCATTCACCAATTAACATTAAACAAAACTGATCTTCTTGATCTTGCTCTTCGAGAAGATGTTTCTTGATCGTTTTTAAAATAGGAAGGAAAGCTAAGTAATTTGATCGGTCTGTTCTATCATTGATATAAAAGTCAACATCGTCAATATCAATTCCATCATAATTGAGAATCTGTCTTTCTTTTTTAAGATCGATCAAGAAAGATATATTATTCTTTCTATCAAAATATCCATTCCAAGTCCAATATCCTCCTCCGGGATTGTATTTGATACAATTATGTTTGATTTCTTTGTATTTTTTCTCTCCTTGTTCCCAGTAACGTTTCTTTTCAATACATTCTTCGACAACATATACTCCTTCATCTGGATAAGTCGGAATATTATATTTGTCGTAATATCTGAGAAAACGTCTTCCAGAATACGAATCTTGATAATAAGAACCTTCTTGCACATGACTCGCCCATACAATTCGACTTCCTACTTCAATTGTTGAATTAAGTTGTTCCTGCCACTGAGAAAATGTCAATCTACCTGTTGGCATACACAATTCATCGTCATAGATCAATCTTATAGCAGCATCCTGTTCTTCCATTTTCATGAGATTAACTTTCTTTATTGGCTGAAAGATCTGAGTTCTATCGAGTAATCCCTGAATAAAGAAAACGATCCTTTGATAAAGGTAAGTTATGTCTTCAATTTTTTCTTTATCCCAACTTCGAAGTTGACCATCATCCATCGACATCTTTTCAAGAATATCCTTAAATTCCGATCTTTTAGGGAATAACCTTTCAGGAAGAGTTAATCTATCAGAACTGATCCTGTATATATTTTCGCCATTTCGAATAAGGAAATAAGGTTGTTTATTTTTAGGATCTATTTCTTCACGTCTTCTATCATAAGCATCGTAATAGATCTTACCAGATCTTCGAGGTTTAAAGACAACGATTGATTTCTTTTCAGGCAGGATAATGTTATAACGATCTTCCTCCATCAACCATTCATCAAACTTATCAACGTCATTATAATCAATTCCTTGATCTGTCAAAATACTAACTTCCTCATCCATAAAAAGAATCCTTTGTCTCAAAGAAAGAGGTTCGTCAATAGGAGCTGGTTCTCCAGATTTTAATTGAACTAACTCTTCTTCGATACCCAGATACAATTCAATGACTGTAACGACCTTCATAATTTTTTCAACTTTCTTTTGAAGGATACTTACTTGATCCTGTAATTTTCTTCTTACAAGATCAAATTCCGCTTTCTTCTGCTCTAATAAAAAGTTGACCATTCTATTAAGCTGGTCTTTCTTTTGGATCACCAAATCAATAGAATCTTTCATAGCAAGTAAATTCTCTTTTGAATTCATTGCCACTATTTCAGATGACATTTCAGTTCCTTCGTCATCATCATGAATATCATCAGCTACTCCGTGAATAAGAATGTAGTTGGCTTCTTCGATCAATTTATCTAAATCTTGAATGGGAGATTCTACACAATAACTTCTATAAAACTCAGTAAAATTACTGTACCCATAATTAGTCCAGGTTCGTTCTATAAGATCAGTTATTCTTTCGTATCGATATTGAGTTATAGCATGAGCTCCCGCTCTATATTGTTGATCAAAGATTTCTGTGATCCGAACAATCTCTTCTCCTCTACGACTGAGAAACATCATTCCAATCCTGAGAGATTCTTTTAATTGTATCTCCCTTAATTGTTGAGCTTCACTTTTTGTTAGTTCTCCCATATCCTTCTCTTTCTAAGTCAGTTGAACTTAATTCTTCTGGTATCGTTTTAATACGTTTATAAACGCCTCGATCAATTCTATCGATATATCCAGCTTTCATAAACCATCTCACTGTTTTCCGTAATGTATTTGGTGACATATCATTACAACCACATAAATCATAATTCTCGAATGGACGATCCATTGAGTTGATCTTTTCCTTTAATTTTTGGAACTCAGTTTTTATTTCCATAATGTGTTTCTTTTATAGAGTAAAGATACGAAGAAATCTGAGATGAATTTTAAATCCGGAGATCGTTTTTATCAATTATTATTTGTACTGAGACTCACCCCAAAGCCATCTCCCACAGCTTCAACAATCCTACTTCTAAATTCAGGATTCATGAAAGTAATAGCTGGAGGATCTAATTCACTTCCTTCTAAAATATATTTATAAGAAATTCCTGTACCTAAATCTCTTATAAATATAAATGCAGTATCCGCTATGGTGATTGTAAAATCACTTTTTCTTCTAAAATCAACATCTTCCGCAATACAAATTTTCTCTAATGTACCAATCACTTCAGATGCAAATTTAAGTGGTATCGTACATTTAATTGCTATTGGTTTTTTAATTTTTGACCAGCTATAAGCTTCACTTAAAGCCACTCCAAGAATATCATAACAAAGTTTGATAGTATTTCCGCATCCTCTTCCTGATAATTCTTCCAGACAAACTTTATGGAGACGATCTATATCAAGAACAAAGTTTGTCGATCTCTTCATAATAGGTTGTTCCTTTCCGAAGAACCTCTTTAGCTTTCGCATCACACCAATTATTACATCTCTGTCTACCATTCTTTCCATGTTGATGTCCCTTTATTATTTTAGGATAGCAAGTTGTAAAACATTCCATCTGTTGTGTGATATAACTTGCTAAATGTTCGTATTTCTTATTTACTTTTATTTTTTGAGAGACTATACCTCTTACTGTTGAGTTATCACAATTAATCACTACAGTGGTAGGATTGAATCTTGATTTTATCAATAGATGAAGGGAGTTTATCAGTCCTTTAATTTCCGCTTCATTTGAATCTAAACAAGGTTCTCTGAAAGAACTTGCTGCCTTAATTATTAAATCATCAGAGACAATAAGGCAAGCAAAAGACCCTTTCTTAATCTTATGATCAAAAGAAGCATCTACATTAATAGTACAGAATCCTCTCATTCTATTTCTTTATAAAGTTTCCATTTTAGAAGTGTTCGAAAATCTTCTCTTCTTCCATTTCGAATCATATCATATCTATCCTGAGCAGCCTCTTTTGCTTTTTGAATCTCTCTTTGGGAATAAGTTTCTCTAAAATGAATAGGAAAATCGATACCAAATTCTATATGATATTCTTCTGAACCACCTGTTTTACAAATCTTCCCAATAATATCAACACTTCCTTGATAGATGAGATATTCATCCTTTCCTTCTTTCTTATTCTTTTTGAAACGAAGTTTGACCCATTCTCTTGCTGCCATAAAATTATTTTAAAAAAGATTCTACATAAGCAAAGTCCATTCTTGGATCAGGACCAAAGTAATAAAGATCGACACTATTGTAACGAGTAACTTTCTTTATTACTTTTTTCTTTCCACAATTCTTTTTCATTGCATCAATGAAAACAACTCCACTAATTGGATCCGCAAAACCTATTCCTGGTTTATACTCCAAATCCTTACGCAATTCCTCTTCAGTTTTTACTGTTACGGAGTCACCTACTTTGAATTTCAAATATTTAATCTTTTCCATATTTTAACTTTTTGACCATTCGATTAATTCTTCTTTAGTTGCTTCGAGTCTTTTTCGATGAAAAAATATCATTCCATCACCGTCATCCCAATAATTAGCTACATACTCGATCCAATTTAATTTTTCTTCCTCGATCTTTTTAGAAATCCGCGAACAAATTCCAGAGATTTCTTTTCCTTTAAAATGCCTGCCTTTAGCTATATCAGAAGTACAATATCCATACTCTATTGTTGGTTCTTCATCTCCTTTGAATAAACAATCGGTATCTCCCCATAATCCATAACGTAGGCAGTCTTTGATCGCCTGTATTTGTTTTTCTGTGAAGATATTGAATAATTCTGTTTTCATAACTCTTTGATTTTTATTTATCTAAAGATACAAATAATCTACTGAGTAAAATTAATTTTGGAGTTCTTTTAAAAAGAAAATAGGAGATTTTCACAAACCCCCTATTCCAAACCAACTTAATTTGTTATGAAAAACTAAACCAAACCTTGTATTACTTCTTCTTGTTATTGTTATGTACAGCTAAATATACAAAGTTTTTAATTAACTACGTTTATAATGGGGTTAAAATCGCAGTAATTTTTGTCTTTGTTATATTTGGAACTTCACAATCGTCTTTATGAGACCATTTATTCATAAGTTCTTTGGCCCTGGCAGCTGCTTCTTTAGAATCTGAAGATTGGACTAAGATTGCACGTTTATATGCTTTTCTTTTTCCTTTTTCGTTGATATCATAATATATGCAACCACATTTAAACCAAGGAACATCAGTAGGTTCACCAGGTAGAGGATGATAATCTTCTATTTTCATTTCTTTAATAGGATTGATATCAAAATCCTCTACTGTGATATCGGAGCCATATTCCGTTGCCAAAGCTTCAGCATCTGTATAATTGATTGCTTGACACAGGACATGTTTGTGGACATGTACATTAACATCCTCACCTGTGTTTTCGTCCACATCTTCTTCCCAAAAATTAATTACTGCTTCGAAATACATTATGGTACAAATTTATGATCTTTTGTTCTGTTAATCCAACCATTCAAGAACTTTTTCTGAGAAGGAGTTCTTTCTACGATAGAGTAATAAAATTCAATCCGGGCCACTACAATTTCATCAAAAATAACTTCAGGATTGAACTTATTTAATGCCTCAATAGTTTTTGGTCCAACAATTCCATCAGCAGTGACACCTAATAATTTTTGTGGAATTTTTATTCCATTTACGCCAGACCCCCAGACCCAATCTACCAAAATATTGGCAACTGATTGATTAAATATCAAATCCGCTTTCCAACGATCCCAATATTCTTTGGAAAGTATAGTAAGCCAAGTTTCGAAATCAATATTCTTCAAATCCTCAACTGTTGGATCTGCCTTGATCATATTCTTTTTACAATAAGTAGTAAAAGTACCAAAGGTTACTCCAATGACTGTTGCACCACCTCTATCATCTGGATCATTGACAAAACCATATTTACTGTTTTTCGCTCTTTGAAACAAGGCTTCAAGAGGTTCATCTCTTTTCTGTTCGATTCCACATTCCCATTTAATGAGAAAGGGAACCAATCCTTCAATTTTTGCCATATTCTATTGATTTAATTTCATTAATTTCCGCCCATCGTACACTTCCGGTGGTAACATCTACATAATTAAAACTTGCTGGTTGACCAATTCCATCTTGCCATTCATTATATTTCTTTCCTTGAATAGCAATAATTTCACCTCCAGTACCATCAAAAAGATTTACTACCATTCCAATTCTTAAATCTTTCTCACCTAATTTCCCCGCAGGTTTGAATTGCTTCCATACTGAAATCATATAATTAGCAAGTTCAGCTCTTTCACTTTCTGTTAAAGGTAGCTGCTCTACCTCTTCCATATTCATGAACTCTTCTTGCAAAATATCTGTTTCCAGATACATGCCATTTCCAGAATAAATAGATAGATCTTCTGGATTTATTCCCACTACGTGATTAGTTGTAGCTAATCTCCTTCCAGAAGATAATATCAAATATTCACGAGAACCGTTTTCTTCTTTCTTCCATTCCATTAATAAGTCATTTTAAAGCGTTTATCTGCTCTTTCTTTTGAAATACCATAACTCTTACAGTATTCTTTTTTCTTCTTTTGTAACAACGGAAAACTACCTTTAGCAAAGATTTTTCCATCTAATAAGAGTGTGCCGATCTTTTCTCCTCGAATATTAGGATTTATCTTTTTAGGAGTGATCGGTTCAGGCCAACCATTTTTATTCCAAACAAATTTTTTCAATTGTTCTTCCATGCTTTTTAATTTTTGTCGATAAAGGTATTGCAAGCATACATAATTACTAATCCTATAATTACAAATACGATTGCAATACCTATTTCAGTTTCCATTAAATATAATTTTTAGATTTCACATTTCCCTCCCGAGCAAGCTGTTCCTATTTGACTACCGGCTTCCTTAAATTCTTGCTCCCATTCAACGGAAGTCCAATCAATAGATTCTTGTTTCTTGATTTTATGCCATTGATGGAAAATATTTACATGCTTTAAACAATTAGCACATTTATATTCATCGCCATCAAAATAATTAGCGGCGAATTTTTTGAAACGTCGAACCCAATCAATTCTTAAATGCACTTTATGCTGTAAATGAGAGGAAATTGCATTTACATCTGAAACACAAAGACCATCGATTTCAACAAGAAGTTTACCATTATCGAGATGTTTCTTAATGTAAGAAAGCAAATATTCATCGGAATACTTCAATAGATCATCTGCTTTACCAAGGGCTGCATTGCAAGCTGTCCAGATATCATTGAATACATTTAATCCATCAACAATCAATCCTGAAGAAAGAATAGCTCCTGAACCATATGTTTCTGCCAATTCTTTTTCATTGAGATAAGAAGTATAGGGCGCTTGAGGATAATCAAGATCTCCTCTTTCTGGTAAGAAAGAAAGTCCACAAAAACCTTCTCGATGTGACCAAATCCATTCAGCGACTTTTTCCCATTCATCATCTCTAACGGAAACTGTGCAACTTACATTCATTCGAATATCGGGCCACATCTTTGTAGAAGGATGATCCCAATTAGTTCCATCTTCAATCCAATTCATTTTTGTCGAATAGATTCTCTTCAGAAAATCAATTGTAGAAAAATCGGTACGAACCATTGTATCCTCATCTAATTCAATAGGAAATGATACAACGCTTTCTCTCTCTGGATTCCAAAATGATTTTGATACAATTTCAGGATATACTTTTTCAATCTCATGAAGTGCCTGTTCATTATTGCTTGCCTGAATGTTGCGGATATACTTTCTAAAATGATAAGCATGAATACCGCTTCCGCAACCAAGTAATTGAGAAGCATTTCCTGAAGGCTTGATTACCGTTGTTCTTGCCGCTGGATTAATACCGATTATCTCAGCTACCAGTTTATTCGTGCTCTTTATTATCTCAGCACCATTTCTTTGAATTTGTTCATTGAACAAAATAGTCGGATTATCAGCCATTCCAGTAATTCCGACTCCAATTAAGGCATCTCTTTCCGCAATTTTCTTTGAAGCCTCTGAAAGCACTGGGAAATCAGTGTAAGCAGCTTGTAATGTACCTAAAATAGCAGCTGCTTCACAAGCCTTATAAAATTCCTCTTCTGTTCTAATCTTGGCACCATTGATTTCACATAAGTTACAAAAACCAAAACCATATTGTCTTCTACCAAAATCATCCTGAACATAAGGAATCATGGAAACTTCAGCACATGGATTAAGTACTTGATCTGGATACGATAAGAAAATAATTCCAGGTTCACCATAATTTTGAATATACTGAATTAGATTCAGATATTTTTCTTTTGGAGTATCTTCAAAAATTACTGCTGAATTATTGCACCGACACAATTCTTGATGAGTAATAAACCAATCACCTGTTTTACAAGAGAGCATTTCATTATCATCGATATCAAATAGGGAGATCATTGCACTCCTTCTAATTCCTCCACTTATTACGGCATTTGCAATAACACAAGTAATGTAATGCAGCTCAAAAGGTCTCAATTTACGTGTCTGTATCTTATCTAAGATCTTTCTGATTTTATCGTGACAAATCTTCAGTGGTTCAGGACCTGGTGCTTTGAATCCTCCTGAAATAAACGCTCCTGATGGTCTTATCTGAGAATAATCAAATTCAATTTGTGGAAGATGATAATAATAATGTTCAATCAACATTCCAACAGATCTCGCCCAGCCTTCAATAGAATCTGGAATGACAAAAGTTTCTCTTCTTGATTTATCTATTCCTAATAAAATAGGAAGTTGATTCGTATGCTGCTTTTGAACGGAATAACCTACTCCAGCTCCAGCAAGTAATGCCTCCATACATTCTTCGAAAAACTCAACCCTATTCAAATAACTCGACATACAGTTGTATAATCGTAGATGGTTTTTAAGTAATTGAGGGCCTCCATATTGAAGAGCTCTTTGACTTCCGAGAATCAATTTATCGTTGTAAGCATCCCATGCTTTTTGGAATACTTCTTGGAAAGCATCTTTCCTTTCATCAAGAATTTTTCCTTCAAAATATTGCCAGTGCATTGCCATTACACGTGAAACTGATTCATTCCAAGTTTCTTTTTTACCATCTGATTTTACTCGACTGTATTTCGAATAAAAAACATAGTCGGAGATTATGTTCCGACTGTCAACATGTTCATTCTCCATTTTTAAGAGATTTTTTATTACGAATTTCTGGTACTATGAAACAAACAGGTATCCCCGGATACTGTCCAAATAACGCGATATGACCACTTTTCTCTACGTTATTATTCTTCTTTTTCATTTCATTTAATATACCAGTAAATATACTCTTTTCAACAGTTACTACAAACGGTTTGGGTTTGTAATTTTTGTCCTTTTCAAGTTTTATACGCTGAATTTGAAGATGTGTTATCAAAGCTTCTTCAAACGGAATAATATCTCTTAAAATAGGTATTTTATTTGCGTTTAGAAGAGTTGCTTTCATCTGCTTTGAGATTTCATTACATAAACGTTGTTTCTCATTTAAAACAGGTATATACAACTTAGCTCTTCTCAATTTGATCGTGCTCATTTTTTATATAATTTTTACATTTGTAATATTTCATTTTTGCATGACAAAAACCATCATAAACACATGAATAACACAAAGCTATTCTTCCATCTTTATTCTCATAGAACATTACAGAATTTTTGTCCTTTATCTTCATTTGACCACTTTGCATTGTCAGGCATTAATTCTTTGAAACATTCAGGAACATCACCCTGATGCCACCAATTATTAGAAGTAATAACTTCACCGTCATTTTTAACTGCAGTCATTACTCTACCTCCACAACCGACAAAATTCATATTACGATTGAATCCAGAAGCCACTGGACCTGCTACCCAAGATTCTCCTTCTATTCTAAGCCATCGAGGATCATCCTTTTTATCGTTATAAATATTCTGCCATGCAGAACAACTAAAACACCAACCTTTTTCTTCCATAATTGTACGGATGTCTCCTTTCATAAATTCTTCAGGATCCATACAATGCATCATATTGCTTCCTTCATTTTCGTAATGCCCACAATGAGGGCACTTTTTAACACTCTTTTTCATGTACTAAATTTTTTAAAGTTTCATATACAGATCCTATATCATCGAGATCACTTATATCATCAAATCTAATATAGGTGTTATCACAACCATATCCATCCCCTGCAGGACTATTGGCAAGTAATTCATTAAGTCGACTAAAATTTTCTTTTTGAATGCAATCACAAACTTCTTTAAGTCTATTGATTGCAACCTTTTTAAGTGTCTCCTTATACTTATTTAGAATGATACTATTTGCCTCTGTACCTTCAACACCGGCTTCCTGTAACATTTCAAAGAGTTGAAGTCGAAAATCAACATCCAGAATCTTTTCTATTTTTAAATCTGCTCTTTTTAATTTCCCTTCCATATCAAAAATATTTTTTAGTATTCTTTCCATGTTTCTTCCAAGGCTGGCTATCAGCTTTATTCTTTTTATAAAATGAATAAAGCGAAGGCTTGGGAATCTCAGTAATATCTTTTAAATATTCCGTCTGTTGAAGTATTTCCTCTTCTTCTGATACCCATTCAATTTCAAAATCATCACTATAACCTTTATTGCGAAATTTTTCTCTTACTCTTCTTTCGATTTCTTTTAAACCAGTATTAAGAGTAGAGGTAGTTACAATTTTCACTTTTTTGAGTTGTTTCTTTTCTTCCATATTAAACTCCTTAAATTGTACAATACACAAGTTCGTGACGAGCTCTTGTTACCGCTACAAATCTCAAACATTTTTCTGAATATAATGCCTTTTCCGATGTAGCCTTTGGTGATGGGATTAAATTTTGATTTAAAAAGAATACCCTGTCAGCTTCCAGGCCCTTACTTTTATGAATAGTAGAAAGAACAATCCCTTCAGTTTCATCTACAAAAATTTCACTGATCCTATTTCTAAGTTCAAAAATACTTGGCCATCGTTTGAATAACAAACGAAGAATCATACATTTCTCTTCTAAAAGAGCATAACTGGGGTGATTGATGGTAACGGCCTCTGGAATTCCTTTTTCCATCAAGGATTTTTTCTTTTCTAATAAAAGAACATCTAAGTCTTTGATTTCATTGATTTTATCCAGAATTAATAATAAATTTTCACCAAAATCTTTTCCCTTTATTGTAGCTTTCTTTTTTAACTCTAAAAATATGATAAATGCTGCAACCAGTGGAATGTTATTACGACAAAGAACAAAATCGCCTTCTTGCGCTTCTTTCAACTCTCCATTTCTTACAACACCTTCTTGCGCAAAAGGAGAAGCTTCTATTTTATCTGCAAAAGTTTTCTTAGCTTCCGCAACGATAGCCTTATCACAACGATAGGAGATACTCAAAGGTAAAGTAATAGTGTTTTCCATTCTTTTATAAGATTCAAATATTTCTACTGTACTTCCCATAAAAGAATAAATATTTTGATAAGGATCACCTACTGAAATAAATCGACCTCCTGGCTTAATATAATTCAAGATCATTTCCCTTTGTAAAATATTAGAATCTTGTGCTTCATCTGTAAACACGACTCCATACTTGGGAAAATTTTCAGAAGGTATCATCATATAAGGAATCCAGAGCATGTCGGTGAAATCCATAACAAATTCACTGACCATAGAAATCTTCTTTAATTGTTTTCTCCACTCTGCTTCAATCAAAGTTATATCCTCAATCATTCTCTCCCGAAATTCTATATCCTTTTCCCAGCAAATAGGAGGTATGTCGTTTCGATAATCGATCGAAAGCATCTGCCGCAAAAAATTCCAAATTACCTGGAGTTCGAATAAATATTTGGCTTGCTTTTTACTCCCACCTTCTATATCATCCAAATCTAAAATTTTTCTTCCAATTTGGAAACATTTATTCTCTGAAATCTTAAATCTTACCCGAACATTTTGTAAAAGAGTTTTTAATCCCTTGCTATGAAATGTTGCCACTTCAACTTGTTCGGGAACTTTAGTTTTCAATTCTTCTGCTATACTTTTATTGAAAGCCATGAATAAAACTCTTTTCCCTGGTGAAGTTCTTTTATTTAATTCCAGTAAAGTACTACTTTTACCGGCGCCTGCCGTTGCTTCTACAACTATATTTTTTCTGGTATTTTCATACGCATCAAAAATTGCAAGCTGATATTTACTCCATTCTTTTCCCATTATGTTTCTAAAATTATCTTAGTTTTTCAATTCTATATCTAATTTACCAAATCAATTTCATATTCCTTGAATTGTTTATAACTTGCCAGTTGATCTGCTATAAAATTACCTTGTGTGAGTGGATTTTCGTAATCCTTTTGATGACCTGGAATCCACTTCAATTTCAACCTCATTAATCGATGTTTTTGTATTTCCTTGAAAATGGCATCCAGCAAATCAAAATTTTCAAATTGAAATTCTAATAGATTATTTTTCCAATCGAAAATTTTTTCTTGAATCATTTTTACTGAATACTCGGAATCACTATAAAGATAAACAGTTACAACTTGATCTACTTTAACAGCTCTTAATGCATATAAGATAGCCCTTAATTCCATCCGGCTTATTGTCGTATTTTTATATCCTTTCTGAATAATAAATTCTTTACCTTCCCATTGGATATAAACACCAAAGCCTCCTCTTTTTTCAGGATCTTTAGCATAACAAGAACCATCTGTGAATATTGTTATCTCTTTCTTTTTCATATATAAATATACAAAGATTAATTCAATAATCTGATCTACTTGGTATCTCTATAACTACTAATTAATTCTAATGATACATCATCTACAAATCCCTTATTAATTGTATCTGCAACCTCTTTCTTTTCTTTCAATAATTTCCAAATTTTCATATCAATGGTTTCGGTACTTAACAAATAATAAATATTAATGTTTGATTTTTGTCCCATTCTTTCAAGTCGACCAATCGCTTGAACTAAATCACTTGGTTTCATAGGAAGCTCAATAATTAATGCATTAGAGCAAACTTCTTGCAAACCATCAACTCCAGTACCAATACACTGGATATTTGCAAATAAAATTCTTGTATTTGGATCAGTAATAAACTCCTCCTTGACTTTCATCTTTTTAGAAAGAGAAAGATCTCCTGTAATTAAACAACTATTCTCTATTTGTTGAGCCATTTCTATTAAAGGTTTCTTATGGATACCGAATACAATCAATTTTTCATCTTCATTTGCTTCCATCCATTCTTTTATAAAAACAATCATTTGCTTTTGTTTCCCTTCTACAGAAAGCTGGAATAAAACATTTAATTGAACCAATTGATCCGCTCTTAACGCTTTTTCTATCTGATCTGGATTTACCTTTTCCAAATAATTGATAAGATCTTCCTCGGCTTGTGTATAAACTTTTTTATTGCTGATTTTCATTTCAATGAGCTGTTCTGTAATAGGAGGAAGCTCGTTTAATACTTCTCTCTTTTCTTTTCTAAAATAACAGTAGTGTCTTAATAACAAATGGAGTTCTTCAATATTACTACAACAAGAAACATCCCTTCCAAACTCTGTTACCTTCGCATTACAGTACCTAAAATCAAAATAATTGCTATCTGGAAATATATCAGTGAAGCGACCTAAAAATTTCAAAACATTTTTAAGTTCGCTTGGACGATTCATTATTATTGTACCGCTTAAACCAATTCGTGTATTTATTTTAGAAGCTATCTGAATAAAAGCTTGGCTTCTCATGGCTTGACGATTTTTTAGAAGGTGAATTTCATCGCCTACAATTGCATAATATTTATTTTGAATAAGTTCTGGAAATTTTACAATAACTTGCTTCTTTACTTTATTCAATAATTTTTTCTCTTCAAATTTCCCCAATAAATCATAGTTGATAACAATAACATCAGCTTCCCAATTCTGTTTTTTACCTGAATTAATTATAGAAAGAGATCTATTCGGATTCCAAAGACCCCATTCTTTTTTCCATCCTTCCTTTACTGTTGAAGGGCAAACAATAATACAAGGAAATAGATCGAGTAATTCTAAATAAATAATGGTTTGAGCTGTATTATGTGTCAATAAGCAATCTTCTCCACAAACATATAAAGCATCAGGGTTAGATACTTTAATACACTGCATTTCCTTTTTTCCAATATATTCAACTTTACAAATACTTCTATTGGGAGCTATTTTTTTTGAATTAATCAATAAATCTCTTTTTCTTTTTAATCTACAAGGAATTATATTGGTAGGAAGATTAATTCCAATCCTATAATGCTCCCTACATTCCACTTTTTCTTTTTTAGAATTTACATAATGACTTCTTTTAATTCTAATAGGATTATGTATCCCCCCTAAACTTTTAACAATAAAACCAACTTGCTTAATTAATTTTTTAGAAGTACAGCTGAACTCTATAAGACCTGATTTGGAAATATAACCATCGGAATCTAATATTCCTTGTAAAACCGCTAAACGAATTTCTTTTTTATTATAAATATAATCTTCAGGAATTTCTTTTTCATAAGAATATTTTTCCATTAAATTATATCGCTCCAATATTTTTTTTACTCGATTTTGTCTTTTACTTATAGAATCAATAATATTATAATCAATTTTCTCTCCTGACTTTTTCAAAAAACAACCTTCTGGGAATTTTAAATAAGTCAATATTTCTTTATCTACACAAGATACTTTAGGATTTCTTCTTAAACAACCGTCTCCAATTAAAAAACCTAAAGTATAAGGATCAAGTAAAATTTTTCTTTCTTCAAATTCAATAGGATTTTTTATTATAGGAAGTTTCCATTTCCAATATCCCTTACTTTCATGTCCTTTTATTCTTGTATTATTGCAAGATTTACCTCTTAATGGTGCATTCATTATTTCTTTTAAAGTTACGACTTGTAATGGATTCGTTTGCTTCCATGCACGAACAGACCAAAGATGTTCATCACAACATTCGATTGAAGATCCATCTGTAAAAGTTACTTTATAACAATCTTTTATTCCTTGAGGATAAATAGCTTCTATTTTTTGAGAATATCCATCTGAACCAAAAATTATATCGCCAGATTTTAAATCTCCAAAATTAACTAATCCTTTGGGTGTCGGAACTTTCATATCCAAAGGTTGAGCCTTACCTAATCCTACATCCGATCCATTTATACAATTTCCATGATTAAGCATGTAATGAATACCTTCGATCTGATAATCACGAGGTATCCTTTTTAAATTTAATTCTGGTATCAGTAGTTTAACATCTTGAATAGAAATTTTCTCTCTAATAGGAGAAAGCTTAACATCTCTTTCCCTTTCTGGATATGCTTCTTTGAATTTATTTTCCTCAATAAATTTATTGAGTATACCAATATTCCAAATTTCGGCTTTGACATACCATTCAAAATTTGCAGGATTCCAACTTCCTTTAAACCTGTTTTTAATCTCATTTAAGAGATCTTGGTTATAGTCAAAGCCGAAATAATAATAACCTTTCTCCTTGTAAAAATATCTTTTCATTTATAAATTCTAAAGATTTTTAACCGCGACATGCTGTTGAAATTCCTCATTCCATTCAATTCTGAATTTTGGAGATGGCCAATATAAAGGAGCAATCAATTCTACAAAAATTTTGTCATTATAACAGCCACCTCTTTTGCACCATTCAACGACAACTCTACAATCTTCAATAGGTAACTCCATTTCTTTTGCAACCTCTTCTAACTGTTTCCTACATTGTTCAGTTGTGGGAAAAACTATGGGCTCTTTTTTAACTTTCTTTTTTAATGTTCTATGTGTTACGATAAAACTTAAAAAATTTTCGAATTTTTCTCCAATAGTCGTTTCTTTCTTATCCATAATAATCAAATATTATTTATTCTTAAACACCTTTATCAATATAAGAATTATAATTCCAAGAACTATTAAGGCTCCACTTGTAAATCCTTTCCAAAACCAATTCCATTTATTGGGAGCTGCTTTAACTTCTTCTTGCAATTGTTCATTCTGCTTATTGACCTGGATCAACCTTTCCTCAAGCGCATTTACTACAACTTGGAGGCTGTCACAAGATGCAGAAATTAATAAATTTCCATCAGGTTGCTTTTCGACCTTTACAGTCGCTTGTCCTTCTTTTTTCTCTTCTACTTTTCCAGACTCTATCTTATTAGGATTAACTACGAGCTGTACAATTGAATAAGGGATGTGAACAATTGTATCCACACTTTTCTTTTCCCAAAAAAGAGAATCTTTTAAGCTTAATGTGTAATTTGTGTTTCGAGAAGGGTGGCTTCGGCAGCCACCCAACCCAATAAATAAAACACAAAACATAAACAAAGCAAAGCAATTATTTCTTTTCATCTTTCTATTGTGATTAATTCTTTCGCAAACGGAAGATATTCAATCCATTCACAGAATTGATGCCATACCGGTAAACGATGATTTCTCCTTTGAAAATAAATCCTTCTCAGAGTTTGATATGAAAATACCTGAATCCTTTTTTGGATCTTACCTTCTTCGATATGATCTTTAAAATCCATCAATTCTTCATTCGAAAGCCCTTTTGCATCGATATGCATAGTTGATTCTGAACTCAAACGATCAGTACCAACTCGATATGTATCGATCTCCTGCCACATCCAACGAGGAGCTTCAATTTCTGCATATACTTGCAATCCCCTGATAGCTTTCGCATGTTCATCACCTCTTTTGACAAGAGTTGACATAAGTTGCAAGTCTCTTTCATCAATACAAAAATTACTTTTAAATGAGAGTCCTGTGCCCCTTGATGCCGGACCAGGAAGCCATTCTGCATCACTTCTCATTTCTTTACCAAAAGGCAATCTTAACGCTGCTAATACACTGACAAACCCTGCGATTTCCAATGTCGAAATCTTGAATCTTTCTTTCATTTTTCTGCTATAAAGTTAATAATATATTTTCAAATTCTTCCGTATTTAGGATTGTAATTCCTAATTCCTGGGCTTTTTTAATTTTAGAAGAGGAACTATTCTTATCTTTTACAATAAGATGTGTGGTATTCTTTGAAACACCACTTACTACTTTATGCCCTTTATTTATAAGAGTATTCTCCCATTCTTTATTTCTGAAACCTGAAAAACAAACCGCTATTTGATTTTCAGCTGCTTCAATTTTTTTATTCCAAACCATTGAAATTTTAATAGGATCTGCGTCTAACATAGAATATCTCTTGATACCTTCATTAAACACCATTGCAGTTGTTTCAGCCACGCCTTCAATTGAAATTAGAATTTCAATAGGAAGTTCTTTAAGATCTAAAACACGTTCCATTGCAAACTCAGGTAACTTATCAAAAATCATTTGACAGGTCTTTTCACCAAAAGTTCCATTGAAAACATTGTAGGCTGTTAATAATTTGGCAAACGGAACTCCTTCTGATTTTAATTTACCGAATTGGTTAGTTAAACTTTCAACTAATGAAGCGCCAATTCCTTCGATTTTATCAAAATGTATTACATTGGAAATGATATCGTTTACAGTCTGATATCCCGCTTCGTAAATTTTTCGAATTGTCGGTTCTCTAAAATTATCTATTCCCAATGTAGTAAAAAAGAAAACAAGCTTCTGTATTTTCTTTTCTTTACAATCAGAATTTGTACAAACAAGTTCCGTCATTGTATTATCCCATACTAACGGTTCTCCACAAGAAGGACAAATCATCATATTATCCATTTCACGCCTTCTATCCTCTGCATTAGAACGAATAGTTTTAATGTGTTTAGGAATAACATCTCCTGATCTTGCAATTACGATAACGGCATTTTCACAAATATCGTTATCACAAAGATATCTCGCATTATGAGCAGTTGCTCTTTGAACTGTTGCACCACAAAGATCAATAGGATCAAAAATCAATACTGGTTTTGATTTACCATCTTTGGAAATATTCCATTCAATTTTTTTTACAATCGTTTCTGCCCTCTCTGACCATTCTGGATTTTTAAAAGCAACTGCATAACGAGGGTTACCATTAGGTAGACGACCAAGTTTTTTCCTTAAAAGAGAATTATTAACCTCAATAACAAGTCCGTCACACTTATATTCATTCAAATTCTTGAAAATACCATCTAAGAATTTTAAAATAGAAGCATTATCATTATTAAAAACACTGGCTGTTGTAACCCAATACGAAGTACAATAGTTGAATATTCTTTGTATTTCATCCAGTTGAACTACTTTATCAAGATCATCCCTTGAAGTCCCATAACGCACATATTGCACATGCTGCAACATGTCTTTATTTATATCCGGGGAATTAAATAATCCTGCTACACAATTCCGAGCCGATTTATATTCACCCTTATTTTTTAAGAAATCTCTTATTGGGAAAATCGCTTCACCAAAAGTATATTCAAAACATCCAGGTTTAGTTGCATTGATGACTCCATTTTGGATAGCTTCATAATGTTCATCTGAACGTTGTCCTTCCACTCCGTCTCCTCTTGTATACGCTTCACGCGACCATTCGTCAACACAAAGACTAATTCCGTCATACTTAGGAGTAATAATAACTTTATCAGTTGGTGTAAGTTGCCAGTTATTTTGAATAAATTTCTTTAACTCCTCAACATCTTTAATTTTTTCCAGAGAATACATAGGAATGGGAAGTTTTTCCATTCGTGTATTAGATTTCTCTATTATTCCTCTTTCAAAAATTTTATTTCCAGGATCCATACTTTTAAGTTGATCTATCAATAGATCATACTCAGTATCACTAATTAAAGGCTCACCTTTTCGATAAGCTTCATTACAAGTGATAATTCTTTTTTCTAACTCTTTTGCTGTCATTTTTCTTCAGTAATTTGTGAAAGTTGTGCTCTCAATCCTTCAATAGAATCACATCGATTAGGAATTATTTTCGCTTCTTTGTCGATTTTTTCGATAAGAATCTTATATGCTTCAGGAAACTGTTCTTGTAACTGTTTATATGTATTGATTGTATCAAGAACGCAACTCGACTTTCCTCGAATTTCTCTTTTGATTTTCTCCAATTTCATAATCTTGGGAAGAATTGTGTTCTTAATTTTTTCACAATCCTTACTTGCATTAAAACGATCCCAAAATTCTGGAATTGCACCACTGATTTTCGGTCGAGATAATGGAATCTGACAGCCATCTATTTTCTGTGCTAAACACTTTATGTAATTGTAATAAAACTCCTTTTCAATATTACAAATATTAGGGTATTTCTCAGCGAACTCAAAAACTTCTTTTGGTGTATTTGCTACGACAAACTCATCTACTACCTCACCAATTTCTTTACGAGCTTTTTCTAATTTCTCATTTATCGGTTCTACAAGAAATTCAACGATCTTTTCTTTCTGATACTGTGCTATTCGTGCCATAATTTAAAATTTATCATTTGTTATTGATTTATACCATTCAAACTGATCATGAGAGAAAGAGAAATTTCTTTTCTCAATACTTAGAATTCTTTGTTCCAGAATTACTTTATCTTGGATTACAGTATGTGCTCCAAAGTTTTCAATAATACTGGTAACCTCTCTTCCTCCCATAACTTCATTAGCAAAGAAGTCTCTTGACTTGGGTCTAAAATCATCAAAAGTATAAAATTTTATACTTCCAAATTGGCCAACAACTATGAGCTGTTTTTCCATAGCACGAACAAAAGCCCATGCATTTTCTATAAGATTATCTACTGTCATAATTTAATTTCCAAAAAATCTTTTTAACGTATTATCTGCATGAAACTTTGCCTCTTCTTTTGTATTAGAAGACATGGTATGCTCTTGATGTCTTTTCTTCAAAATATCAGCCTTTTGCTCTGCACTCATGCCATTAAATTCTCCAATATTGATATTGGGAACTGTAGAATTTCTCTCTTCAATAAGAGCAAGGGGTTCACCACAATCTTTGCAGTTTGGTGTACGAGAAGGAACTAATTTACCTTCTCTCAATACATACTGAACTTTATGTCCAGCAATCGTTTTCCTAAAACCAGGGCAATCCGGATTTTCACAAAAGAATTTTAATGCCATTTTATTCCTCCTTAATTGAATTTAACAATCTCGACATATCATTGAGCTTAGCTTGAAACCAGATCCATTTATCTTTATTTTTTGAATGATTATCGATTAAATACTGGATATCTCTGCTTACGCCTTCTAATCTATCTTCGATTGAAGATACGAAGAATTTTTCTGTTTTACACATGATTATAGATTTTTTCGTCGACCATATTCCGCTATTAATAACCCATCCATATCCTTATGTTTGGATATAACATAATTAGGAAACAATCTTGTTCCTATTTCAAGAGAAGCTTTTTTCAACTCTTCAGAACCTTTGATTCCTTTTGGTAAAAGCTCTTTTTGCCACTCCTTGCTATCAATAAATTGATAAGGTATTTTTAAAGTTTCAATAATTACCAGAGTTGCTTCAAAAGCTCTCAAAGCTGTTACTGTTGATTGAAATCTTGTTGGGTTAACCATAGGTCTTTCAATCAAAGCTAAAACCTGTAAATTCGGACCAGGAATATAAACACTTAATTTTCTTTGCAATTCAGTTCCTACTATTCTGGAAATTTCTTTCTTGGCCTTTGTATAATCTTGTCCTTTTACTACTGGCGTTTTGAAAAAATCAATAACACCTTCATCTCTTTCAATAACACCTATAGTTCCAGTAGTGCCATTGTCAATACCAATCCATATTTTCATTTCAACATAATTTTATCATAAAAATTTTTCGTTACCCATTTAAGATCTCCTCTATTTAAAATCTTAACAACTTTAAATAAGAGCGGACCTTTAAATGGATATAATCCACATACAAATATAGAGCCCCATTTTGCTCTACCGCCATGGGGAGCACAAATTGGCCCTTTTTTGGATTTATCATGTAAAATCATAGCTTTCATCCTGTAGGTCCTTTTATCTGTCTTTACCTTATAATTAACCTCACAGCCTCGATATTGAGCTCTAACTATTTTACTTCCACCTTTACCTATAAAGATATCTGTATTTGCATTTTTCGAATACCTTACTGAATATTTCATACCACTCTACTTATTCCGTCTACCTTTTCAACTTTTAAGGCAGCACATTTTACATTTTGATTACTTACTTGAGTCGTAATTAAAACAGGATACTGTATAAAATTTAACGCCTCAATTACATTATAGAGACCTTCTTCTGAGAGACCTTCTGTGATCTCATCCAGATAAAGTAATTTCAATCCACCATATCTATTTGTTGCGTTAATCATTGTTTGAATTGCCAAAATTAACGCAATTTCTACTCGGGCTCTTTCGCCTCCTGAATAATACCAGAAACTTTCTGCCTGTTCCCGAAATACATAAGGTGTTATTTCATCCTTTACATTTCCTTTTGAATCCTTTTTGAAAGATTCGATGATTAATCTCAAATCACTTCGTTCTTTCTGAAGAATTGTATTTGCCTGTGCTTGTATATTTTTAATTTGCTCAATAGCCAAGTACATTTTAAATTCCTTAAATCTATTGATCCATTGATTCTTCTTGAAAATCTGATCCGTAATTTCCGTGATCTTATCAGATTCAACTTTAATATTATCGGTAATTTCCGTGATCTTATCTTCGATGAATTCGGTATCAATATCTTTAATTTCTTCATCTACTTGATTGATCTTCTTTTCCAAATTTTCAACTTCTTTCGCTCTATCTTCCAATAAAGTTAAAGCATTTTCATTCCTTTCCGTTATAGATTTCATTTTCAATCTTACAGAAGATAAATCAGAAGTTGCAGATGAAATTTGATTTTCCAATCCTCGGATTTTATCGCGGGCTTCTTCCTCTTCTTCTTCCACAGAGTTTTTAGCGGCAATATAATCAGAAATTACAGCTTCATATTCTTTTAATTGATTAGTAATTTCCACATCACGTGCTGCTAAATCTTTATCCTCTTTGAATAATTTTTTCTGTTTTGCAAGTTCCAATTCTAAAGAGGTATCCTTCAATGTCAAAAATTCATGTTTACATTTAGGGCAAGTAATTTTCCCTGCTAAATTGATGTGAATTTTCTGAAGTTCTTGTTTAATTTTCCCTCTTGTATGATTATTAATTTCTTGCTTATTCAAATAGGTGTTTTGACTTTCCTTTAATTGGAAAAGCTCATCTTTCAATTCCTTAATCGTTTCCTGGAAAGAAGTGATATCTGGAAGATCCTTTCTTTTATTTTCTAAGAGTTTTAAAAACTCCTCTTTTTCAGCCGCTTTCCTTGATAATTCATTATAAGTTTGATTTCTTTCTTCAATACCCTTATCAATTGTTTCGACTTCATCCGCCAGTGCGTGGATCTTAGCTTCATAAGATGCAATTTTTTCTTCTCGCTCCTTTTTTAGATCTCGATTTAATTCCTTTTCCAATTGCTCTGAATAAACAATAAGCTTACCTTCCAGAATATTCTTTTCTTGTTCATAAGATCGTTTCTTTGCGTTTAAAGCATCGATCTGTGAATTGATAACATCTTTCGTTTCGTCTATATAAGAAAAGTTAATAAAACGACTTATAAGAGCTAATTTCTCAGTATTTGAAGATCTGAAGAAAGACTTATAACATTCTTTGCAAATGATATAATAACTTTTCAGATCTTCTGGAGAAATTGCTAACCATTCTAAAATAAACCTATTACCATCCATAACATTGGCAAAATTCACCGAATTACCATTTATTTTTAATGATAATTTACTACTCCCCTTAATAGGAATAGTCCTTTGAATTTCCAAGGTTTCTTTTCTTTGAGGGCAATAAGTTTCCAGAAGAACCCAAGCTTCTTCCGTTCCTCTTCGAACTAATTTTCTATCCAATACATTACGGATATTATTTCCTGTATATGCATAATAGATCATTTGTTGGATTCCAGATTTACCAGAACCATTACCCCCTTGATCTTCCTCTGTCTTATTATCTCCTGAAAGTGCTATAACACGATCTTCAAAAGAATATTTCAAATGAGCCCAAGAGAGGAAATTCTTTGCTTCTAAATTAATCGGTTTCATCTTCTTCCTCCTTTGCTTCAGCCTCTTGAATAGCTTGAGTAGTTAAATCCTTTATTTCTTCTAACAAAGCAGAATCCTTTGCTAAAATCTCACGAACATTTGCCATGCCTTGACCTAAACGATAAGAATCATCTCCTGATCCATAATAAAAGAAAGAACCTTTTTTAGTACAGATTTTATATTCAATCGCTAAATCAACAATTTCTTGTATCTGGTCGAAACCTATACCAAAACGAATCAAAATATCACATTTCCTGTAAGGTTTTGCTACTTTATTTTTCTTTACAGTGATTCGTGTTTTATTAGCAACGGTTTCCTCGCCTTCTTTTTCAGAACCGATTCTTGCCATTTCAGCTCTTTGACTGGAATAAAATCTTAATGCCCTACCTCCAGGAGTTTGAGTAGTAGCCGCTCCAAATCCAAAACCTCCGCCTACTTTATCTCGAATTTGATTAATACAAAACAAGATGCAATTATTTTTCTTACAAATATTTTTTAAAATATTTAATTGAGCAGACATTAATCTTGCTACTAAGGCCACTTTAGCATCCCCTGCTTCACCCATTAAAGTAGCGGTAGGAGTCAGGCCTGCAACGGAATCTAATACTACAAGACCAATAGCTGGTTCTTCACACATAATACGAACGATTTCCATTGCCTGTTCTGCATTATCTGGCTGAGATAAAATAAATTTTTCATCACTCATATCCAATCCAAGAGATTGCATATATTCAGGATCCATTGCCTGTTCAACATCCACGTATCCGACTGCACGACCGGTTTTTTGCATTTCAACAGCTGCATGAATAGCTGCAGTAGTTTTCCCACAAGACTCTGGTCCATAGATTTCAATAATACGACCAATCGCCCAGCCTCCACCTAAAGCTATATCTAATCCGAAAGAACCAGAATGTAAAAAATCAACATTTGCTGTTCCATGAGAAACAGCTTCTTTTCCAAATTTCTTTTCGATTCGAGAAATCAAATCTTTAACCCCGTTTGTCGCCATAAAGTATTTCTTTTAAAATTACCATTCCTTCCTCATAATCATAAGAATTTTCTTCACAGAAGTTTTTAAATCGATCTGTGATATCCTCAGCAGAGAGGGCATTTACAGCTGAAATTCTTTCATCTGCATCAACACCTTCTATTTCATTAACCTTTTTCTTGATATCAATGCCAAGTTCCTGATATTCATGACTATCAAAAGATTGTACAGAATCTCCATTTCCTTTAACAATTACACGAAGATTAGCACCTTCGTTTTCTTTTTTAAATTGATAGATTAATTCTTTAACCTGTTTTTGAGATACTTCCTCTAAATTAATTTCCAGTTTCTTAAAAGACACTCCTTTTGAAGGAATCAAATCGAAGAAGATCTCTCCTTTCTCAAGAGAAAGTAACCAGAATCCCTTAAATTCATCATCACTAAAATCATTCTGAGAAAGACTTCCTAAATGCAGAATATTCCCTCCTATTTCTTGATAATTATGATAATGTCCAAGAAATACTTTTTGAAAGCTTTTAAACATAGAAGGCTTTATCCGATTCTCGACTTTTGTACCATCATTATTAACACTTCCTGAAACAGCAAAATGACCAAACAAAAGACCTTCTTTTCCTTCAACTGCTTCCAGATTTTCATATAAAAGTTTATCTTCAAAAAAGGGTGCAAAATAACAGTTGACCCCTTCTATATTCCGCACATCGATATCATCAATCAAATCAAAAGAAGGATGATACTTATATGCATCTAAAAAAGAATCTCTGCTGTTATAATTCGTTTTATCATGATTTCCAGAAATACATATAATCTGATGACCGGCTTCATCATACATCTCAATTATACGCGTCAATCCATTTAATATATCCTGTCTTTGGCTTACTCTTGAATCAAAAATATCTCCTAACCAAATATGTAATTTAGTTCCATGATTATTTGCTTCAATAATTTCCTGTTCATTGAGCTTTATAATCTGTTCCAAATTTTTGGATTGAAGATGCCAGTCAGTACTTATTACTGCTATATTTTTCATTATCTTGCTTATAATTTATCTAACATTTTGTCGCCCATTTCCTGCCAATCATCACTCGCACTTATACATAATCCTATAAGAGTTAATGATAATAATAGAGTTGTGATAATCCAAAACAAAAAGCAAATAAAGACATAAAAACATTTCATAATTTCAATTATTAAGATAAATCGCTCATGCCACTATCTCCACGATAAGGATTAATCCAAATACTTATAATACAAATAATGGCAATGAGCGATATGATATACCCCATTTTATGATCTTCTGTTTTTAGTCAGATTTGCTAATCGACTTTTTGCAGCAGAGAGAGTGTCATCTCCTTTTGTAGTTTTCGATTCATCAATAGGAGAGTCTTCGTTTTCTCCTGTTTCATCAAAAGGGAGTCCATCAGGATCATTTTTGTATTCTTCAAAAGGAAGCATTCGACCCTCCATGGCAAGATCGTACCAACGGCGTAATTCGACCAACGGAAGATCTTCCGGTAATTTTTCGGTATCTTCATACTCTGTCCGAATATAATCTTCCAGAAAAGCTTTCAATTTAATCAAAGGAGGATACTTTTGCACTTGACTGGCAGCTGCAGCTGCTGCCGGACGTGTAATATTTTGAGCCGGTACTGCTTTCGTATCGCGTGTAGTTTTTTCTTCTTGGTGTTTAGCTTCCTTATCTTCTGAAGATTTATCTTCTTCCGGAAGAAGAGCTTCCATTTCTTGAAGTTCATCCAGAAAAGCATCATTTTGGAAAATATTGTAACCCTGTTCTTCATCGAAACGCTGTAAACCGTCCAATGCCATATCCCAATCTTTGCGGCTATAACAATTGACATAAGCTTCATCTAAAGAAGGGACTTTAGTCAATTTTTCCAGAAAGGCATCTGACAATGCTGATGCTTCAAAAAATTCTTCCCAGGATTGACCTCTTTGCAAAGAAGCGGCATAAACAATAAACTTAGCCTTCTTCTTTCCTTTCTTATCCTCTTCATAAGTCTTTTCAATACAAAGGGGATATCCTTCTGTAGGATCACTGAAAATATCCAGAGACAAAGTATCTTTTGAGCTGGCCTTGATACTTTCAGTTTTCATATCCTTCATCCACTGCGGTCTGAGCTGGAGTTTCTTTACTTCGCCGTTGTCGTTAACATAACAAACATATCCTAAAATAGGACTGATTCCCCAAACCCAACCTTTCTTACCATTATAACCGGTAATAGGAGCCAAGAATTTATTTTTTTTATCGGTATCCTGGATTTCATCTGCTAATTCATATGCATACTTAATATACGATGCAATAGGATCCTTTCCTCCTAAAACATCTGTTCCATGAACATCAGCACAGAAAACATTTTTGTCTTTCACCTCTTTACCGGTTACATTTCCTTGTCCGTCATAAACCGGAACTTCTACTGGTAACTTTGAAGTTTTTACAGGCGCATAAGCCATTCCTGTTTCAGAAGGACATACACGAAAAACATTCAAACCATCTTCCACAGTAACAAATTGAACCCAATTACTACCACCGGAAGATGGCATTGTTGCTTCAGCTTTTTTTGAAATAGTTTCAATTGCCTGTAAACTCGTTTTCTTAAATTTTGATCTGTCAAATGCCATTTTCTTTACTTTTTAAATTGACTAATATTTTTCTTTAACTCTTTTAAAATTTCTCCTTGAATCTTTTCAAATTTCTCCACAAATTGTTCTAAATTCATCTTTTCTTCTTGCGTCATATCTAATTCATAAAATGCAGCTTTCTTTGCAATAAATTCAAGATCTAATCCAGAAGCGACGTTCTTTTCCACTTCTTTCATTTCTCCTTTACGGATTCCTTTAGAAACTGTGTATAAGTCCCATGCAAATGGAGCATACGCACATTGTTCGATAAAAATATTTTTAGTTAAATAAATTCTCATCCTTCTATCTTTTTAATTGTAATTGTATTAACCACACCTTCAATTAATTCATCAAAAAACTCTTTTGGAGTTATTTTGGGTAAAATATTATTAAGCTTCTTATCTTTAGATTGTAAAGCCCAATAAAGAGAATCTACATAGCCTAAATCTTTTTCTGCTGAGATAATTCTTTTTTGTAAAACCTGATAGCCTCTGTCTCCAATAATAGCTTCCATTAAACTATTTTCTGTCAGCTTAATCGAATCATCTCCAAGTTTAACTCTTCCGCCATTTAGCAGTGCTTCCTTGCGAAACTTTCTTTTTAAATCCGCTTCGTAAATATTGCATTCTAACTTTACAGAAGATAGAATTGCCTGTGCATCAGCTCTCAATCCACCTACCTTATTCATCAATGCAGCACAGGTTACAGCTTCTCCATAGATGTTTCCGTAATCAATAGAAGTTACGACATCCATATCAATTTCGGAAACATCATCACTGGAAATCAATACTATGTTTCTCTTATCATCTAAAGGAATTAATTGTCTCATATTTTCTTTTCTTATTAATGTATGTTTCAATCCACGCTTCATAAAGACGCGACATTCATCTTTCTTATTAATGTATAAAAATACGAAGAATTTTTCTTATAAACAATATCCCTTTAAACAATACTCATCCCAATAAACTCAGTATAATTACTTGTCTGAAGCACATATTCATCATGGAATTTATTATATAAAATAAAGCCATTTAACAATAAAAGATTTCCTTCACAACCTCTCAAAAATTCACCATAATCTTCGAAAAGTTCTGGATAAACAAGTACTTTTATAAACTCATAATTACTTTCAAGAACTAAATTACAGAATGGTCCTTTTTTAGATTTTCTCTCTTGAATCTCTAAAACATAACCTCCCATTGCAACTTGATTGTCAGAAGTGGCTTTCCATTTCTTCAAATCTTCAGCACTTATAAAATTGACATCCTTTCCAATATTCGGAGAAAGATAAGTCTTTACAAGTGTTTTATAATCAAAGAAACCAAAACCTGATTTTTTCTTTTGTTGCAGTTGCCACCACCATTCTAAAGATGTTTTTCCTTTTTCATGCGCAATTGTATAGTCATCTTTAGTAGGATCGATCTTAACCTTTTGATTTTTCCTGTACTGTTGCAATAAAGTTTCTCTCTGTAAAAACGGTGAACCATCACTTTGATTTAATTTATCAAAAGCACCTGAATAAATTAAATTTTCTATGACAGATTTATTTACAGCCGATCCTTTAAAAAGATGTCTGTCAAGAAATTCTTCAAAAGAAAAATAAGGTCCATTTTCTTTCCTTTCTGAAATAAGTTGCGCCTGTGCTTTTTCTCCAACCTGATCGACTGAATTTAATGCCCAATACATACTATTGGTGGCAGGATCACTTATAATATTTATCTCAGATTTGTTGATGTCAACTGGACGAATTTCTATATCACCAGAATTTCTAATCTCATTGATATAATAAGGGAAATCATCCATACTACCTCGACTAAATGCTACTGACCAAAATTCAATAGGATAATGAACTTTTAACCATTCACAATTATATCCATTTATTGAGTAAGCTACTGAATGCGACTTATTAAATAAATAGGAGGAAGCTTTTACAATTTCATCCCAAAAATCCTTTGCATATTCTGGTGTAACGCCATGACGAGAACAATATCCTTCAATAAACTTTGTTTCCAAAGATTTAATTACATCAATCTTTTTCTTACCCATTGCCTTACGAGCGGTATCACAAGTAACAAGATCCATTCCAGCTAATTCATGCATCAAAGCCATTACCTGTTCCTGATATACAAATAAGCCGTAAGTCTGTCCTAATATTTCTTCTGTTCCTACGTGATATTCTACTTCTCGTTCTCCAGATCTTCTGAGTAAATATTCATTATGGAAATTATTTTCTATTGTACCAGGACGATATAGAGCTGCGCAGTCACTGAGTTCATCAATACTCGAAGGACCCATCTGAACACAATAAGAAGACAAACCTTTTGCACCAAAGTGAAATACATCTCCTAAGAACCCTTTCTGGAAATAAGAAAAAACTTTTTTATCATCCAGAGGAATATCTTTGTAGAGGTCGATTCTTTTTCCGTGATGTTCTTCAACAAGATTCAATATATCTGTAAATTTATCCAATTGCTCAATTCCAAGAACGTCTTCTTTTAAGAAACCAGCAGCATCTAATTCTCCACCTTCCCATTCACTGACAATCATATCTTTTTGCTTTCGAACAGGTGCCCATTCATACATTGTTTTATTATCAGGGAAAATCATCATAGCGCATGCATGAATAGAAGCTGCTTTTGGTTGTCCGAGAATAAGTAACATGTCATTGAACATGTCCGAGTACTTCTTCACAAAGTTTCTCAATTCCTCACTGGCACAAACTGTTTTCCAAAAGTCATCTGCTGTTTTTTCTTTTTCTAATCCTAATTTACTGGTAAATCGTCTAACCGTAGGAATATCAACTCCTTCTTGACGGCAAAGGTCTGTTATAGCTGCTTTTAATTGCAAAGTAGTATAGGTACCTACAGAACATACTTGTGATTGACCGAATCTTTGTTCCATATATTCTTTTACTAAAGGACGTTGTTCTCCACCGAAATCTGTATCAATATCAGGAAGAGATACCTTAGCACGACCTTCATTCAAGAATCTTTCAAACAATAATCCATATCGTAATGGATTTACATTAGTGATTCCAAGTAAATAAGAGCATAAACATCCTGCTGCTGATCCACGACCTGCTCCTAATAAAATATTGTTTTTCTTACACCAATTTACAATATCTCTTAGGATCAAGAAGTAATCAATAACATCCCCTTCTGTAATTACTTTGATTTCCCTATCAATTCTTTCTCCCACGACATCAATTCCATAATCTTCAATAAGATCAAGATGATCTTCCATTCCCTTAAAAACAAGTTCAGTGAACATAGTTTTATTATCAGGATAAAGTTTCGATTCCTCTTCTGTCATGTAATATTTAGGTAGATGTCTTTGGCCGGTTTCAATTGTATAATCACATTTTGAACATACATCTTTTAGATTATTCACAGCAGCTTCAAACACATCGAAAAACGAATCAAAATCACCAAATAATTCACTTAATTCGAAATAATATTCTTGATTGTTTTTAAAATATTGGTTTTGGCTTTCATAACTCATAGTTCCAGCTATTTTATTTAGCCGAACTCGATTATATGCGTATTCTCTTTCTAAATAATACGCATCGCACATAGCAATTGGAGAAAAATTGGAATCGAAAAACTTTTTTAAATTCTGTAAGTACCATTTATCACGATCTTCTTTTTCATAGATGACTGTGTCTAACTGATAATAAAATTGTTGGCTAAACATTTTCCAAAGTTTGGAAACATTTTCAAATTCAATTGTTTTGGGATCTAAAATAATTATTAAACCCTCTCTTAATTGTTCGATTTCCTTTTCAGTGACATAACCATTCTCGACATTAATTATACGATTAATCTCTAAAATATTCAGCCATCCCTGTTCGTTTTTAACAAAAGCTTTTACGGTATATTGTAAATCTTTTTCTTCAACCTTTATTGGAATTTCCATTCCAAAAATAGGTTTAATATTTGCTTTTTTACAAGCTTCCTGAAATTTTAAAATTCCCGCAAGAGTTCCCTTTTCACATATACCAAGACTTTTAATGCCTAAAAAATTGGCTTTCTGACACCATTCCTTATACAATCCACTTCCATTTAAAAGTTCGAAAGGACCGTGGATTCCTAAGAAACAATCTACTTTTAAACATGGCTCTGAAAATTCGGCATTACCAAGCCAAAGTACTCTTTCTAATTTTACAGAACTTTCTTCTCCTGCTTTTAAGCGATACCAAATACCACCAAACCGAAAAATATAATAATCATATTCCGTTCTATCACTATCCCAGCAAAAACTTTCATCAAAAAACGAGCCTTCATTATTAGGAAGTGATAATTGATGCTTTTCTCCATTGATAATCACAACTGGACGTTCATCATTTAAAATTTGTAGAGTGGAATATGAAATGAAATGTTCTTCTAAATATCTTTTTAAATCTTCAAACAGTTCTTCCATATTGATAAAATTAAAAAAGACTCTGGATATTCTCCTGAATCCACTAAATATGGATTATAGAGTTCCCAGAGTCTTTTAGCATTAACCTAAAAAATTTTTTTATTCTGCAGCTTCTTGAGAATCAGTAGTCTCAGCGCTCTGGGCCTCAGTTTTAGCTTCGGCAACAGCTTCGGTGGCTACTGGCTCGA
>ULPI01012057.1_pt1 | contig 32253 bp, 23 predicted proteins | sample 1953381 | NCBI WGS metagenome assembly ULPI01 (sample SAMEA4835626, study PRJEB28245) | human gut metagenome | biome: gut microbiome; material: fecal sample | place: Denmark | collected 2008
ACTTGACCTAAGTTCATACGAGAAGGAACACCTAATGGATTTAGTACTATATCTACTGGTGTACCATCTGGTAAAAATGGCATATCTTCTTCTGGTAATATTCTTGAAATAACACCTTTGTTACCATGACGTCCAGACATTTTATCACCAACAGAGATTTTTCTCTTTTGGGCAATATAACATCTAATTACTTGATTTACACCAGGTCCTAGTTCATCTGAATTTTCTCTTGTAAATACTTTTACATCTACTATTGTTCCTGATTCACCATGTGGTACACGAAGTGATGTATCTCTAACTTCTCTAGCCTTTTCACCAAATATTGCACGAAGTAATCTCTCTTCTGCTGTAAGTTCTGTTTCTCCTTTTGGAGTAACTTTACCAACTAAAATATCTCCTGGTCTTACTTCTGCACCTATACGTATAATTCCGTTTTCATCTAAATCTTTTAGTCCATCATCTGAGATATTTGGAATATCTCTTGTAATTTCTTCTGGTCCTAATTTTGTATCACGACATTCACAGTCATATTCTTCTATATGTATTGATGTGTAAACATCTTCTTTTACTAATCTTTCGCTAATTAATACAGCGTCTTCATAGTTATAACCTTCCCATGTTGTAAATGCTATTAAAACATTTCTTCCAAGAGCCATTTCTCCTTTATCTGTAGAAGGTCCATCTGCAATTAAGTCTCCTTCTTTTACTTTTTCTCCTGTAGTAACTACTGGCTTTTGGTTAATACATGTTCCACCATTTGTTCTTTTGAACTTTCTTAATTTATAGGTTGTAACATCACCTTTTTTATTTCTAATTTTTATTTCGTCTGCTGTAACTTTTTCTACAGTTCCGTCTTCTTTAGCTACAACCGTAATTCCAGAGTCTTTCGCAGCTCTATATTCCATTCCTGTTCCTACTATAGGTGATTCTGGTTTTAATAAAGGAACTGCTTGACGTTGCATGTTTGTACCCATTAAAGAACGTTTTGCATCATCATGCTCTAAGAATGGTATCATAGCTGCACCAACAGAAACTAATTGTTTTGGAGATACGTCCATATAGTCTACTTTATCTCTGTCTACAACTGTTATATCTGCTTGGTGTCTTACTCTTATTCTTTCATTAACAAATTTTCCATCTTCTCCAACTGGCTCTGATGCTTGTGCTATTATGTATTTATCTTCTTCGTCTGCTGACATATAGTCTATAATATCTGTTATTTTTCCTGTTTCATGATCTATTTTTCTGTATGGTGTTTCAATAAATCCATATTCGTTAATAATAGCAAATGAAGAAAGTGCTGAAATAAGTCCTACGTTTGGTCCTTCTGGAGACTCTATTGGACATAATCTACCATAGTGTGTATAGTGAATATCTCTTACCTCGAAACCTGCTCTTTCTCTAGAAAGTCCTCCAGGTCCTAATGCAGAAATTCTTCTTTTATGTGTTAACTCTGAAAGAGGGTTTGTTTGGTCCATGAATTGTGATAATTGTGAACTTCCAAAAAACTCTCTTATTGATGAGCTAATTGGTTTTGTATTAATTAATGATTGTGGTGTTACAATGTCTAAATCTTGAAGTGTCATTCTTTCGCGAACTACTCTTTCTAATCTTGTTAAACCAATTCTAAATTGATTTTGCAATAGTTCTCCAACACAACGAATACGACGATTTCCTAAATGATCTATATCGTCAATATATCCTATTCCATGGTCTATATTTAATAAATAACTAATAGAGCCAATAATGTCTTCTGTTGTAACGTGTTTTGGTATTAATTCATCTATTCTTTCTTTTATTGTGTCATGTAGTTTGTCTTTTTCTGTTGTATCTATTATAGACTTTAATACTTCGTAATTTACCATTTCTTTAATGTGTAAGTCACTTAAGTCTACATCTGGTAATATGCTGTGAATATTAACTGTACCATTTCCTATAACAACAACTTTTTTACCATCTACATTTACATTAACTACATTAATTCCAGTATCTTGAATAGCTATAGCAACATCTTCTGTTATCATATTGTCTTTTTCTACTAAAACTTCTCCTGTTTCTGGGTCTGCTATATCTTCATATGCAATTTTTCCTGTAATTCTTGTAGCTAAGCTTAATTTTTTATTAAATTTATATCTACCAACTTTTGCTAAGTCGTATCTTCTAGGGTCGAATAATAAACCATTGAATAAATTTCTAGCAGCATCTGCTGTAGGTAATTCACCTGGTCTTAATTTTTTATATATTTCAATTAATGCTTCATCTTGTGTCTTTATTGGGTCTTTTTGAAGTGTTGCTTTTATTTTTTCTTCATCACCAAAAAGCTCTGAAATTTGCTCGTCTGTTACAATTCCAAGAGCCCTTAATAGTGTAGTAACAGGTATTTTTCTTGTTCTATCTACTCTTGCATAGAATATATCATTACCATCTGTTTCATATTCTAACCATGCTCCCCTTATAGGCATAACTGTAGATGTATAAATTCTTTTACCTGATTTGTCAAATTCTGTTGCATAATAACAACCTGGTGAACGAACTAATTGGCTTACTACAACTCTTTCCGCACCATTTATAATAAAAGTACCACTATCTGTCATAACAGGGAAGTCTCCAAGATATATTTCTTGCTCTTTAATCTCGCCTGTTTCACGATTTATAAGTCTTACTTTTACATGTAATCTTGTTGCATATGTAGCATCTCTTTCCTTTGCTTCTTCTTCAGTATATTTTGTTTTTTCTTCCATGTAATAGTCCAAAAATTCTAAAACTAAATTTCCAGAATAGTCTACTATAGGTGAAATATCTTTTAATACTTCTCCAAGACCTTCTTGTATAAACCAGTCATATGAATCCTTCTGAACTTTAATAAGATTTGGTATATCGATTGAGTCACCGATTTTTGAGAAAGTTTTACGTGAGCACTTTTCATGCTTAATTTCTTTTACCAAAAAAATCACCCCTACAAAATATTAAAGCAGATTTGAAATATATATGGATTTAAAAGAAGTCCCTCTTACCTTTATAATTAGTTTACCAAATTATTAGTTTACTGCTCCCCAAACATATAATTCCGTAAGTAATAATAAAGAAATTCCTCTTCTTTATAAATTTACATAATCGACATAAAGTGGCAATAAAAAGGTTGCTGGTATGTTAACATAAATACCAACTACCTTTTTATTATTAATTTATATTACAATTTTTTATACAAAAACATGTTTTTACGTTCCCCTTATGCGTAATTTGGATAAAACTCGCACATTATAAAACATACTTATAATATAATACATTATTTCCTGTAGCTTGTCAATGTTTTTTATAATATTTGTTACATTTATAAATGGCAATAAAACGTTTTTCAAAATCACATTTGACAAATATTAAAATTCTGTGTATAATATAGATAGAAAATAAGAACGTACAGAAATGTGCGTTACCAAATATCATTGATATACACCACATTGCCGACCAAAGCAAAATGTGGTGTATTTTTATTGTTCCCTATTAGATAGTATTATGTATATAACACTTAATAAGGCAACGTTTATAGTTATCGAAATCATAAATCCTATTATTAAGAACATTAAAAACTCTAACATATAAACACCACCTCCAATCTCTCAACTAAAGTTGAGGAACCAAAGGTAACACTCACATCTACTTTTCTTATTTTCTATTAAGTTTTACTATACACTATATTTTTATAAAATACAAGCGAACAAACTAAATAATTTAATCTCAATTTATTCTATTTAGCTTGCTATTTTACATTTTTTAAATTTTATTATATAATGTACTACAAAAAGGAGATTAATAATGGAAAGTTTAATAAGTGGCGATGTATTAAAACCAATTAGTGATTTAGGAATTGTATTACTAAATAAAGTAGAAAAAGCAACTGGATGGATTTTTTCTACTACAACAGCTAAAAAGGAAGGATATAAAAATATAATTGAAGAAATTTCTAAAAGAGATGATATAAATCCAATAGATAGAACAGTCATAATAAGTAATTTTAGAAAAATAAAAAGAGAACATAAAAATAAAACTCAAATAGTGGATAAAGCTATCTCATTGTTAGAAAAAGGAGATAATCCTGAAAAATTAGACAATGATTGGGTATTAAGATTTTTTGAATTTTGTAAGGCTGTAAGTAATGAAGATTTACAATATGTATGGGCTAAAATATTGGCTAATGAATGTAAAGAAAATTCTAATAATTCATTTAAACTTTTAAATACAATATCTGAAATTTCAAATAATGAAATTAATTTGATAAGAAAGATATTAAAAGAATGTAATTATGGCATAAGAAATTTTGAAGCTATAGGTATTATTTTCATAAAAAATGAATATTTAGAAGACATAGATATAAAATATGATGAAATTATAAAGCTTGAAGACTTCGGTATAATGAAAAGGGAAATTACTACATTACAAGATGAAATTTCGTTTGACTTAGAAAATGAAACAATAAGGTTTATTAGAAAGCCCGAAAAGAAAGGGTATTTAAATCTTACTAAATATGCTAATTTTTATAGATTTACTCATATAGGTATGGAAATAATAGAACTAATAAATGAAGAAATAAATGGAAACCAATTTAAAAAATTAGAGAAAGCTTTTGACTATGAATACAATGTAATATTAGAAAAGAAATAATTTTATAACATTTTTTAATATATACAATTTGTTTTTTATAACAATTTTATAACATCTAGTTTGAGTTTTGAATTTTCTAACCTCTAAAAGCCTTGAAAATACTGCATTCTTGTTTTTGACATAAAAACATATAAGAAACCGAGAAAACTATTGACATATCAACGTTTTCTCGGTTTTTTTTGGAGGCGACACCCGGATTTGAACCGGGGATCAGAGTTTTGCAGACTCGTGCCTTACCACTTGGCTATGTCGCCATATTTAATAATTTAATTTGTAATTTCTTAAATATCTCTTTGTAAATTATATGCTCCATATATTAATTTGATACATATTTTTTATATAATCTTTTATTGGAGCGGAAGATGAGAATCGAACTCACACTTAAGCCTTGGGAAGGTTTCGTTCTACCACTAAACTACTCCCGCAAGTTTTAATATAATAAAAAAATGGAGCAGGTAACGAGAATCGAACTCGTAACTAATCCTTGGCAAGGATTCATTTTACCACTAAACTATACCTGCACTTCAAAATATAATTAAAATAACAATTAATATAATAGCAAAAATCTAAAAAAAAGTCAATACTTAATATTAGATATGCAGGAGTAAATCATGAATTTTTTTAAAAAAGTCAACTAATCGTTGATATTAAATAGTTATTTGACTTAAATTTGTTAAAATTTTTATGATTTATTCCTGTTAGATATGTTTAAAATTTACTAAAATTTTAAACATATCTAACATTATATAAAAATTCTTTTATATAATCATCAAGCTGTTTTTTTTCTACTTCTTTTTCATTGTATATATCTAAAATTTCAATTTCTTTTCCATCTATTATAACTTTTAGATTTCCTACTGTGCTTTTTTCTTTTACTGGTGCTTCAAAGTAAAAAATTGCATTTATTTCTACATTTATGATATCTTTATTTTGTTTTTTAACAGCCATCTTTTCAAAACTTAAATTTTCTATACTAAGTTTCATTTCGTTTGTTATTCCTTTATTTACATATACTCTGTTTTCATTTATTTTTAGCCAATCATTAAATTTATCTCCTATTATTTTTTTTACATTTACTATTTCATAATTTTTATAAATATAATCTATTAATTTTATACTATCAGATGTTCTTATTTTTTTTGTATCTGCTCCTAAAACTACTGTTATTATATCTAACTCTCCCCTTTTACAGCTTGTAACTAAGCATCTTCCTGCTCCATTTGTAAATCCTGTTTTTATTCCATAAACGCCATTTAAGTATGCTAGTAACTCATTTGTATTACTAATATTTTTAGATGCTCCATTAATAGTTATATTACAATTTTTTGTTCCAACAATTTTCCTAAATTTTTCATTTTTCAATGCATAATCTGCCATTTTTGCAAGTTCATATGCTGTTGTATAATGTTTTTCACTATCTAGCCCATGTGGTGTTACAAAATTTGTATTCTTTAGTCCTAATTCTGCTGCTTTTTGGTTCATTAATTTAGCAAACCCTTCTATACTTCCTCCAACATATACTGCAAGTGCTACAGCTGCATCATTTCCAGACCTTAACATTAACCCATATAATAAGTCATTAACTGTTAATTTATCTCCTGTTTTAAGCCCTAGCCTAGATCCGCCTGTCGCAGCCGCTTTTTTATCTACTACAACTATGTCTTTTAAATTTGTCTTTTCTAAAACAACTATTGATGTCATTATTTTAGTTGTGCTTGCCATAGGAGTTGTTTTATATCCATTTTTCTCATATAAAACATTTCCTGAATTTCTATCATACACAAGTGCTATTCTTGAATCTAGCTTTGGCTCATTACTAGAGCTATCTTTATTTAAATTGGCTGAAGTTTCAATTGTTTTTTGTATTTCATCTAAATTTACCTTTTCATTATCTTCTAAATTAGCATTGCTAAAATTTTTGAAACTTAATGTATAGAAAAATATAATAAGCATCAAAGAAATAGCTATAATTTTATTAAATAAATTTCTTTTTTCTTGAAAATTTATATGTTTATTAGCTATTTTTGTTTGATTATTAAATATTTTTATTATCTTTTTAAATATAAATTTTGTTACTTTTTTACATTTTAATCCCATAAAAAAATCACCTTTTAAATTATATTTTAAAAAGTGATTTTTATGAGTTGTATTTTTATTATCTCTTATTCCAATTCATTTCTTTCTCTTGATGGAAATGCTCTCGCTTCATCTTCAACCCTAATTTTAATTTCATATATTACATTTTTTTCTTCCTCAACATTCATAACTAAGTTATAGCTTTCAAGTTGTAATTTTATATATTGCATTAATTCATTTGGCGACATATCTTCATAATTATCTAAAGCATTTTCGATTATTTGTTCTTTTATTTGTTCTAAGTCTGCATCTGTTCCATCTATAGTTCTTTCTTCTGCATCTCCTCTTTCTTCACTTTCTTTTACTTCCTCTGTCCTCTGTTCTATCTCTCTATCTTTTTCTTGAGTTCCAAGTCCTTCATTTCTGTTTGCTTCTTCTCTTACTCTATGATACACATAGTTATCATATCTTGATTTTACCCCTATTGGGATTGCTTGTCTATTTTCTCTATCATTCATATTTTGAATATATTGTACCTCCGGAATATTGTAACTTCCTATAGAAATACTAATTCCTTCTTCAGGTCTTCCTGCTATTTGAAATAATCCTTTTACTTCCTTTTCTTCAACTTTAGTTCCATCTCTATTTATTGATGTTACCGTTCTTCCAGTATTTATTCCTTCGACTTGTCCTATTGATTCTACAAATTCTTTTGTACCATCTGCTTTTACACCTATCATTGTAAACCTGCCATCATTTTGGTTATCACTCTTTTCACAACATATTTGTACTTCACTATACTGATTTAATTCTGGTATAATTTGCCCTAATGTTTCATTTGCTGTTACTAATGTATGTGGATTTATAACCGCTAAACTTCTAAAATTATCCTCTTCTATTCCTATAACCTCTGCCGCTTCTTTCTCTTCTTTATCAAAGTTAATTTTTTTACTATTTTCTTCATATTTTTCTATATCTTTATTTGATAACTTTATGTCTTTTTCAGTCATCTCTTGTAATGAAAACTCTGCAGCACTTAGGTCTAGCATAGCATAATATTCTGGTGGCAAATTTTCTAGATTTGTTAAATATTCATCTGAAAAACTTACATTTCCATCCGTATCTACAACCGCTATTAAATTTTGATTTTCATCATATATTTCATATGTTGTAAGTTCTAATTCATAATTATCACCGATTTGTGAATCTGTTTCAATATTTAAATCTTCCTTACTATTCTTTTCCTTTTTATCTGCTTTTATATTCGGATTTTTAGTTTTTATTTCCACTATATACACATTGTTTTCCTCAAGGTTAGCTCCTCCAAAAAAGAAATCTTCATAATATCTAATATTATCTATATGTTCTGTTTTAGTGTCTAAAGTATTAGATATTTGTCTAAATATTAATGCAGATTTTTGTAATATTTCTTCTTTTTTATTATTAAACATAAATTACACAATGAGTATTTCATCTTAAATACTCATATTCCCCTTCCTATTAGTTTTTTGTAAATTTTGCTTTTTTGTTTATATTATAACATAAAAAATTGGTAGAATATATATTCCACCAATTTTTATTATTTATAATTGATTTTTTCTTTTCACATTACTATTTTAATATTTTCTTTTGATACTTTGAATTCTATTTTTCAAATGACATTACGAAGTTGGTTCCATCTAATAATTTTACTACAAATTGTTTCTCTATTGTTTGAGAAGAGTTCTCTCCATTTGTAATTACCATTTTATAAATATATAAATCCCCATTTTTCTCATATGATGTATATCCTAATTTATTTTGAGCATAAAAATTTGTTTTCATATAATTTTCAAAATCTGTTTGTGTTGGGAAATTATTATTTTTATACGTTTGGTCTAACTTACTATATGCATAAGAATAATCACCATCATTTATTGCATCAAAAAATTTCTGTATATTAAATTGGACTTTTTTATCTTCGGATGAAGAATTATATTGCTCTACAAATTCTGGTAAATCTATAGTATATGTATCTAGGATAACTGTGTAGTTCATTGGATACGATACACTCATAATATAATAATTTCCATAATCATCTATTATTGTATACTGTGTATATTCACTTTTTTTATCTATTTTGTATTTGTCTACACCCTTCGACTCATAATTATATAAATAATTCATATATTCCTCTTCAGTTTGAAAATCTTCTGATATTTTCATTTCTTCCGGTATAAATGACTTTAGCTCTTCACTTCTATTATTTATATATGTCTGATAATCCTGAAAGCTTGGAAATTTGGCATTTTTGTATTCTTGGTCTAGTTTTATATATGCATATTGTGTATCATATAACATATCTTTTACTAAGTTTTCAAAATATTCAGTTATAATATCTTCTTCTGATATTGTTAAATTTTTATATGTATTATATTCTTTTTTCTCAATATCTTTTATTAAATTCATTTGCATTTCTTTACTTTTATATTGTTCATAGTTTTCACTAGTAATAGGTTCAACTGCATAAGTTGAATTGTCTGTATCTAAATATATAATAAAGTAGCTATCTGATATTTGATTTTTTTCTCCTACAACTCCATAAACCAAATAAGCTATCACTTTTTCAACTGAATTATTAATCATTATAATTTCTCTTGCTCTATATTCATTTTCTTCAATATTTATTTTATTCGTCACATTATCAATTGTAATTTCATTATTTGTTTTAAAATTATTTGTTAATATATTTAAAATTGCATTTTTATTCTCTGCCTTTGCATATAAGTAATAATTAGATACTATATTTTCAATTGTAAAAAATCTATCATTATTTTGAATATTTAATCTCTCTTCTCTAGCCTCTTCTACCATCTCGTTAGTAATTAATTCTCCTTGTTCTTCCTTTTCTTGTCTCTCTTTACAACCAAACATTACAAGTGTAATTGTTAAAATAATAATTATTACAATGATTACTATTATTAATATTTTCAATTTTTTCAAACTATCACTCCTCTATTTTTCATTTACAAAAGCCATACGATTAACTCCATATGTTGAAAACTCGTCTATTCCTACCCAAGAAATTCCTCTCCAATCTGCTACACACATTTGCTCTACTCCATTTTCTATTCTACTGTCTATTATAGCTACCCAGTGATATAAAGACGTCCACTTTATTCCTGATTTTCCATAATATGTACCTCCATTATTAAGCCACACCATTGCATATCCTCCAGATGCAAGCTGATTTTTTAAACTTTGTTGGTAATTCATTCCTGGCGTATCTGTTTTTGTTAATGTTAAACCATATTGACTCCAATACTCATCTGATGGAATCGCTCCAAAATACGTTGCTCCGACACTATTTCTTTTATTTATTAGTTGTGTGGAACTTTCGTCTGAATATCCACTTGCAATAATTGCACATGCTGCCCTATTGCATTTATCCCCCCATCCACTAATTGCTGTTTGATTTAAAATTGTAAATCTTCTTCCTATTGAACTTGTATAATATCCAATTACTCCATATTCACCTGTTGATTCCTCATAATCTCCTCCACTTTTTTCTTCATATGTGAATAATTCTTGTTCATTAGAAGTTGTTCTTGTATATGGTAAGTTCTTTGCATAGTTATATCTTGAAATTTGACTTTGTGTATAAAAAACATAACATGTCCTACCAAATATAGCTCCTCCACGTGATTGTGATAAATCATAAATTCCTTTTACATATGTCTCATACGCGCCGTCTCTAGCTTCTAAAAGTGCAGATCTCCCACCTTCTTTAGTCATTCCACCTAAATAAGACCACCAATTATCCCAAATAAATTTTGTGTGTTGCCAAGAATTTATTTCATATTGTGCAGCTCCTGCCTCATATACTTTTTTAAACGTATAACCATTTCTTTCTGGCAAACTTCCAAAATTATATGCTAGTGCTGTTAAGGCATACATTTGTTGCTGAGATAAATTTAATCCACTTGTAACATTTTTTACAGAATTATAAAATGTTTCTCTCATTTTATCTCCAATGGAATCTACTAGTTCTTTTTCAATATAAATTTGCTTTTGCTTTATTTCTGATTCTGAATACTGTGCTTCAGCACCATTTCCCAATACTCCGTTTACATATTGTTCAACATTAGATACTGTTATAGGTGTCCCATTTTGTAAAACCCTTCCTTCTACTGCAAATTTTGAATGGTGAGATGCCCATTGTATATCTGCGTTTCCTATAGTTGGCCAACCTGATCCATCTCCATACATTAAATAATACATACCATCTGTTGATAGAGGAGCTTCTCCAGAATGAGAAAATTGTCTTAAATATGTAGATAAATTAGTCATTCCCATTGCTTGGAAATTTTTTATTTCAAATAAACTAATATCAAATTCTGTTACTCCATAACTTTTTCCAGTATATTTATATAATACATATCTCATTATATTTTCCATAGCTTGTGTTGTTGAACTTCTCGATAAAAATTCAAAATAAGCAACATAATTACTTACTAAATCTGGACCTGCTGAACGTCTATTAACAGAATTTGGAATTTTAAATCTTTTATCCAATAATCCTACAAAGGTTCCTTCTTCCCCTTTTTCTCCACCATTATATTCTTCTTTTGGTGTTTCTTCTGAATAGCTTACTCCAGAAGACTCTATATCTATAATTACTCTATTTTCACCAGAACCAGTATCACTATGTGAATATGTTGGTCCTAAATTAGTCTGCTTAAATCCAGCTTCTCTACTAAATATCCACGTTTTAGCTGTTGAAACCATTATCGTTGGAGTATAGCTTTCTTGTGTAACTACATTTGTACTTGAAACTAATCTCTTTGAAGTAGTACCATCTTCATTAGTTGTTGTTTCATAATGAAATGTAGTAGTTGTTGTTACCTCTCTACTAGAATTATACATAACATTTAATGTTATTTTACTATCTTTAACCATTTGTACAAATGCTTCCATAAATTTTGGATTTTGTACTGCCATTGCTGTATCTATGAAAAACATGCATGATGTAGTATATTGCGATATCATACTTTTATAGTCAATAGTTTGAATACTTAAATTTGGTACTCCATTTGTATAATTAAAGTTAATTAATAATAATTTGCCGTTTTCATCTATAGAATAATATTTTCTAAGCTTATTGAATTCTCCGCCTTTTTCAACAATCTTTTTAAAGTCATCTATTTTCTTAAATTCCATTGGTTCTAGATCTTTTTCATGTTCTAATACTGTATATTTTCCTAACGAACTACCTAGTTTGCATTTATCTCCAAATATATTTAACATATGCTTTTTTACTAAGTCACTCCAACCTGCTGTTGTACAATATAATGGACCTATACCATCAAGTGTAGTTGGATCTCTTCCTTCTCCTGAAATTCTTTCATATCTCCAAGTTCCAGGTGTTGTCCATTCCTCTTTTAAACTTGTAGCTACTTCTTTAATACCTTTACTAATTCCTTCTTTAATATCTTCTGAATCAAAGTCAATTGCTGATTGTCCCGGACTAGAGTCATATGCTCCCCAACCCCATAAGTTTAATTTTTCATTTGCTATATTTGAAGTTCCATACCCACTTTCATGTGTTCCTATTGCTACCATTACCATTGGATTTATTCCTGCTTCTGTAGATATGTCATAGAATTCTTCTGCATTATTTTTAAAGAACTTTTCATAACTTGTCCAATTATTTCTTCCACTTTCTCCAAACCCTAAAGGAGGTGTATACCCTTTTACAGCCTTTACAAAATCCTCTTTAGAAATAACAGGGTTATTTTCATCCCATAATATTGAATAATCTGGATATTTAGTTATGGTATTTTCTGAAATTTTAGGAGTCATCATATAAACACTACCATTTGAGCCTGCTACTTGTGTATTAATAGTTTGTGTAGTTTGTTGTGCTTCCAAAAATAATTTTATATATTTTCTTTCGGCAGCTTTCTTCTCTTCTTCTGAAGCTTTATCATAATCTATATCTCCTAATAATCCCAAATCTTTTGCAGATAAGTTATATTCGTCTTTTAATTGCTCCAAAACTTTGTCTATTTCATCATCTTTTATCTCATAAGCACCATTTTCTAAATTTATAGTAAAAAAATTAGCTACATCTTCAAAAATGCCTTGAAAAAAGTCAACTACTAATGAAATTAAAGCATAGAGAAGCATGACAATAAGTAATATTGGTACAACTGGTAACAAAAATTTTAATAAATGTTTTAGAGTTTTTTTTGCACCTGTTTTACTTGCATTTTTTACTTGGGTAGTTATCGTAGATTTTTTTTGTTCATTATTTTCATTATTATTGTTTCCGTCTGCCACCTCTTTTTACTTTACCTCCTTTCATTCTATAGTCTTATATTCATTTCTATCTTTTGTAGATTTTCATCATTTGGATTATTTACATATGAATTGTAGTCCAAATAAATATTTTTAAATTTTATATATCTCGAATTAGTACTAGAGCTATACCCTTTTGCAAATCTTATTGCAAATTGCTTTTGTTCACCTTTGTTTATTACTAAATTAAATTGTGGTATTTCGTTTAAATATGATATATATTCACTATTATGTTCATCTACTAAACATATCTGTTTGTTATCACTATTGTCAGAAAGTAAAATTGCGTTTTCACTATTATTTGTTATATCAAATGCATAAACAACATAATCCATGTAAACATCTTTTCTATTTACTTTAACTTCGATATTATTTTTACTTTCAATTTTTTCAGTGTTATAACTATTAATAAAACTGTAAATGCTTAATTTATTTTCTCCATTTTCTTTCGTAATTGTAATATAATCGGTATAATTTAACCCATCCGATATTCCACCTGTTGCTAAAATATTATCTTCCAAATATGTCATTTTGTATGTCATTCCATCAGTTTTATTTAACCATCCTTCAAGCTTATATGTTTTACTTGTTTTGAATATTAAGTCACAATAGTTTCTAACAAAACTATCCATTGTTCCATTAAATACTATATTTTTGCAATCATCTGTTAACATATTATAAGCTTTAGAATAATCTTTATTGTTACAAGCTTGTACAAAACCTTCGATAATTTTTTTATCTTCTACTGCTTTTTCTTCTGAAATTTCTTCCCCAGATATTATCACTTCATCTGGAATAGATGTATCTTTGTCTATTTGTATATTAGAAATATTATTATTTTCTTCCTGTAAATTACGTTTTATAATATTATTTAGTACTCTTACAAATATAATAAGAAAGACTATAATAAAGACAATTAATAAGATTTTAGTCCTGTTTTGATTAAAATATCTAATTAATTTTCTCATAATTATAGTCCTCCTGTTAATAACAATTAATTAATTTATTATTAGTTAACTTTTTTAAGTTTCTTAACATATTTCATCATATTTTCTGCTTCTCTTCTTGCTTGTGCTTGATTTATACCACCTTCTGGATTTAACATTCCTCTTGCCCAAGATTGTGTTACTTGCTCTACATATTTTTCATCTACTAATTTCTTATCATCTACTCTTTCGGCAAATTGTGCTGCTATCATAGCTCTCTTCTTAATAGCATCAGATTTTTCTTGTTCTGTCATACCTTCGACATTTTGTAAGTCTTTTGCCACTGTTTTCTCAAGTTTCATTGCTTTTGCAATTTTTCTCTCATCTGTTATTCCTGCTTCTGTATAGTCTATTGATTTTGCAAGAAGTTCTTTTTTCTCTTTAGCTGTTCTCGCATGTCCATCATCTGTAGGTACTAAATCATTTAACCTATTCATTCTGTCTTTATCTTTCATAAGAGTTCTTCTTTGGTCAGCTAATTCTGCTGCATTCAAACCATGTGCACCTACGTTATATGTATCTCTTATATCTCTAGCACTTTCTGCAATTGAACTTCCAACTCCAGTAGCTGCATCATAGCCTAAAGTAGAACCTATTCCTGCACCTGCTGCGCCAAATTTAACAATATCATTAAGGTCATCTCCAGCAATACCTGCTGCAATACCAACACTTGCGCCAAGTGCTCCTAAAGCTGCTCTTCCTGCAACTCTTGGAGCTGCATGTAATCCCTTCTTTCCAATGTCTGCTAAAACTGCTCCTGCACCACGTACACTATTTTTTATTGGTTGCATTGCGCCTAGAGAGTTTATTCTAGCTGCAGCTTGTCCTATTCCAGTATTACTCATTCTAATTTTTTGTTTGTTTGCAAAATCACGAACTGAAGTTCCTGTTTTATTTTTAAATTCCCTAATAGTATTTGCTGGTCTAGTACTACTTATCCAATCTCTTGTATATTGACCTATTCCTCTTGTATCCCTAGTAGCAGATGATGAACTACTTGTAGAAGTAGGAGTAGGAGTAGATGTGGTTGTTCTTCTCATATCTGATTGTCGTACTAAAATTCCCCCATCATTTAAAACATATCCATCTCCTGTTCCTTCACTATATGCTCCAGAGTTCATATTTCTATTAGAAGATTTAGGTGAACTTCCTCCTAAAAGTACGGTTCCTCCAACTGAGCCACTATCTCCAATCGCTCCTGAACTGCCTGCTCCAGCAATTCTAGAATCTGCGAAATCGCTTAATCCTGGTGAATTATTATCTTCTATGCTATCAGCGTTTTGAGTTCTAATTTTACTATTTCCTCCTGAGCCGCCTGAACCACCTTTTTTTCTATGTGCTACACTTCCTATAAGCTTTTGGGTTAAACTCATGGCTGCTGCACCACCTGCAAATGATCCAAGTGAACCAGCTGAACTTGCTTTATCAAATCCAAAGAATTTCCTTAACATTTTTTCAGATTGCGAAATAAATGCTAATACTATAATTGCATAAATTGGATTTTCTGCTGATAAATCTACAACAGCTGAACCTGCAAATACAGTATATATAATTAAATGGAATGGTTGTATTAAAGCATTATAAACATATTCTTTAAGCCACGAATTAAATCCTTGTGCACTTCCATCTCCTATTTTATCTATAGGATATGTAAGAGCTATAAGTGGTGCTATCATCGTTAAAAATGCCATTGTTAATGACCTCTTTAAATACGTTATTGTAAACATAACTGTATATATTACCATAGCCATATATATAATAAAGTACAATACTTTTGTTCCTAGGTCATCATATTGAATTAAAAATCTAGCATATCCCATTATATCCGTATTAAATTTAAATTTAGCACTATCTGCTGTAGCTCCTTTAGCTGCTTCTGCATCTCCTTCGACAACAATAACCGGAATATTATTTGTACCCTTTCCAGGATTCCCCCCTGCTATTGCTTCAGTTACTGAATTTACTACTGTTACTGTAAATGTCATAATATAATGCAATGTAAATAATAAACATAAAGCAATTAACCAATCTTTTAAAAATTCTTTATATTTTGCTTTATCTGATGCTGTGCTAGAAACTATTATTCTAATTCCAACATATAATAAAATAATAAGCATTCCTACAATTGCTAAGTTTCTTAGTGCAACATACCATTTAGCAATAGTATCATGTAATATCATTGCAATAGATTTATTATTTTTTGCTTCTGCTTTTTTTATTGTCTCTTCTGCTTCTGCTTTTTCTTCATCTGTGGAATCTTCGTTATCTATAACTTCCTGTGCATCTTTTATTTCTTGCTTTTCTGTGTCTGTTAATGTTTCTGACCAATCTTTTGGATCTATAAAATTAACATCAAATGCAGGTACAGCTCCAGAAAATATTTTCTCTGGACTATATCTTGTAAAAGGTACTTTTATATCTCCATCTCCACCTACACCATTCAATAATTCTGATCCAAATGATTTTGATTCCGCCATTGCATTACCAGTATTATATGTTGCATCACCAAGTTCTGGTCTTTCAGGGTCTATTTCCTTTCCTTCTACAAATGGACCTTGATCCCATTTAACTAATACTATATCAAAAAAGTTTCCGTCCATCTGGAGTAAATTCTCCATCTACTAAAAATGCATTTAGTCCTGCTAATATAACATCTCCAATACTTGAAAATAAATCAAATACTGGTCCTAGCAAAACGCCTCCTGGATCTGCTTGTGCTCGTGTTGGAACAGAAAAAGTAAATAATATCATAATTATTATTGCAATAATTACTTTTTGTATGAAGTTCTTGTTAGTAAATATCTTTTTCATTTTTTCCTCCTAATAATTGTAATTGCTAACCTGCCTTCTTTTGTTCCTTTCCACTAATGTATTTAAGTTTGTATCCACAAACTCGAATTCTTTGCTTGTTGGGTTTATTTGTATTATAGCACTATCTGCGCCTACTTTCAATAACCCTTCTCCTTTAAAGCATGTTACCAAGAAACCTGCTTCTCCTTCACTTAGCTTAAATACTTCTTTTAAATATTGTATTTCTGACTTGTCTTGTGCTAAAAATAGCTTAGTATCTGAAGATGTAAGTACTGCCTGAGCTTCTGGTTTCTCATAAAAGTCTTGGAATCTTTGAGAAATAATTGCTAAAGAAACATTTCTTTTTCTTGCACGTCTTGCCATTGTATTTAAGAAATCTACGGCTTCTGGGTATGGAAGTAACATCCATGCCTCATCTACAATTACCCTTTTCTTTGATGCTCTTTCTCTATCCTCACTGTTTTTCTTAACATATTTTTCCCATATCCATGCAAGTAATATTTGTTGTGCAAGTGGTCTTGCAAACCTTTCCTCTAGTTGAGATATATCTAAATTTATAAATAATGTTCCATCTAGTAAGTCAAATGTAGATTGTCCATCAAAATATGCCATTTGTCCGTCATATTCTCTTATATATTGTTTCATAACTTTTAGTAAATAGCTGTAATGGAAACTATAATCTTGGTTTTTATTTTCTTCTGCTTTTCTTTGTATTCTTCTATACCAAGAACCTATAGTTGGCATTTCTTTCTTTTCTTTTCCAAGCATGTTTCCACCCATGCTTCCATTCGATGTTTTGTATAAGCTGTTTGGGTCTCCATTTATTCCTAAACTTGCATATTCTTCTGAAACAGATTCTGCAATAATTTGCTTTGTAAGCTCATTAACTTCTTGACTTCTTGTACTACCTCTTGCCATTGTAAGTAATGCTTGTGTTACATCTTCCACCTTGTTTTCAACATTTAAAACTAGTCTCTCTCTTCCTGTTATTTCATCTTTTACGATTTCTGTTTCTAAGTCGAATATGTTTATAACAGTTGAAGATGTTGGAGAAAGTACAACATTTATTCCTCCTAAGCTTTCTGCAACTATACTATATTCACCTTCAGCATCTAATGCTAAACTTTGTATTCCCATAAGTACTGCTGACCTTGAAATTAAAGTCTTCATAGTAACAGACTTACCAGCACCAGATTTAGCAAATATAACCATATTGTAGTTTGTTAAACTACTATGAAAATTATCAAATAAAATTGGTACCCCAGTTTGCTTATTTATACCTAAAGGTATTCCTGTTGGATGTCCTACTTCCGATGTAGTAAATGGAAAAACTGTTCCCATAGACCTACGGTCAAAAGTATGTGTTTTCTTTATCCTATCTTCCATTAAAGGAAGGTTAGATTTAAATGCATCTTCTTGCATTCCCCATGCTGTTTTTATTCCTACTAAAGATTTTGCAACTTCTGTTGATAATAATTTTGTGTATTTATTTAAATCGTCTAAGCTATATGCAAATAAGGTTGATATAATAGATGCTTCATATAATTTATTATATCCTGCTGCAATTTCATCTCTTAATTGTTCAGCTTCCATTCTTTTTTGTGCTAAGCTACTTTCTCTGTTTATGTTTCCTCTATCTGCTGCTACAATTCTTTCTGTTTCTAATTCGTTTATTGTTCTGTTTAGGTCATTTTGTGATTTTGACTCTAAAATTGGGGTTATGTATATAGATGTATTAATATCTCCAAACATGTACATATCTCTAAACAATTCTGGGAATGTACACATTCTTGGTAATGCAGATACAAAGAAACTTCTAGCATATCTAGTAACATTAGATATAATTTCTAAGTGATCTATGTTGCTAGCATCTATTCCAGATGGAGCAATAAGTTCTTTTATAGTTTTTTTCTTTAAAATTTCGTATTCATCTGGTTTTGTGTAATCATCACGTTGTTCCTTAAAATCATTTGTTTGAAGTTTGTTCTTTTTGCTCATTTTCTTTTGTACCTCCTTCTTCTTTTCTTGGTCTACCTTTTCTTCTTGCACGTTCTTCTTTTATAATATCTTTTGCATCATCTGCAACTCTATTTCCAATTGCTGCTCTATTTTCATCTATAATAAGTTGTGCCATTTGTTCTATTAAGTCGTCCATCCTATTTTCTTTTCTTTCAAGAGCCTTTTGTTTTTTAGATTTTGCTTCTATAACAGCTCCATTAGCTTTATTAAATGCTTCTTGCTCTATTTTTGCATCTAATGCTCTCATTTTCTTGTCTAATACATCTGGAGCTGTTGAGTATAATTCATCATAACCTGCTTTTAAAGCTTTATCTAGTCCATAAACTTCTGCGTCGTCTCTGTTATATGCTACATATAGTAAGTCTACTAATCCATTTGAATCTAATATTCTAGAATTTATACCACAAACAGATAATGTTCTTATAATAGATTGTGCCCTTGTATATAATTCTGAAAATGCTAAGTTTTTCTTTTCATCTTTGTCAAAATCGTTTTGTCCTAGTTCTGATGTATAATATGGAATAACAATATAATATTTTTTATTAAGTACATTTTTATTTAAGCTCATTCTTTCTGTTGTATAAATTATGTCTTTTCCATATTCACATAAGTTCGTTTGTTTAGTTAACTCATAATATGCTTGTTCTAATTGTTGTTTTGAATATTTTCCAGAATCAACCATATTTTGATATTGCATTCTCTGTCTCTCTAACTTATCATCTAATTCTTTAACCTTTTCTCTATATGTTTGTATACTATTTTCCAAGTTTATTGTTCTTGTTTGTGTATATATTTGTATTGAATGTCTCAATGTATTTAAAAATTGAATAAATCCTTCTTCCACAGCATTTTTCTCTACTTCTGACATTAAGTCATAATTCACACCTTGACATTCTACAACCATTATGTATCTCTCACCATTTTTCTGAGAAATCATATTGTCTTCAATTTTGTCAAAATCCATAAAGTCAAATACAGATTCTACAGTATAAGTTTTCTTTGAATCTTTCTTAACATTAGTGTTAGTAGAAGGTGTTTTTGCTTGTTCTTCTTTTCTTTCTTTTGATTTAGAAGAAAAATATACAGCTGCTAATATTATTAGTAGAAGTAAGAAAATTCCTAAGGCAACTGCTAATATTATTGTAATTGTATTAATATCATTTAGCATTGTTTTTTCCCTCCTTATAAACGTATATTTTGCTTCCTTTTGTCTTGAACATTATTGCTCTTTTTATAATATCATCTAAGTTTTCTCCACCAACTTTTTTAGTAAAACCTAACCCTGATATTTCTGGCATTTTAAATGTTCCAATAGCAAAACCAACTAAAGCAAGTAATACTGTTATTGCTATTCCTACAATGTTTAATCCAACAAGAGAAAATATTCCATAAAATAATAGTCCTATTCCTCCACCTACAATCGCATATATAAAACTTTTTCCTGTGAATACAAATAAAATTCTACCTTCGCCCTTTACATTTCTGGGTAAATTATATGTTCCCATAAATTCCTCCTTCGTATGCCCATTTATACTTAATATTAATTATAGCAAATTATGTAGAAAAAAGGTAGATAAAAAATAAAAAAAAGTGCATTGTCATGCACTTTTAATATTTTTGTAATCTTGTTGTAATATATTATTTACTGTTTTGTCCAAAGCCATTAAATAAGTTGTATACAACATTTGCTATAAATGATGCACCAAATACTAATGCAGCACCAATTAAATATGGTATCATTGTCTTTTTATATTCAGCTTTTTCTTCTGCACTACCAATCATATATTTAATACCTAATATAAGTAATACTATAACAGAAACAGCCATACCAATACCAGTTAACCACGATACAATTGTTTTTACTAGTTCGTTTCCTTGTTCTCCAAGGTTAGCTCCTCCACCAGTTATTGAGTCAATTGTTGTCTCTCCAAAAGCAACATTAGCTACTGATAAAAACATACATACCATTAATATTACACAAAATATTTTTACCATTCTATTTCTTTTTGCTACTTTGCTCATTTATTTTCCTCCCTTTTTATTCTATATATTTTTTATCTTTATTTTAATTAAGATAATTATAATATCAATTTTATATACCCCTTAGTATTGTAACTACTAATTTCCATATGCCAAATGCTCCAAATATAACTATACACCCAGCAATATATGGTACTAATGCATCTTTTACTTTTGCTTTTTGTTCTACACTTCCTGTCATAAATTGTATTCCAAGAATTATTCCTATAATTACCGCAAGCACTAAACCAACAAAAAACAATATATTATATAAATCGTTTGTTAATTCTTGTGTTTTATCTGTTGTTATAGGTGATGTTTGTTTTTCTCCATCATTAATAAAACTTGAACCACCATCTATAATTCCGCTCACACTTTGGTCTCCAGTAGCAAATACAATATTAGATGAAGAAAAAATACTTAAAAAAAGTAACATCATTAAAATTATATTTTTTAAAATACTTTTTTTCATATCTTCCCCTCCAATTATTAATATACTACATTGTTTTAAACTTTTCAAGTGGTTGAAAATAATTCATTTGTAAATTGCATAATTATTGTTAAAATTGCTGATATTCCAAATACAAAAAATGCTCCAATTAAATATGGTATCATACTCTTTTTGTATTCTGCTCTTTCTTCAATACTGCCAACCATATATTTTATACCTAATACAACTAATGTTATTACTGATACTGCCATTCCAATTCCAGTTATATAGCTTATTATCGGACTTATCTTATTTATAGCTGTTTGTGTATCTCCTGTAGTCAATACTGGTGGTTTAGTTATACTATTTGGATCAATCGTTCCCTGTCCATACACACATGATAAGCTAAATAAAATCATACAACATGTAAGTACCATTATTATTCTGTTAATTAGCTTTTTCGTATTGTTACTCATAATTACTCCTTTTTAGTGTATTATTTATATGATAACATACTTTTTTTTATTTTTCTACATATTTTTTTAATTTGTAATAAAAATGTAAAAAATAGAGGCTTATTACTAATAAAATAATAAACCTCTTTATATGTATTTCCCTAATATTTTCATTTTTCGCTAAATAATTCTTGTATTTCTCTTATACTTGTTCTTTTTTTCTTTGGTTTCGGCCTTAGTGTTATTGTTGTTCTGTAGTATTTTGCAATTAGTTCGTCTAGTTCTACGCTTATTTTATATGTAATGTTATAGTCTTCGTTGTTAATTATGCTTTCGTTTAGTCTCTCTCTTAATTTACAAATATCATCATTTAACATATAATCACTCTCCTTTTTATGCACCTTTCATTTTGTATATATTAAAAATACCATATTTTTACATGTTAGTCAACGGATTTGCCCTTTATTGACAGTATTTGCGTCGATTTTCGAATGACTTTTTATTCTATTTTTTTACCTTTTTCGACATTATATGATTTCTGATAGCAGCATACGTAAAAATCCCTAAAAAAAGTATAAAAATAGCTATAGATAAAATTTGCGAAATTCTGAAATTTTTTAACATTAAACTATCAATTCTTATTCCTTCTATCCAAAATCTTACAAAAGCATACAATATTAAGTATAAATAGAAGATTTCTCCTTTAAACCTTCTTTTTTGTTGTAATTTATACAGCAATAAAAATATTAAAAATGTGCAAAGTGATTCATATAAAAAAGTAGGGTGTACACATTTTTTAATTCCATTTTCTATAATGCACATTCTCCATGGCAGGCTTGTTTGTGTTCCATATGCTTCTATATTTACAAAATTTCCCCATCTTCCTATACTTTGTGCTAAAGCTACGGCAGGAGCCAAATAGTCTAGCAAATCAAATAAATTTATTTCATGTTTTTTACAATATAAAATAATCGTTACAATTCCTCCAATTATGCCTCCGTATATTGCCAATCCACCATCTCTAATATCTAAAATTTGCATCGGATTTTCTATAAAATATTTTAAATTAAATATTACATAATATAATCTTGCGCAAATAATGCCTATAGGAATTACTAATATACAAACATTTAAAATTGTCTCAAATTTTATTCCATATTTTCCTTTTATTTTTTTGCAATAAAATAAAGCACTAACAATAGAAACTACTATTATTAGTGCATACCAATAAATATCTATTCCAAATATATTAAAAGCTATTTTAGATATTTTTAATTTCAAATTAAGAATTGGAATTTCTACAATTTGCATCTTAATAACTTTATATGCCTATCTTTTTTCTTTGCAATAGTTATTCAACTTAAATATTTTTTCACTTATTTATCATATTTTATTTTTTTGCTTTATTATTTATAACATTTTATTTTATATTTGTTTATAAGTTGATATTTACAAAGTTAATAGTCATATTCCCTTCTATAAAATTTTTGAAAGGAACTTATTTTGGATTTATAATTGATAATATTTCTTTTTTTTCAATAAATACTTCTTTTAAAATACTTTCTGTATATTCTTTAGTTACTGTGTTAAATTCTTCTATATAGTCAAAACTATTTATTCCTTTCATTTTATCTGCTAAAAACATTCTAGCAATATCTGCAACACTATTGTATTCTATAGCATAATCCCCATATATTTTCTTTTTAATTCTAGTAAAATGTTCGTTATCTAGTCCATTTTCAATATATAATTTTACTTGTTTTGTTAATTCTTCATATACCTTTCTTGGATTTCTTGATTGTCCAGATATTGTAATATGTGCATATTCATCGCTAAATTCATAGTCAAAACTTGGCTCGTTCAGTAAAATATTTTCTTCATATAATTTTTTGTATAATTCGGAACTCTTACCTATTATCATATTTAGTAAAATTTCAATTGCTATATGTCTTTTTACAAAGTTTTCTTTATTTTCTACATTATCTTTATATCCAATAAGAAATAGAGGATTACTTAATTCCATGCTAACTTCTTTTTCTTTTCGCTTAATTTCTTTTTCTTCTTTTGCATATATTCTTTTTATCTCACCTTGATTTTCTTTTTTTATTAACCTTTTCTTTATTTCTTCTAATAATTTTTCTGGCTCAAAATCTCCACAAACTACCATTGTCATATTTGCAGGATTATAAAATGTATTATAACATTTGTATAACACATCTGGTGTTATTTTACTTATTGACTCTACTGTTCCTGCTATATCTATTTTTATTGGATTTTCTTTATACATGCAATCCATTGCATTCATATAAAGTTGCCAACCTGGGTCATCATCATACATCCCAATTTCTTGACCAATTATACCTTTTTCCTTTTCTACATTTTCTTCTGTAAAATATGGATGTTGTACATAATCCATTAGTTCATCCAAACCTTCATAGAAATTATCTGTACATTCAAACAAATATGCTGTATGGTCATTTGTTGTATATGCATTTGCATCTATTCCTAGCGCCATTAATGTGTCTAGACTATTAGTTCCATTAGGTTGTTCAAACATTTTATGCTCTAAAAAATGCGCTACTCCATCTGGAATATATACCTCTTCTCCTGTATTTGGCATTATAAAATGATTATCTATAGAGCCAAAGTGTGTTCCCCATATTATATATTTTTTTATAGCATTTTTTTTAGGAATTATTATAATATCCATTCCATTTTCTAATTTCTCTATATATGCTTTTTCTTTTATCTTTGAGCTTTCTATTATTTTCATTCACATTCTCCTTTCTGTACAATTAATTTATATTTTGTTTTTATATCCATTTTTTATCTATTATTAGTTTTTCAAAAAATAAATTGTATTAATATTAATTTTATTTGCTATATCTACAATTTGTTCTCTTTTAACTTGTTCTATATTTTGTTGGTAATCTTTTATTGTTGTATGTTCATTAGATAATTCTTGTCCATAATCATATGTTATTTCTGTATCCTGTTCTGCAGAAATACTTTTAACACTTGATATTATTAATTTTTTTGCATCTTCTATATCTTTATCTGTGAAATTTCCTTTTTTCATATCTTCAATTTGTTCTTTTATGGTTTCTAAAGCCTTTTCATATTTGTCTATGTCTATACCGCAATGAACTAATATAACATTTTTTGTTCTTATATAACTAGAACTTGCAGTATATGCTAAGCTATTTTTTTCTCTTACATTTTGGAACAACTTAGAATTTGCTCCGCCTCCCAATATAGCATTATATACTGATGCTGCAAATCTTGAGTTTTTATTATTGTCATCTATTTGCAAGCCTAATACCAATTTTCCTTGTGTTACATCCATACTTTCTTCTACTGTTTTAGTCTCTGATTTCTGCTTTTTTTCTGTCATTTCATTATTTATTACATATTTGGCATTTCTTGGTTCTATATTATTTTCTTGTAATCTTTTTTCTATAATTTTTTCCGTATTATCATTATCAAATATTCCAGAATAGTAGATATCTATTTTACAATTTTTTATTAATTCTTTATAATATTCATAAAGATTTTGAGGAGTTATTTTTTCCAAATCTTCTACATATCCATATTTATATAATCCATATGGCTCTCCTTTAAATATTTCTTCTACACATCTGTCTAATGAATACCTTGCTTTATTATCTATTTTTCCATTTATAATTTGCTTTAAGTTTTCTTTTTCACCATCTACATATTCTTGTTTAAATCCATTATTTTCTACAAAAGGATTTGTTACTATATCTAACAAAATGTTTATGCATTTTTGCGTGAGTTTTTCTTTTTCTGGTAAAAATTCCTCATTTAAAGCTTCTAAATAAAACTTTATAATATGATTATCTCCTGTTTTTTCTATTCCACAGTCGAAACTTGCTCCATACATTTCTTCTAGTTCTTTGCTAATTTTGTCCTGAGATATTATATTTTTTGTCCCTCTTCTTAAAACAGCTGCAATTAAAGCATCTTTAGTAACATTTTCTCTTTTTAATGGAGTTGCTAAAAAAACTGCATATAAGTTCGTTTTAAATTGATTTGTTTCTATTTTATGAATTTTTATTCCTTCCATATTTTTTCATTCCTTTCTTTTATATTCTTGCCTTTCTATTTTAGAATTACAAGTTTTTTATATTAATAATTATTTATTTTTCCTTTATATTTTACTGCTTTTCTTATTATAATACATTTTTGGAAATTTTATACACTTTATATAAATTTATTTATATAATTTATGAGTTTATTTTATAGTAAAAATTATGTTAAATCGCATTAAATATTATTTATATTTTCAATTTAATGTATTTACACATTTTTAATATTAAATAACACATATAATTCACAATTTATATACATTAAGTAGATTATTTTATTTTTTATCTTTTATATGACCATATAATCTAAATAATATATATTTCCTATTTATAAATTTTAATCCGTATTAAAAAATTAAAAGGCGCTTTCAAATAATTTTGAAAAACGCCTAAATATATGTAACTATTAATTAAAATTTTCTTTTTCTAGCTGCCTCTGATTTTTTCTTTCTTTTTACGCTTGGCTTTTCATAGTGTTCTCTTTTTCTAACTTCTTGAAGAACTCCATTTCTAGCACATTGTCTTTTAAATCTTTTTAAGGCATCCTCTATATTCCCATTATTAACTTTAACTTCTGACATAATTTCCCCTCCCTTCAGTAATTACACTCTTACGTGTGGGATTTTCTTTTATGAACATTAAACTTATATATTTATGCTCATGTATTTAATTATACTAATCTTGGTTAAATTTGTCAATATTTCTAAAAAATTTAATTTTCTGAATTTTATTTTTCTAAAAATAGTCAAGTGAAAAAGTAAAAGCAAATAGTAAATTGAATTTAATCTTACATAAACCCTAATGTATTTATATTTTATTTATCTTTATAAAATATTACTTTTCCTTGTTTTACACTATTTTGTACATCTATAACTCTTTGATTTGAAGAACCATTGTATTTTAATCTTGGATCTCTTAATTCATCTACATATTGACCATCAACTAAAACATCTATATATTTTAATACTTCTTTATTTTGTAAATCTCTGTCAAATAAAAAACCTGTCCATACCCATAAGTTTTTATTTGGAAATTTTTCTTTAAACTTTTTAGCAAGCTCTGTTGTTCCTTCAATATTCATTGGATGCATTGGTTCTCCGCCTAATATAGATAGCCCTTCTACATTTGCATTTTCACATAATTTTAAAACTTGGTCTATTGTATCTTCTGTAAACTCTTCTCCACCCATAAAGTCATGTGTTTCTGGATTAAAACAGTTTTTACAATGAAAAGTACAACCTTGCATAAATATAGATACTCTAACCCCTGGTCCATTTGAAATATCCATCTTTCTAACTTTATTATATCTCATTTTACTAGCACCTCATATAATATATTTACAAAATTTATTAATATAAGTTTTATAAATATATTCTTTCTTTTATATTTTAAAAAACGAAGAAAATTATTTTATGTATACAAATATAATGAATTTATATCACTATATCCGTATACATTTATTTTTTTATATGCATTTTATATTTTTTTAAATTTTAAACAGCAGCTTTTGTTTTTTCTCTCTTTGGCATCTCTGCATCTTTATTATCTATATGAAGCACTCTTTCTTTTATTTCTTGTGTTCTTCCTTTATTCCAGAATTGGCTTCCTATGTATCCACATGTTCTTCTTGCTACATTTAATGTATCATGATTTCTGTTTCCACAGTTTGGGCAATACCATTCTAAATTATCATCTATTAAAATTTCTCCATCAAATCCGCATGCTTGGCAATAATCTGATTTTGTATTTAATTCTGCGTACATAATATTGTCATAAATAAATCTAATAATTTGTAACACAGCTTCTATATTATTTTGTAGGTTTGGTGTTTCTACATAAGAAATTGCTCCTCCTGGGCTTAATTGTTGGAATTGGCTTTCTATACTTAATTTAGAAAATGCATCAATTTCTTCAAATACAGGAATATGGTAAGAGTTTGTTATATAATCTCTATCTGTTATTCCTTCTATTACTCCAAATCTTTTCTTTAAGCATTTTGAAAATTTATATGTTGTAGACTCTATTGGTGTTCCATAAACGCTATAGTCTATATCTTCTACTGCTTTCCATTCTTTACATTTATCATTTAATTTTTGCATTACTTGAACTCCAAAGTCTTTTCCTTCTCCATTGTCTGTATGACTGTGATCTGTCATATATTTTACACACTCATATAGTCCAGCATATCCTAGAGATATTGTTGAATATCCTCCGTGTAATAATGAATGGATACTTTCGCCTTTCTTTAATCTTGCTAATGCGCCATTTTGCCATAATATAGGTGCTACATCACTTGTTACTTTGCTTAGTCTTTCATGTCTTACTTGTAGTGCTTTGTGACATAGTTCTAGTCTTTCATCAAATATTTTCCAGAACTTGTCCATGTCTTTTTCTGATGATAATGCTACATCTACTAAGTTTATTGTTACAACGCCTTGATTAAATCTTCCATAATATTTAGGTTTATTTGTTTTTTCATCGACATATGGCGTTAAGAATGAACGGCATCCCATACAAGGATAGCAATTTCCATTACCATTTTTGTCTATTTTTAATTCTAACATCTTCTTTTCTGAAATATAATCTGGTACCATTCTTTTAGCAGTACATTTGGCTGCAAGTTCTGTTAAGTAGTAATATGGTCTGCCTTCTACAATGTTGTCTTCTTCTAATACATATAATAACTTAGGGAATGCTGGAGTAATATAAACTCCTTTTTCATTTTTAAATCCTTCTATCCTTTGTTTTAAGAATTCTTCTATTATCATTGCAAGTTCTTTTTTGTATTCTTTTGTTTCTCCTAAATACATACAAACAGATAGGAATGGAGCTTGTCCATTTGTGTTTGTCATAGAGTTTACTTGATAATTAAATGTTTGTACTCCATCTGATACTTCCTTTTTAGTGTCTTGCTCTGCATATTCTTTACATTGTTTTTCACTCAATCCTCTGTCTTGATATTTTTTGTAATATCTATCATAACTACTTTTTACAAAAGGAGCTAAGTGTGTTAGTGATACTGTTGCTCCACCATAAGTAGAAGATGTAACTGCTAAAATTATTTGTGTTGCAATTGTCATAGCTGTTAAAAATCTATGTGGTTTTTCTATCATAACTCCATTCATGATAGTTCCATTTTGTAACATGTCATCTAAATTAATTAATTCGCAGTTTGTTAATGCATTTTGTGCAAAATAATCTGCATCATGAAAATGAATTATACCTTCATCGTGTGCTTCTACAACATCTTTTGGTAATAAGAATCTTCTAGTAATATCTGTACTTGTAATTCCTGCTAAGTAATCCCTTTGAGTTGTTACAACTCTTGCATTTTTATTTGAATTTTCGTTGTTCCAATATTCACTTTCTCCATCTATTAGTTCTTTTATAGATTGGTCTGTTGTATTTGCTTTTCTTACTAACTCTCTAGTATAACGATATGTAATATATTTTTTTGCCAAAAAATATTTTCCATATTCCATTAGTTTTTCTTCTATAATATCTTGAATATCCTCTACTAGAATTCTTTTTTTATCTAGTCCTGTAATATATTCAACTATTTCTTTAATATTTTCCTTGTTTGCCCTTTCTCTTGGCTTTACTTCGGCATTAGCTTTTTCTATAGCTGCTAATATTTTTTGTTTGTCAAAGTCTACTATCCTTCCATCTCTTTTTACTACTTGCATTTTTTGTTCCCCCTTGTTATGTTTTTATATTACTCTTTTTTAAAAAATTATCTTTTGTTTTTGAACTTACTTTTTTGATTTTTTATTTTTATTTTTTATTCATTTGTTTTTATTTTTACATTTTCTATTTTTGTTTTTTAATTTTAGTTTGTTTTGTTTTCGTAATGCTATATTAATCCAGTATTTTTATAATGTCAAACGCATATTTTTTATGTAATTCGAACGGTGTTTTTGCTTATTTTTCAACGTTTTTATTTGTTTTTGTCAATATGTCACAAATTTAATATTATGTATCCTTTTTTTCAAAGTCTCTTATTTATAGTATTTTTTAAGTTTTTTTAGAAATATTACAGAATTATTACAATTATATTACAATTTGCAATTTTCCTTTATATTTCAACATTTTTTAGTGTCAAAGTATTGAAATATAAGGATTTATCAAGTTTTCATCTTTTCATTTTATTTTTTAACATTTTTCAAAAATGATTTTTTCTATTTTCGTATTTTTTAGATTGTTTTTCAATATATATTTAGTTTCTTTTTATTGTTAATCTCTTTATATTTCTATGTTTTATTAATTTGTATACTGATTTCATTTCTAAAAAAATCTAAAACTTTTAAAAAAATGATTTTCAAAAGTTTTAGATTTTTTATTGTTTGTTTTTAATATTTTTTCAATTTTGACAACATCATATTTTTCCGTAGTTTGTAATATTGTAATTATTGCTATTTATAGCCATCTCTTTGACATTTTGAGCTTATTTTTATATGTCTTTGTGACAATAATTTGCTATTTTTGGTAATTTTTAATTGTTTCTTCTGCATATTTATTATTTACAACTTGATTATATGGTGCCTCTTTTTCTAATTCTCCTGCTTCTTTCATAACAGTTTGTAATCTATAAAATGCTTCTTCCTTTAATACAGGTGTATCATTCCATGCATCTATATCCATATAACTCTGAATAGACCTAGTTAGCATTTCTAATTTTGTGTCTGGGAAAAAATTTTGTATTACTTCTGCAATCTCTGCAGCAGTATGTTCCTTTACCCACATTTGTCCTTTATATACGGCATTAGTAAACCCTTGTATAATATCTTCATTTTCTTTTATATAACTCCTTTTAGCAAAATATGCTGTATATGGAATTTCTCCTGATGCCTCTCCTATAGATGCTACAACATACCCTTTTCCTGCGTCTTCTGTCATTGATGCAGTAGGCTCAAATAAAGTTACATATTCTGCATTTCCTCCTGCAAAAGCTCCTGCCATTAAATCAAATTGTATACTATCATCTAAATTAGTGTCTTTTTTAGGATTTACTCCATTTTGTTTTAGCACATATTCAAATGTCATATAAGGAACTCCACCTTTTCTTCCAGGTATTACTGTTTTACCTTTTAAATCACTCCAATTAAAATTGTCTGTATCTGTTTTGCTTACTAAAAATGAACCATCTCTTTTAGTTAATTGAGCAAATACTTCTGCATAATCTTCTTTTCCTTCGTTATAAACATATATAGATGCTTCTGGACCTGCAAAACCTATTTCACATTGCCCAGCTAATACTGCTGTCATTACTTTATCTGCTCCTTGACCTGTTGTAAGTTCTACCTTTATCCCCTCTTCTTCAAAAAATCCTTTGTTTATAGCAACATATTGAGGTGCATAAAATACAGAACGTGCAACCTCACTTACATTAATTTTTTCTAAAGTTTCATCATTTGTTTTGTTATTTAAGCTGTATATTACCGCTCCCGTAATAATAACAGCAATAATTATAATAATTATTAATATCCTTTTCAAAAACTCAACCCCTTTTCACAACTATCTTTTCAGTTATAACTACTGCTTGATACATAACAGCTGCAACTATAGCTAAAATTATTACACCTGTCATAACTAAATCCAACTGGAATACTTGGCCTCCATAAACTATTAAGTAGCCTAAACCTGCTTTTGACACTAAAAATTCTCCTGTTATTACACCAACTAGTGATAATCCTATATTAACTTTTAAAGAATTAAAAAATGTTGGTATATTTGCTGGTATTATAATTTTTATTAGCGTCTGTAATTTGTTTGCATTAAAAGTCTGTGCCATTTTTATTTTTTCTTTATCTGTTTCCAAAAATCCATTTAAAATCTCCATAACTGTTACTATTAGTGATATTAGAAGTGCCATTGTTATAATTGCTGGCATTCCAGCTCCTACCCATATAATAATAACTGGACCCAAAGCAACTTTTGGCAAACTATTTAATATAACTAAAAATGGCTCTAATACCCTAGATAAAAATTTTGACCACCATAGTACTATTGCAATTGCAATTCCAAGTAATGTACCTAAAGTAAAACCTATTAAAGTTTCTAAACATGTTATTCCCACATGTGTCATTAAGTCTGATGAAGATAAATTTAAAAATGTATTCCATATTCTTGATGGGCTACTTGCAATAAAACTGTCTATTATACCTACATTTGCTAAGATTTCCCACATTGCAATAAATAATATTACTATTGCTAATCTTGTAAGCACAATTAAAACTTTATTTCTATTTATTTGTCTTAAGTATTTTTTTCTTTCTTCAGATATGTTTTTCTCATACATGTACATCAAGCTCCTTCCAAATAGTATCAAAATACTTACTAAATTTCGGACT
>ULPI01004296.1_pt1 | contig 30741 bp, 27 predicted proteins | sample 1953381 | NCBI WGS metagenome assembly ULPI01 (sample SAMEA4835626, study PRJEB28245) | human gut metagenome | biome: gut microbiome; material: fecal sample | place: Denmark | collected 2008
ATTAATAAAAGTGAGTTTTTATTAATATATTAAAAATTTAAATACATATTATAAGAATTTACGCATATTAATAAAATAGGAGGGTTGTACATATGGTAATTGATATGAACTATTGGGGAAAAGTGTTTAAAAATATTGTGATTGTTCTAATTACTATTATTGGAATATATTTAGCTTTTAAATTAGCAATATTTTATATGCCATTTTTAATAGCCTTTATTTTATCTTTAATGATAGAACCTATAGTAAAATTAATAATGAAAAAAACTAAACTAAAAAGAAAGACAAGTTCAATTATAGTTTTTATTATTTCATTTACTATAATAATAGCACTAATAGTATGGGGAACAACCACTATAATAACTGAGGCATCAAAACTCTTAGAAAATTTGAATACTTATTTTGATATGGCTGTAAATTTTGTTGAAACTTTTATAAGTAAAATAGATATAAGCAAATGGAATATTCCAGAGAATGTTATGAGTACAATCCAAAATTCTGCAATGGAATTTGTTGGTGTAATTATAAATTTTGTAAAAAATTGGCTTACATCTGTACTTAGTTTTTTAACATCTATACCAACTATAGGAATATATACTGCAATTACATTTTTAGCTTTATATTTTATGTGTGTAGATAGAATTTATATGCTTGATCAATTAGAACATCATTTCCCTCAGCAATGGGTAAAAACATTTGCAATACATTTAAGAAAATTGGTAAAATCACTTGGTGGGTACTTAAAAGCAGAATTAATACTTGTACTAATTTCTTTCATAATATCTTTAATAGGCTTATACATTTTTCATATAATAGGGTTAAATGTTCAATATCCTTTAATGGCTGCATTACTAATAGGATTTATAGATTTACTTCCAATATTTGGCTCAGGATTTGTAATGCTTCCATGGGCAATAATTTCTGCTTGTACAGGAGATATAACATTAGGAGTTGCTATTTTAATTTTATGGGCAATAATGTCAATTGTAAGGCAATTTATAGAGCCAAGGATAGTAAGTGGGCAAATAGGAATACACCCAATATTTACTTTAATTGCAATGTATACAGGTTATAAATTTATAGGAATATTAGGTATGATTGTTGGACCAATTATTTTAATTATTATAAAAAATGTATTTGCAACTTTAATTGATAAGGGAGTATTTAAAACAATTTTTGAAAGATCAAGCTAAAAGCATAATAAATATATTATTACATTTACAATGATATTTAATTATATATGTAAGAATATATGTAAGAATATATGTAAGAATTTTATATAATTTTCCTTATATAAAAAAGAAGAAGTGTTAACAAATTTTTTATACTTTGTCAACACTCTAAATAATGCTAAAAAAATAGTTTTTTTAGCATTATTTTTTCGTTTTTTATTAAAAATTATTTAAATATAAATTTATATTTTAATATTAGAATTTAATTTATAAAACAGTAGAAGTCTGAACAAACGAACTATCTGGAGGGTAGACAATTTCTTCATTTGGTATATCTATCCTATTAATGTAAGTAACTTTAATTATAGGCATATCACCATGATAGTCTCCTTTGACTATCTCTCCTTCTAATTCAACCCATTCATTGTCTTTATAAGTTTTAGCATCATTACACTCGCATAAAAAACCAACTACAACAGTTTGAAAATCTGACGAAACAATCATGTCTCTTGCAAGAACAAATTGTTTTTCTGTAAAGTCAAATATTCTGTATATATAACCAGAAAATTTGATTTTTTGTCCAACATAGTCGTCTATATTGTTATGAACTGTTTGAAGTACATTTGCATAGTTTTGAGGAGAAAGTTCATATACAACATTTTTATTATATGCATCATTTGTTTTAAAACGAGATTTAGTAAATAAGTTATAGCACACAATTCCTGTTACTATTAGAATTATTATAATTAATATAGCAAATAATGCTTTTCCTAATTTATTTCCATTTACTTTAACATTAAAAATAAACATATATATCACCTTTTCATTTAATTTATTAAAGCGTATGAAGAAAACTAAGCAAATATGATAAAATATTAAAGAAAGAATAATAAAAATCTTATGATTTTTTTCTTGCGATTTTTTTACAAAAGTGATATAGTAAAGTAGATAAATTTTAATTACATAAAGTAAAAAGGAGAGAAAGACATGGGATTATTTAAGTCTTACAGCGAGAAAGAAGTAAAAAGAGTACAACCTATCGTTAATAAAATAAATGCATTAGAACCAGAAATGCAAAAATTAACAGATGCGGAGTTAAGAGCAAAGAAAGATGAATTTCAAAAAATGCTTGCAGAAGGTAAAACATTAGATGATATTTTACCAGAAGCATTTGCAGTTGTTAGAGAAGCTTCAAGAAGAGTTTTAGGAATGCGTCATTTTGATGTTCAGCTAATAGGTGGTATTATACTTCACCAAGGTAGAATTGCAGAGATGAAAACTGGTGAAGGAAAAACATTAGTTGCTACACTACCAGCATATTTAAATGCATTAGAAGGAAAAGGTGTACATATTATAACAGTTAATGATTACCTAGCTAAAAGAGATAGTGAATGGATGGGTAAATTATATAAATTTTTAGGTATGTCTGTTGGATTAGTTATAGCAGGGATGGAGCCTAAGGATAAACAAAAGGCTTATGCATGTGACATAACATATGGAACAAATAACGAATTTGGATTTGACTATTTAAGAGATAATATGGTTATTTATAAAGAACAATTAGTTCAAAGACCTTTACATTATGCAGTAGTAGACGAAATTGATAGTATTTTAATAGATGAGGCACGTACTCCACTTATTATTTCAGGTAGAGGTACACAATCTTCTAATTTATACAAAAAAGCTGATAATTTCGTTTCAAAATTAACACCTAAAGTTTTAGTAGAAGAAGATGTAAAAAATGAAGAACAAGCAGAAGATAATGAAAAATACGATTATATTGTAGATTTAAAAGCAAAGTCTGCTTCATTAACACAAAAGGGTATTAAAAAAGCTGAAAAAGAATTTGGCTTAGAAAACTTTAATGATATAGAAAATTCAGAATTAGTTCATAATGTTAACCAAGCACTTCGTGCACATGGAATTATGAAAAAAGATATTGATTACATTGTAAAAGATGGACAAGTTTTAATTGTTGATGAATTTACAGGAAGAATTATGTATGGTAGAAGATATAATAATGGTTTACATCAAGCAATTGAAGCTAAAGAGCATGTAAAAATTGCAGATGAGTCTAAAACTCTTGCAACAATTACATTCCAAAATTACTTTAGAATGTATGATAAATTATCTGGTATGACTGGTACTGCGATGACAGAGCAAACAGAATTTGAAGAAATTTATAAGTTGGATGTTATAGAAATACCAACAAATAAACCTATGATTAGAAAAGACCAAAAAGATATTATATTTAAAAATGAAGATGCTAAATTTAGAGCAGTAATTAAAGATATAAAAGAAAGCTATGAAAAAGGTCAACCAGTATTAGTTGGTACAATTTCAATTGAAAAATCTGAAAAACTAAGTAAATTGTTAGATAAAGAACAAATACCACATGAAGTATTAAATGCTAAGTATCATGAAAAAGAAGCAGAAATTGTTTCTCAAGCAGGTAAATTTGGAGCTGTTACAATAGCAACAAATATGGCTGGACGTGGTACTGATATTATGCTTGGTGGCAATAGTGAATTTTTAGCCAAAAGGCAGATGAGAAAATTAAAATATACTACAGAAGAAATAGAAGACGCATCTGCATATAATGAAACAGATGATGAAAAAATATTAACTCTAAGAAAGAAATATCAAGAAATTAAGAATAAATTTGATGAGGAAATTTCTAAGGAAAAGGAAAAAGTTGTTGCCGTTGGTGGATTAAAGATAATTGGTACATCAAGACATGAATCTAGAAGAATTGATAACCAATTAAGAGGACGTAGTGGTCGTCAAGGAGACCCAGGAGAGTCAAGATTTTATTTAAGCCTTGATGATGATTTAATGAAAATTTTTGGTGGAGATGCAATTACTAAAGTATATAATACATTAGGAGCAGATGAGGATTTACCAATAGAATCAAAATTAATAAGTAGAGCAGTAGAAAATGCTCAAAAGAAAGTCGAAAGTAGGAACTTTAGTATAAGAAAGAACGTTTTACAATATGATGATGTTATGAATGTTCAAAGAACAATTATATATAAGCAAAGACGTGAAGTTCTTGATGGAGAAAACATTAGAAATAATGTACTAAATATGGTTAACTCTGTAATAGACGAAATAGTTGGTACATATTGTAGCGACCCATTAAATATTCAAAAAGAAGCATTGATTCAAGAAATTGAAACAGATTTAGGAATAACACAAATAGATGCTTTAAAAGAGAAGAAAATTCATGTAGATAAAGTTAGTGAAGAATTAAAAGATAAAGCTCTAAAAATTTATGAAGAAAAAGAACAACAAATTGGCGAAAAGCAAATGAGAGAGCTAGAAAGAATAGTAGTTTTAAAAATAGTTGACAACAGATGGATGGACCATATTGATAATATGGATGAATTGAAAGATGGTATAGGGTTACGCGCTTATGGACAAAAGGATCCAGTTGTACAATACAGAACAGAAGGTTCTGATATGTTTGAGCAAATGGTTTATGATATTAAATCTGATGTTGTTAAATTATTAATGAATGCAAGAAAAAGAGAAGATACAGTAACTAGGCAAGAATCTGTACAAATAACAAATGCAACGCTTGCAAATAGTACAATAGAAAATGTAAGTAGAGATAATAAAACTAAAAAGCAAGCTCCAAGTTTAGGACATATTCCAGTAGTTAATCAAGGACCAAAAGTTGGCAGAAATGACCCATGTCCTTGTGGTTCGGGTAAAAAATATAAGAATTGCTGTGGAAGAGAGCAATAATAGCAATGGTAAAAAATAATATAATTAATAAAAAAGCAAAGTGCTAATAAAACAAGCATTTTGTTTTTTTGTTATATAAAGATAAAAAAAGATATTGACAAATGTTATATACTGTTATATAGTGTTATAAGAAAAAGGAGGAGCTTATGAATATTATTATAAGTAACAGTAGTAGTGTACCTATATATGAACAAATAAAGCAATCAATAAAACAAGCAATATTGAATAATGAATTAAGAGAAGAAGATATGTTACCATCTGTTAGAGTAATGGCAAATGATTTAAAAATAAGTTTTTTAACAGTTAAAAAGGCTTATGATGAATTAGAAGAAGAAGGTTATATAAAAAGTGTACAAGGAAAGGGAAGTTTTGTAGCTCCAAAGAATTCAGAGTTCGTACAGGAGGAAAAAAGAAAAGAAATACAAAATTATATAGAAAAGATTATTAAACTAGCACAAATGTCAGATATATCTGAACAAGAAATTATAGAGCTTTTTAAATTAATGTATAAGGGGGAAATATAGCATGGAAAATAACATAGAGGTAAATAATTTATCAAAGAAATATGATACTTTCGAATTGAAAAACATTAATTTTACAGTGCCAAAAGGAAGTATAGTAGGATTTGTAGGAGAAAATGGAGCTGGAAAAACGACAACAATAAAATCAATTTTGAATATAACAAACTCAAGTGGAAATATAAAGATATTAGGTAAAGATATGAAACAATATGAAAAAGAAATAAAACAAAATATCGGAGTTGTTTTAGATGATAGCTTTTTATCAGAATATTTAACAGCTAAACAAATAAATTCTATTATGAAAGATATTTATAATGAATGGAATGAAAACAAATATATAAATTATTTAAAACAATTTAATTTGCCAATAAATAAATTATTAAAGGATTATTCAAGTGGTATGAAAATGAAATTAAAAATTGCAACTGCAATTTCTCATAATCCTAAACTTCTTATTTTAGATGAGCCAACAAGTGGATTAGATCCAGTTGTCAGAAACGAAATTTTAGATATTTTTAGAAATTATATAGAAGAAGATGAAACAAGGTCAATTTTCATTTCTACTCATATAACAACAGATTTAGAACATATATCAGACTATATTGTATTTATAAAAAATGGAGAGATAATTTTTAATCTTCCAACTATAGAATTATTAGAAAATTATGGAATAATCAAATGTAGTAAAGAAGATTTTTCAAAAATAGATGAACAAGATTATATAAGATTTAAACAAGAAAAATATCAATATGAAGTTTTAACAGATAATAAGGAAAATATTATAAAAAAATACGATATAACAACTATAGATAAACCTAGTATTGAGGATATAATGTTATTGTATGTAAAGGGGGAAAAATAATTATGATAAAAGGATTACTAAAAAAAGATTTATATAATTTAGCAGCTTATAAAACATCTATGATTATTATGGTTTTATTTTGTGGAATTGCAATAATAGGTTCAAGAGCAGTTACATTTGGACCAATTATAATATGTACTATGGTCGGGATGATAGCTCTTTCTACATTTAATTATGATGAAATAGCAAAATCAAATAAATACATTTTATCATTACCAACAAATAGGAATGAAATAGTAAAGGCAAAATTTATTTTGGCAATAGTTTCTGTAATAATTGGAGGAATAATTGGTATAATAATTACCATAATAGTTACTAATATTATTAATTACATAAAACCAGAAGACATAATAAATATAGATTATAGAGGATTAATTATTTCTACAGTAGGAGGAATGTTTGGTATAGCTTTAATACAGTCAATTCAAATACCAAGTATATATAAATGGGGAGCAGAAAAAGGAAGAATTCAAATGTTTGTATTAGTTTTTGGTATGGTTGTAATTATATCTGGAATAGCTTTCCTATTTATGAAAACGAACGTAGTTATAAATACAGAAATAATAGAAAATCTTTTAAATAATTATGGAATACCTTTGCTTGTTGGAGTAATTATATTAATGTATTTCATTTCTTATAAAATATCATGTAAATTATTTTATAAAAAAGATTTTTAAAACTGAGAATTCTATATCAAGAGCAGTAATTCTGCTCTTTTTTGATTATTACAAAACTGTAATTTTATTTTAATAACAAACATGTATTTTATTAAAAATAAGAGAAAAGATATGGTAGAAGTTAAAAGAAATTACCTAATATGAAATTAATACAAAAAGAAAATTAATAATTTATTAATGTAATTTACTTGTCGCTTTGTATGATTTAAAATAAAAGATATTATATGAAGGAGAAGTCTAAAATATGAAAAATAAAAAGAAATCAAACAAAATAAAAATTGCTATTTTTATTTTAATTATACTAAGTTCTTTATTTGTATTTATTATATGGGCAAGAAAACCAGAACATTTAGGTGGATTAATAGATAACATTGAAATGCTTTTTAATCATAATCAATTTAGTGATTCTTATAATGCAAAGTCACTTGTTTTATTAGACCTTTCAAATGATAAAGATTTTATTTCTAAAAATGTAGAGGACAAGCAACTTCCAGCAAGTTTAGCAAAATTATTTGTTATTGAATATGCGTCTACTTTTACCGATTTAGACGATATAGTTTCTGTAAATAGTACTTCACTTTCATTAACAAAACAAGGTTCATCAGTCGCCAATATAAAAGAAAAAGAATATTATCTTCAAAACCTATTTGCAGCAATGCTAGTACCATCTGGAAATGATGCGGCTTATGCTGTAGCCGATTATTGTGGTAGTATTCTTTCAAAAGAATCAAAAACAACTAAAGAACGAATAAATATATTTATGAATAATCTAAATAAATATTTAGAAAAAGAAGGATATGTTAATACAAAATTGTATGATCCAAGTGGGTATGATATGGATGCACAGACAACAGTATTGGATTTAGCAAAATTAGTAAAAAAATTGTTAAAACATCAATGGTTTAGAGATATAGTATCTCAATCATCTTATACTGCAATTTTACCAGATGGAAGTAAACAAACTTGGAAAAATACAAATATATTTCTTGATTCAACATCAGAATACTATAATGAAAATGTACTAGGAGTAAAAACAGGTTCATTGTCAGATGATTATAATTTAATTGTACTTTATAAAAAGCACGGAAAAGAATTTTTAATATGTAGCCTGGGTTCACAATCAAATACTTCACGTTATGATGATGTAAGTTATATTTTAAAAACTATAGATGAATCCGATTATTTAAAAAAATAAAAAATAATACTTTTTTATAATAATAAATTATATTGCAATATTGTAAAATTTAATATAAAATTAATTTAAATGAATAATTATTTACAAAACTGAGTCTTATTTAATATTAACGTTAGGAGTAAATATGTTACAGATAAAAAATATTTCAAAACAATATAAAACAGGAGATTTAGTTCAAATTGCATTAAATAATGTAAGTTTAAATTTTAGAGACAATGAATTTGTATCTATTCTTGGACCTTCTGGTTCAGGAAAAACAACATTATTAAATATAATTGGTGGTTTGGACAATTATGATAAAGGCGATTTAATAATAAATAATATTTCAACAAAAAAATATAAAGATAGAGATTGGGATTCCTACAGAAATCATACAATTGGATTTGTTTTTCAAAGCTATAATTTAATACCACATCAAACAATTCTTGCAAATGTTGAACTTGCACTAACAATAAGTGGTGTTTCTAAAAAAGAAAGAAGAAAAAGAGCTATTCAGGCTTTAGATAAAGTAGGATTAAAGAATCAAATACATAAGAAACCTAACCAAATGTCTGGAGGACAAATGCAGAGAGTTGCAATAGCAAGAGCATTAGTTAATAATCCAGATATTCTTCTTGCGGATGAACCAACAGGTGCATTAGATTCAACTACTAGTGTTCAGGTAATGGAACTTTTAAAAGAAGTTGCAAATGATAGACTAGTAATTATGGTTACACATAACCCAGAATTAGCACAAAAATATTCTACTAGAATTGTTAATTTAAAAGATGGAGAAATACAAGGAGATACTAATCCTTTTAATCCAGAAAATACTTATAAAGAAAAACCAAAGCATAAGAATTTAGGTAAATCTTCTATGTCTTTATTAACTGCATTTTCTTTAAGTTTAAACAATTTACTTACTAAAAAAGGACGTTCAATTTTAACATCTTTTGCAGGCTCAATAGGAATTATTGGTATAGCATTAATTTTAGCATTATCTTCTGGATTCCAAAATTATGTAGATAAAATACAAGAAGATACATTAACGTCATATCCTCTAACAGTTCAATCTGAAACAACAGATATGGCATCATTATTACTTTCATCAAATGGAAAATCTGAAGAAAATTTAGATTTACCAGATAGAACTGTAGAAGAAAAGCAAAATATGGAAGAAATGTTTGGAACAGTAGGAAAAAATGATTTAAAGTCTTTTAAAACATATATTGAAGAAAATAAAGATGAAGTAAATAAAATGGTTTCTTTAACAAGCTACCAATATTCTGTTGCTCCGACTGTTTATACAAAAAATTTAAAAAATGAATTAGTAAAAGTAAATCCAAGTGATATAATGTCTTCTATTATGGGTGGAGCATCAGTAATGATGGAAAGTTCTATGTCAATTTTTTCTGAGTTACCTGAAAGCAGGGATATGACAGAAGCAGAGTATGAAATTATAGAGGGTAAATTTCCTGAAACATATAATGAAGTAGCTCTTGTTTTACCAACTAAAAATACAATTTCAGATTTATTATTATATAATTTAGGACTAAAAGATATAAGTGAATTAGAAAATCTAGTTTCAAAAGTTATGAAAGGCGAAAAAATTGACAATACAAGTAATCCATTAGAAATATCATATGATGAGTTAAGGAAAATTGAACTTAAATTAATTGAACCATCAAATTTATATAAGTTTAATAAAGACTATAATGTATATGAAGATATGTCAAATGATGAAGAATTTATGAATGCGGTATACAATAAAGCTACTCCATTAAATATAGTTGGTATTGTTATACCTAAAAATGAAAGTTTAAATATGACAGGGGTGCTTTATACACGTGACTTAACAAAATATGTAATTAATAGTGCATCTGAATCTGAAATAGTAAAAAAACAGCTAAAAAATAAAGATATTAATGTATTTAATGGTAGGAATTTTAATGAAAAAGATAATAGTACAAATATAGATTTTCAAGATTTAGTTAGTGTGGATGAAAGTGCCTTAGAATCAGCATTTGATATTAATATAACTCAGGATGACATAGAAAATATAACTAAAGGATATATGTCAGAAATTTCTGAAGCTATAACTGCAGATAATTCGAAGGCTCAAAAGGTGATAATAAATAATTTATCTACTATTACTAAAAATATATTAAACGATTATATTAAAGAAAACTCAATAGGAGGTTTGGCTAAATTAAAACTTAGCGATGTAGATAGAGTAGTAGATAATGGATTAAAGCAAGAAAAAAATATAAAAATTTTGGCGGCTATGGAAAAAGAATTTGTAATTTCACAAAAGAATTTTAGTCAAATGTATAATGGAATAATTAAAGGATTCCTAAAACAATACGTAAAAATGATGTCAGGAATAAATACTGAACTAAAAGAAGAAAAAAGAAATAATACTATAAACAATGAAATAGAGGACAATGGTATTAGCAATATAACAAACAATATAATAAGTAATATAACAAATGATATAACAAATGAAAATAATAATTCATCTGAAAATACAACAGATAAACCAAATGAACCAACAGCAATTTTAATGCCAGCTATGGTAGATAAGATGGTAGATACATTAGTAAAACAAGATTCTATTGTTTCTGCTACTTATAAAATTGCACAAGCGATGACTGAAGCTACAATGCAAAAAACAATATTAACAAAAGTTGGAGAATTAACAGGAAAACTTATGGAAACTTTGGCATCTTCATTTAATATAGATACAAGCAAACTTGCAGAAGCATTTAAATTTACAATGGATGAAGATGAGATAAGACGTTTAATGCAATCTATGTCTACAACAGCTGCCGTGCATAATGCAGATACAAATCTCTTATCCTTAGGTTATCAAAATTTAGATAAACCAACAAGTATATGTTTTTATTTTAAGAATTTTGACTCAAAAGAATTATTTTTAGATTTTATTGATAATTATAATTCTAAAATGGGGCAAGAAGATGAAGAAAAAGTTATAAAATATACAGATATAACAGGATTACTTATGTCTTCTGTAAAAACAATTATAGATAGTGTAAGCTATGTATTAATTGCTTTTGTTAGCATTTCTTTAATAGTATCATCTATTATGATTGGAATTATTACATATATTTCTGTATTGGAAAGAACAAAAGAAATAGGTATATTAAGAGCAATTGGAGCATCAAAAAGAAATATATCTTCAATATTTAATGCAGAAACTTTTATAGTAGGACTATTTTCTGGAATAATGGGAATTGGAATAACAATATTACTACTTATTCCAATAAATCTTATAATACATAGCTTTAATACAGATATTACTGCTGTTTTACCGTTTACAGGAGGAACGACTTTAGTAATATTAAGTGTAATTTTAACATTAATTGGAGGATTAATACCTTCTAGAAAAGCTGCAAAACAAGACCCAGTAACAGCATTAAGAACTGAATAAGTAAATAAAAATTAAAAAAATTTTGAAAGGATGTGATAATATGTTGGAACTAGAAGAAAATAGTTTTAAATTGTCTGAATTATCTGAAAGAATACAGAAGATAGGTGATTCACTTTGATGTAGTAAATAAAGAAAAAGAATTGTTAGAATTAGAAAAACAAACTATGTCAAATGAGTTTTGGAGTGATACTGAAAATACTTCAAAAGTATTAAAGAGAATTACAGATTTAAAAAATAAATTAAATAATTTTAAAAAGATAAATTCTGGTCTTGAAAATTTAAAAGATATGAACGAATTACTACAACAAGAGCCAGATGAAGAACTTGTAAAAGAGCTTTTAAATAATACAATATATACAGAAAAAGAAATTGATAAATTGGAAATAACTATACTTTTATCTGGCAATTATGATATGAATAATGCTATTGTAACAATACATCCAGGAGCAGGAGGAACAGAGGCACAAGATTGGGCAGAAATGCTTTATAGAATGTATTCTAGATGGGCTACAGATAATGGATATGAAATTAAAGAATTAGATTATTTAGATGGGGAAGAGGCGGGAATAAAAAGTGTTACTTTCTTAGTATCTGGCAGCTATGCTTATGGCTATTTAAAAGGAGAAATGGGTGTACACAGATTAGTGCGTATTTCGCCTTTTGATGCAGGGGGAAGGAGACATACCTCCTTTGCATCTGTCGAGGTGTTACCAGAAATAGAAGAAGATATAGAAGTATATATTAATCCAGATGACTTACGAATAGATACATACAGAGCATCTGGTGCAGGTGGACAGCATGTAAACAAAACATCTTCTGCAATAAGAATAACACATATTCCAACTAATATAGTTGTTGCATGTCAATCAGAACGTTCTCAAATTCAAAATAGAGAAACAGCAATGAAAATGCTTAAATCTAAACTTATAAATTTAAAAGAAAGAGAACAAAAAGAAAAAATTGAAGATTTAAAAGGTATTCAAATGGATATTGCATGGGGAAGTCAAATAAGATCCTATGTATTTTGCCCATATACACTTGTAAAAGACCATAGAACGAATTATGAAGTTGGAAATGTGCAAGCTGTTATGGATGGGGATTTAAATGAATTTATGGATGCATATTTAAAACATATTGCTAATAATAAATAAGTTTAAATATAAGAGTATATGTTCGTTAATAAATCAATCTAATATGAGCAATATTTTTGGAAATAAATCAATTTTTTCAGTTAGTATATATTCAAAAATCACAATTTTACATAAATTTAATAAAATATAATATAGTATTTTTATAATTAAATTTACTATATTATATTTTTTTATTAGGTGCATTTTTATGGATACAATAGTTTTAAAATTTGGTGGAAGTTCTTTAGCCAACGATAAAAATTTAAAAAATGTTGCAGAAAAAATAATAGATTATTATAACTCAAATAATCGTGTAGTAGTTGTTTTGTCTGCACAAGGAAAAACAACAGATAATTTAATAGGAGAAGTTAATAATTTAACTCAAAGCCCAAATAAGAGAGAATTAGATGCACTTTTAAGTGTAGGGGAACAAATATCTATTACTAAAATGTCTATATTACTTAATTCAATGGGATATCCAACAATTTCTTTACTTGGATGGCAAGTAGGCATTTTTACAGATGAAGAGTATTCTGAAGCTAAAATTGAAAAAATAGCAAAAAGTAGACTAGAAAAAGAATTAAATGAGGGTAAAATAGTAATTATTGCAGGATTTCAAGGCATAGATGATAAAAACAACATTACAACATTAGGAAGAGGAGGTTCGGACACTACAGCAATAGCGATAGCTGCTACTTTGGGAGCAAAAAAATGTTATATTTATTCTGATGTAGAAGGAGTTTATACTGCAGATCCAAAAAAAATTGCAAATGCTAAGCAATTAGATAAAATATCGTATGAAGAAATGAGAGAAATATCTGGGGAAGGAGCAAAAGTTCTTCATAATAGATGTGTCACAATCGCAGAAAAATTTAATGTACCTATAGAAACTAAATCTACTTTTAGTAATAAAAAAGGTACTATAATTTGTAATAGTCCTAATACAATTTGTGGCGATGCAGATATGAATAATAATGAAAATGCTGAAAATTTAGAAGCGAAAAAAATAAAAAGTATAGTAAGAAATAAAAACTTAAGTAGAGTTTCAATAATTGGATATGGCTGTACTTATGATAATAAAATATTAAGTAAAGTATTTAAATTTATTATAGAAAAGAATCTAAAAATATTTAACATTAATATTGATGAGTGCAAAATAACAATTAACTTTAAAGAAGAGATAACTGATAGCATTTTACAAGAATTTCACGATGTTTTGTTCTAAAATAGACAAGGGCTGAATATAATTTATTAGACACTTAAAATAGAACAAGGAGCTGATTTTATGGCAATGGATATGAAAAGAGATAATCTACAAACAAACAATGTGATTCAAAATATAGTTTTAGAAAATAGAGAAAAGTTAAGTATATCTGGGGTTCTAGATGTACTTAGCTTTGATGATCAAATTATTATAGTTGAAACAGAACTAGGACTTTTGACTATAAAAGGAGAAGATTTAAGAATTAATAAATTAAGTATAGATACTTCTGAAACAATAGTAAATGGAAATATAATGCAAATAGCATATAGTGAAAACACAGTAGATAAAAAAGGAGAAGGGATATTTTCTAAAATATTTAAATAATTAACTTAATATTAAACATTTAATTTAATTATTTTATTAAATTAAAAATTACCAATTTTAAAATATTCATTAAAGGATTGAGGAACGAATTGAATCAAATATATTGTTTTATTATATTTATTGTTGTTGGAATAATTATTTCGATTTTATTTGATATTTTTAGAATATTAAGGAAAGTATTTAAAACTCCAGATTTTATTACATATATTGAAGACATTATCTTTGGAGTCTTTTCTGGAATAATTATAATATATTCGATATTTATTTTTAATAATGGCGAAATACGACTTTATTTATTTTTAGGAATTCTATTAGGAATATTGTCTTATTTATGTACATTAAGTAAGTTGTTTATTAAATTTGGTGACAAAATTTTAACATTTTTTAAGAAAATTTTACTTTTTCCAATAAAAAAAGCTTTACTTTTTAGTAAAAATGTTCTAAAATTTATAAATAGGAATATATTTCGACCTTTTTCAAAATTTATTAATAACTTAAGAAATAAAATTCCAAAATTTTCTATAAAAAAATGTAAAAATCGTCGAAAAAAAGAAGGATTTTAAATTTATATGTAGAAAAAATAATATATAGAACTTTAAAAAAATAAACTAAGGAGAAGCTATGAAAAGCAAACTTTTAAAACGAATTATTATAGTAGCTGTTTTAATATATGCTATATATACATTTATTTCACAACAGAAATTATTAAATACATATACTGCTGAAGCTAAACAAATTAATACTCAAATAGAAGAAGCAGAAGAAATAAAACAAGAACTTGCGGACACAAAAGAACATTTAGATTCAAAAGAATATATAGAAGATGTTGCAAGAGAAAAATTAGATATGTATTTACCAAATGAAAAAGTTTACATAGATATCAGTAAATAAATTATATAAGAGGTAATATCCTCTTATATATTATTTGTTTTCAAATTATGTTGTAAATTAATCAAAATTATTTTAAATTTGTTTTTTCTAAAGTTTTTTATCTTAATATTCCTTTCAATATACAATTAAATAAAACTTTAAATTATATATAATTATTTATTTTATGGGGGCTTAGAATGGAAAATTATACATTAGTTGAATTGCGCCAAATGGCAAAAGAAAAAGGTATTAAAAATGTCTCAAAACTAAAAAAAGATGAATTATTAAATTTACTATTTATCAATAATAGCAGTGATATAGATGATAAAAAAGAAGATAATGTTACAGAAGACAACAATTTTACAGCTGTTAATGAAACAACAATTAATCTAAAAGAAACTGTTAGAAAAAACAATGATGAAATTTATGATAGTGAAAAAAATAAATATAATATAAGTTATGTAAAAAATAATGAAAATACAGATAATTCTATAAAAAATAATAATGCCACTACTCGTATAGAAGGAGGTTATAAACTTACAAATGAAGATGACCAAATAGTAGAGGGTATATTAGAAGTATTGCCAGATGGTTACGGATTTTTAAGAGGAAAAAACTATTTATCTAGTCCTAAAGATGTATATATATCTTCTGTTCAAATAAGAAGGTTTAGACTAGATAAAGGAGACAAAATTAAAGGCATTGCAAGGGTTCCACAAGATACAGAAAAGGACAAGTTTCCTGCACTAATTTTTGTTGGAGAAGTAAATGGTGAATCTCCAGAAAAGGCTTATAGAAGAAAAAAATTTGATGATTTAATTCCTATTCATCCAAATGAGAGAATTAGATTGGAAACTACTCCAAATGAATATGCAATGAGAATTATAGATTTAATATCACCTATTGGAAAAGGACAAAGAGGTATGATTGTTGCACCTCCTAAAGTTGGAAAGACAACATTAATTAAAAAAATTGCAAATAGCATTTCTATTAATAATCCAGAAGTAGAATTAATTGTTTTGCTAATAGATGAAAGACCTGAGGAAGTTACAGACATGACAAGATCTATAAAAGGGGATGTTATTTATTCTACTTTTGACGAACTTCCTGAACACCATGTTAAAGTTGCAGAAATGGTTCTTGAAAGAGCAAAAAGACTTACAGAGCAAGGAAAAGATGTTGTTATATTATTAGATAGTATTACACGTCTTGCAAGAGCCTACAACCTTGTTATCCCATCTTCTGGAAGAACTTTATCTGGTGGACTTGATCCAAGTGCATTACATAAGCCTAAAAAGTTCTTTGGAGCAGCAAGAAATATAGAAAATGGTGGTAGCTTAACAATTCTAGCTACAGCTTTAATAGAAACTGGAAGCAGAATGGATGATGTTATATTTGAAGAATTTAAAGGTACAGGAAATATGGAAGTTCACTTAGACAAAAAATTATCTGAAAAAAGAATATTCCCTGCAATTGATATAAATAAATCTGGAACAAGAAGAGAGGAACTTCTTTTAACACAGAAAGAACTAGAAACAATATTTGCTTTAAGAAAAGCTATGTCTTCTATGTCTATATCAGATGTTACAGAAGAGCTAATAGATGAAATGGTTTCTACTAAAAATAACGAAGAATTTATAGAAAAAATGTCAATATTTTTAAAAAATGTAAAATAAAACCATATTAATATTTTTGTTCTACATTTAACTAGTTAAAGTAATGTTAAATAGATAAAAATATTGTAAAAAAATAATTGAAGCTAAATAATTGAAGTTGAATAAAATATATACTTCAATTATTTTTTATGATATAATTTATCAAAATAAATTTATTAATTTAAGAGAGTAGGGGAAGCAGAAGTGGAGCACTGGAGCATAGATGATTATAAAGAATTTACTAATGGATCTAAAAAAAAGAGTAAATATAGATCTTATAAAATATCCATAGACGGTCATAGATTTGACAGCCAGAAAGAGGCGGATTACTATTGTGAATTAAAATTAAAATTGAAAGCTAATGAGATAAAAGGTTTTTGTTTACAACCAACATTTATATTAGCACCAGGATTAAAATATAAAGCAGATTTTATAGTTTTTTATAACGATAATACAAATGAAATTATAGATGTAAAAGGTTTTAAAACGAAAGAATATATTGCAAAAAAGAAAGTATTTGAAGATAAATTTAATTTGAAAATTACAGAAATATAAATAAAAATAATTAAAAAAAATAATAAAATATTGTAAGAAACATTTAATGGAAACCTTTCAATAGTGTAGGGAGTATACTTATATATAATTAATAAAGAATAAATCCAATTGCGCAAAATCAAAGTTTTGTGCAATAAAGGGGAGGAAAAATAATAAATGGTTATACCATGACATCAAACTATACGTTCTTACTTTTTAAAACGGCTTAAAATCGATTCTGACGCTTCGCTTTTTTCTCTTTTTGTATAAAACAATTCACTGATGAAATTCATATTAAATTATAAGTATATTATCACAAAGTAACAATCATGTCAAACATTTTATGCGACTTTTTTATAATTTTTATCTAAAAACTCTTTATTAACTAATTTTTCATAATTATATTTAGAATTTGCATATTGTGTAAAAATTTGCTCGTAAGTATCTCTGACTAATGAAATTCTTAAATTTTCTTCTAACGATTTATTTTCTTTTCTTCTTGGATAAATAAATTCATATGTATATTTATAAAAAGCTAAACTTCTTAATATTAAATCTACTTGGCAATCTAATAATGATATGTCATGCTTTCTTATATGTTCTGTATCAAAGTCTAATATCATGCTGCCACCCCTTTCCCCTCTTTTAATATTAATACAAAGTTTGTTGGCAGAAAAGATGAAGCGTCAGAATCGATTTTAAGACGTTTTAATTTGATAATGGTCTTCTATTAGTACGATTTTTTTTATATATTTTCAATAAATATGTATAAAAAATCAAAAAAACTATATATATTTTTGAAAAAGGTTCCGGTTATCAAAGTTTTGTGAACTAATTCTAAATTCAAAATTAGTTATCATTATAACCATGTTCTATCGTATTTAAACATTTTTTCCAATATTGTTCTCTTTTATATATTTTTTCAGTATCATAAGATAGTCCAAAATATTCAAGTAATGTAAAAGTAAAATATTTTTCAAAATATTTTTCACCATTTTGTTTGTATAAGTTTTTCAATCTTACATTTCCACCATGTTTTGAGCTTAAATAATTACCCCATCTTTGAGCAACACCATATTGACCTGTAGCTGAACCAATATATAGTTTTCCATTAGAAGTATCTGTAAGGCAATAAATCCCAGTAATTTTTTTCAAAGCTTCATAATATGTTGGCATTATTTTGCCTTCAAAAATGTCATTTAATTTTTTGTAAGGTAAATTAACATTATCATATCCTTCAAATTGTTCTCCACTATATATACATGGTAATATTTCTATTACTTCTTCTTTATTGTTTAAATAAGATAAGTTAAATGTATATCTTCCCATTGTATTACCTTTATGAAATTTCATTATTAATCTTCCGAAAAGAGGTTTATATTTTTCTAAAATCTCAACATTTGATCTTCTATTTTCAGGAACATCTAAAATTGTAGCTGCAGAAATAAATAACCATTCATCATAAGATTTTCGTACAAAACTAAATACTTTTTGTCCGACATGAAAATTACTCTGAGAACCATATTTTGGCCAATATGAACAATCATTTATTCCGCTTTGCTTTTCTTTTTCTGATAATGATAACCATTTGTCAATATATAATTGTCCATTTCTACCTTCTGACATATTTAATTCAATTTTACAATTATTTATTTCTTCTTTACTTAAATTAAAAATATTATTTAATTTTATTTTTTCCATATTCGTACCTCAAATTATCTTTTTTACAAGTTTTTTTCATAATACTGTATCCTTTTTAGGAATAAAGAATTTACTCATATTATTTTTTTCAAGAGTAAGTAATGCTACTTTGTTTTTTATTCCACCACCATAACCTGTTAGATTTCCATTTGTTCCAACAACTCTATGGCAAGGAATAATAATACATATTGGATTCCAACCAACTGCTCCTCCAACTGCTTGACTAGACATTCTTTTTATCCCTCTATTTTTTGCAATAGTTTTAGATATATCATTATATGTTAAGGTTTTTCCAAAAGGTATATTATTCATTATATATACTACTTCTTTTCTAAATGATGTTAAATTATTTATTTTATATTCTGGTGTAAAATCTGGTTTCTTGCCACTAAAATATATATCAAGCCATTTGCTTGTTTCTTTAAATATTGGTAATTCTTTTTCCTCACAATTTATTTCATGTTTTTGTATATCTCTTGAGCCTTCAAACCATAAACCTGTTAAATATTTACCATCACTATTCATTAATATATCTGAAAATCCGTTTGGTGTTTGATATTTATATTTGTATACCATAAATATATTCTCCTAACATCTTATATAATTATATCACAAAACAGTTACATTAAAACAATCCATTTATTATACTTATTTATCCTTATATCCTAAATGAATATATAAAAGAACGTGCTCAAGATGAGATTCCTCATTGATATTCTTTTATAATTTTAAATCATCAAGTTTCGTATTTGGAATACCTATATATACATCTCTATTTCCATCTAACTTATGTACTTTTATTATTGAATAATTTTCATAATGATATTCAGTACTTCCTCCATCTTTATAGATTTCTGCCTTTATTATTTTTCCATCTTTTTCATCCTTATTTGCTTTTTGTATAATTCCATCTATTGTCATCTTTCCACTCTTTAGAGAGTCTTCTAATGACATTGTTTTATTATTTAAAGTTACATTTACTTCATCTAATCCATAAAAATATAAATTATAATCTTGTTTATCTGAGCTTAAATTTTTATTGTTTAATATTTTCTTTTTTGTTATATCATTTGATTTTTTTACTGTTATTGTAAAATCTTCATATCCTTCTGTTGATATTTTATCCGTATTAATTTGTGCGGGATATGATTCCATGATATATCCAGTATAATAAATAACAACTTTTCTTCCAATTCCATACAAATAATCTATGTGGTCTGTTCCATAATTAATTTTAATTTTATCTGCTGATTTTCTTTCTATTTCATCTTCATTTGGTTCTACTATCATGTATGTTGTTGTTTCTTCTAATATTGTTCCTACAAAACTACTATATTGTGGAGTTGCTATATTTTCTAAACTTTCTCCGTTAGCTTGTATTATATTTTCTTTATTTATTGCTCCAAATAAAACTGCAACATTATCAATATTTAATACCATAGTTTTGTCGTTAGCTTCTAATATATTACAATTCAAAAATTCTTTACAATTAGTTTCTCCATCTAATTGAGGTAAATATTCTTCACCTATGAACATATTTATTTTTCCTATTGATTTGTTTAAATCTCCTGCATAATCAATAAGTAGATTAGATTTACCATATAAGACATTACCAAACTTAACTAATTTTGTTGCATCTATATCTTTTGTTGTTATTTTTAAATCTTTTAATTTTATTCTTTCTTCATTATCTCTAGGTGTTTCTTCTACATTACTATATATTTTCTTACCAAAAACTTTAATTTCAATACCATCTATATAACCATCATCTATGTTTTCATCTAATCTATGATATTTAGTAATACTATACAGTAACGTCCTATATTCAACTGTTCCACCATCGTTTAACCTATTTATTTGAATTGGAAACAACAATATTATTAATAATAAAATTACTATTATAATTACAATATTTTTCTTTTTCATAACCTCACCTTTACCTTTCTATTATTTAGATGCTTTTTTCTTTGCATTTAGTTGGTGTTTTGTTAAAAAAATTGAAAAAATTATTGTTAATATTAAAAATATAGCTGAAACACTAAACATTCCTATACTTAAATAATTTGTAGTATCCATAATTTGTTCTTCTACTATAGTGTTTTCAGAAAAATCTTCATTTTCTTGTATTATTTCACTATCTTCTAATTTTTCATTTTCTTTATTTTCTGCTTCAATTTCATTTTTATTACTATTAATATTGTTTTGATCATCCTTTATAACTGGTAATTCTTTTTTATCATTTTTTAATATCATTATTCCAAATACAAAAGTTATTATAAACATACCTAAATTGCTTAATGTTATTTTTAGTGTGTGAATTGCTTTATAATATCTCCATTTCACAGTATTTGTTGATTCTCCTAATAAATTTCCTATTTCTTTAAAAGTTAAATTTGATAATAGTTTTAAAGAAACTACCTCTTGTTCTTTAGGATTTAAACTATTTATTAATCTATTATAAGAATCTTGACTTATAAATTTGTATATTTCATTATTTTCATCTTTAATACTATAAATATCTTCTAAATTAACACTATTATCTTTTTTTCTTAAAAGTAATAATGTTTCATTTTTTGTTACTGAATATAGCCAACTTCCAATTTTATCTTTAGGTAATTTATCTTTTTCTAAAGTATATATTTTTGTAAATACTGTTTGGACAACATCTTCTGAATCTGGTTTATTTTTTAATATGCTAAATGCAATTCCATATACTGTTTTGTTGTATTTACTATATAGCTTTTCAAATGCTATTTTGTTGTTATTTTTTATTTCTATAAATAGTTCTTTTAACTCTTTTTCCTTTATTTTTCCCATATTAGTGTAGTCCTTTTTTCTTTTTCATATCAATTTCTCCGTTAACCATTTTTTATGCATCTATTATGGTTTTCGCAATGGTGTTCTCCCTCTATATGATGGTGTTCACAATTTACATTTTCATTATATTTTAACTGTCCTAATAAATACTTTTCTATTACATCATCTGCATTACCAGAAACTCCACCAAATAATTGTATATTTGCTTTAGAAAGAGCATCTTTTGCGCCTTGCCCTATACCTCCACAAATTAATATATCTATATTATTATTTTTTAAAAACTCCACTAATTTTTCATGTCCACATACTGATGTATCTACTATATTTTCAGATACAATTTTTCCATTGTTTATTTGATAAATTTTTATCTTTTCTGTATGTCCAAAATGTTGAAATACCTTTCCATTTTCATAAGTTATTGCTATTTTCATAATATTTTCCTCCTTATTTTTTATAATTTTATACATAAAATTTTTTATAACATTATTCTAGTATTTCCATTACTATTTAATTACAAAATACTACTTTTTGTTATAATATCATAAAAGGAAGTAATTATCAAATAATTACTTCCTCTATATAACTTAATGACATAAATATTTAACTCTAAAATTCTTAAGATATTTTATAATCATATAAGAAAAATGTCATTTTTGCTTCTTTTCCGTGAATCAAAAATGTTTTTGACTTTTCATCGCATCTATTCATTCCTTGATGTTCATAAAAACCATAATTACAAGTTGTATCTGTAAATAAATAAAAATCATTAATATTTTGTAATTTCATATATTCTAGCATATTGCAAAACATTTTCTTTCCAATTCCTTTTCCACGGGCTTTGCTAGATATTGCAAAAAATGCAACTTCTCCATCATATTTTTTCTTAGAATTTTCTAAAAATTTTTTATCTATTTCATCGACACTTGAAAAAATTTTTGATGTTTCTCGTCCTTCTTTACATAAATATAATGACATAATATCAAATACTTGCCTTATTTTATATTTTAAAGGACATTTATGTTTTTTTATATCTTTTGCCATTATAATACCAATTGGCTGATTATCTAACAACGCTATCTGTGTATAAGTTTGGTTTGTTAAACAACTGCTTAAAAATACTTTCGCCATCTTATGTGCTGTTTTAGAAGAACAAAGCTCATTATAATGCCATGCTTCTATAATAATTTCTTCAATTATTTTTGAATCTTCTTCCTGAAATTCTCTAAAAATTATCTCTTCTTTCATATAATACACTCCTTTTCTACTTTTAGTATAAAGTATACAGTAAGTGTAAAGTCAAGAGTTATTCTTTAATTTTTATTAAAATTTGTGTAACATATTCATTTTCATTACAAATTGCAAAATCATTTAGTCCATTTTCATAAGCATATCCTGTTAATTTTAAATAATTTTCTTCAGCATATTTTAACATTTTTTCATACATTTTAGGTAAATTATCCCAAGACCCTTTTATATACCCACATAAGTATTTTCCTTTAGGTTTTATAAAAATATTTCTATTATTACTTAAGCTTGGAGTAAATAAACCTTCATATTCCTGAAAATTTTTATTTTTAACTTTTTCTAAAGAAATGTAACTTCCTACACCTGCTCTGCATTGTTCTATTCCCCACATTTCTTTTATATATACAAATAATTTTTGAATATCTGAATCTTTAAATGCAAATGGTGCTATTAAATATTCTTCCTGTTCACACTCTGTAATTTCAATTGTCATATTTTCCTTTTTTTCACTAAGTAATAATTGTTCTTTTTTATTACTTAGCACATCTTTAATTTTCTTTAATCTTATAATTTCCTCTTCTATCTCATTTGATTTTTTATTTACAATTGCAATAAAATCTTTTGGATTTGGTTTTCTTATATAGTTTCGAATTTCTTCTATACTCATATTTAATTCTTTAAACATGCGAATATATTCAAAGTCAATGCTTTGTAAAGCGCTATAATATCTATAATTGTTTTCTCCTTTATTTTTTGGAGAAAACAATCCTATTTTATCATAATAATGTAATGTACGCTTATTAACATTATGCAATTTTGCAAATTGAGATGTTGTTAAATTAAGAAAATCTTTATTCATAATATTTCCTCTACTTATTATATTATTGATAGTTCATTATCTATATATAATTATTTCATATATTTTTCATAAATTTCTTTATTAATTTCAAATTCTGGCGCACCACTAGAACCAGGTCCTACTTCATATTTGTCAAAAACTATTACAATATTTCCATTTTCAGAAAAATAAAAATTTTGGTCATCATCTATTTTTCTAAAACTCCAATCTTTTGATTCTTCATCAAACCAATATACAATGTTTTCATCTTCTTCCATTCTGGAAATCATCTGTCTCTTTATCTCTTCACTTATAGCATTTTTATATCCATCATTTTCAAATAAGTCCGATATTTTAATTATTTTATCAGTGTTTTTATCTATATGGTAATATTTATATTCAAGGCTACTGCTAGCTGCTACTTGAGATATTGTTAATTTTAATGTAAACCAATTATTAGTATTTGTTATTATTTCTGGATTAATTCTTATTGAAAGATGATTTTGCGGATTTTTTTCTGAATAATACTTATCAATAATTCTCTGTGTAAGTCTTCTTATATCTTCATTTATAAGGTTATTAGACTCACTTATTGTATTATCAGCATCTTTTATGCTAGGTATATCAGCATTTAATTCACTATTTCCCTCTTTATCAAAATAATTTCTTATTGTAATTACTTTAACAATATTTCCTATTATAGGCAACTCTTGCATAGCATAAGATATTTTAGGACTTATATTAGGAAGTACTATAAATGTTAATAAAATCAATGCTATTGCAAATCTTAAACTATATCTCCAAGCTAAATTAAAATTAGTTTTCTCATTTTTATCTGTTAAGTTTTCTAAAGTTTCATCTATAGATTTGTAAAATTTATTAGGTGCTTTTATATTTTCATCTTTAGCAATCTTTTTTATTTTTCGATCATCTAAAAAATTCATATATTTATAACCTCCTTGATTTTTTCTCTACCTCTTGATAATTGCTTTTTAACTGCATCTACATTTGTACCAGTTATTTTACTTATTTCTTTTATAGACATATCTTCATAATAAAATAATGTTATTGTTGTTCTATAAGGTTGATTTAATTTTTGTACTGCATTCCAAAGAGTTAAATTTGAATCTATATCTTCTTTATCAGCCTCGATATTTTCTTCTATATCTACATAATTTTTATTGTTTTTTAATATTTCAAGAGAAGTATTGGTTACTATTTTATATATCCAAGGCTTAAATTTTCTTTTATCTGTTAAATTTTCTAAATTTTTATAAGACTTATAAATAGCTTCTTGAACCGCATCTTCTGCATCCGCTTCATTTTTTAATATACTATATGAAAGTCTATACATACCATTTTCTAAATCTTTAATATTTTTACAAAACCATTCTTTTTGGTCTACTATTAACATATTTGCCTCCTTAATCTACTGCATTTTGGCATAACCAATTACTCCACTCTTTATAGTATTTTGCATAAATATGAACATTGTCACTCGTATAATTTGAATTTAAATTTCCATTGTCATCATCAAATTTCTCATTTATATCTATATAAAAAATTCTTTTATTATCTGCAAATTTAGAAATTTGATCATTAAATTTATTTATATTTGTATTATTTACTATACTGTCTTTATCCGATTTCTTCGATGCTACATGTAAATTTGCTTGTATATATATTATAGCACTACTTTGACTATCTTTTATATAATCCACTAATTTTTTATAATTTTCTAAAGTTTGATTTGTATTATATCCTAATTCATTTATACCTAGCATTATATATATTTTTCCGAACTTCTTTGAACTCAATAACTGTTCTAGATTAAGTTTTCCTACTTTTGGAACAGAGACGGTTTTGCTAAATACATTATATACACTCATTCCTGTATATGCAAAAAATGTAGCATTATTCAAATCCCCATATTCTGATATTCCTACTGTTCTAGAATCTCCTATAAATAAAGCATCATTAAAATATGACTTTTCTACTGAGTGTTTTTTACTTATGTTTGACTCTTCTTTATTTTCTTTTATATTTTCATTTGTAATATTTGTCTTACTATCTTCTTGATATTGTACTACATTATTTATTTTATCTTCTTTTTTAGTTTCATTCAATATATTATTATTTGAAAGTGCAATTGAATCACTTTTTATGCTTTTTACTAAAAAAAATCCTCCTATAATTAAGACTATTAAAATTATAACTATTCTTTCTTTTTTCATACTTTTTCTTCCTCTTATACTATATTTACAATCAATTTTATAAGTTTAATTTACATTAAATAAATGATTGCATAAGAAAAGTTTAATGTAAATTATTAAGTTTCTTCTAAAAACTAAAATATAAAAATGGATTATTTAAGCCTATATATAAGTAATAGATTGAACCACAGAAAATGGTTAATAATATTAATTTCTGCAACAAATTATTTTGTTTTGATAATAATAGTTTTTCTGGTAATTTAGTAGCACATATTATTCCAACTATTATTAGAATTCCATAAATTTTTGCATATTTAACAAAATCCAGCAAATACAAACCTTCACTCCATGTAAATAACTTACTAAACATTATTCCTAATTGTTTTATATCTGTTATAGCAAAAATTGACCAAGATATTGGGATTAATAATAACATATATAAATGTCCGAAAAACTTATATTTATCTAAATACTTCTTTATCAATAACTTTTCTATAACAATTATTAAACATATAAATAAGCCCCATAATATAAAATTATAATTTGCTCCATGCCATAATCCTGTAAGAATCCACACTACTAACAAATTTAAAATAGTTCTTATTTTTCCTTTTCTATTACCTCCTAATGGAATATATACATAATTTTTAAACCAATTTCCCAAACTTATATGCCATCTTCTAAAAAATTCTGTCATACTTGTTGATAAGTAAGGCGTCTCAAAATTTATAGGAAGTTTAAATCCCATAATTTTCCCAAGACCTACAGCCATAAAAGAATATCCACAAAAATCAAAATATATTTGTAAAGAATATGCTATTACACCTAACCAAGCAAGAACTGTAGAAATACTTTCAATTCCAATCATAGAAATATCATTCCATAGACATCCTATTCTATTTGCTAATAATACTTTAAATCCTAAACCTAAAATAAAATATTTTACTCCGATTATAATATTTGATTTGTTATTTTTTCTATCATCCAATTGTCTACTTATATCGTTATATGATACTAGTGGACCTGATATTAATTGTGGAAACATAAGTACATACGTTGCATATTTAATAATAGATTTTGCTGGCTTACATTTTTCATTATATATATCAACTATATATGATATTGATTGAAAGGTATAAAAGCTTATTCCTATAGGTAATAATAAGTTTAATGGTTCTATATAAACATCACTTATGTTTGATATAATTGAAATTATAAAATCCGAATATTTAAAGAATATTAACCATATTAAATTATATATAATTCCAACTATTAAGATTTTTTTATTTTTATTTTTTTCTAGTTTTTTTCCTATAATATAGTTTAATAAGATTGCAATTCCCAAAAGTAAGACATAATGCGGATGTTCCCATGCACCTATTATATAAAATATTATACTACCTATTAGCAAAACATAATTTTTATATTTCGTAGGAGATACAAAATACAAAATTAAAAATAATGGTAAAAAAATAAATATAAACTCTAAGCTACTAAATATCATTAATAATCCATCTCCTATTTTAATACTACTTTTTAGATTATTTTAAAGATATAAAAGTGACAAAGAATTTATATTTATTTTAAAATATTGTTAATCTTTTATAAATATTAAGTTATTGTTTATTTTTTCTCTTTACTACAAATTTATCAAGGCAAGCAATTGTCGCAGGTAATATAATTAATATTAAAACTGTTGCACACAATACTCCCTGTGATAAAGTGTTACATAGCATTGATACAATACCACTAGAAAATTTTCCTACCAATAATGTTGCAATAATTAATATTGAAGAAGATGTAAGAATTGTGTGTATTGATTTATTATAAGCATTTTTTACTGATTCTTTAACATTTAACTTTTCTCTTGATTCTATATAATATGAAGTATATACAATTGCATAGTCTATAGTTGCGCCCATTAATATACTTTGAACAACTAGCAATGCAATAAAGTATACATGTTCTCCAATCATTCCTAATATTCCCATAGTCATATATACTGCACACTGAATAATTAATACAAGTACCAGTGGCGTAGTAAATGATTTAAAAGTAAAAGCAACGACTATAAATATAGTTACCATTGTAAGAATTGATATATAATTAAATTCATTTTCAAAAGTTTTGCTCATTTCATAAGACATTAATGAATCTCCAATTATATAACTTTCTGTTCCTTCTAAATTATCATAAATTTTTTGTATAAACTTGTAAACCTCATCGGATTCCAAATCAAATTTAGTATTTATTATTATTCTTGAGTAATTACTTCCAATTAGTTTTTCTTTATTATCTTGTATTATATTTTTAGCTTGCTCAACTTTTTCTCTCATATTGTTATCTATAAAGTCATTAAATCTACTATCTGCAAATACTTCATTATTTACATAATTTATAAAATCTTCTATAGATATTGCCCAGTCATTTTGATAATATTTTTCGCTTCCATAGTAAATATATAAAATATCAATAGTATCCTTATCCATAGAATTTGTTAAATTTGAAATAATTCCAAAAATTTCTTCTGCATTATATTCTGTTTTATTTATTACTGAATTCATAATTCCATTAATTGTATTTAATTTTAATGTCTGTTCGTTACTAATTTTATTTGAATATTTTTCATTTTTAACAACATCATTTAACATAAATTCTACAAAGTCTTTTAATGATGAATTCATATTACTATCAATATTTTTAGCTGAATATAGTGAGTATAAAAGCTTCACATCATCATTTTCTAAACCTAATAAATTTGAAATTTCATTAGCTGAATATTTTTTATTATTAATTACACTTTCCATTACTTTATCAATTAATTTTAAATTGCTTACTGTATCTGCTTTTATACTTCCCTTTAATTCACTATCTTCTTTATGTTGTAAAATAAAGTCTACAAAATTTATTGGTGTTATTTTCAACTTAGTTGTTTGTAAACTATATAATGTATATATCATCTTTGTTTGATTAGTATCAATTCCTACTAAATTTGATAATTCTTTATATGAATATTCTTTGTTATTTTCAGTGCTATTCATTATTTTATATGCCATTTGCAGTTTATTAAGATTTTCTTTATTCATATTGCTAGATATTTGCTCATTACTACTATTATCAAGAATAAATTTAACAAACTGATATGGGGTTTGCTTCCAATTCTTAGTATTTCCTTTGGTATAATTATATAGTCCATATATTTGATATGTTTGTTTAGTATTTATATTAAATATTTTAGAAATTTGTGTTGCAGTATATTTACTAGGGTTTAAGCTATCATCTATTATTATCTTTATTAATTTAATATTACTTAATGAAGTTTTATCTAAATTATTTGATAAATTATCTACCATTAAATTAATAAATTCTTGTGGTGTCATTTGATAATTATCTGGTAATTGTAAGGTTTTATAAACTGTATCTACTAATCCATTACTTATATTGTTAAATATATAAGATAATCTTTCTTTATTCATCTTTGTTGTATTAATGTTATTTTCATTTTTTGCAAATACTGATACTTTATTTATTGCACTTATATCAACACCATCTAAATAATTTGTATTATTTTTTAAATAATTAACAAAGTCAATAAAGTCTGATATCTTTAAAGTGGTACCACTATCTATTGTCGTATATTTTAATAATAATAGTTGTTTAACTAAATTTTCATCAATTCCAAATAAGCTTGATAATTCTTTTGAATTCATATTTTTTTCAATTATATTTTTATTACTCATTGTTTGTAATAATTTTAAATTGGTAATTGTATTACTATCAAATTTATTAGAATAGTCTTTATTAGTTAATACATTATTTACAACAAAATTTGAAAATTCATTAATTGAAAGTTTGTTATCCACTCCATATATGCTGTAATAATATAAATATAATTTATCTACTGTATTTTTATCAATTTCAAATAAATTTGCCATTTCTGTTGAATTCATGCTTTTTGTTATTGTGTTTTTATTTAAAAATTTATTTAAAGTAGTTAAACTATCTTTTGCAGATTTTGGTATATTACTAGAATAAGCATCATTAGTTAAAACATCTTTATTTATAAAATTAACAAAGTCTTTAATTGGTAATTTTATATTAACTTTATTTGAATAATAATATATAAATAAGTTATAAGCATCATTTTTATCTATCTCTAAAATATTAGCAATTTCGCTATATGTTCTTTTTTTATTCATTTCACTAGTAGATGTAAATTTTTTTAATCTTTCTATATTGTTTTTTGTATTATTATCTATTTTAGAAGAAAGATTTTTATTATTTAAAACATTATCTTCAGTAAATTTTATAAATTCATTAAATGTCATTGTCTTGTCTTTATTATCATTGTAATAATTATAATATAAAATTTTTAATAAATAATCATCTATTTTTGTGTCTGTATTTAATTCTTCTAGTTTATCATTAAATTCATCATATTTTAGCTTTTCTCCAATGGTATTTCCATATGCTAAAACCTCATCTACCTTTTCAGTATCTTCTAATTCTTTTAAATATTTAGAAACTGTTTCTTCATCTTTAT
>ULPI01000265.1_pt1 | contig 29997 bp, 27 predicted proteins | sample 1953381 | NCBI WGS metagenome assembly ULPI01 (sample SAMEA4835626, study PRJEB28245) | human gut metagenome | biome: gut microbiome; material: fecal sample | place: Denmark | collected 2008
ATGAGCAACTGCGCCCCGTGCCCATACAGACCTTCTCGACCCTGGCCGAGGTACGCGACCTGACGCTGCCCGACGGTACGGAAGTTACTCTGAACCGCTATTCATCGCTCACCTGCCCCGAACGCTTCGAGCACGACCGGCGCGACGTCCGCCTGCAGGGTGAAGCCTGCTTCCGGGTAACCAAGGATGCCCGACGCCCCTTCACCGTACAGGCCGGCGACATGAAAGTACGGGTGCTGGGTACGCACTTCAACGTAGAAGCCTATCCCGCCGACCCCGAAGTCAGGACCACCCTGCTCGAAGGCTCCGTGGCCGTCAGCACCGACCACGGTCACAAACGGCTGATACTCCGCCCCAACGAATCAGCCGTTTACAACCGACGCAGCGGATTGCTGCGACAAGTGGCCAGCCCGACTGCAACGGACGAGATAGCCTGGAGCCGCGGCCTCTTCCTCTTCAGGCGGCAGACGTTGCAGGAGATTGCGCGACAGCTGTCCAACGCCTTCCACACGCCCATCCGCATCGAAGGGCAGCAACTGGCCGGATACCGCCTCACAGCCACCTTCGACAGCAGTGAAAGCCTGACGGAGATACTCAACGCACTGCAGCAAGCCGCCAGCTTCTGTTACAGCGAACAAGGCGGAAGCATTGTCATCAGCCCCCGGCAGGCAGAAACAGGAGGAAAGCAATAATACATGAACATATATCCAAAAACCAAACACTATGATTCAATCCAATTTCTTTCAACACCACCACATCAGAGTCTTGTTTCTGATGTGCGTGGTTCTGCTAAGCGGCACCGCACGCTCGCAAAGCACCGATGTCCGACTCACCATGGAGATACGCAATGCCACCCTGGAGAGCTTGGTGAAACGACTGGAAAACTCCACCGGATTCACCTTCGTCTACGGCGAGGAAGTACGGCTGAACAGCCGCATCAGTCTGCAAGTAAAGCAGCTCACCATCAGCGAACTGCTGGAACAGGCCTTCCGCGACCAGCCTGTGGAATTCTCCATCAACGGAAAGCACATCGTGCTGCGCAAGCGCGAAATGCCCAAGAAGAAGGAACGCCGCCGATTCACCATCAGCGGTTGCGTCACCGAGCAGGGATCGGCAGAGACCCTCATCGGTGCCAACGTCACCGAAGGCCGATATGCCACCGGCACCTCGACCAACACTTTCGGCCTCTACTCGCTGACCCTCCCCGAAGGAGAGGTCAGCCTGACGTTTTCCTACTTAGGCTTCCGGTCGCAGCAGAGCCGCTTTGTCCTGACGCGCGACACGGTCATCAACGTGCAGTTGGACGACAACATCGAACTGCAGGAAGTAGTCATCACCTCGACACGCAAGGAAGCCGGCATACAATCTGCCAACACGGGTTCGCACGACATCCCCATCACCCAGATACGCCACACGCCCTCCATCCTGGGCGAAGCCGACGTGCTGAAGACGCTGCAACTGATGCCGGGCGTACAAGCAGGCATGGAAGGCTTTGCCGGCATGTATGTGCGTGGCGGCACGCCCGACCAGAATCTGGTGATGCTGGACGGCATCCCCGTTTACAACGCCGACCACCTGATGGGCGTCTTCTCGGTGTTCACTCCCGAAGCCGTAAAGAATGTCAGCCTCTTCAAGAGCAGTTTTCCTGCGCGCTACGGCGGCCGTCTGTCGTCCATTGTCGATGTGCGCACCAACGACGGCGACCTGCACCAGTATCACGGTTCGCTAAGTATCGGCTCGCTGACAGACAAACTGCACCTCGAAGGCCCCATCCGCAAAGGCAAGACTTCCTTCTCGCTGAGCGGACGATTCATGCCCACCACACTGATTCCCAATGCAGTAAACACATCCGAGTCATATGGTACTCACATTTCCACCGATAAATACAACTATTACTTCTACGACCTGAATGCCAAACTGAATCACAAGTTCAACGACCGCAGCCGCCTCTTCTTAGGCTTTTACCGCGGCAAAGACCATTACCACTATTACAACGACGACAAGCCGACTGACTATTCATCCTCTCCGCAGCAATATTACACCAGCAAAGCCCGCCTGAACTGGGGTAACCTCATCGGCTATGCCCGCTGGAACTATGTATTCAGTCCCAAACTGTTTGGTAACGCCACCGTAGCGTACAACCAATACCGCATGACCCTACAAGAAGATACCGAAAACCGTAAAATACAGAACGGCAACACATTGGAACACCAAATCTATACATCAAAATTCCACTCGGGCATACGCGACTGGAGTGCTCGTATGGATTTCGACTATACGCCCTCTACAAGCCACCGCGTACGGTTCGGCTCCGAATTTATCCACCATCTGTTCAGTCCCGGTGTCTCCACCGCACACGAAGGGAACTACGAAACTTCCACCACACCGTCAGACACCACCTACCGAACCAGCATCAATCAGGCACAACGGGGTTTCGAACTCTCCCTTTATGCCGAAGACGACTGGGAACTGTCCGACCGGCTCAGCCTGAACTGGGGAGGACGCCTGACCCTCTTCCACACACAGGGTAAGAGCTATCTGTCGGCACAGCCCCGCCTCTCCCTGCGCTACGACCTGGGCAACGGTCTGGCAGCCAAAGCCTCGTATGCCCACATGGCACAATACGTACATCTGCTCTCGTTCACTCCCCTCTCTATGCCTACTGACTTGTGGGTACCCATCACCCGCAACATACGCCCCATGTACTCCAACCAATATGCTGCCGGACTCTACTACGACGGGCTGTCGGGTTGGGAGTTCTCCGTAGAAGGCTACTACAAACAAATGCGCCACATTCTGGAGTATCAGGACGGCGTTTCCTTCTTCGGCAATTCCACCTATTGGGAAGAGAAAGTAGAGATGGGCGAAGGACGCTGTTACGGATTGGAAGTGATGGCACAGCGTACGGTGGGTAAAACAACCGGCTGGATTTCGTACACCCTCTCCAAAAGCGAACGCCGTTTCAAAGACGGCAGCATCAGCCAGGGACAATGGTTCCCGCACAAGTACGACCGCCGTCACAGTGTGAACCTCTGCCTGAACCACAAGTTCAGCGACCGCATCGATGTAGGTGCTTCGTGGATATTCTACACCGGAGGCTACATGACTGTACCCGAACGGCAAACCATCGTCATCAAGCCCGACGGTAGTATCGGTCAGGAAAACTACATTTCTCACCGGAACAACTATCAGCTTCCTCCCACCCACCGGCTGAACGTCGGCATCAACTTCAACAGGAAGACCAAACACGGTATGCGTACGTGGAACATCAGCATTTACAACCTTTACAATGCCATGAATCCCAACGTCGTATATACCAAACAAGAAAATATCTACGAAATTTTTGCTCCCGGAGAGATCATCACACAGCATACCAAAACCACCATCAAGAAGCTAACCATTCTGCCCTTGATTCCCTCGGTGACCTATACATACAGATTCTAACTCCTAAACATGAAAGATATGAAACACATTCCCTGCATATTGCAAATTATTCTGGTTACCTGCATCGCACTGACTGCATGTACCAACGAAATCCCCTACAACGAACAGGCTCGGGAACCTCAACTGATACTGAACGCCCAACTCACTGCCGGCGCAAAAGAGAACTATGCCTACCTGCACCTCAGCGAAGGCAACCGTATCGGACGGGTGACACAAGGCAGTCTTACCTTATATATTAATGGAAAAACCGCTGAAACACCCGAAGAGATTTCGCCCGAAGAACTGTGCAGCGACCTGAAAGGGACGATAGACGACGAACAGTTCGAGCAACTGCTTCGTAATATCCACTTCAAGAAGTTCCGCATCACCTCCGAACTGCACCCGGGCGATCACATCCGCTTGGAGGCAATAGCCGAAAACGGAACTTACCATGCAAGCGCAGAAACCACCGTTCCCCGAGCCGTCGAAAGCCTGCAAGTGGATACAGCCCTGACCTATCTGCGCGAGTATGCAGGAGATGTACTTTATCGCCAGTATAAAATCACCCTGAAAGACCTGCCCGGCGAAAAAAACTACTACCGGCTGGACATCAGCCACGAACTACAGCAATTGGTGACATACTGGACCTATCGTTACGACGCAGGAGGAAATCTCGTAAAAGAACAACGCGACACCTTGCTAACCTCCGTCCCGATGCCCAAGATTATCAACCGCGAAGACATCATCCTGACCGATGGCCATCCCCACAACTACAACGACGAGGAGAATGAACTGTTTCCCACCACAAGAAACAAATACAACCTGTTTACCGACAATCGTTTTCCCGATGCATCGGCCACCTTGAAAGTCTATACGCCTACTTACCATACCGAACCGCCATACTTCTTCAACTACATCGACTACCACAACAGCCAGACCATTACCGTCAGCATCTATAGCCTTACCGAAGAACAATACCGCTACCAGAAGGCTCTGAACACACTCGATGACGAAAATTACGAAGAAGTTCTGATGGAACCCGTCAGTATCCCCACCAACGTTATGGGTGGACTGGGATTCGTCGGTGCCGATTCGCGCACACAGTTCGTCCTGCACATTCCCTGACAAGTATCAGGATGGTCTGACAAAAAGCCTAAAGAAGCAATACGGACATAGGATATTTCGGTAAAAAGGCCTACTTTTGTGCCCTCAATCTACTGAAACAAGAAATTATGTTTGTACTGATCATTATTGCACTCATGCTGGGCGGTGTAGGAACGGGCTATCTGTTGCGCCGCTGCAACACACGCCCCGTGGGCCGCATCATTACCATATTAATATGGTTGTTACTCTTCCTGCTGGGCACGGAAGTGGGGGGCAACCCGGACATCATCAACGGCCTGGGCACTTTAGGAGTAGAAGCACTGCTCATCACCCTGTTTGCCGTACTGGGCAGCTGTCTGGCAGCCTGGGGATTGTGGAACTACATCTGCCGGAAAGGAGGTAACGCAAAGTCATGAAAGGTAGTCTCATCATCATCGCCTTCTTCGTACTGGGCATTGTCTGCGGACACCAACACCTGCTGCCCGACAGCCTGAACGTAGCCGATCTCAGTTTCTACGCCCTCTGCGCACTGATGTTCTTTGTAGGTATCAGCGTGGGTTGCGACCCTAAAACCTTGCTGAGCTTCCGACAACTGAATCCACGTTTTGCCCTGCTACCGCTGATGACCATCGGCGGCACGCTGGCCGGATGCCTTGTCGTCTCACTACTGCTGCCCCACCGCAGCGCGGCTGACTGCTGTGCCATCGGTTCGGGCTTTGGATACTATTCGCTTTCCAGCATCATTATTACCGAATACAAAGGTCCTGCCATGGGCACCATTGCCCTGCTGAGCAACATTATGCGCGAAATCATCGCCCTGCTTGCCGCTCCATTGCTGGTACGCTGGTTCGGTAAACTGGCTCCCATTGCTGTAGGAGGTGCCACAACCATGGACACTACACTGCCCATCATCACCCGATACAGCGGAAAGGAACTGGTAGTGGTATCTATATTCCATGGTTGCCTGACAGATTTCTCCGTAACCTTCCTTGTCACTTTATTCTGTTCATTATAGACAAACCTACTTTTGTCTTTTTGTAAGCAAAAGGCTAATATATATCATCCATTAATGTTAAACAGCCTATAATATTACGTTCTTATTACAAAATAGACGAAAAACAGTACGTTTTCACACACCGAAATTGATATAAGTCAAAAAAGAAGTGCTTTCCATACACTTTCTTTTTCATTTGTTTTTGTGTTATAAAACATGTCCATATATTTGCATCGGTAAAAAGAAAGACTAAGCGCTTAGAGTTTTTCAATAGGTATTAGGACAAGAGTTTTTAGGATAACAAAGTTTTTAGGATTAACAATTAAAAAAGTAGGTATTATGAAACGTTTTGGATTAACATTAGTGGCAGCATTCTGCTTGGCAGCTACAACTTTTGCAGCAGGCAATCAACCGACAACGGAAAAGAAGTGGGAAGGTTCCATCAATGTAAATACATTGAGCAAATACCTGAAGTTGACTCAAAGCCAGCATGAAAAAGTGGCAGACATTTGCAAATATTTCAAAAAGCAGATGACATTGGCCAACGAAGTAGCAGAAGATCAGGATGAAATGAGACGTAAAGCTGTTCAAGCCAACCTGAAACTGATGAAGGAAACTTTGGATGAAAAGCAATACGAAGAGTATGCAAAGGTTCTGAACACTACGTTGGAAAACAAAGGTATCGAAGTGAAGTAACACTTCACTCCGATAATTAAGGATGAAACTGATTTAACAATTCAAATAAAAAAGGCATCGGAGAGCAATTCTCCGGTGCCTTTTCTGATTAACGCCGCCACCATGATGGCAACGCAATCGTTCTAACCAGTCATATATTTACCTACATGTGTAGACAGAGCTACTTTCACAAGCAAAATCTGTCTTGCAGTTCTTTTTTGTATTTCTTCGAGACGAGCAGTTCGTCCACCTTGTCGAAAGGTGGATAAAGCAGACATTTACTGTCTTTTATAATCATCAGATAATCAATATTAATGATGTACGATTGATGTATCTGCACAAAACAGGGCGAATACTGGATAATCTGCTCGGCTGTCATTCCACGGCGCAATACAAGAGGTGGCTGCTGACTCAATATCACTTCCCACTGCTTACGCTCGGAACAGTAACGGAAAAAAACGATCTCGGCCGGGCGCAATGCACGCATATCGTTTGTCGGAGTGAACACAATGAATGTCTGCCCGGCATGCAACGGAGTTCCTGCATACGGCACAATCCGGCTGTCCACCTCTTTCTGACGTACAAACCTTTCCAGAATATCTTGAAGGTCCTGTTCTTCGAACGGTTTCAGCAAATAGTCGAAAGCCGACTCACGAATGGCCTGTATCATGTACTTATCGTAAGCCGTATAAAAGACAACTTTCATATTCCAGGAAATCGAATCGCGTATGTCCTGCAGCAGTTCCATCCCTGTCATATCGGGCATCTCTACATCCAGGAACAACAGGTCGGGACGTACTTTGGTGATGACCTTCTTTCCCTGCTTCCCGTTTCGGGCCACTCCCTCCACCTGGAAGCGGGTATCTTTGCGCAGGCTGAAGTCCAGATTCTCCAATGAAACGTCGTCATCGTCCACTATTACCACTCTAAATCTCTCCATAGCTTTCGTCGTTTTGTTGGGCGAATATAAATATTATATTTATTTCACACAAAAGCGCAAACGAAGAATGTGGACTATCCGGACGTTTATCGAGATTATCCAATCGAAAAACGTTACTAAGAAGACATTCTTAAATCGTATAGTCGTACTTGTCGGGAAGCAGGAAAGCGACTTCGCACCCTGTCTCGCCACTGTCGAGAAGAACATTGTGCACCGAAACGTCGATTGTTTCCTTGTTCTTCATGTTCAGAATCTGAATGGTCTGCATGATGACTTTCATACCGGTGCCCGTCCCCCGATTGCGACTGTTCGGACGGTAACCTCCACCGTTGTCAGTCACTTTGATACTGATGGCACTTGCCGTACGCGTTACAGTTATCCACAGTCGGCGTTCGCCTTCCTTGCCGCGCAAAGCATGCTTCACGGCGTTCTCTACGGGAATCTGTATCAGCATGGAAGGGAGCATGACCTGTTCGGGATGCACATCGGGAGCCAAACTGATTTCGGGATAGAAAGCATCGCCCAGCGAACGGCGCTCCAGATCGATGTAAGTACGCACAAAGTCCAACTCTTCGGACAGGGTAACGCACAACTGCTCGGCCAATTCCAGATTGCGGCGCATCAGCTTGACCAGCGAAGCCAGTTCGTGTTTCTCTTCCTCCTTGCGTCCGGCCATTTCCTGATTGAGCACATTGAAGATGAAATGAGGCGAAAGCCGGTTGCGGATGTTCTCCAGACGAAGGGTAGAAACGGTACGACGACTTTCGACAAGCAGCAGGGCACGCTTCTTCTTGCTATACATATAAATAAAGACTATCACGAGGAAAGCCGCTCCGCACAAGGCAATCCAGATGATACGGGTCTGCCTTAGTTCGAGCACTTCGTTTTCCTTAGCCTGAATGAGCACTTTCTGCGACATCAGTGTAGAGTCTTGCTGATAGCGCAAGGCAAGGTCGGCCGTACGCATCTTGACGTGTTCGTTGCGGATGGAGTCATCCAGTTCACGGTTCTTCTTCAGGTAATCGTAGGCCTTATGATAGTTTTGGGTCTGTTCGAAGTAGCGTTGCAGGTTGCGGTTGCGCACATGAATCAGGTCGGGGTAGACGTCGGGCGAAGTGACGCTCGAAGCCAGCACCCGGCGGGCGCCTTCCAGATCTTTCCGCAGCAAGCAGAGGCCCATCTTCTGTGTATCGATAGCGTAAAGAGCGGCAGGCATTCCGTATTCCTTGAAAAAAGGCTCACACAAGTTGATATAAAGGGCTGCCGAATCGGGCTGTTGCAACGAAATGAAGCAATCGGCCAGGTTCAGCCACGTCAGGTTACGTTCGAACACCATTTCAGGATATTCCGTCGTCAGTTCTATCACGCGGCGGAAGTAGGTAAGGGCCGTTTCGTAATCGCCTCTGTAGTAATAGGACGTACCGCGGTTGTTCAGGTAGAAGTGTTTCTCGGTAGGCCTCATCTCGTCGAAATACCTGGCTGCCAGATTGTAGTAATGATCGCACTGTTCGAAGTCGCGCAGCCATACATAGATCTGCCCCAATCCGTAATAAATGGGATATTTCTGCGAGTCGGGCAGCTGAAGCGAATCGCACAACAACAGAGCACGACGATACCAGGCCGCTCCCACGTCCAGCTTGCCTTGCTGGTTGCAGGCATCGGCCAGATTGATGAGGATGTCGGGCACGCTTTCCTTATGGTTACTCTGCATACGGAGCTCGTAAGCACGATGGTAGCAAGCTGCCGCCGAGTCCATATAACCTGTACGCACATAGATGTTGCCTTTGCTGTTGGAGCAGTCACTTGCCAGGTCGGCCAGTTGCGGCGAAGAAGGCTGACGGCTGATGAAGTCTTCGATTTGCCGCACCACAAGCCGTGCCGAGTCCATCTCGGAAGTAACCAGATAGGTTTTGAGCGCCATTGCCAGATAATTGTACCACGTCAGACTGTCGTGCGATGCCTGCATACCCCGCACTGCCTTGGCCCGCACTTCGTAAGGATGGGTCGAAACAGAATCGCCATTCAAAGCCGAAAAGCGTTCGAACGTCCGCAGTTCGGAAGGCTGTTCTTCTTTCTCCCTGGAAGCACAGGCTGTCAGTGCCAGCAGGCAAAGCAGCAAAACGATATGGTACAAGCGTTTTATCATCTAATGGTCACCATTGTAGCTCCGAATCCGTATTCCTGAAACGAAGCATCCTGCGCTTTACAAGAGGAATATTTACGTTTCAGTTCGTTCAAAATAGCTTTGCGCAACACGCCGTCGCCCTTGCCGTGGATGAAGACGATGCGCTGTTCACGCTTGTTCTTATACTGTTCCATCACCTCACGGAACTTGTCGAGCTGGTAGTTCAGCATCTCGCCGTTCGACATGCCGCGCGTGTCGTCCAGCAGTTCGCCGATGTGCAAGTCCACCTCTACGATGCCATTCTTTCCGCCTTGCTTGGCTGCGGGCTGGTGTTTTTTGGGGGCATCGGCCGAACGTTTCTGCATCAGAGCTTCCTGAAGATCCTCGGCCAACACGTACACCTGACGGGCAGGTTGGTCGTTGCGCACCACGTCGTACATCAGGGCAGGCGTTTCGAAGAAGTCGGTAGGCTGGAAAGTATGCAGTTTGTAGAACTTCACCACATCGATACGCAGTTCCACACTGACTGCGGGCTTCAGCTGGAAGGAGCGACGGTCCTTGAAGGCCACGAGCTGCACGGCCACGCGTTCCAGGTCGTTGAGCGACGATTTTTCGAACTCTTCGAGCAGCAGCTTGGTGTTAGGCTCTATCAGTCCATGCTGGCGCACTGTCCATGCCTTTCCTTCAGCACCCAGATAGGTGTAGTACAGGTAATAGTTGCTGTCGTTCACCAAATAGCTTTCGAACGGAGTAGTGCTGACAGCCTTGATGTCTTCGGGCACAAAGGCCAGATAGACGTTCAGCACATCACCACCTTTCATCTCCGGCTGGCGGTAGACTGATATTTCGGGCTTTTCTACCCGATGCAGAGGCTGCTCGTAAGCCTGCTGCGACGCAGCGGGACGGGCGGGCTGCTCCTCGGCTTTCTTCCGTTCGGCCTTGGCGGCTTTCGAAGCGGGCGTGGGCACGTTGTAGTCATCGGTCTCAATCACCACCACTTCGCGTATGTGCATCGGGATGTCGAACCCGTCAGCATCTTCTACCAGTACAATGTCTTTACCTTGAAATCCGGTGACCTTTCCGCCACCAACTTCGCTCAGAAAGCGAACTTTATCTCCTATTTTTATCATGTCTTTTCTGTTTAGTCATTCGGTTTCCTTGTGGCAAAGATAGTGAAAGGTGAGCGCAGAGACAAATGAAAACCAAAGTTTTCAATTTGGCTATGCCGAACCGCATCCTATCTTATCTAAAGATACGTAAATATCACTAAAATGACACGAGATACCCCCAAGACAAGTGTTTCTGCAAAGGAATGTCCTTAAAAGCCATACGTCACCGCCTTGTTACAACCCAGTCCGCTGTTTCTATCCTGCACAATCGTTCTATCCACGCAGGAAGTTACATCTCGCGCGCCGGGATATACATCCCACGTGCTGAGATATGCATCCCACGTGCTGAGATATACATCCCGGCGCGCGAGATATAAAGAAAGTAAAAGAAAAAAGGATTCATCGAACGGTGAAGACACATCTAGCAGCTGAGAGAATAGTAGGTTAGGACATAATGGGAGGCAGAAATAAACAAGGGATGACGTTTCACAACGCCATCCCTTTACCTTTTCAAAACCTCATCTTCTTCTCTTTTCACGCTTCAAAGAAAAGAAAACGCAACTTTAGGAGAGAGTCTGCTATTTTCTTACCCATACAATGTCTGTCACCGCCCATCCGGTTCCCGTAGGAGTTCCTTGCTCGTCGGTGATACTATAATAGAATCCGTCCACATGCTGTCCTGCCCAGGTTCCGTTGTCCTGGAATGTAAGCGTCATAAGTCCTGTCTCCTGATTGAAAGCAACCGGGGCTACATATTCAATTTTCGTATCCCACGACAGTCTTCCGGCCTTATCGTATGCACACAGTACGATGTTCCGTTTGGCATCGTAAGCTCCCAACACCTGATTGAAGCGGATGACGAACTTACCGTTTTCGTAACTGATTTTATAAGGACCATCAAAAATACTTCCTTTGGGATACACGTTATACACCAACGGAGTTGCCGATTCTTCCAGCCGGCATGTGCCGTATGATTGCTGCACACCATCTACCGAACGGAAGCAATCGAATTCACCCTCCATGTTGAACTGCGAATATGTGTACTGCATCTTGTATACCTTCCCGGCACTGACAGTCAGCGTTGCAGAACGGGTTCCCGTAGGAGATCCCGGGGGAAAATCGGCTATATTGACCGTCAGTTGTTCACCTTCCAGTTGATAAGTCAGCCAATCGGCCGAACTTTCAATCTGAATTTCATTAACCGATTTTAGATGAAATGTCAACTGTTCTCCATTCTTACCCAAAGCTCGGCCTTCAATGTCCGAAATAGGAACATCTCCCATCTGATAGATGGCAACTTGAGTACTTCCCGATGCTGACTGAAGAGAGATGACGGCCGTCCGGCTCGACTCACTCTGATTGGGAGCAACTTTCAACTGAATCACATTCCCACTGGCAGTAGCCTGACACCAGTTGACAGAACTGGTTGCAGTAACAGGATCTGCGGAATTCACTTCGATCGTTCCTTCTCCGCCGAAGCAGTCGTAAGAAACATCGGACTTCACAACTTTCAAAGTGGCTTGTACTGTTTCATCGTCGTCGGAGCATCCTACAAATCCGATGCAACATGCCATTAACAACAAAGTATATATTTTCTTTATCATACGTTTTTCAGTTATTTGGTTTACCATTTTTCTGTTCATAGGTTGCCAACCGTACAAAGCCGGCAACCTAAGATTTCAGCAGCGTATCAGTCATGCTTAAGCAAAGTGATGTGAGCAAAGCGCGACTCTCCATATGCCCTGTATTCTCCCGGTTGTCCCCACAAAATCATACCCGTAGTGGCTTCTTCACGTCGGCCATCGTCTACAAACCGATACAAATTAGGATTATCTGCATCACGTTCGCCGTACATACCATATCGGAAATCGGTTCCTCCCCAAGTAAGGCGGCCACTCTCGGCATTCCATACAGACAGATAATTGCCACTTCCGTCGAGCAACTGCTGGTTGAGCAATTCCATGCGCGGAGTCTTCACTCCATCAACTACCGGCTCGGCATACGTCATGATAACATCAATCGGAAGCATTCCTTTGATGATATAATTTTGTTTATACGTTCCAATTGTAAGTTCAATTTCCAACGACGAAGCTCCATAATAGCCATTATACTTCATAGTATACTTGCCCAGATATTGCGTATAGTCCTCCATATTCGGGTCGTAGCGGAACGGAATAGTCTGTCCTTCGTATTCGAAAGCCTGATCGGTAAACGACCATCCAAAAGAATCTACTTCTTTGCCCCCTATCAGCAGAGGCGAATAAAAACGGATACCAGTCGACGTAAACAAATACGCAGCACTCTGCAATTCCTCAGTACCGATCTGAGCAGAAAGTTTACGGTCGGACGGGAAAGACAAGCTGACCGACTGTCCGTTGATAGTGCCCGACGCACCTTCTACTCCAAACAATGAGTTATAGTCATCTCTGATTTTCTGCACAGCAGTCAGATAACTTTCGGCCGATTCCTCCATACGTATCATCCTCATGACGTTCTTGGTCTTCTTGCCCTTCAAGATGATTTCATTGTCAGAATGCCCCATGATGATAAACTCGTAATCGCCTTCATATCCTTTTCCCAATCCGGCACCTTCCTGCTTGTCAGGATCGGCAAAGTAATGGATAATGGAATTATAGGTATCAAAATTCAACGTAGGCCCCATGTCCGAACCCATAGAATAAAGACTGGTCTCCGTGTACGACGGGCTGCTGGCAGTTTCGCCAGCGGCAGTCACTTCTTTCTCCGTAAACTTCAGAATCATGTTATAGCCTCCGTAAGCCTGGGTAGCCGAAGGAAAATACTCCAGCCTCCAGCCCTGTTCCGAACTGACCAACAGATCACGGCAGGCCTTAATCTCTTCGTTGATACGCTGTTGCGCCGGCTTGTCGAAAAGGTCGTCCACTTCAGGAGCACAAGCCTGAAACAATCCTGCCATTAAAAGTATGATATATAAAAGTTTGTTTTTCATAACTTCAGTTTTTAGTGTTATACATTCGTTATCCGACAATCATCAGGGCAGTGCATTGATATCCATACGCTGCAGTTCGTCGCAGCGCCGGTCAATCGCCGCACGCAGCTTGTCCATATCAATCTGGAAATTGGTACGCATGTAATCTTTTACAATGCCCAGCTTCGTTTGTATAATAGCCCATCCTTCTGCTCCGGCACCTTCCTCCAGCGCTTTCCATTGAGCATCGGTCCAAGTCAGGAAACAGGCTGTCATTTCAGCAATATCCTCACCCGGCTGGCTGCTGCCGTAAGCAGTAACAAAACCAAAGGGCGCATAATCGGCCATGTCGTGACGGTTGTTCCATCCGGAAGGCGAATAATGTCCTTCGCTCAGGTCGTTGTACTCAACAGGATATTCCTTGGTCTGATGCAGAATGTGAGCAAATTCATGATGCATGGTCTTGAAAAACATTTCGTTCAGGTCGGCAATGTCGGTAGGATCAAGCCAGTTTCCGCCTACCAGTGTCACCTTCAAGCCGCCTTCCGCGTAACCCAAAGTAATGGTACCGTTGGGATTCCACTGACGCGAACCGACCAGATGAATGATTTTGGGAGCGTATTGCCGCGTGAAGTTGATGCCGCCTATCTCATCGTAAGCCTCGAACCACACATGCTTCACAATACGTGCCATCTGTACAGCCAGATCGTACTCAATAGGAACCAAGTTATTGCTCAAACTCGATTCAATGTCCTCCATCCGGTATTTGAAATCTACATTGTAAGGATACAGGTAGTTATTGTCCAGCCAAATGTCCAGTTCGTTCTTTTCCATTTCCACTTCGTCATCAAAGATGCTGGTGGGATTCAGGTCTTCTTCGCTGCATGCGCCACAAAGCATGGCACTCAAGAGCAGAAATAATAAGGAATATTTCAGTTTCATAATCGTAATCTGTTTATATATCGTTATGTTTTGCTAAAAAAGTCATCTTGGATTGGGAGTCATATCGCCCGGGGCAAACAATACCTCTTGCGGTATCTGAATGGCTTTGCGCGGATCATCCGGCAACAGGGTCAAAGGCTCTCCGTTATAGATGTTGTGCTGATAGGAAATACCATAGCGTTTGATGTCCATCCAGCGGATACCTTCGTGCAGACCTTCTACCCGACGTGCATGGAGTACGGCATGAATCAGATAAGTCTGTTCTTCCGTATAGGTAACACCTGTATGCAGTTCCTTCACATTGGCATTGGGGTTGCCTTTGCTGTCGGTAGCCTTGTAGAAGTCGATAATCTGCTGGGCACTGCAGGCCGAAATACCTTTTTTCATGTACCAGTAAGACAAGTCGGTAGCGGCAGCTTCATACTCCTGCTTCAACACGTGTGCCTCGGCACGGCAGAGCAACGTTTCGTCGGTAGTGAAAGCAGGAATGACAACGTGCGGCTGTCCGGTCTGGGCTATCTGGTTGGTGATTTCGAAGATTTCGGTCATCTTCGGGATGAAATAGCTCATGTAATTGTAATGGAACACCGTGTTGTAAACAGTCAGCTGCTTGTTTCCGGGGAAGTAAGACCACGCCAGCTGCGAACGGAAAATGTCGTTGGTGATGCCGTAACGTTGGTTACCTACACGTCCGTAAAGCGAACGGTTGGTTATCAGCAGCAGGTTTGCCGGTTCGTCAGCACTGATATAACCGTAAGTCCATTCCTTGGTGGTAGTAAACTTATCATATCCGTTCAGGTCTCTCAATACGCTTGTCGGATCGGTTCCGATAGCTTTGGTTGCATATGCGATAACCTTATCGTAATCTTTTCCGTAAAACAGGTTGAAACGTGCCGCAAAAGCATAAGCCGCTTTTTCGTTAAAGTGATACATGGGGACATTGAAAGTGATTCCGGCTACCAACGGCAATGCTTCTTCAATATCTTCGTTGATTTTACGATAAGTATCCTCCAGCGTACCACGTTCGTAAACCACGCCTACCGATTCCTCGGGAGCAGTAATATAAGGAATACCCAGTTCGTTGGCAGCAGTGCGTTCGTTATAAGCCATGCAGAACGTATTGGCCAGCATAAAGTGTCCGTAAGCACGACACAACAGTGCTTCCCCTTTGTAAGGCAGGCACTCGGCCGGCGTACCCATCTCCTCAATGGCACTCAAAGCCTGATTGGCCGAAGCAATGGCACGGTAATTGGCATCCCAGACTTCCTGCGGACTATCCCAGTCAGACTCTACGGCATCTTTCCACATATACGACTCAATGGCCAGGTTCATCGGACTGGAGTACATGTCACCATTGTCGGCATAGTTGTCGGACATGAATTCGAACATAATGGTAGGATGCAGTGTAGGATAAGCAGACAGCAGGATATCCCTTACTTTAGTAGGAGTATTGATTTCCGTACGTTTGTCGGGCATAGTGTCGAGAAAACTGTCGCAAGACTGCATGCTTCCCATCAAGCCGGCAACGCCTAATGCAAATAATATATTTCTTGTTTTCATGATAGGTAACTGTTAATGGTTAGAAATTGGCTCTTACTGTGAACGTAAACTGCTTGGGTACCGGAGCGGCCACACCACCAGAATTGAAGAATTCCGGATCCTGTCCGTTCAGCTTCTTGTCGGCATAAATCAGGAAGAGATTCGTTCCTTGCACCTTCAACGAAAGGCCTTTGACAATCTTCTGACCACCCAGCAGGCTCTTCGGGAAATCGTAACTCAACGAAATCTCTTTCATTCGGATGAAACTACCGTCGGCAATACGTGCATCAGAATAGTTGTATGCGTTGTAACCATAGTTCATGTTGCTGTACTTATTGTTATCGCGTGTACTGGCTATGACGGGGATATCGGTAATCTTCTCGTTGCCCGGCATCATCCAGCGGTTCTTGAATTCCTTGGGAGTAGCGTCCAGGTCGTTGTAGCTGCGCGCGAACCGAGGATCGAGACGAACCTTGTTGCCTGCGGCATAAGTAATAAACACATTCAGCTTGAAGTTCTTCCAGGTAAAAATGTTACCGAAACTACCGGTAATGGTCGGATCTTTTGGACCTTCGTACTTCAGGAAATCCAGATTTTCCAGCTGCTGGAAGTTGATACTACCGTATTGGGTCTTATCCACCAGTTTCCCGTTCCACATAAAGGTCGGATAACCGTCAGAATCAAGTCCGGCAAAAGGTATGGAGAAGATACTACCCCACTGGTAGCCTTCGCGTTGTCCGTAACCGGTCACAAGATCGAACAAATAAGTCTGTGATTTAAGGTCGGTAATCTGCGTCTTGCTGTAACCGAAAATAAAGTCGGTACTCCAGCTAAAGTTCCTGGTAACGATGTTGCGGGTCGAAAGAGTGGCCTCGTAACCGTGCGACTTCATACTGGCCAGGTTGGCATTGCGTCGTGTTTCACCACCCACACCTTGTGTCAGTACGGCACCAATCAGGTCGTAGTTGTTACGCTTATACCAAGCCAATTCCAGATTAATACGGTTGTCAAGGAAACCCAAATCCAATCCGATATTCAACTCATGCTTCTTTTCATAAGTCAGGTCACCGTTGGCCAATTCTACAATCTGCAAGCCCGATTCACCCACCGATGCACTGGGACGCCAGGGTGTGAAACTGTTGATGTTAACCACCGAGTTGGTAACGTATGACGGACCTGCGTCGGCTGTCAAACTGTAGGAGCCTTTGAGGGTCATGTGCGAAAAAGCCGGTTCCAGATGTTGGAAGAAGGATTCTTCGTGTACGTTCCAGGCGGCGCCTACGTTCCAAGTGGGCAACCAGCGGGCCGAACGGGCCTTACCCAGACGGTTGGTTCCTTCGTAACGGATGGTTCCCGTCAGGCTGTAGCGTCCTTTATAAGAGTAAGTTCCGGTAGCAAAGTAGGCCAGCATGCGTTTCTTGGTATTGTACAACGAATAATAGGTAGAATTATTTTCGCGCATCTTCTTGAAAGCATGGTAATCGAAATACGGAATCTCACCATTCTCGTACTGCATACCCCAACCCTCGAACGAATTGTTGCTGCGGTCGACGGCATTGGCTTCCATACCGGCATACAGGTTCAGGATGTTTTCTCCTCTGAACACCGTATTGTAGCTGGCTGCCGCACGGAAGTCCCAGCTGAGCATGCGATAATCGGTCTTATTGTAGAAACCACCATTTGGCAAAATACTGAAAGGCAACGAATTGAGCACATCGGGATCAGTATAAAGCCAGGTATTGCTATTGCGTATGGTGGCATCGTCCATGGCACGATAAGCCATCGCCTGGTTGGACGACTCCAATATTTTATGTTCCTGCGAGGAAGAAGAGTATTTGGCTGCTCCCAACACGCTCAGTTCAAGTCCCTTCAGCGGTTTCCATTTCAGTTCGCCCTGAAAGCGCAGATCCACGACGTTCAGGAAGATGTTATTGGTATTCAACTCGTTGAAGATGTTGAAGTCGGCATAGTTACGGGTATAGATTTCGTCCGGATCCAGCGTACGCGAAGTGTTCAGTGCATACGAATAGGGATTGATATCGAAACCACGCGATACCTCGCCCGACACAGCGTCGCGCGACTGACCAATGGTACCGGGTGCCTTCTGCTTACGATAAGAAGCATTGCCGATAACGTTGAGCGACAGTTCCTTAGTCAGGTTATAAGTCGTATTCATATTAGCCGTATAGCGTTGCACGCTACTGCTCTTCATCCATCCCGGATCGGTCATCACACTGAGCGAGATGTATGAGTTCGACTTCTCCGTACCGCTTGATATGCTCACCGAGTGGTTCATCATCAGTGCATTGCTGAAAAGCAGGTCGAACCAGTCGGTATTGCGGTATTCGGCTGCCCGAAGGTATTCGTTACGGGCCTGCACCGTATTGAGCAAACCAAACTGGCCTGTCACAGGGTCGTATGTATTGATAAGGTGATACATTCGGCCGTAAACGCCACTGTTGGCAGCCCGGTAGGTACCGGCCAAATTCAGCCAGCCTTTATTCTGCAACTCCTTGTATACGCCCATCTGGTCTTGCGAGTTCATGATGTTGAACGTACGGTACGAAGGCTTCAAGCGGGTAGTAAACTCACCGGTATAGCTGAACCGGGTAGTACCGGCCTTTCCTTTCTTGGTGTTCACTACAATCACACCTGCCATGGCACGGGCACCGTAAATAGAGGTAGCCGAACCGTCTTTCAGAATCTGAAAACTCTCAATATCATCCGAGTTCAATCCGGCAATGGCCGAACTGATCAGTGTAGTGGCATCGCCCGAAGAAAGGTCGTTGGCTCCGATCTCTACCACATCCTCCATGATGACTCCGTCCACCACCCACAAAGGTTTGGAGTTACCGTAAATAGAGGTGGCTCCACGTACCCTGATTTTGGGTGCCGTACCGAACGTACCCGAAATGTTCTGTACGGACACACCTGCCGCACGTCCTTCCAGGCCACGGCTGATGTCGGCCATACCGTCCAGTTTCACATCGGCGGCAGACAATTGGTCGGCTGCTCCGGTAAAGAGGCGTTTGTCCACCTTGGTCATACCGGTTACCACCACTTCTTCCAGCATCTCGGAATCGGGCATCAAAACCACTTTCATATTCTTTCCACGCGTGATCTGCACAACTTCCTTTCTGAATCCGATAAAGGAAATCTGCAATTCTTTGGCCGATGCAGGCAAATTGTCCAACCGGAACTTGCCATCAACGTCTGTTGTCACTCCGACCGTTGTGCCGACCACCAATACGGAAGCCCCGATAACCGGCTGATTGTCTTCACCGGAAATGACGACTCCGCTTACTCCTGTCTGTTGCGCTGTCATGGAAGCAATTCCTACAAAAAGGAAAAGCAATGACACAAGAAGTTTGTTTTTCATGCTCTTTGATTTTAGATTAGTATATAAAGTTAAAGAATCATCAGAAAACGTTTTTTCATACCTGTCATAATTTGGTCCTCCTATAAGTATAATATTTCCATTGCCGAAGTGCTTCCCCGGCGTGTTTTTCAAAAAAAATAGATGTCTGCAAGGCTTTTCAATCCTTACTTATATAGGGTGGAATTAAGAAGAACAAGGAGACCTCCTGTTGCTATCATAATACTCTCTCTCAAAAATTATGAATAATTTATTTGGATTTCACAAATATATATATCCTTGCATATATTTTGCTATAATCAGATATGTTCTATAACATAATTGCTAAAATTGTTCAAAAAAGGTTTCCATTCGTTTGCAGAAAAAAGCGTTCGAGAACCTCATGACAAAGAAAACCGGTTATCATGAACAAGGCTATATACAAACACATTGCGCCTTGACGCCAGTCGCTATACGTACAACCGGCATCAAGGCGCAATTCGTTTTATATCAGTACTCAAGTTTCGCAAGTGCGAAACTTGTAGAAGTTAAAGGAGTTAAAAGGAGTTATCGCCCGTCTTGGACAGGCTTAGGAGTTAAAAGCCAATAGAGAAACAAACAGCTCACAATGTATCGGCTTAACTCCTTAACTTCTTAACTCCTTAACTACAACCGATTAATAAACTTGCGAAACTTATATCAGTATATATCGGTGGTGACTTCTAAAAATGACAAGAGATGCCCAGCTGCGTAGTCAACACAAACAAGCCGAACTTGTCACGCTGCTTCCAAGGGATGAAATCAGCTTGTACTTCCGACGGATTGAGCGGCGAATAGAGAGCATTTACCTCCAGACAGACACCCCAGTGGCGGGCAAAAGTATATTCCAGATTAAGAAAGGCGTTAAGCCCCACACTGGAAGCAGACGTCTTAACATCGGGATGGCCGGAAAAAGTCGATTTACTTTGATAGTGCACATAACCGGCACCTCCCCCCATCGTGCCGAAGCAGGAGGGAAACAGCGTTGTCCGCTTCAAGTAAGACGCCTGAGGAGCCACATACAGCAGGTTGACTTTCTCCTTCACTCCCTCGTCGCGGAAACGTTGCGAGTGCATATCATCATACAGCAAAAGCCCATACCCCACACTGTTAGAGGAAGAATAAGTCATCAGCCGGAGCGTATTGGCCACACCACCGCCCTTGCCATCCACATCCCAAGCCGAAATGCCATGCGACGAAGCGTAACCCGCAATTCCCCAACTATATGTAAGCACAACCGACCTTGCAGTCGGTTCGGCATCGGTCAGGTATATCTTCTGCGCCCGAAGCGCAAAGACACCCGAGAACATCATAAACAGCCATACGGCAAACAATCTGTTCAAAGAGAAAATCAGAACCTTTTTTCCCATGTTCTTACAATATTACAACGTGAATAACTACCTAAAAACCGTCTATTCCTCTTCCATCAAAACCCGATCTTTCAGTTTCCAAATACGAACATGTAGGAAGAAATCAAAAAGAATGACAAACAAGAAAGGCAAATCTAAAAAAGCCCATATATCACTTCCGACATCAATTATCCATATACATTTAAAAACAATTGTCAGAAAGTGAAGACCAAGAGCAACCCATAAAAAACGGCGCCACATACGAACCTTCGAATCATGTTCAAATTTGGCATTTTCCAGAAATTGCTCCGACTGTTTTTTATCCCGCAAATACTGGCGCACATAAAACCCGACACACCCCATCAACAACACAGTTACCAGTAAATAATACACCCAATTGTACCGGAACATCATACCGATAAACCAAGCCCAAAAGAATATAGTCACCAAAGAGACTTGCATCGCATTCCATCTGAATTTCGTTTTCATAAATACACATTTATAAGTTTCTACAAATAACGTTTCACAGACATATTTCCTAATCGTTCAATGAGTAAAAGCATAGAAAACTGTACTTAATGCCAAAGTAACGTTAATGGCCACGATGAAAATGTTTCTGATTGTAATGTCAGTCATGAAAACGTAGCATAACACAGAACATAGAATGGCTGCCAAAAGCCATTTTCCAAGTTTCTGCAATGGCGGTTTGGCTACTTGAACTCGTTTGGAAACCAATTCCCCAATCAGACTACCACTCATTGTAAACATCAAAGCCATAGAAAAAGAAAACAACCTATTGTTCTCTTGACATAAAAGGGACGTTGTGAATCCTGCAATAGCCAAGAAATAATAAATCAGGGGAGCAATTAATTTCTTATTCATGGTTCTGAAATCAGTTAGCTATTTCTTAAAAATAAGAGCGTACAGAAAAATAGATGTCACCCCGGAACAGTTTCAGCTCATTCCGTCCTTCCAATTCTACCTTATGGCCATTCATTTCATAGGAAGAAGCCTTGCCGCCGGTAAAAGAGCACCCAAGCCCGGAGTACAGATTAGGATACAACCGATAGTAAAAAGAGCAATCGAAATTCGAAGCCCAAAAACCTTTTTTTGCCTTAAAACTTTCTCCGTCGCAAACACCGCTGTTTTTATAATAAGCATATCCCGCACCGCACATAAAATCAAAAATCAACCGATCCGTCACATCGTACCGGCAACCGATTTGGGGAGCCAAATAATTCAGCGACAAATCGCTGTTGACCCATTCACCGCTATGCAACGCAAAATCTGCCGTAGCTCCAAAAAGATTATACTTCAGCCCCACCTGAAAGTTTTGCTGAAATCGATACGTGGCTTTAATGCTGCCCGAAAAGCCCTTATCATATTGCTGCCGATAAATTTCTCCAAAAGGAGAAAGATTTGTAGTCCCGAACAATTTACCGCCACCTAAATCTACCGAAATCGCGACTTTTTCCTTGCGCTCTTGTTCTTGTGCAACACAAATCAAGCAACAAAACAAACAGAAACAAAAAAGAATACTTTTTCTCATAACCATAAATTGAATTTAAACAAGATTATTTCTCCGCCTGCAAAGCCCGATCTTTCAACTTACGAATCCGATTATCAAGAACTACGCTGCAAATAAGAATCAGAATCGTTGACTGACATTCAATGATTGAGATGACAACCACATCGGACACCCATATCCATGTAAAAACAAAGAAAACAAATGCAATCCCCAGACTTATCCACAGCAAACAACGCCATTTCCGGACATTCGAATCATTAGCAAGCAACAGATCTGCTTCACACGAACGACATTCAGAATTACTTCTGTCCTGCAAATACAACCTCCAATAAACCCCGATACAGCCTACCAACAGCACAGTTACCAATGAATAATATACCCAATTAAACCGAGACATCATGCCAAGGATCAAAGTCCAAATGAATATATTCGTCAAAGTGACTTGCATCGCATTCCATCTGAATTTCGTTTTCATAAATACACTACTTTAAATGTGACAATAAAAATGAATCGGGAAAAAGAAAAAGTTGCCTACGAAAAAAATTAGATTAAGGATATAATTTATCGTAAAGAGACTCCATTTTTTCAACTTCAAGTGGCAGGCATAAAGTTAACAAAGAATAGAGCTATAGCGTTTTCGGCTCGAAATTTACTAAAATAAATATAAAAAGCAAAATATTCTGCCCCTTTTTTCTTTTCCTGCACACTGCTGCTTCCACACTTGTATGGCTCCTGTTCCACACTGGTGTGGCTCGCGAGAAACACTTGTACGGCTCGCGAGCCATGCAAGCAATACTCGTGGAGATTGCAAACAATACTCGTGGGGATTGCAGGCAATACTTGGCGGGTTTGTGAGTCATACTCGCGGGCTTTGTGGACAGAACCCGGCGGCATTGCTTGCGATAGGCGGCAGGATTGCTTGTGGCCTGGCCGGACATTGCTTGTTGTGGTGACTGACTTTTGATGTTACACGGCTAAAAAACAAACATTCGGGATTTTGGTTTCACGGCTTCACCACGCATTTTTCATGCTGATATACAAGGAAATATGGTGAAACATGATGTTTCACCATCGCTACACTGAAGGTAAGTGAAACATAAATCGGGATGGTTGTACTACACATTAATTTTTTCTCAGTTAGAGAAAAATTTTTTCCTAACTGGGAATTTATTTTTTCCTAACTGGGGAAAAAATGCAAGACTGGCATTGCTGTCACCCCTCCCAGGAAATCCGTTCTGCCAGAATTTATCGTAAGCGCGGAGACGCTTACACAGTGACACCAGCCGAGAAACATATCTTTCACCGGAAAAGGTTTGTAATGAAAGAGTTACAGCAGGGTGAAAGCGTGAAGGCTATTTCGGAAAAATCAAACATCATACAGGGTGAAAGCACAAGTTGAGCCCCCAAAGTCCCTCTTTAGCAGTGTAAAGTCCCTCTTTGCAAAGCCGAAGTAAGACTTTGCGTACCGACTTGTCGGTTGCTGAAAAATGCCACAACAACTTCCCCGCAGCTATTCGCGCATTCCCTAATTATCCGTACCTTTGCACCCGAAAAAGGAGAAATACGATTATGAGACAAGACCCTAAACATATCCGCATCAGCGAGTTCAACTATCCGCTGCCCGACGAGCGCATCGCCAAGTTCCCCCTGCCCGTACGCGACCAGTCCAAACTATTGGTTTACCGCCACGGACAGGTGACCGAAGACCGCTTCACCTCCCTGCCCGACTACGTGCCGGCAGGCAGCCTGATGGTGTTCAACAACACCAAGGTCATTCAGGCCCGCCTGCACTTCCGCAAGGAGACGGGCGCACTGATCGAGGTTTTCTGTCTGGAACCCATCGAGCCAAACGACTACGCGCTGAACTTCCAGCAGACCGAGCACGCCGCCTGGCTCTGCATGGTGGGCAACCTGAAGAAGTGGAAAGAAGGCCCCCTGCGCCGCGAGATGACCGTAAAGGGACGCCCACTGACGCTGACCGCCGAGCGGGGCGAGTGCCGCGGCACCAGTCACTGGGTGGACTTCCGCTGGGACAATCCCGAGGTGACCTTTGCCGACATCCTCGAAGTGTTCGGCGAGCTGCCCATCCCGCCCTACCTGAACCGCGAGACACAGGAAAGCGACAAGGAGACCTATCAGACGGTTTACTCCAAGATAAAAGGCTCCGTAGCTGCCCCTACAGCCGGATTGCACTTCACGCCCCGCGTGCTCGACGCACTCCGCACAAAAGGCGTTGACCTGGAAGAACTGACGCTGCACGTAGGTGCCGGCACCTTCCGCCCCGTGAAGAGCGAAGAAATCGAAGGGCACGAGATGCACACAGAGTACATCTCCGTATCGCGCGGCACGATAGAAAAGCTGATAGCCCACGAGGGGCAGGCCATAGCCGTAGGCACCACATCGGTGCGCACGCTCGAAAGCCTCTATCACATCGGCGTCACCCTGTTGCAGAACCCTGACGCTACGGAAGAACAGTTGCACGTCCGCCAGTGGCAGCCCTACGAAATGGAAGGCGAAGCCCCCACAGCGGTCGAAGCCCTGACGGCCGTCCGCGACTATCTGGACCGTCACGGCATGGAAGCCCTGCACACCAGCACACAGATCATCATCGCCCCGGGCTACGACTACCGCATCGTCCGTGCCATGGTGACCAACTTCCACCAGCCACAGAGTACGCTGCTGCTGCTCGTCTCGGCCTTTGTCCACGGCGACTGGCACACCATCTACGACTACGCCCTGGCCCACGACTTCCGTTTTCTGAGCTACGGGGACTCGTCGCTGCTGATACCGTAAGATATTCACCACAGAGGACACAGAATCGCACAGAGTTCTTCCAAAGGAAACAATCTATACTTCGTGATCCGGTATCTTCTGTGGTGGCAAAACATATAAGTCATGAATCAAGACAACAACCAAGAAATGTTTCCCCTCGTTGATGAAGAAGGGAATATCATCGGTGCCGCCACACGCGGCGAGTGCCATAACGGCAGCAAGCTGCTGCATCCCGTCGTACACTTGCACGTATTCAACTCGCGTGGCGAACTCTATCTGCAAAAGCGTCCTGAGTGGAAGGATATCCAGCCGGGCAAGTGGGACACGGCCGTAGGCGGGCATGTGGATTTGGGCGAAAGTGTAGAACAAGCCCTCCGTCGTGAAGTACGCGAAGAACTGGGTATCACCGAGTTTACGCCCCAGCAGGTGACACACTACGTCTTCGAATCAGCCCGCGAACGCGAACTGGTCTTCACCTATAAAACAGTTTACGACGGCCCCGTCACCCCCAGCGACGAGCTGGACGGCGGACGCTTCTGGCCCATCGAAGAAATACGTGCCAATCTGGGAAAAGGAGTCTTTACGCCCAACTTCGAGGGAGAGATAGAGAAAATCATTTAAAACAGTGAAGGTGTGTCAAAACTTAGTTATGGTATCTGACTCCCCTCCTTCTGGAAGGAGGGGTGCCCAACGGGCGGGGTGGTAGGTTTTACGACACTCTGTGTATCAATATTTATTTTTCCTCCCACCTCCCCCTTCGGGTACTCCTCCTTCCAGAAGGAGGAGAGTTTCAGATACTTTTGTTTTTGACACCCTCATGCAAACCGAACATACCAGAGCATAAAAAAAAGAATGAAGAACCGTCCTGCACAAGGCAGGCAGTTCTTCATTCTTCATTATTAGTCTTTTCTATTTATTTCGCCAGTTCTTCGATTACCTTCATAATCTGCTGACCGATTTCTTCAGCTTCCTCCTGTGTGTGAGCCTCGCTGTATACACGGATAATCGGTTCGGTATTACTCTTACGCAGGTGTACCCACTTCTCGGGGAAGTCAATCTTCACACCGTCGATGTCGTTGATTTCCTCGTTCTTGTAGATTTCCTTCACCTTAGCCAGGATGGCGTCTACATCGGTTTCGGGAGTCAGGTCTACACGGTTCTTAGCCATGAAGTAAGCAGGATAAGTAGCACGCAGTTCGCTCACCTTCTTGCCTTCGTGTGCCAGATGACTCAGGAAGAGGGCAATACCTACCAAAGCGTCGCGTCCGTAGTGGCTGGCCGGATAGATGACACCACCGTTGCCTTCGCCGCCAATAACGGCACCTACTTCTTTCATCTTCGTGGTTACGTTTACTTCACCTACGGCCGATGCGTAGTATTCCTGTCCGTAGCTACGAGTCACGTCGCGCAGGGCACGAGTCGAGCTGAGGTTCGACACGGTGCTACCCGGTGTATGCTTCAGGATGTAGTCGGCTACGCTGACCAGTGTATATTCTTCGCCGTACATGCGTCCGTCTTCGCAGATAATGGCCAGACGGTCTACGTCGGGGTCTACTACGAAAGCTACATCGTTCTTGCCGGCTTTCATCAGGTTCATGATGTCGCCCAAGTTCTTCTCCAACGGTTCGGGGTTGTGCTGGAAGTCGCCTGTAGGCTCGCAATAGAGTTTTTCAACGTGCTTCACGCCCAGTGCTTCGAACAACTGGGGCAGGATGATACCGCCCACGGAGTTCACGCAGTCGATGGCTACGTGGAAGTCAGCCTTGCGGATAGCTTCTACGTCCACCAGGTCGAGAGCCAACACGCTATCAATATGCTTCTGGTTATAAGTCAGGTCTTTGCGGTAAGTTCCAAGTTTGTCCACTTCGGCGTATTCGAAAGCCTCGGCCTCGGCTATGCGGAGCACCTCGTTGCCTTCTTCCTTGTTCAGGAATTCACCTTTTTCGTTCAACAGTTTCAGGGCATTCCACTGACGGGGATTGTGTGAAGCGGTAAGAATGATACCACCGCTGGCACCTTCCATCGTAACTGCCAGTTCGGTAGTCGGTGTAGAAGCCAGGTCGATATCGACCACGTCCCATCCCATACCCATCAGGGTACCTACCACAACGTTCTTTACCATCTCGCCGGAAAGGCGGGCGTCGCGGCCTACTACAATTTTGTTGCTTTTAACGGTACACGTCTTACGGATAAGAGTGGCGTACGCTGAAGTGAATTTCACAATGTCGAGTGGATTGAGTCCCTCGCCTGCACTGCCGCCGATGGTTCCGCGGATGCCGGAAATAGATTTAATCAGTGTCATAGATAATAATTTAAATTATTTGGTTAGAAATGAAGTATCAATATATCTGATATTTACGTATGTCGTAGAAATAAGGATACACATACTGGCTGGCAGTCTGGTGTCCCATCTTCGAAGGAACAATCAGTTTTACATGAGCACGGTCGCGCACATAAGAAAGAGGCACAAGCCAACCCGGCGGTACAGCCGTTTTATAATAAGAAAGCATATAACCGCTTATAAAAATGCCGGCAATGGAAGAAGAGGTTACCTGATAGAGGAACTCGTCTACATCGACTGCATTGATGTTGGACAAAGTTGTGTCCTTGTCGAGCAGGCTGTACTCCATGAAGCGTACCAGAACAATGTCGTTCGGCTTCACCGTATCGGCAGGATTTTCGGAGCCTTTGTCTACGATGTTCATGTAGACTCCACTGGCCAGCTGTACGTATTCGTTCTCGGCCGTCATCGAATCTTGTGCATAGAATTCGCTTTGCGAGATGACTTTGATGCCATGTTCGTTGATGAAGTCGGCAATGGCGGCATCTTCTTCTTCGCGCATCTCAGCATAAGTCTTTGTATTGTCGCAGGCCTGAAAAGCCAGGCTCAGTGCGAACAGGGTAAATAAAAATAAGGTAAGTTTCTTCATTTCTGTCAATTAGTAATTCTGTACAAAAGTATCTGATTTCCCCGAATATTGAAAGCTACGGACAGAAAGTTCGTATCTTTTAACCTTTCGTCACGTATGCAAGGCGTTGTGCACGGCTGCATACGGCACCGTAACGGTCTACTTCAGCAACAGGGGCTTGTATTTTTCCAACGCCTGTTCGAACACTTTTTTCGCTTCTTCCATCGTTCCGTAGAATTCGCCTCCCGAAGCGTTCAGGTGTCCGCCACCTCCGAAAAACTCGGCTGCCAGCTGGTTGCAGGGGAAGGTGCCGACCGAGCGCAGCGATACCTTAATCATAGGCCGTTCGGTGTCCTCGCGCAGGAAACAGGAGAAGACAACGTTCTTGATGCTGAGCGGAATGTTGACAAATCCTTCGCTGTCGCCACGGATGTAGCTGAACTGGCTCTGTTCTTTCTTGGTCAGCGTGATGAGGGCAGCACGGTGCTCATGATAGACCTTCATCTGCGTCAAGACGTGCCCCATCAGACGCAAACGGCTTTCGGAATAAGTATTGAACACCTTGCGGTAGATCTCGTCTTTATCGATGCCTTTGGTGAGGAGTTCGCTGATGATGAAATAGATTTCGCGGTTGTTCGAGTTATACGTGAACCCGCCCGTATCGGTCATCATACCGGTGTAGATGCATTCGGCACACTCGCGCGTGATATCGCTGAAGTAGCCCATGCGGCAAATCAGACGGAACACCAGCTCCGACGTCGACGAAATCTGCGGATGCGAAATGGTAATCTTACAGAAATCCTCGGGATGCAGGTGGTGGTCAATCAAGATTTTGCGTGCCGGCGAGGCCAACACAGCTTCCTTCATGGCGTCGATACGGCTGGTGGCATTGAAGTCGAGGCAACAAATAACGTCGGCTTCGGCTATCAGCTTGTCGGCAAACTCCTTATAGCGATCGTACAACAGAATGTCCTTACTGCCCGGCATCCACTTCAGGAAGTCGGGGAAAGCGTTCGGTACAATCACGTTAGCAGTCTTATCCTGCGAGTTCAGGAAGTGCCACAATCCCAGCGAAGAGCCGATGGCATCGCCGTCGGGACCCACGTGCGACACAATCACCATCTTGTCCGCACGGTCCAGCCATTTGGCAAAATGGTCGATATTGGCTTGTTCAATAACTTTCATCAACATGTTCTTTTCGTTTTACTTCGAAGCGGCAAAAGTACAAATAAAGTTTGGAAGGACAGGCACGCCGGACGAAATATTTCCCAACCCGCCCGCGAGCAACACTTGCATGGCTCGTGAGAGACACTTGTACGGCTCAAGACATATTACTTTCTCTTACTCATTGAAAACAAGAAACTTACAAAGGTTGTCAGCTTGACAGGTAACGATTTGGAAACCAGCGGGCTTCTCTATTCTGCAATGTTCTGCATCAATCAAAAGAACGCTTTTTTCATTTGCAAAAGTAGTGTTTTTCTCTTTCATTGCCAAAGTTATTCCTCTGAAAAATAGAGTAAATCAAACATCTTATCATTATTGTACATTTGTTGCACATCTTGCTGATGAAAATCGGTAGTACTGTCTTGCTTTTAATTCCATACCGTTTCCACATCATATTTGAACCTGCCCGTTTGCGAATAGCCTGTCGGCAGGTTCGCCTGTCTGTGTGCCGGCAGGCAGGCAAGCTGGACGGCAGGCAGGTTGGAGCGCGGGCAGGCTTGCAGGCCAGCGTACGTATGCCTATATGCTTTTGTTTATTGCACCATTCTTTTGTTGCTTTATTACTACGTTGATAGACGGATGTATTGTACCACCGATTTATATCATCCAAACTCCACCTCTCTCAAGCCACAATCCATTGCTGATACCTTTATTTGAAGTTTCACTGTTGTAAACCAGTATGACAGCACAACAATAAATCAGCATATCATTGAAACTATGTTGTTGCTTATCTGCACAGAATTGCTTCCTTGATTGTCCGGTTCTGTTCATCGTCGATTTTGCAAATCATAGGTTTGCTGAGTTTGTAAACAAGCGAGGATGTATTTGCCCCAAATAGCATTTCCTTATTGGTCTAATGTCTGTTTTGGCTGTGATTGGCACATATCGACATCGAATTGACACTATCTATTGTCTGTTTCTCAGAAGGATGAAAATCCGGCTTTGTTCTCTGTAAGCTCAATAAAGTGCAGGCTTGCACACTGCCCTCATTCCCTTTCTTCTTTTGGGCAGTTTGGGCATCGG
>ULPI01000877.1_pt1 | contig 29740 bp, 21 predicted proteins | sample 1953381 | NCBI WGS metagenome assembly ULPI01 (sample SAMEA4835626, study PRJEB28245) | human gut metagenome | biome: gut microbiome; material: fecal sample | place: Denmark | collected 2008
CCCCTAAAAGGAATCGGGAAGCCGGAAAGTGAAGGAGACACACAGACCGTCTTTTAAATGAATCATTCCTCCTGCGACGGGAGACGAAGCAATAGGTTAGGCTTCCTGATTCCTGATGTTCCCTTCGGGGAACAACCGATAGAAACACCTCTACAATTCTTTCATCTGGTGGCTCCTTCACTTTAATTTATAAAAGGCAGATAGATTGTTTTCGGATAACATTTTAATTCGTATCTTTAAACATATAAAACAGATATTGCAACCATGAAACTTAATTTCAATCATCTGACAATGGCTTTGGCAACGGTTGCCGCACTCAGCGCCTGCCAGCCGCAGAACAACGGTATCCGCCTCGAACATCAGGGCGATACACTCACCATCGTTCACATCAGCAATCCCAAGAAATATCTCATCCTCCCCATTCAGGAATCGTGTGCCGAGGGTAAGGTGAAACTAGATACCGGCAGTCCGGCCGACATGGCGATGGACGTGCGTCTGGCTGTAGACAGCGTGGAGTATTACGTGCCTTTCGCCCTGCCGCAGGGAGCCAAAGAAGCCACTGTAACCATTGGTCGCGTGGCCGCTAACGCCATCTGCTGGGATAGCATCCGCCTGGCCGACACTTTCGATACTACCAATACCGATTATTACCGTCCCGTTTATCACCACACGCCGCTTTATGGCTGGATGAATGACGCCAATGGTTTGGTCTACAAAGATGGCGAATATCACCTGTACTTCCAGTACAACCCCTACGGATCGAAGTGGGGCAACATGCACTGGGGACACTCCGTCAGCCGCGACCTCATTCATTGGGAACACCTCGACCCGGCCATCGCACGCGACACGCTGGGACACATCTTCTCGGGTAGCTCCGTTGTCGACAAGAACAACAGCGCCGGCTACGGCAAGGACGCCATGATTGCTTTCTACACCTCGGCCAGCGACGAGCACGGACAGATACAGTGCATGGCCTACAGCAACGACAACGGCCGCACCTACACCAAGTACGAAAAGAACCCCATCCTGACTCCGTTCGACGGACTGAAGGACTTCCGCGACCCGAAAGTCTTCTGGTACGAACCCGCACAGAAGTGGTATATGATTGTTTCTGCCGACAAGAACATGCGTTTCTACTCGTCCACCGACATGAAGAACTGGGAATACCTCAGCCAGTTTGGCGAAGGTTACGGTGTACAACCCAACCAGTTTGAATGTCCCGACTTTGTACAGCTGCCTGTCGATGGCAACAAGGACAACATGAAGTGGGTGATGATTGTCAACATCAACCCCGGTTGCCCCTTCGGCGGTAGTGCTACGGAATATTTCGTAGGCGAGTTCGATGGCAAGGAATTCAAGTGCGACAACGACAAGAGCGTCACCAAGTGGCTCGATTTCGGTAAGGATCACTATGCCACTGTCTGCTTCTCGAACACTGGCGACCGCACCATCGCAGTTCCCTGGATGAGCAACTGGCAGTATGCCAACGTAACCCCCATCCGTCAGTACCGCGGTGCCAACGCCCTGCCTCGCGAGCTTTCACTCTACACCAAGGACGGTGAAATCTACATGGCCGCCAATGCCGTGAAGGAGACCGAAGGCCTGCGCAAAGGCACTACACCTGTCAACGACTTCACCCTGGCCGACGAACATCTGGTCAGCCCGCTGGCTACCGGTGCCGAAGGCGCTTGCGAACTGGAAATGGACATCACCCCGGGCAAAGCACAAACCACAGGCTTCCAACTGCTAAACGATAAAGGCGAAAAGGTAGACATCTACCTCGACATGAAGGCCGGCCGCCTCGTCATGGATCGTACTCAGAGCGGACTGACCGCTTTCGGCGAGAAAGCAGAACCTCACGCCAAAGAGACCGACGATCACCGCAAGACCGAATCAGTGAACTACATCAACGATTTCGCTCTGGGCACCTGGGCACCGCTCTCGTTGTGCGAAGGCAAGACATATCACCTCGATGTGTTCGTAGACAAGTGCTCTGTTGAAATCTTCGTAGACGGTGGCCGCATCGCCATGACCAACCTTGTGTTCCCCACCCAGCCTTACAATGCCCTGCGTTTCTATACTCAGGGAGGTGAGGCCGAAGTGAAGAACCTGAAGATACATCAATTAGGATTGTAACACTAAAAGCCCTTATATCCCATGAAACACCTCATCGCAACGGCGGCACTTGCACTGCTCGCCACCACTACACTGAATGCCAGTGACATGAAACAAATACGCATTTCCACTGACCGCACCGACCTGGTGCTGCAGGTGGGCGACAACGGCCGCCTCTACCAGAGCTATTTTGGTGAACGGCTGCTGAATGAGTCCGACCTGAAAGAACTGGGTTGGAGCGTACACCCCGCCTCGGACGGCAGTGTCAGCCGCCGCGGGTGGGAGGTGTACAGCGGTTCGGGCAACGAAGACTTCTTCGAACCTGCCCTGGCCGTCACCCACAACGACGGAAATCCTTCCACATGGCTCTACTACGTTTCTTCCTCCTCGCACCCCGTGGAGGGAGGCGTGCGGACCGACATCCAGCTGCGCGACGACAAGTATCCCGTCGACGTGACGCTGCACTACGTGGCCTATCCGAAGGAGAACGTCATCAAGACCTGGAGCGAAATCCGCCATCAGGAGAAGAAGCCTGTTACCTTGTCGGCCTATGCCTCGACCATGCTTTACTTTAGCCGTCCGACTTACTACCTGACGGAGTTCAGCAGCGACTGGGCCAAGGAAGCGCAGATGAGCACGCAGCCCCTGCTTTTCGGCAAGAAGGTGATCGACACCAAGCTGGGCAGCCGTGCCGCGATGCACACGCATCCCTTCTTCATCGTGGGGCTGGACCAGCCCGCTCAGGAACGGCAGGGCGAAGTGCTGATGGGCACACTGGCGTGGACAGGCAACTTCCGCTTCACCTTCGAGGTGGACAATGTGGGCAACCTGCGCATCATTCCCGGCATCAATCCGTATGCGTCGGCCTACAAACTGGAACGCGATGAGGTCTTCACTACCCCCGAATTCATCTTTACACTGAGCACTGAAGGTACCGGCCAGGGCAGCCGCGACCTGCAGGCTTGGGCACGCAACTACCAGCTGAAGGACGGCAAAGGCACACGCCTGACACTGCTCAACAACTGGGAGAACACCGCCTTCGACTTCGATCAGGACATCCTGGCCGAACTGATGAAGGAAGCCAAAGACCTGGGTGTAGACATGTTTCTGCTGGACGACGGATGGTTTGGCAACAAGTATCCGCGCAAGGACGACCGTGCCGGACTGGGCGACTGGGAAGTGACGCACGACAAGCTGCCCGGCGGCATCCGTGCCCTGACCGACGCAGCCAAAGAGGCGGGCGTGAAGTTCGGACTGTGGATAGAGCCGGAAATGGTGAATCCCAAAAGCGAACTCTTCGAGCAGCATCCCGACTGGGCCATCCACTATCCCAACCGCAAGACGTACTACTATCGCAACCAGCTGGTACTTGACCTGAGCAACCCGGCCGTGCAGGACTACGTCTACGGCATCGTGGACAAGCTGCTGAAGGAGAACCCCGACATTGCTTACTTCAAGTGGGATTGCAACAGCCCCATCACCAACATCTACTCACCCTACCTCAAGGCCGAACAGGGACAACTGTACATCGACCATGTACGCGGCGTCTATAACGTGATGAAACGGGTGAAGGACAACTATCCCGACGTGCCCATGATGCTCTGCTCGGGCGGCGGTGCACGTTGCGACTACGAGGCGCTGAAGTATTTCACCGAGTTCTGGTGCAGCGACAATACCGATCCTGTGGAGCGCATTTACATTCAATGGGGTTTCTCGCAGTTCTTCCCGGCCAAGGCCATGTGTGCTCATGTGACGAGCTGGAACAAGGCAGCTTCGGTGAAGTTCCGTACCGATGTGGCTTCGATGTGCAAGCTGGGTTTCGACCTGGGACTAAAGGAGCTGAGCGCCGACGAACTGCTCTACTGCCAGACGGCCGTAGCCAACTGGAAACGTCTACAACCCGTCATTCTGGACGGCAGTCAGTATCGTCTGGTGTCACCTTACGAAAGCAACCACATGGCGGTAAACTACGTGAGCACGGACAGCCGCAAGGCCGTACTCTTTGCCTACGATGTCTATCCGCGCTATCAGGAGAAACTGCTGCCCGTCCGCTTGCAGGGACTTGACCCGACGAAGCGTTACAAGGTAGAGGAAATCAACCTGATGCCCGGTACACAGTCCACACTGCTTGCCAACGGCAAAGTGCTTTCGGGCGACTATCTGATGAAGGTGGGACTCGACGCTTTCGGCTTCCAGCCGATGCAGAGTCGGGTGGTGGAACTGACGGAGGTAGAATGAATATCGCTTCTCTAACTTCTTTAAATTCTTAAAAACAATGACCGCAAAACAACAAATGAAATACGGAAGGCTGATACCCGTCATGCTTTGCTTTTTCGCCATGGGCTTTGTTGACCTGGTGGGTATCGCTTCCAATTACGTAAAGGCCGACTTGGGGCTGACGGACTCGCAGGCCAATATTTTTCCGTCGCTTGTCTTCTTCTGGTTCCTCATCTTCTCTGTGCCGACGGGGATGCTGATGAACCGCATCGGGCGGAAGCGCACCGTGCTGCTCAGTTTGCTGGTGACCGCCGTGTCGCTGCTGCTGCCGCTCTTTGGCGACGGTTATGGGCTGATGCTCTGTTCCTTCTCGCTGCTGGGCATCGGTAATGCGCTGATGCAGACTTCGCTCAACCCGCTGCTGAGCAACATCATCACGGGCGACCGCCTGGCCAGTTCGCTCACCTTCGGACAGTTTGTCAAGGCCATCGCTTCGTTTCTGGCCCCCTACATCGCCATGTGGGGCGCTACGCAGGCCATGCCTACTTTCGGACTGGGCTGGCGTGTGCTGTTCCCCGTCTACATGGTAGTGGCCGTCATTGCCATCCTGTGGCTGTCGTCTACACCCATCGAGGAAGAGAAACCCGACCAGGCATCGGGCTTTGCCGACTGCCTGCGCCTGCTGGGCCGTCCGTTCATTCTGCTGTGCTTCCTGGGCATCGTCTGCCACGTGGGCATCGACGTGGGCACCAACACCACGGCTCCCAAACTGCTGATGGAACGTGTGGGCCTGACGCTCGAAGAGGCGGGATTTGCCACGAGCCTTTACTTCATCTTCCGTACGGCGGGCTGCCTGCTGGGTACGTTCATCCTACAACATCTGTCGGCACGCCGCTTCCTGGGCATTAGTGTGGTTTGCATGCTGGTGGCAATGGCAGGACTGCTGGTGTCCGACGCGCACTACGTCATCTACGTTTGCATCGCGCTGATCGGTTTCGGCAACTCGAATGTATTCCCCATCATCTTTGCGCAGGCGCTGACGACTGTGCCCGAGAAGAAGAACGAGGTTTCGGGTCTGATGATTATGGGCCTCTTCGGCGGCACGGTGTTCCCGTTGCTGATGGGTGTGGCCAGCGATGCAGTAGGTCAGAGTGGTGCCGTGGCCGTGATGACGGTCGGCGTACTCTATCTGATTGCCTATACGCTGAAGATGAAGAAAGCCTGATTTTAGTAAACAAGTAAACGAGTCAACAAGTAATCAAGAAACAAGTAAACGAGTTAACAAGTCAACAAGTAAACGAGACCACAAGTCCTTGTAGCCTGTAGCCTTGTCAACTCGTCTACTAACTGATTCCCTTGTCAACTCGTCCACCATTTAAAACCAACAACCATGAATAGTCAACCAATCGTAGTCGGAATGGGCGAAGCACTGTGGGACGTGCTGCCCGAAGGAAAAAAACTGGGTGGAGCACCCGCCAACTTTGCCTATCACGTGTCGCAGTTCGGGCTGGAGAGCCGCGTGGTGAGTGCCGTAGGTCAGGACAAACTGGGCGCAGAGATTCTGGAAAACTTCCGCCAGAAACAGCTGTACGGACTTATCGAAACCGTGCCTTACCCCACGGGTACCGTCCAGGTAGAGCTGGATGCCGAGGGCGTGCCCTGCTATGACATCAAGGAAGGCGTGGCCTGGGACAACATCCCCTACACGCAGGCCCTCGAAGGACTCGCCAGTCAGACGCGTGCCGTCTGCTTCGGTTCGCTGGCACAACGCAGCATCGTGTCGCGCCAGACCATCCACCGTTTTCTCGACGCCATGCCCGACGATGCCGATACGCTGCGCATCTTCGACATCAACCTGCGTCAGGGTTTCTATACGAAAGAGATTCTGTGCGATTCGTTCCGCCGCTGCAACATTCTGAAGATTAATGATGAGGAACTGGTCACCGTGAGCCGCATGTTTGGCTATCCCGGCATCGACCTGCAGGACAAGTGCTGGATTCTGCTGGCCAAGTACAACCTGAAGATGCTTATCCTGACCTGTGGCGTCAATGGCAGCTACGTCTTCACGCCCGGTCATGTTTCGTTTGTCGAGACCCCGAAGGTGCAGGTAGCCGACACGGTGGGTGCCGGCGATTCGTTCACCGCCGCCTTCGTGGCTGCCACGCTGAAGGGACTTCCCGTAGCCGAAGCCCATCGCCTGGCCGTCGACACCTCGGCCTACGTCTGCACACAGCAGGGTGCTATGCCCGTGCTGCCCGAGTCGCTGACCAGCCGTCTGGCCTGACCTCCGACATCACTTATTCCCCGTTTGTGGGACACTTGCACGGCTCGCGAGCCGTGCTTGTGTTTCATAAATGGAATGCAAGTGTCCCACAATGCAGAGAAATGAAGGGCTTTGAACGAAGGCATGATGCCTGCGTACCCGATTATTCCTGTAACAGTTTTCTGACAGTGTCGATAAAGGCTTCGGCTTTGGGCAACAGTTCGTCTATCTCTTCTGCGCTGGAGTAGGCGAAGTCGTCGTAATCGCTGCTGTGCCGCCGTTCGAACAGCAGGGAAAAGCAGCGCCCCATTTCGCGCGACATGCGTCCTGTAGCTACAAAATGCATGCCCAGCATCTGTTTGACGCCGGCGTGAGTGCCCGGATTAATGTTGTGCTTGATGAGCAAGGCCACGGCAGCATAGTAACAGGCATAATACAGGCGGTTGACGGCTGTGTTGTAATACCCTTGTTGCTTCAGAAAAGGAATTTCGGCTAATGTTTCCTCGGCACGCTGAAACCGATAGGCAGCCAGTGCCTCGATGTTCTCCCGACTCAGTTGCTCTTTCATAACACAATTCCCTCCCTCATTACGTTCACGAAAAAAGGTGTGCGGAAGGGACGGTTTTCCCAAAGCTTCTTCAGAAGGACGCGCGCATTGATGGCCACGCCGGTTTCTATCTCGATGTCGTATAGCGGGGCAATGATACGTTCTTCCTCGCTGATGCTCAGCTTGTCGCCGCCTACCAGCACCAGCAGGTCGATGTCGCTGTCGGGGCGGGCGTCACCACGGGCTTCGCTGCCATAGAGTATGGCCTGAGCTTCGGGTGCCACTTGTGCCAGGGCTTCGCGGATGCGTTCTACAATTTGCGGGCGTTTCATATACAGTCGATTGATGAAGAAAGTAAGTTCTACATACAAAAGTAGGCATTTGCCTGCCAATTTCCAAGCCTTTCCCCCAATCTTTTCCCGCCCCGTGTCGCTCTTCTGCATTATATTCGTTATATTTGCCTTCTCTAATCCCCAAAAGAAAGGCCATGAAACACAATACCTTCTACCTTTTTACCTTGTGCGCACTGTGTCTGCTGCTGACGGCATGCGGGCGCGAACGGGCCCGTTTCCTGATAGCCGTGTCGCAATGCAGCGACGACGAGTGGCGCACGCAGATGAACAAGGAAATCCGTCGCGAAGCACTTTTCTATCCCGGTGTGGAAGTGGACATCCGCTCGGCCGGCGATGACAATGCCCGGCAGACAGCCGACATCGAACATTTCATCGACCAGAAAGCTGACCTGATTGTGGTGGCGCCCAACGAAGCCGAAGCGCTGACACCCGCCATCGAAAAGGCGCACGACAAAGGCATTCCCGTGCTGCTGGTCGACCGTCGTATCAACTCCGACCGCTATACCGCTTACATCGGTGCCGACAATTACGAGATGGGACGCCAGATAGGTGCCTACATCGTCAGTCGCCTGAAAGGGGAAGGTAACGTTGTGGAACTGACCGGACTACAGGGTTCGACCCCAGCGCGCGACCGCCATCGCGGACTGATGGACGCCCTGGCCGACGCTCCGGGCATACACGTCGTGGCTGCAGCCGATGCCGGATGGTTCAGGCAATCGGCCGAACAGGCCTTCGACTCCATCCTCGACCGCCAGCCGCGCATCGACCTCGTCTTTGCCCACAACGACCGTATGGCCTCCGGTGCGCACGATGCTGCCGTCAGACGGGGACGTGCCGAAGAGATGCTGTTTGTCGGTGTAGATGCCCTTTCGGGCAAGGGACTGGGTGTGGAGATGGTGTCCGACGGCACCCTCGATGCCACCTTCATCTATCCCACCGGCGGCGACCGCGTTGTACAGGTGGCCATGGATATTCTCGAAGGGCGCAGCTATCCGCGCGAGACGCTCCTCTCTACCGCATTGGTCAACCGTCAGAACGCCCGCATCATGCAGATGCAGACGACCCACATAGGCACCCTCGACGAAAAAATCGAGAAGCTCAACAGCCAGCTCGACGCCTTCCTGCTGCGCTACTCGGCCCAACGCATGTTTCTATATGCCTGCATCGTTATTTTGGTGCTGGTAGGAGCGTTGCTCGTCTTCGTGGTGCGTGCCTTCTGGACCAAGAATCGCCTGAATACCGAACTTTCGCAACAGAAGCAGCAGGTGGAGGAACAGCGCGACCAGCTCATCCACCTGTCGCGCCAGCTGGAGGACGCTACACATGCCAAACTGGCCTTCTTCACCAACGTTTCGCACGACTTCCGCACCCCGCTCACCCTGATTGCCGACCCCGTGGAGCAGCTAATGCACAGCCACACCCTGACCGAGCACGAACGCTTCCTGCTGAACATCATTCATAAGAACGTCACCGTGCTGTTGCGTCTGGTCAATCAGGTGCTCGACTTCCGGAAGTTCGAGGATGGCAAACTGCAGTTGCGTCTGAGCCGCTTCGACCTGCGTACGGCGCTGATGGAGTGGACCGACGCTTTCCGCACCCTGTCGTTCCGCAAGCACATACACTTCCGCATCGAGGCCGACCCTGCTGCCGACTATACCGTGACCGCCGATGCCGAGAAGCTGGAACGCATCGTCTACAACCTCCTCTCGAACGCCTTCAAGTTCACGCCCGAGAACGGCAGCATCAGTGTCGGCCTGGCTTTGTTCAGCCGCGAAGGCGAACCCGCGTTGCGCCTGCAAGTCACCGACACCGGTGTAGGCATGCCCGCCGAGCACGTGCAGCACATCTTCGACAGTTTCTATCAGGTCGATGTCCATCATGCCGGTTCGGGCATCGGTCTGGCCCTGGTGAAAGCCTTTGTCGAGATGCACCGCGGCACCATCCGTGTAGACACTACCGAAGGGCAGGGCACTTGCTTCACCATTGAGATGCCCGCCTGCCAGACGGGCGACCTTGACCCCGACACCACACGCAGCGCCGTGTTGGCCAATCTGAAAGAAGGTGCCGTGCTGGCTGCCGACCAGGAGACGCTGCAAGCTGCCGAGTCCGACACCCCTGCCGAGGATAAGGAAACCGTGCTCGTGATAGACGACAATCAGGACATCCGCGACTACGTGCACTCCATCCTGCAGGACGACTACCGTGTAATCGAGGCTGCCAACGGTCAGGAGGGCATTCAGCAGGCCATGAAGTATGTGCCCGACGTCATCATCTGCGACGTGATGATGCCCGTGATGGATGGCATGGAGTGTTGCCGCCGCCTGAAGTCCGAACTGCAGACGTCGCACATCCCCGTGATGATGCTTACCGCCTATGCTGTGGACGAGCAGAAGATAAAAGGCTACGAATGCGGTGCCGACTCGTACATCGCCAAGCCCTTCAGTGCCCGCCTGCTGACTGTGCGCCTGCGCAACCTTATCGAAAACCGTCACCGCCTGCAGAACTTCTTCGCCGATGGCAGCAACACTGCCTTGCAGCAGCCCAAACCCGCGGTCACCGATGTGGACAAGGGCTTTATGGATAAGCTGCGCCGCCTGATCGACGAGCGTCTGTCCGACCCCAATCTCAGCGTAGAGGAGCTGGGCGAACAGATAGGTCTGAGCCGCGTGCAGCTGTATCGCAAAACGAAGGCCCTGTGCGGCTACTCGCCCAACGAGCTGCTGCGCATTGCCCGCCTGAAGCGTGCCGCCTCGCTGCTGGCCTCGACCGAAAAGACCGTGGCCGAGATTACCTACGAAGTAGGCTTCAGTTCGCCCTCGTACTTCACCAAGTGCTATAAGGAGTATTTCGGCGAGATACCGACCGAATTCCTGCGGCGGAAGAACGGTGGGGAGTGAAAATAAAAATGACCCGGATGGTACGCTTGTCGCGGCATCCGGGTCATTTGTTTTATCGCGGTAGGCAGAACACTCTTAGAGGGCGTTCTCCTTGATGAGCCATTCGGCTATCTGAACAGCGTTCAGGGCGGCTCCCTTCTTGATCTGGTCGCCTACAATCCAGAACGTCAGTCCGCAGTCGTTGGTCAGGTCCTTGCGGATGCGGCCTACGTAAACGGGGTCTTTGCCTGCCAAGAAGAGAGGCATGGGGTATTCCTTCTCGGCGGGGTTGTCCATCAGCACCAGTCCTTCGCCCTTGCTGAAGGCTTCGCGGGCTTCTTCGACGGAGATGGGGCGTTCGGTCTCTACCCAGATGCTCTCGGAGTGAGAACGGAGGGCGGGTACGCGTACGCAGGTGGCGCTGACCTTGACGTCGGAGTGCATGATTTTGCGTGTCTCGTTGTACATCTTCATCTCTTCCTTCGTATAGCCGTTTTCAGTGAACACGTCGATCTGCGGGATGAGGTTGAAGGCAAGCTGGTAGGCGAACTTCTCGACGGTGACGGGCTCTCCGGCCAGTACCTGACGGTATTGTGTGTACAGTTCGTCCATGGCGGCTGCTCCGGCGCCGCTGGCTGCCTGGTAGGTAGACACGTGTACGGTCTTTATGTGTGATAGCTGTTCGATGGTTTTCAGTGCAACGACCATCTGGATGGTGGTGCAGTTGGGGTTGGCGATGATGCCGCGCGGACGGTCTTTGGCGTCGGCGGGGTTTACTTCGGGCACTACGAGGGGCACGTCGGCATCCATACGGAAGGCGCTTGAGTTGTCTATCATCACGGCTCCGTACTTGGTGATGGTTTCGGCGAATTCTTTGGAGGTGCCTGCGCCTGCGGAAGTGAACGCGATGTCCACACCTTTAAAGTCATCGTTGTGTTGCAAGAGTTTGACCTCGATCTGTTTACCGCGGAAGGTGTATTTCGTACCTGCACTGCGTTTCGATCCGAACAGCACTAACTCGTCCAGCGGGAAATTTCTTTCATCGAGCACCCGCAGGAATTCTTGTCCTACGGCTCCGCTTGCTCCAACAATAGCTACTTTCATTTTTCTTTTCTTTTTAATTAATGGGTTAAAAATTGAGCTTTTCGGCCGCAAATTTACTACAAAATGCAGTACGGCATCACACTAAATGAAAACTTTTTTGTTATTTTGCACATGAAAACCTAATATGTGATGCGTATGGATTGGCTCAACTTCAGTTTGGAACTACCTATAACCGACCCCACGTGGATATTTCTGCTGGTGCTGCTTATCATCCTGTTTGCCCCCATGCTGCTCAGCAAGCTGCGCATTCCGCACATCATCGGCATGATTCTGGCGGGGCTGGTCATCGGCGAGCACGGGTTCAACATCCTGGCGCGCGACAGCAGTTTCGAACTTTTCGGCAAGGTGGGCCTGTACTACATCATGTTTCTGGCCGGACTGGAAATGAACATGAGCGACTTCAAGCAGAACCGCAACAAGGCGCTCGTGCTGGGTCTGCTGGCTTTTGTGGTGCCTATCGTCATCGGTTTTGTGGCCAATGTCGCGTTGCTGAAGTATGGTGTGCTGACTTCGGTTCTGCTGGCCAGTATGTATGCGTCGCATACGCTGGTGGCCTATCCCATTGTGATTCGTTACGGCGTGTCGCGCCACCGCAGTGTCAGCATCGCTGTGGGCGGAACGGCTGTCACCGACACCCTGACGCTGCTTGTGCTGGCCGTTGTGGGCGGCATGTTCAAGGGCGAGTCGGACGGACTGTTCTGGCTGTGGCTGGTGGTGAAGGTCATCATTCTGGGTGCGTTTATCATGTGGTCGTTCCCCCGCCTGGGGCGCTGGTTCTTCCGCCGCTACGACGACAACGTGATGCAGTTCATCTTCGTCCTTGCCCTGGTGTTCTTGGGTGCGGGACTGATGGAGTTTGTGGGCATGGAAGGCATCCTCGGCGCATTCCTCGCCGGACTGGTGCTGAACCGCCTCATTCCCCACGTGTCGCCGCTGATGAATCACCTGGAGTTTGTGGGCAACGCCTTGTTTATTCCCTACTTCCTGATAGGCGTCGGTATGCTGATCGACGTCAACGTGCTGTTTGGTCACGTCAATTCGCTGAAGGTGGCGGGCGTGATGATTGTCATGGCCCTGCTGGGCAAGTGGATAGCCTGCTGGCTTACGCAGAAAGCCTATCGGATGACCTCGCTCGAACGCGAACTGATGTACGGCCTTAGTACGGCGCAGGCCGCTGCCACGCTGGCTGCCGTGCTGGTGGGTTACAACATCATCTTGCCCAATGGCGAACGTCTGCTGAACGACGACGTGTTGAACGGCACCATCCTGCTGATTCTGGTCACCTGCATTGTCAGTTCGTTCGTCACCGAGCGTGCCGCGCGCACCGTAGCCATGGACGAAGCCCATCCCGAAGAAGACCGTTCGCGCGAGCCCGAAAAGATTCTTATCCCGATTGCCAATCCCGACACGATAGAAGACCTTATCAACCTGTCTCTGGTGATACGCGACCCCAAGCAGAAAGACAACCTGCTCGCTTTGAACGTAGTAAACGACAGCAACAGCCCCAACGGCTCCGATGTGCGTGGCAAGCGCTATCTGGAGAAAGCCGCCATGATTACCGCTTCGGCCGATGTGCGCCTGAAGCAAATCAGCCGCTACGACCTGAACATTGCCGCGGGCATCATCCATACGGCGAAGGAGCACGGAGTGACCGACGTTGTCATCGGTCTGCACCGCAAGATGACCATCGTAGACTCCTTCTTCGGTATGCTGACTGAAAGTCTGCTCAAGGGACTGAACCGCGAAGTGATGGTGGCCAAGTTCCTGATCCCCATCAACACGCTGCGCCGCATCATTGTGGCCGTGCCGCCCAAGGCTGAATACGAAGCGGGCTTCCAGAAGTGGGTAGAACACTTCTGCCGCATGGGCAACACGCTGGGCTGCCGCGTCCACTTCTTCTCGAACGAAGAGACAGCCGTACCCCTGCAAGCCCTCATCAAAAAGAAATATAGCCAGACGCTGACCGACTACTCCCTGCTGGACGACTGGGAAGACCTGCTGATACTGACCGGACAAGTGAACTACGACCACCTGCTGGTCATCATCAGTGCCCGCCGCGGCTCCATCTCGTACGACAGCTCGTTCGAGAAACTGCCCGGACAGCTGAGCCGCTACTTTGCCAACAACAGCCTGATTGTGCTCTACCCCGACCAGTTGGGCGAACCGCAGGATGTACTCTCCTTCTCGAACCCGCGCGGCAACAACGATCCGCAGCACTACGAGAAAGTAGGTCGCTGGTTCTATCGATGGTTTAAAAAGAACAATGCCTAATGACTGACATGAATATACCGAACGCCGCCTCTGCCGGCGACACTCCGTGCCCCGACTGGCAACAGCGTACCCAGCTGCTGCTGGGCGAGGAGAAAAGGCAGCGACTGGCTCGTGCCCACGTACTGGTAGTAGGACTGGGAGGTGTGGGCGCCTATGCCGCCGAGATGATTTGCCGTGCCGGCGTGGGCCGCATGACGATTGTCGATGCCGACACCGTACAGCCCACCAACATCAATCGCCAGCTGCCTGCGCTGCACTCCACCGTGGGCCTGCCGAAAGCCGAAGTGCTGGCTGCCCGCTTCCGCGACATCAACCCCGATGTGCAGCTCAACGTGTTGCCCGTCTTTCTGAAGGACGAGAACATCCCCGCGCTGCTCGACGCCGACCGCTACGACTTTGTGGTCGATGCCATCGACACGCTGGCCCCCAAGTGCTACCTGATAGCCGAAGCACTGAGACGGCGCATCAAGATTGTATCGAGCATGGGGGCAGGTGCCAAAAGCGACATTACGCAGGTGCGCTTTGCCGACATCTGGGACACCTACCACTGCGGACTGAGCAAGGCCGTGCGCAAGCGCCTGCAAAAGATGGGCATCCGTCATAAGTTGCCCGTCGTGTTCAGCACCGAGCAGGCCGACCCGAACGCCGTCCTCTTGACCGACGACGAGCAGAACAAGAAGTCTACCTGCGGCACGGTGAGTTACATGCCCGCCGTCTTCGGCTGCTATCTGGCCGAGTACGTCATCAGGAGACTCTGAGTGAATTAAGAATGAAAAATGAATAATGAAAAGGCAGGGCCTGCGGAGGCTTGCACAGCCGGCCGCGTCCTGTCAACTGCTGACCCGCATAAATCCATAACGAATGATTCAACTCGAAAACATAACCAAGAGTTTCGGCTCCCTCCAGGTACTCAGGGGCATCGACCTGCAGATAGAGAAAGGCGAAGTAGTAAGCATCGTAGGCCCCAGCGGTGCCGGAAAGACCACCCTGTTGCAAATCATGGGTACGCTCGACGCGCCCGACACGGGTATGGTACGCATCGACGGCACCGAAGTAGGCCGCATGAAGGAGAAAGAACTTTCTGCCTTCCGCAACCGCCGCATCGGCTTCGTCTTCCAGTTCCACCAGCTGTTGCCCGAGTTCACTGCGTTGGAGAACGTCATGATACCCGCCCTGATAGCCGGTCTGGGGCGCCGCGAAGCCCAGTCGTCCGCCATCGAAATGCTGAATCTGCTGGGACTGGTCGACCGTGCCGCGCATAAGCCCAGCGAACTGTCCGGTGGCGAGAAACAGCGCGTGGCCGTGGCCCGTGCCCTTATCAACCACCCCGCCGTGGTACTGGCCGACGAGCCTTCGGGCAGCCTCGACACACACAACAAGGCCGAACTCCACCAACTTTTCTTCGATCTGCGCGACCGTCTGGGGCAGACGTTCGTCATCGTGACTCACGACGAAAGCCTGGCCCGCATTACCGACCGCACGATTCATCTGAAGGATGGGGCGGTGGTGCAAGATTCTGAGGTCGCAGTGAGCGAGTAATCTTCTTTTCTTTGTGCAAAATCCCCCAAAAACTGCACGAACTTCGTGCAATATTCCCTGATTTCTGCACGAATCGGGTGCAAAATCCGTATGTCCGGCGGTTGAGTCGGGGTTATTCGAAGCTCAGGTAGTGGGTGAGGCGTTCCAGATCGTCGGGGGTGAACTCTTCGTAGAGGGCGAAGGGCTTGAGGCTCTTCAGCGGGCCGTGCTTGCGGCGGTACTCTACGATGGCTTTGGCCTGATAGAAGTTCAGGTAGGGGTGACGGCGCAGGCGTTCGATGCCGGTGCGGTTGACGTCGAGGCGTTGCAGGGCAGCGGTGTCGATGCGGAACCATGCAGCCAGCTGACGGTGGTCGAGGCCTATCTCGCCCAACTGTTCGATGCGGTAGAATCCGCCCAACTGACGGCGGTAGTTGCTGATGAGGCGGGCGATGCCGCTGCCTATGCCGGGTATCTTTTTCAGTTCGGTGGTGTCGGCGCGGTTCAGGTCGAGGGTGGTGCCGGGGGCATACTTCTGCACTTGCGGACGGTCGGGCAGACTGTCGGTGTGCTGGCGGGCAAGCAGTAACGAGGAAGTTTGCTGTGTGGCGGACGGCGAGTGTACGGACGGCACGGATGCAGAGCCGTCGCCGTCGGCGGGAGCAATGACGATGTAGGGGCGCAGGGTGTCGAACTGTTGCTGCGTCAGCCCATAAATCTTGCGGAAATCTTCGGCTCGGTGGAAACGGCCACCCTTGCTGCGATAGCGTAGTACGTTGCTTACCATCCACTGCGGCAGTCCCAGGCGGCGCAGGATGAGCGAGTCGGCCGTATTGGGATCGAAGGCGACGGGTGTCAGGTGGACGGGTGCTTGTCGGCCCTCGTCCGAGGACGGTGGATAGGCTTCGTCGGGTTGCCTTTGCCTGCTGTTCAGGCTGTCGGCAAAGGAGTGTTGGCCTTCGGCGGTCTGCTGTTTCGGCTGGTTTTCTCCGTCGGGGGCGGTACGGTCATGGCGAAGCATGACGGCTTGGATGGCCGCATACAGCAGTATCACACCGATGCCCAGCAGAACGACGCCTCGCCTCTCGTTGCAGGTGAAGAACTGCCACAGGAGGGCCCATCGTTTCTTATTCTTCCCGTTTGGCCGCATGCAGCAGTTATTTCAGCAGTCCCAGCTCGTTGATGAAGATGAAGGCAATGCCTATCGGGGCAATGTACTTCAGGATGAAGGCCAGCAACAGACCGATCTTGACGGTGCCGTTGTTGGTGAACTCGCCCCGCATAATCTTCTTGTCCAGATACCAGCCACTGAAGAGAGCGATGAAGAATCCACCCAGCGGCAGCATGATTTTGGCCGTCACGAAGTCGAAGAGGTCGAACAGCGTCAGTCCGAACAGGGTGTATTCCTTGCCCACACCCAGCGACAGCGAGCAGAGCGCGCCGAGCACGATGCAACCGGCGGTGACCAGACGGGCCGCCTTGCTGCGCGTCATGTTGAACTCTTCGTGCAGATAGGCCGTCACCACCTCGTGCAGCGAGATGGTAGAGGTGAGCGCCGCCAGCGCCAGCAGCACGTAGAACATGATGGACAGGATGATGGCCAGCCAAGGCAGTCCGCCAAAGGCTTGCTGGAAGACGTTGGGCAGGGTGATGAACAGCAGGCTGGGACCGGCATCGGGCTGTATGCCCACCGAGAAGGCGGCGGGGAAGATGATGAGGCCCGCCAGTATGGTTACAGCCGTGTCGATGGCCGCCACGTTGAAGGCTGTCTTGGGCAGGTTGGTGTCGCTGCGGAAGTAGGAAGCGTAGGTGCACAGGCATCCCATGCCCAGCGAGAGCGAGAAGAAGGCCTGCCCCATGGCACCCAGCAGCACGTTGGCATCGACCTTGCTGAAGTTGGGCTTCAGCAGGAATTCGAGTCCTGCACCTGCGCCGGGCAGTGAGATGGAGCACACGGCCAGGATAAGAAGCAGGATGAAGAGGATGGGCATCATGATTTTCGACGACTTTTCGATGCCTTTCTCCACGCCTTTTACCACGATGAAGTGCGTGGCCAGCAGGAAGATAATCATCCAGAGCGTAGGTCGCCAGGGATTGGCCACGAAGTTGCCGAAAGCAGCGATGAACTGGTCGGCCGACTTGCCGGCAAAGCTGTTGGTGGCTGCTTCGAGTGTGTACTCCAGCGTCCAGCCCGCCACTACCGAGTAGTAGCCCAGGATGAGGAATCCGGCCAGCACACCCATGCGTCCCACCCAGCGCCAGTGTGTGCCCGGAGCCAGTATGCGGTAGGCGCCTGCCGTGTTGGCGCGCGAACGTCGTCCGATGGAGAACTCGGCTATCATGATGGGGACTCCGAACAGGAGGATGCATCCCAGATATACCAGTATGAAGGCGGCTCCGCCGTGGCTGCCTGTTTCGTAGGGGAATCGCCAGATGTTGCCCAGTCCTACGGCCGAACCGGCCGACGCGAGTATTACGCCCAGTTTGCTGCCAAAGTTGGCTCTGTCTTTCTTTGTCATATGAATAGCCTTTTTGCTTACAATCCGTAATGAATATTTGTTGAAAGAGTGCAAATATAGAAAATATTCCGTACTTTTGCATTGCGAATTGTAATTTATGCGAATCCTCCGCCGAAAAAACATTCATTTGCAGGAAGCAAGCCTGATGAAGTTGCGGTCGGTTAAAGTCTGATGGCCTCGGTGTGTGGGACACTTGCATTCCATTTGTGGGACACTTGCACGGCTCGCGAGAAACACTTGTATGGCTCGCGAGCCGTACAAGTGTCCAATGTCGCATGCGGAACAGAACCGATTCGCTGTTGGCGTTCATTAAAAACCAGAAAAATTATCTGCTTATGCTATATTATATAAAGAAGTATCCGTTGTCGCTGCTCATCATTCTGACGGTTGTTTACCTTTCTTTCTTCAAACCGCCTCAGACGGAGATGGACTCCATTCCGGGCATCGACAAGGTGGTGCACGTGTGCATGTACCTGGGCATGTCGGGCATGTTGTGGCTGGAGTTTGTGCGGGCACACCGCAAGGATGCCGGCCGGGTGCGCATGTGGCACGCCTGGGTGGGTGCGGCGCTGTGTCCCGTGCTGTTCAGCGGGGTGGTGGAACTGTTGCAGGAGTATTGCACCACGTATCGCGGTGGCGACTGGCTGGACTTTGCCGCCAATACGACGGGAGTGTTGCTGGCCTCGCTGGTGGGGCGGTTTGTGCTGATGCGGAGAAGAGGGTAGGAATGGATACGCGGACGACGCGGAATAAACGGATCATCACGGATTTTATTTTATTCAAATTATCGTCCGTGTTCGTCCGCTTTCTCCGCGTCGTCCGCGTATCTATTCTGTTTCCCTCTTACAAATATTCTACCACCGAGCTCAGCCGTATACCGTTCGACCCTTTTATCAGAATGGTCTTGCCGTGAGGCTTGTCGGCCTTCAGATGCTCGATCAGGGCGGGAGCGTCGGGATAAGTGGGGCAGGTGTGGCGTGTGGCCGCAAACTGTTCGCCTACGAGAACGACGTCGCGCAAACCGCATTCCTCCAGATAATCTACTACTTTCTGATGCTCTTCGGCACTGTCCTTGCCCAGCTCGCGCATGTCGCCCAGGATGAGCATTTTGTGGTCGGCCTTCATCTTGTAGAAGTTGCCGATGGAGGCGCGCATGCTGGTGGGGTTGGCGTTGTAGGCATCGATGATGAGGGTGTTGTCGGCCGTCTGCTTCAGCTGCGAGCGGTTGTTCTGCGGCACGTACTCTTGCAGGGCCTTGTCTATCTTGGCAGGCTCAACGCCGAAGAAGCGTCCTACGGTGACGGCGGCCAGTGCGTTGGCAAAGTTGTATTCGCCGATGAGGTGGGTCTGCACTTCGTGGCGCTCGCCGTCTTTTCCGGCTTTCCAGGCGAAGGCCAGGTAGGGCGAGTTGCCGGTCACCTGTCCGTTGACGTACAGACTGCTGTCGGTGCCGTAGTAGATGGGGTTCAGGCCCCAGGCCATTTCGCACAGGTAGGGATTGTCGTGATGGACGAAGACGGTAGAGTCGCCACGGCGGCGCAGGAAGTCGAAGAGTTCGCCCTTGGTGCGCATCACTCCCTCGAACGAGCCGAAGCCCTCCAGATGTGCCTTGCCCACGTTGGTGATGAGTCCGTAGTCGGGTTCGGCGATGTCCACCAGTTCCTTGATGTCGCCGGGGTGGCTGGCTCCCATTTCTACGACGGCCAGTTCGTGCTCGGTGCGCAGGCGAAGCAGGGTGAGGGGCACACCGATGTGGTTGTTCAGGTTGCCTTCGGTGTAGAGTATGTGGTGACTTTGCGACAGCACGGCGGCCAGCAGTTCCTTGGTCGTAGTCTTGCCGTTGGTGCCGGTGATGCCGATGATGCGCGTGCCCATCTGCCGGCGGTGATGGTTGGCCAGTTGCTGCAAGGCTTTCAGACAGTTGTCCACGAGGAAGTAGCGGTGGTCTCCCTGCGGAGCGTATTGGGGTTCGTCGACCACGGCGTATCGGCTTCCGGCTTCGAGCGCGCGGGCGGCAAAAGCATTTCCGTTGAACATTTCGCCTTTCAGGGCGATGAAGAGTGATCCTTCGGGGCAGTTGCGACTGTCGGTAGTGACGCAGCTGCACTCCAGAAACAGTTGATAGAGGGCGTTGATATCCATAATGATTCTATTGTATATTGTATGTAGTGCGCGGAAGGGGATGTCGAAAAGCCCGGGCAACTGCCTGCTGCTTTTGGGAATGTGCCCTCCCGTATCGGTTGCGGGGGCAAAGATAGTGGTTTTGGGGGCTGCTTCGTCGCAGGGGGGAGGATTTATTTTTTACGGTGGCAGAAGGCAGGCTCGTGCGAACGTTTTATATTTTTTCCTGTTAGTTTAATATTCTTCATAATCCCAAGTAAGGGCCTGTTTGTTTTTAAGTATAATCGATTGAGGCTATTTTAGCTTTTTCATCCGTTGGAATACCTTAATATATAATATTTCAATTCAATTCATTGTGGACTTGCCGCTATACAATTTCTTTCTGTACGGTAAAAAAACGCAAAAAAAAGTTGAAAACAGTTTTGCTCTTTTTGAAAAAAACAGATATATTTGCAGCGTGCATGCCGAAAGTGTTCGCGGCACAACTTATGGAAAGAAATTGGTAGAAGCGTTGTGCTTCATTCTTGTCTTGGAAACCTAGGAAATTTTCAAACTACACAAGAATGGCACGGTAGTTTCTCACGCATAGCGTGGGTCTGCTGTCTGTTCTCGTATGTAGTTGGGCTATTCCTAGGGCCTCCAAGTAACGTGAAACAGCACGCAGTTCCACGCTTCTTGTAACTAGGAAATCAATTTTGTCTTTTTAGGAACTGGATCGACGCATAAAAATTCTATGTGTATGGAAAAAGAATGCGTATCTGTGGCGTATGAACCGCCCGTTGTAGAAGTCCTCCTCGTCGAAGTGGAAGGGGGATTCGAATTTAGTGTCCCGGATTGGGGATAATGCAACTTTTGTTCTTTAATATCTAAAAAAGCTACATGATGAAGAGACTGTTATTCGGAGTGTTGGCTGCATTGCTGTGTGCTGCCTGCTCCAATGAAGAATCCACGTTGGATATCCGTAAAGAAGGCGGTCTGAACGTGGAACTGAAACTGTCGGCTTCGACCGAAGCGAATACCCGTACGGCCTATTCGGTGGCTACGGAAGCCGAGCGCACTGTGAAAACTCTCGATGCCTATCTCTTTGCTCCCGCTGCAGAGACTCAGGACTATGTGTTGGAAAAGAAATACAATAATCTGCTGTCAGATAGCTGGACTCCTGCAACGTTGGAAGATAGTAAGACCGTTACCCTGTCCGGCGTAAGCCGCACAGCAAAGAAAATCTTCTTCGTGGCAAACGGAACGGACATTGCTTCGTTGAAAGAAAATGCTGTTGCAGGTATGACGGAAGCGGCTTTCCGTGCATTGCTGATGAATGCGATGACGGCCAATCCGGAAGTAACCGAAGCCAATCCGCTGCCGATGACAGCCGAGGCCTCCGTGGCTGCCGATGCCTGGGACGACGATCCGCTTTCGGTGACTGTCAGCGGTGTGGCACTGGAGCGCGTGGTAGCACGCATCGACCTTGCCGTCAAGGCACAGGAAGGTGTATTGTTCGTTCCCTCCAAATTAGAGATGGTGAGCGCACGACCCAACTCGTTCATCTTCCCCTCGGAAGGTAACTACGCCGACGGTTCGGCCACGCTGAAGCTGGAGCAGACGATTGCAGCAGTTACTTCCACAACTTCCGAAGCGGCTTATTACAACAGCTTGCTCTATCCTTACGAAGCTCCTGCTACCGACAACGTCAAACTGGTGGTAACCGGTAACCTGACGGTAGGCGGAAAGATCGTACTTGCGGCTTTCGACCTCCCGTTTGTCGATGCCGATGGCAATCAGCTGGCAGTGGAGCGCAATACCCGTTACTTAGTGACCATCACCAAGATTAACGGCTTGGATGCTACGGTAGAGGTAACTTTCACCGTACGCGACTGGGTAGACGGCGGCACTATCGAACATCCCGTACAGGTGGACAACTTTGTAGTGACGGGCGACGGACTGACCGGCAACAAGCTGACGCTGGCCCAGGCCGAAGGCAGCAGTGCCCAGCTGACCGTGACTACCAACGTGGCCTGGAAAGCCGAGGTGACCAAAGGCGCCGACTTCCTGACGGCTACCCCTTCGGGTAATACCCTGACCATCGCCGCCACTTCGGCCAACGAAAGCGGAGCGCCCCGCAAGGCTTACATCGAGCTTTCGACCGATGCAGATCCTAACGTCACTTACACATTGGTGGTGACACAGGCTGCCGAATAATTCTATTAACAGACTAAGGAATCAGATTTATGAAAAATATCATATCACGTATCATGATACTTGCCATGCTGGCAAGTTTCGCCGCCTGCTCCAGCGAACTGGACAACGCGGGCGGATATGCCGGAGACGAGGCGATGGTTCGGATGAACTTTACCGGACTGAACGGCTTTGCCGTGACTCGTGCGGTCGACCAAACGGCTGTAGAGAAGGTTACGGTCTATCTTTTTGAGGGAACGGAGGAAAGCTCTGAACTGAAATATACACTTCCCGTTACGTTGAGCGATAAAACCGAAGCTGGACTTCCGGGTTCGTTCAAGGTGCCCGAAGGCGGAACCTATCATGTAGAGGCCATTGCCAATGCCGAGACACTGACGGGCATCAGTACTTATGGCGATTTTCTGGCACAGACCACGACAGCCGCTTTTGATGGTAACCTGCTGATGCAGGGTGCTACCGCACAGGATATTACGTTGGCAGGCGGACAAACCACTACACTCAGCATGGAGCTGGTGCGCCTGGCTGCCACTTTCCAGGTAGAAGGAGCCGTTGAGGCCGATGTCAGCGATGTGGCTTTCACGCTGAAAGGAGCCGTGAAGGAATCTTACTTGGTGAAACATGCCGATGGCGATAGCTTTACTATTCCTGCCGATGCCGAGACAGGCGAAAACGCTGTACCTTATTCTTATGAGAATCCAGAGAACAGTACAGTAATGGTAATCACCGGCACGATGAACGGTGCGGCATACCGTACGGAAGTTCCCGTTGCCCAAGTACTCCGTAACCACTTGTACACCGTGAAGTTAGTGAACAACAGTGGTACCATCGAACCGGAACTGACAGTGACGGACTGGTCTGAAATTTCTTCCAGCTTGGAAATCGGTGCCGGAAGTGCCCTGATGATGACTGCCGCTACCGACAAGGCTCAGGAGCCCGAAGCAACGGTGGTTTATCCGGAAGAAGGAGACCTGAAGAGCACCCAGACGGTGAACGTTGCCGCCGATGCAGCTGTTACCTATTATCTGTATGTGAAGAGCGCGAACATCGAAGCAGCCCTGACTCATACCACTCTGCCCGACGGCTGGACGCTGGCAGCTCCTGCTGAAACCCGTGCCGACTATCTGTGGGAAAAAGGTTATTGGACACTGACCATTCCAGCCAATGCTACTTCCGAAGAACGTACGCTGACGGTGGCTGCTACAAATAAACTGGTAGCTGATGCGACGGTGTCGATTACGTTTACGCAGGAAGGGGTAGAGGAAGAAGGCTCTAATCCCGGAGATATGGGTAACTGGGGAGGTGAAGGCCAGAATCCGTCTTATGTGCAAGGAACGTTGACGAAAGTTGCCAATGCTGACGGTTGGACTGTTAATGTAAATATATATGGTAATGGTGGTTTTGCAACCATGAATACTTATACCAATGGAATAAAGAATGGCGTTCTGACTTCTAATCATAATACGGATGCTCACTTCTTCCAATGGGGTCGTTATTTAGGATTCCCTTCTTCGACAGGCAGGACTCATTTTAATAGTGGTGGTAGTGCTAGCGGATCTTATCCAAATAGTAGTCAAGCTATTCTCGGAATAAGTCTTTATAATACGAAGTTTGGTTATCTTTTTGATTCTGGATTAGGAGCATCTTACGGTTGTTGTTGGATGGGCAATGATTCTTGGACGGAACAACGCGTAATTAACTGTTCTATTATTTTCGGTAAAGTTTCAGGGCTTAGTGTGAATCCGTTGGATTATTGTGGAAGCAATTCAAATTATACATGGGAACAACGGGGTGGAAATCCTTGTCCGGTAGGTTATAGAGTGCCTACTGCTGACGAATTGTCTGTATTGATACCTACAGGCGGCGAGGTTAATGGAAGTTGTGCCGAAGTCAAAGTTATAGATGGTGTGAAGTACGCGATGCAATGGAAAGTGGTAAGTGCATCAACTCCTTATGTAGAAATTACATCAGTAAAGACGAATTCGGATAATGTCACTGTTGATGATGCGATATTTAATAACGCAAGCTCGATTCGTCTGTATGCGTATGGATATTTAAATAATGAGGCTGAATTGGACGGTAAGGGAACAACTGGTGTTTACTGGTCTTCTGAATCAGCTGCAAATACTATGTTTGGAACTAATGGATATGGTGCTAAATTCCTGGAATTAGATTTTGCATCGGGTAAGGTTGATATGTACATTGATGTTGCTCCGCGTTGTTTCGGCGGTTGTGTATTGCCTATAAAAGATGCAGAAGTGACGGAACAGGTTACGGTAACACCTTGGCTTCCTTTAAGTGGTCTTTAATCAGTAATTTTAATCCCTAACAATCATGAAAAAGTACATATATTATCTGTTTGGCACCCTGTTGGCCTTTGCTTTTCATGCGTGCACCAGCGAAGAGGGCATGATGGATGGCAGCGCGAGCCAGCGAATAACGGTAAGTTTTAGCTTGCCCGACGGTACTGCCTCTACCCGTGCCGACGAAACGACTGAGGCTACGGAGGCTGAAAAAGCTCTGAACCAAATCCGCCTTTATTGCTTCGACTATGACGGAAGCGAGAAGGGCGTACTGAAGAAAGTGATTTCTTTGACCAAGGAACAGATTGCCCAAGGCAATCCTGCTATCGACTTAGTGAAGGGCGATTACTACATTGAAGCCATTGCCAACGAAGCCGTTTTGAACTTGACGAAAGGCGTGAGTACCTACAGTGACTACCTGCAACTGCGTGCTACGACCGACGATTACGATCAGTGGCTAACTGGCGGATTGAAGATGCAGGGAGCAAACGTTGCCCGCATTACGAACGCCACCAAGAACCTGAACATCAACTTCTCCATGATTCGTATGGTAGGCCGTATCGACGTGGTGAACAAGGTGCCGGGCTTGACCATCACCAAGGCAGTGATGGAGAACGGCGTAAAGCAATCGTTCTATGTAGAGGACTTGACTTCTGCCATTGCTAAGGAAGAGGCGAGCACAGAGACCCGCACCAATACGGGGCTGAGCGTGGCAACCGATGCTTCGGCACAGATATTCTACACCTACGAAGGCGATGCCAAGGAAAGCGGTCTGCAGATTTCGTTCGAAGGAATGACTGCCGACGGCACGGTGCATACGAGCCTGCCGATAGCTACGTTTACCAACAAGAATGCCCAGCCTGCCATCAAACGCAACAAGCTGTATGTGGTGACGCTGGAAGAAGTAGATGGCGCCATCGAGGCGGAAGTGGCAGTAACCGACTGGAATCAGAAGAACATCGACGCCGAAGTGACGGTAGAAGACGGTTTGGAGGTTACGGTAAATCCTGACGGTTCCGGCATTACGCTGAAAGATGACAACAAAGCTGTGGCTGGCGAAGAAAAAACAATTCAAGTTCCTGCCGAAGGTGCCACTTTCTCGGTTATATCCGAAAGTGACAATATCGCAGTAGAGGTCGTAGTACTGAACGGCACTGATTGGCTGACAGTAACAGAAACCCGCTCGCTGGTACAGAACTTCCAGGTGGTAGTTGCCGAGAATACAGCCGAAACAGAACGAACCGGTCAGTTTGTAGTTCGTAACATGCTGAAACCGGAAGTGAAGGTGACTTACAATGTCGTTCAGGCAGGGGCGGAGCCGGCGGAACCGGAAGGACCGGACTGGGATGAATTGCCTTCAATCAACAAACCCGGTGCAGCTACTTTGGAACAGTGGGCAGGCAGTAAAGATGCCGTTGGCAAGAACGGGAAGGAGTTTTTCTTGTATGGCATTGCCGATCCTGCGGTGGATGAAGACACTGGAGTCTCGGTGTTTGATACTCATCGTCCGGGAACTTGGAGCGGTGCCGATCCGTCTGAAAGCGGTTATCGTATGGCTACAAAAACAGATTGGGAAGCCTTGGTGGCCGTTGGCGCTTCAAGTAATGTTTTTAGTTATTTGACTTATAATAATAAGCACTACTATATCAGTGGCAGAACGGCTTCGAGCAGTAAGTTCGTGCTGAAATTTTATGAGTGCGATGAAAAGGGAGAATATATAAGTTCGGAACAGACCATCACCCTTCAAGGTGGCTATATCGAGGCAACTTATGATGGTGGTTATCCTTATGGATGTACTCGGTTGAGTAAAAGCACTACTTATACCTATTATTGGTGTGGAGGTAATTTAGCGAAGTATTTTGTGGCATTTAGTTCTGCCGGAATAAGTGTGCAGCAGGATACTACAAGCAACAATACTAGTAGCAAAGGACGCGCTTGGGATGCTTTGCGTATCCGCAGCATCAAAGAATAATAAAATGGAGGAATACAGATTATGAAAAAGATATTTTTACCTTTTATTGCCGCGTTGGCCTTCACGGCCTGTACCGGCGATGAGAATCCGGTGCTGAACGAGGCGGAAGGGCAGTCGTTGGAAATCTGCATCAGCCAGCCGATGACGCGTGCCGGAGCAGACAGTTATGCGGTGGCTACCGAGGCGGAGCGTACCGTGAAAACCCTCGATGCCTACCTGTTCGACAACAGCGGACAGTTGGAAAAAGTATATAAAAACCTTGTGACAGAAGATTGGGTGCCGCAGTCACCCACCGAAAGCAAAAATGTGACGCTGGACGGCTTGAAAGATAAGAGTGCCCGCACGGTGCTCTTGGTTGCCAATGGCGCGGAAGTCACTTCGTTGGTAGAAAGTGCGGCGCCGGGTGCGGTGACGAAGTCCGAGTTCGAGTCGCTGCTTACCGACGCAATGAGCGCACCCCTTGCCTGTCCGTTGCTGATGACGGCCGAAGCCGAGATTCCGGCATGGACCGACCAGGCTCCTGCCGTGCAGGCTGCCCTGCAACGGGTAGTGGCACGCCTCGACCTGAAGATTTACGACCCGGAGAACATTACCGGCTTCAGCCTGACGAAAGCCGAACTGCTGGAGGCCAGCACGCTTTCGTACGTCTTCCCGAATGTGGATTTTGCCCAGTGCGGGAAGATTAAGCTGACCAATGCAGCTCCTGTGGCCGAGAACGTAGAGCGGACCGATGTATTCGGCACTTATACCGACCGGTTGTACAAAGCCCTGTTCTATCTGTACGCGGCTCCGGCCAGTCAGATGACGCTACGTCTTTATGGCGAACAGACGTTGTTTGGCGCAGGTCCGGCCGAGGTTATTTATGATATTCCTTTGTCGAAAATTTTGCCGGAAGGAAAGACTGACATCGAACGCAATACCTGCTACACGCTTGTGGTCGAGGACATCGACATCAGTGATAGCGGTTCGTTCGATGTGACGGTCGGCTTTGAAGTGGATTGATTCAGCGAACATTTTTTTAGATTAACGCTATCCCGTTGTGAAACGGGATCATTTCGCCGAGGCTTGGTGAAGCGCGGCGGAAATCCTTACTTTATCGAGTAAGTGAATGTTTGTTTTGTTTGTAACCCGGCTGCATCGCCCAACGGTGCGGCCGGGCTTTTTTTTGATTCTTGCGGCTCCCTTCGTTTCTTCTGCCTCGCCCCTCACCCTTACATCATCAGATTCTTGCGGATGGAGAACTTGACGATGGCCATCGCGTTGATGGAACTGAGCGGCACGTCCATCGGCTCGTGGTGGGGATTGTAGCTGACGAGGCGGATGCAGCCGGGCTGCTCGGAGCGGTTGACGTACTTCACGGCCAGGTATTCGTCGCCGCCGCGGTCGAAGGAGACGAGGTACATCTCGCCGTAGATGACTTCGTCGAACGAGGTGAGCGACTTGAAGCCTACGATGTCGCCCGACTTCAGGATGGGGTACATCGAGTCGCCGCTGATGTAGACGGCGCCGTCGCAGCGGGGGATGTTGGGTATCTGTATCTTGCCCAGCACGTACTGGGGGCCGTCGGCCAGCAGGGTCTTCAGGTTGGCGGCGGCGGTGACGTCGTACAGGGTGACGCTGCGGTCGTCCAGCGGGTCGGGCGACTTGGGCGTGTGCAGCAGCTCTACTTCGCCGCTGGCCACGGGGCTGTCGCAGTAGTTGGGGCGGTGGCGGGGGATGCCCTTGCCGGTCAGTAGCCAGTTGTAGTCCACGTCGGGCAGGCGGCTCAGCAGCAGGCCGAAGTCGATGCTGTTGCGCGCCATCCAGTTGCTCAGCGTCGAGCGCGAGACGCCCAGGTATTGTGCCAGTTCGTTGTCTTTCTTCAGGTCGAGTGCCAGTTTGGCGCGTCGTACGATGTCGGTCACGTCGAACATCAGGTCTTCTTTCTTTTCCATAGGTCGGATTCTTCCTTTCCGGTGTTTCAGGGGGTTAATGGTTGGTTTCTTTTCTCGAATCGGGGTTGTTGAACGCGGATTTCCGTTGTACGAAGTTTATATTCAGTGGATTATAAACTTTTTCGTGCGAAAATATGCGTTTTGCTGTTTTCTTATTGAAAATCGTTTTATATTTGCAGCGACAAATATAGCAGTTTTGTTTAAACACTGCAAACTATTTGGCGGAAAATACACACTGGTGTCTCTCGCGAGCCGTGCAAGTGTCCCACGTGAGCCGTGCAAGTGTGGCTCGCGAGCGGTGCAAGTGTTGCTCGGAGACATCGCTTCCGATTGAGGCATCCATCTGTAAAATAAAATATTATTATGAAAACTTCCGAATTGAATCAGCCGAACGCCGTACGTTGTTGCGGACGTTGCAAGAGGGTGTTGCCCCTTGAAGAATTTTATGTGAACAGCCGTACGCAGCGGCCCGACCCTTACTGCAAGGATTGCCGCCGGACGGTGAACCGCGAACGCCATCGGGCGAAGTCGCAGGAGTCGAAGTCGCAGGAGTCGAAGTCGCGCCGCCGCTCGCCCGTCATTACGCAGGTGGCCGACCGTGACGAACGTCTGCGCCTGATCCGTCAGGCCTTGGCCACGGTGGAAGAGCACCACCGTCGCCGTCTGGCACGCTTGCGCGAGCAGGAGGAGGATCTGTATCCGTTCTGATGCCGTTTCTTGCCACGGGTTGCGCGGGTTGTCACGTGTTTGTTAACGCTGTGATAATCTGCGCAATCCGTGGTGAATCGTATCGTTCTCCATTATTTAAAATTCTTCATTTTTCGTTCTTCATTCTTCGTTCTTCATTCTTCATTTTTATGTCCTATGTCCAGAATAAAAAGAAAGGGTCTCGACTATTTCCCTATGAATACTGATTTTTTGCAAAGCCGTCTGCTTCGTCGCCTTGTGAAGCATGGAGGAGGCGACAGTGTGGTGGCTGTTCTGCTGCAAACCTTCTGCGCCGTCTATGGTGGCGAAGGCTATTACGTAGTGGCTGACGAATTGTTTTACGAAGATCTTGTAGATCAGTTGCATGACGTCCGTTCCGACGATGTGCGGCGCATCATTCGCTTGGCCGTAGAGTATGGCCTGTTCGATGCCGATATGTTCGGTCGGTACAACATTCTGACTTCTGCCGACATACAGCGGCAGTATCTCTTCTCGACCCGTCGCCGTGCGAATAGTAGCATTGACGAGCGTTACCGCTTGCAAGTGTCCGAACCTGAACAGCCCGAAGCCGACGCTGCCGACATAGCTGCCGAACAGCCGGAATCTGCAGCGGATAAGGCCGAAAAGGCAGGTTCAACCTGCCCGCGGTACACAAAGCATAGCATAGCACAGCAAAGCATAGCAAATCCCCTCCTCGATAGTTCCCCCGAAAGCGTGGGAACTGCCGAC
>ULPI01001033.1_pt1 | contig 29549 bp, 28 predicted proteins | sample 1953381 | NCBI WGS metagenome assembly ULPI01 (sample SAMEA4835626, study PRJEB28245) | human gut metagenome | biome: gut microbiome; material: fecal sample | place: Denmark | collected 2008
TATTTTTTTATTTAAATATATTATACTATTTTTTTAATTTATGTTATAATTATTAATGAAAACATTTATTATTCATAGGAGGAGTGATTTTATTGCGTAAGCAAGACATCAATGATGAAATTACAGGGAAGGTTTCCTATCCTTGTAGTTATACATCTAAAGAATTGGCTAGCGAGATACGCAAGTATATTCGGTCTGCCAGGGTAGAAAATCGGCTTCATGTTATAATTACTGATGTAGTAATTATAAATGATGAAATAGCTTTTTGTTTCAGTGCTGAGCACATAAAAAAGAGTTTTTCATGTAGAAAACTCTTTAAACCTAAGCGTTTTTCTATCGTAGAAGCCATTAATATCTCTGATAACCTTCACATTTTTATGAATGAGAAACTAAAGAGAATCAATCGCTATTATGGAACCGGATATAAGCTTAAGTTTATCAAACAAACCATGAAGGAAGGTGACAATCAAATCCTCATATGTCTGTTAGCAGAGAAATCTCTCTAACATTTTCTAGGAACCACAATGTGGTTCCTTTTATAATAATATTTATAACATTATGAATAATTTTTAAATTTTTTCGTTGCTATTATTTTTTGAATGGCCAACTACAAATTTTTTTCACTTTTTATAAAAAAACACTTGACATGTTATAAAAAATGTTCTATACTTAATACTGCATTTGAGATGCGCCCTTAGCTCAGTTGGTCAGAGCAACCGGCTCATAACCGGTGGGTCCAAGGTTCGAATCCTTGAGGGCGCACCATTTTTATATAATTAAATATTTGGGTAGGTGGCCGAGTGGCTAAAGGCGGCAGACTGTAAATCTGTTCTCGTATGAGTACGATGGTTCGAATCCATCCCTGCCCACCAAAAACAAGTTAAACTTGTTTTTTCTTTTTTGTTTGATACAAACATTTGTTTATAGAGGTGTTGTCTATGAATTTTACTACTAATAAAGAAAAAGGTAATTCTGGTTTAGGCATTGCCATTGCATATTTTACTTCACATGGTTATATTGTTTTAATTTCAAAAAACAGCAAGAGTAAATTCTTGCTGTTTTTTATTATTCATGTATTTTTTCTGCTTCTTCTTGTGTTAAATATCCATATTCAACCATTGAATTTATTACTTTCTGCTGTCTACTTTTAGTAAGATCTGGATTTACTGTTGGAGCATAAACACTTGGAGCATTAGGTATTCCAGCCATCATTGTTGCCTCATATAATGTCATATTTTGAGGTTCTTTATCTAAGTATCCATTGCAAGCTTGTTTTATTCCATAGTATCCATCTCCAAAATATATTGTGTTTACATACATTTCTAAAATATCATCTTTTGAATACATACTCTCTAGTTTAAATGCCATAAATATTTCTGCAATTTTTCTTTTTATAGGATTACTATTATCTTCTATAAAATATAAATTTTTAGCAACTTGTTGTGTTATTGTGCTGCCTCCTTCTCTTAACTCAAAATGTGTAATATTTACCCATATAGCTCTTCCTATCGCAATTAAATCTATTGCGCCATGTTCTTTAAATCTATGATCTTCAACAGCTATTACTGCTTGTTGATATTTTGTTGGTAAACTTGTTAATGAAACAAAATCTTCATCTTTTCTTACTTCTTTTACCTTATTTTCCAAACTAACTTCTTCCAACACATCTTTGTATAATCCATATCCATCTGCAATTACCGCTATAGCTACAGTAACAATTGCAATAAAAAGAATTAATACTATTCTTTTAAACCATTTCATTTTTATTTCTCCTTTCTTTAATAAAGTTTTTTATAGAAATGTAAAAAATATGTCTATGTAATTTCTTTATTCATTTAAATATTAGTAAATATTTTGTATGTATTTTAAGATTATCATTTTTCACTACATAATTTAATTATAGCACATAGTAACAAAAAATCCATTAATGTTTTCTTAATATTAAAAATTCGTTTTTTCTTGACATTTTATCCACAATATAAAATATAATTTAATTGGTAATATCAATTTAAAAAATAAAACCTGCAAGACATAAAAATAAGCAATATAATAATAGAAATATAAAATTTTTAGAGTTAAAATAATATACGATATAGTAACATTATCAAAAAAACTTTCAGTAAAAAACTGAAAGCTTTTTTGATAATGTTATATTAATTTTATATAAGTTTAGTTCTTATATATTATCTATTTTCTCCTCTTCCTTCTGGAAGTGCTTCTGGAGTTTGTATAACTACTTTAATTTTCATTATATAAGATATAGCTTTAACGAATTTACTATTTTTAAATCTTTGCCATAGTGATGGTTTTACTTCTACTCTAGTTTGTTCAAAATATTGTTGTTGTGGTTCTGGCTCAACTACATTTTGTGGCTCATTTATTACTGGTTCTTCTTCTATAATCTCAATATTTTCTTCTTTTATCTCTTCAATTTCGTCTTCTTGTGGTGCAGGTATTAATTTTAATGCATCTGCTACTTCGATTCCTATATAACTTAAAGCTTTTGATCTATCTTCTATTCTTTCCATATCTATTTCAATATGTAAATTAGATTCTAAGTTTACTATTCTTGCATTAATTAATTTAACTGCATCTTGATAATTTTGAGATTTATCTGATTTTGATCTTCCAATTAATCCTAATGTATCTACTATGTCTTCTGAGAAATCATTTGATATATTTTTTATTTCTTCTTTCCAGTCTTCCTCTTTATTTTCAACCAATCTTAATACTTCTCTTAATTCTCCTGCTAAAGAAATATTTTTTTCTCTTTGTCTAATTAATTCTTCTATTTTTTTAGTATTTTCTTCAAATTGGTTTGTTGCAAATTCAACTAAACTATATGCTGCTTTATACACACTCTTAGGAAAGTTTTTCTTTTTAGGATATTCTACTAAGTATGTTTTTATTGACTCTATAAGATCTTTAAAATATGCATCATCTTCTAATTGAATAATTTGCTTTTTATTATTTGGATTTATTAACTTATGTACTTTATCTATATTTGATAAGATTTTTTCTTCCGTGATTACCATTCTCACGTTTACTATGCCTGATCTTGACATTGTAAACTCACCCTCCTTTGCGTTCTCTTGTAATTCTTTATTATTATATAACTTTCTACAAAAAACTACAATAGTCTTTTTTACTTTTTATTTTTCATTTTCGTTACAATAATGTTACATTTTTATTACAAGATTTACTTGTTGTTTTTTAATTCTTCATATCTTTTTATTTTCATTGTTGTTGTTTTTATAAATTCATCTTTCTTTATTTCCATATATTTTATTGCTTTATATGAAGTTAATTGTTTATTTACTTCTTTTACTTTATTCCATAATAAATCATGAATTTCCTTTTCATCCATTTTCTTCTTATATTCTTCTTCAATATATTCATAATTTGGTATAATTTTTACAGAAATTATAAGTTCTTTATTATTAGTATCTCTTTCATCTGGCTTTCCATATACCATACATTCTTTTATCTCTGGTATTTTTGATAAAAGTAATTCAATTTCTTCTGGATATATGTTTTTTCCATTTTGTGTTACTATTACATTTTTACTTCTACCTGTTATATAAATAAACCCATCTTTGTCTATATAGCCAACATCTCCTGAATGGAACCATCTTTCCCCATCAATAATCTCAATTGCTTCATTTGTTGCTTCTTCATCTTCATAATATCCAAGCATTAATGTAGGTGTACATAAAAGTATTTCACCTTCTCCATTTTCATTTGGATTATATACTTTTGCTTTTGCAGATATAACTGGTTTTCCTGCTGAACCTACCTTAGGATTAAATTCTGGTGTCAAAGCTGCTATTGGTGCAGTTTCCGTTAATCCATATCCTTGTAAAAACATAATTCCTATATCTTGTACCCACTTTCCAACTTTAGCATCAATTGGAGCTGCTGCAGATACTATTATTCTAAGTTTTCCACCTAAGTTATCATGAATTTCACTAAATACCTTTCTCTTTATATCTACACCAACTGTTTTTAAAGCATTTGTTACATGAATCATAGAATTTACTAGTCCATCCTTTTTGCTCTTTTTAATTGTTGCTGTAATTCTTTTATATAATGTTTCTACTAAAATTGGTACAGCAAGTAATGCTGTAGGATGTGTCTCTTGCATATTAGGTACAATATATTTTAGTCCTTGACAAATAGCAATAGATGTTCCTACTGCAAATGGAAGCAAAAATCCAATTGTTGATTCATATGTATGATGAAGTGGTAAAACAGAAAATAATCTATCTTCTTCTCTTAAATTAACATATGCAGAAACTGCATTTATATTTTCTGCTAAGTTTCTATTGCATAACATTACACCTTTAGACTTTGCTGTTGTTCCTGATGTAAATAATAAAACTTTAAATTCATCTGGATCTATTTCTATATCCATAAAGCTGTTATCTCCACCATCTACTAAAGCTGTTCCTTCTTCTATTAAATAATCTAATCCAATAAATTTACCATCTGGTTCTTGGCTTGAATTCATTTGTATAAAATATTTAACACCTTCTGCTGCATCTACTATCTTTTTTATTTTTTCTGCTTCTTTAGTAGAATAAATTACTGCAGTTGCTCTTGATCTTTCTATTATGTTTAAAATTTCATTTTCTGGTAACTCTTTATCTGTTGGAACTGCAATTCCTGCACCACAAAGCATTGTCATATAAGATACATACCAATGATATGTATTTTCTCCTATTATAATTACCCTATCATTATTCAATTTTAGTTTTCTTGTTAATGCTGTTCCAAAACCAATAACATCTTTACAAAATTGACTATAAGTTATTTCTTTAAAACTTCCTTTTGGCTCGAATTTTTCTAATATAAATACATTATCTGCATATTTTTCCTTAGATCTTTTAAAGATTTCTTTCATTGTTTTGTATGTTGTTGGCTCATAATGTTTAATTTTTTCTGCTTTTTCTTGATTTTCTTCTGCTTTTTTTAATGCTTCATAGTCTAATTTTACTTCATCAATTTCAGAAATTCCTTTCATTTTCATTTTTGGAAATTTAAATTTTGGTAGTTTAAAATCTTTTAATATTCTCATTTTTTATTCCCCTTTTTATTGATTATTTATAATTTTCCAGTTAATGCTTATTTTGTTATTTAAAAGTTCTTACTCTTCTTATTAATTTGAATTTTTCAATACTAAAAATTTATTTATTAGTTTATATTTTATAATTTTCTTATTTTATAACTTTATAACTTTATAACTTTCTTATTTTATCATTTTATTATTTTATACTTTCTTTAATTTTTTTATAAATGATTTGTCTATTTCTTTATATAGCTTTTGAATATCTATTCCATCTTTATTATGTCTCATTTTATATATTAGACTTGAACATGTAAATCCAAATATTCCTGATGCTATAATGTTTGCATCTCCATCTAATATTTCTTTTTGTTCCATACCTTTTTTTACAATTTCTTCTATCATCTGTATATACTCAAAAACATGATTTCTACACATTATGCTTCTTGCATCATTTCCCCATATTTGACTTAATATTATAGTCATAAAATTTTCATATTTTACTAATATTTTTATTTGTATTAATACAATAGCTCTTATTTTATCTAGCGAATTTGATAACTTATCTGTTTTTATTGCTATACTATTTTTTAAAAGCTTTACTCCTTCTTCTACTAAAAAGTTAAATATTTCTTCTTTACTTGAAAAATGATAATATAATGTACCTTTTGCCACTCCAACTGTTGCTGTAATTTCTTCTATACTTGTTGCATCATATCCCTTTTCTGCAAATAATTTCATTGATGTTTCAAAAATTTTTCTTTTTGTTTTATTCATTTACTACAATTATCTCCTTCTTCTTTGGTCTAATACATCTAGGTTATTTAAAGCCTTACCTGTTCCTAATGCAACACATGATACAGCATCTTGTGCTATCATAATATTTATTCCTGTTTTTTCTTGTATAAGCTTATCTAATCCATTTAATAGGCTTCCGCCACCTGTCATATAAATTCCTTTATCACTAATATCTGCAGCTAATTCTGGTGGTGTTTTTTCTAAAACTGAATGTACTGCTTCTACAATTTCCATTGCTGGTTCTATTAATGCTTCCAACATTTCGCTAGAATGGATTGAAATTGTTTTTGGTAAACCAGTGACTAAGTCTCTCCCTCTAATTTCCATCTCTGTATCTTGAATTTTAGGATATGCACACCCTATATTTATTTTTAATTCTTCTGCTGTCATTTCTCCAATCATAATATTATGTCTTCTTTTTATATATTTTACAATTGCTTCGTCAAATTTATCTCCTGCTACTTTTAAAGATGTACTTACAACAGAACCTCCTAAAGATATAACAGCTACATCTGTTGTACCTCCGCCTATATCAATAATCATATTTCCACATGGTTTTGATATATCTATTCCTGCTCCAATAGCAGCAGCTATTGGTTCTTCTATCAAATATACCTTTTTTGCACCTGCTTGAGATGCTGCATCTATTACTGCCTTTTTTTCTACTTCTGTTGCTTGCGAAGGTATACAAATCATAATTCTAGGAGCAAATATAAACTTTCCACATATTTTACTAATAAAATACTTTAACATTTTTTCTGTTACAGTATAATTTGATATAACACCATCTCTTAAAGGTCTCGTTGCTACTATATTACCAGGTGTTCTTCCTAACATTTTTCTTGCTTCTTTCCCTACAGCTAAGACATCTCCCGTATTATTATCTACAGCAACTACAGATGGTTCTCTTAAAACAATACCTTTTCCCTTTGCATATGCTATTACTGTAGCTGTTCCAAGGTCTATACCTATATCTTGTCCATAATTAAACATTAAAGCTCTTCCTTTCAATAGTTAGTCTATTAAAATTTTATTTCATCGTTATTACGTTTATGTTACGATTATATTACATAAGCAAAAAAATAGCAAACCTTTTTTGCTATTTTTTACAAATTTGTATTGTTTTTTATTTGTATACTTTTTATTATTTTATATATATAAACATTTTTCACATATTTCACATAAATAATTATAAAAGTATTAACAACAACAATCCAGAAAACAATAATGGAACTCCAATATCATCTTCTATTTTTAATTCAAATTCTTGAGCATTGTCAACTTCTTCTTGTGTTGCTAAATTAACTGTAAAATATTTTACATTGTCAAATCTAAATTGAACTTTATATTCTTTTTCTGTACTTTCTCCCAAAGTATCTACTTTTAAGTATTTAGTACCTACTTTAACTCCTCTTTCACTATAAAAATCAAATTTTAAATATTGATTAGAAATAGTTGTTGTTCCATTGTTTCTAATTTTTCCTTCTACAAAACCATTTACATTCGTTGCTTTTGCTTTTTCTACAGTAACATCTGGATTTGTAACTACAATTTCATATTGTTCTATTGTTTTATATGTACTATAAATATATCCAAATGATAAAATGTCTACTATAACATATAGTAAAATAAACATTAGAAAATATGTAAAAAAGTTTTTCATTCTATTATCTGTATTGCGATAAAAATTATCAAAATATTTACTCATATAACATTCCCCATATTAATTAATTTTTTAGTTATTTTATTTTTCTAAAAACTCCTGCTACCTTTCCTAGTATTTCGCACATAGGAACTATAATAGGGTCCATTGTACTATTTTCAGGTTGTAATCTTATGTGATCCTTTTCTTTGTAAAATGTTTTAACTGTTGCTTCATCTCCAATTAATGCAACTACAATTTGTCCATTTTCTGCTGTATTTTGTTTTTTTACTAGAATATAATCTCCATCTAATATTCCAGCTTCTATCATACTTTCTCCTCTTACAGTAAGCATAAAGCTTTCGCTATTCCCAACAAAATCTATTGGAATAGGAAATGTGTCTGTTACATTTTCCACTGCAAGTATTGGTTTTCCAGCCGTAATTTTTCCTATTACAGGAACCTCTACCATTTCTTTTCCACCATAAAAGTCTTTAAGTTCTACTTCTGGCTTGTTATTATCGCCAAGCAAACCTTTTATTACCTTTAAAGTTCTTCCTTTTTTATTTTCTTTTTTAATATAGCCTTTTTCTTCTAGTTTATTTAAATATGAATGTACTGTTGCTGTTGAGCTTAATCCTACAGATTTTCCTATTTCTCTTACTGATGGTGGATATCCTCTTGTGTTTATTTGCCTTTCTATATATTTTAGTATAGCTCTTTCCCTTTTATTGATTTCTGTAGAAATCTCTTTTTTCTTTCTCACCATACATCACTCCTATTATTATAACTTTTTAAAACTCTTTTTATATGATAACATAAAGGTTAAAAAATGTCAAACAAAAGTTTGACATTTTTTAAATATTATATTATTTTTTACTTTTTTATCATGACATAATCAATTAAAAATATTTTTTTACTTATTATTTTTTTAATCTTCCCATTCTAATTCCCATCCTGCTATAGTTACACTATCTCCATCTTTTATTCCCATTTCTTTCAATCTTTGACTAACGCCTAATTCATCTAATGTTTTATGGAAATAGTACATTGATTCATTGTCATTCAGATTAACTCTTTTCATTAATTTTTCTACAGCTGGTCCATTTACTACATAAGTTTTTCCATCCATTGTTATTGTAAATGGTTCTTCATCTTCTAATGTATATAATTTTTCCTCATTGCTTATCTCTACAAGGCTCTCTTTTGGTAATGTTTTTAATACTTGCGATACATGTATTATAAGCTCTTTAATTCCAGTATTTGTAGCTGCTGATATTTTAAATATTTCTAATCCTTTTTCTTTTGCTAATTTTTCTAAGTTCTTATATAGGCTCTCATCTTGCATACTATCTATTTTATTTGCAACTATTATCTGCTTTCTTTCACTTAATTTTTGACTATATTTTTTTAGCTCATTATTGATTGTATAAAAATCTTCTACAGGATTTCTTCCCTCTGAACCAGATACATCTATTACATGTAATAATAATCTTGTTCTTTCTATATGCCTTAAAAATTGTGTGCCTAGACCAATTCCTTCACTAGCCCCCTCTATTATTCCTGGAATATCTGCAATAACAAAGCTTTCTCCATATTCTTTTTTTACAACTCCTAAATTAGGATCTAATGTTGTAAAATGATAATCCGCAATTTTAGGTTTTGCATCTGTTACAATTGAAAGTAAAGTTGACTTTCCTACGTTTGGAAATCCTATTAAACCTACGTCTGCTAAAAGTTTCAACTCTAATATTAATTCTTTTTCTTCTCCATCTTCTCCATCTTGTGCAAATCTTGGTGCTTGTCTTGTAGCTGTAGCAAAATTAGAGTTTCCTTTACCTCCTCTTCCGCCATGCAATATTAAAGCTTTTTGATTTTTCTCGGATAAGTCTGCTAAAACCCTTTCTGTTTTTGCGTCTTTTATTATTGTTCCAATTGGCACTTTTATATAAAGGTCTTCTCCGCTTTTTCCAAATCTACGGGCACCTTCTCCATTATTACCATTTTCTGCTTTAAATTTCTTTTTATATCTAAAGTCTATTAAAGTATTTGCATCTTGGTCTACCACAAAATATATGTCTCCGCCTTTTCCTCCATCTCCTCCATCTGGTCCACCTGCTGCAACATATTTTTCATGTCTAAATGAAATTGCTCCATTTCCACCATTTCCTGCTTTTGCAGTTATTTTTACGTAATCTGTAAACATACACACTCCTATAAATTTATTATTTAAAATAATCTAATTTCATTGCTTCTTTCACTTTTCTCATTGTTTCTTTTGCTGTCTCTTGTGCTTTTTTTGTACCTTCTATTAAGTATTTATCAACTAATTCTGGTCTTTCTTCGTAATATTTTCTTTTTTCCCTTATTGGATCTAAAAAATTATTTATGTTTTGAGCCAGTTGTTTTTTACAAGCCACACAACCTCTTTTTCCTGCTTTGCATTCTTCACAAACAGTTTTGTACTCTTGTTTAGAACTAAATAAATTATGATAATATGAAACCATACACACATCTGGGTTTCCAAAATCATCTTTTTTTATTCTATTAGGGTCTGTAACAGCAGTCATTACTTTTTTATTTACTTCTTCTGTAGTATCTGATAGATAAATTGCATTTCCTAAAGATTTTCCCATTTTTTCATTTCCGTCTAAACCTTTTATTCTTTTTCCTTCTGATAAGGCTATCTGAGGCTCTGTTAATGTTTCTCCATATATAGAATTAAACTTTCTTACTATTTCTCTACATTGTTCAATTAGAGGTGATTGGTCTTCTCCTACTGGTACAACTTCTCCTCCAAATGCAGTTATATCTCCTGCTTGACTTACAGGATAACCTAAAAATCCATATGTAACACTTTCTCCAAATAGCTCTCTTTTTTGTGCAATTTCTGTTTTTACAGTTGGATTTCTTTCTAGTCTTGCAATTGTAACTAAATTAGAATAAAACACTGTAAGTTCTGCAATTTCTGGTATCATAGATTGTATACATATTGTTGTTTTTTCTGGGTCTATTCCTATTGATAAATAATCAAGCATTACTTGTTTTACATTTTTTCTTACTTTTTCTGGATTATTAAAGTTATCTGTTAACGCTTGGACATCTGCAATTAATATATATGTATCATATTTACCACTATTTTGCATCTCTACTCTCTTTTTTAATGAGCCAAAATAATGTCCTATATGTAATCTTCCTGTTGGCCTGTCACCTGTTAATATACGAATTTTTTTATTTTCCATTTACATCATTCCTGTCTTTTTTATTTTTTATACAGATTTATATTTAAAATAGATATTATTTTTATTTTATTAATAAATAATTTTATTTTTATAGTTCTACATTATTTTTAATATTTTTTGTGCAAGTTATTATTTTATATTTTGCTTTTACTCTCTATTTTATACAGACTTTATTATAACTAATTTTTACAACATTTACAAGTAAACTTATAAATTTTATAAGCATTTCTCTGTTTTCTAATTTTATCACATCTTATGATAAAAAATGACTATTATTTTACTTGCATAAAAAAAGAAGCACTATTTTGAAATACCAAAATATTTTTTCTAACATTTTGGTTTGTTACATTTTTGTGCCTCTTAAAAACTTTATATTTTATTTAATCCTTTTTTCCTTCTTCTACTGGATAAACACTAACTTGTTTTTTGTCTTTGCCAAGTCTTTCAAATTTTAATTTTCCAGTTACTTTAGCAAATAGAGTATCATCACTACCTATGCCAACATTTTTACCTGGATGAAATTTTGTTCCTCTTTGTCTTACTAGTATATTACCAGCTAAAACAACTTGGCCATCTGCTCTTTTTAGTCCCAAACGCTTTGATTCACTATCTCTTCCGTTTTTAACGCTACCTTGACCTTTTTTATGAGCCATTTATCTCACTCCCTTCAAGTAATTTTATATATTAAACCGATTAAATAACTAAATTATTTCTTTGCTGTTTCTTTTTTTGCTGTTGTAGCTTTTTCTGCTTTAACTTCTGCTGTTTTTCCATCTACAGCTTTAGCTTCTTTTTCAGCAGCTGTTTTAATCTTTGTTATTTCAACCTTTGTATATGGTTGTCTATGTCCCTGAGTTCTTCTGTAGTTCTTTTTAGCTTTGTATTTGTAAACTAAGATTTTTTTACCTTTTCCATTAGCTACTACTTTTCCATCAACCTTAACACCTTTAACATAAGGAGCTCCAACTTCTACTTTTTTGTCTTCTGAAACTAAAACTACTTTATCAAAAGTAACTTTTTTTCCTTCTTCAACGTCTAATTTTTCGAAGAAAACTACATCTCCTTCTGCTACTTTATATTGTCTTCCACAGCTTTCAATTATTGCGTACATTATATGTACACCTCCTCTTTTTCGTATACTCGCTAAGCATAAAATACAAGGTAGTTGATTTAATCAACATTTAGTCACCCGACCTAGGCGGCTTACAAGTAAGTATTTTATCATAACTTATATAAATTTGTCAAGCATTATTTGGAAATCCAATGTTAGACAAATTTAGCACATTTAAATTGTATATTTTACCTTTCCCATTACACTTTTAATTTATCTTACAAAGTTTTTCATAGTCATTTAACATATCTAATAATAGATTATATATATTTTTTTCATCTATTATTTTTATTATTTCTAAAGCTGCTGTTAATTCTTTTATTCTTTTATTTGCATAATATTTTAAATCTCTTTTTGTCCTTTCTGGATTTTTTTCATATTCACTTAATTCAACTATTATTCCAGTAATTAATATCATAGCTATAATTCCTGCTAAATATGCCTCATCAAGATCTAAAAAATTATCCTTCTTTTCGAAAATTTTCTTAGCAGTTAGTGTATCTAAATGTATAAAACCTGATAACTCATCATATAGTGTCTCATATAAGGCTTCAAATTTTTCTCCGGCAATATTAGAAAACCTATCTATTTTAACTTTACAATAGTATTCTTTACCAGTTTTTTTATCTACTACAATGAACTTAGACTTTCTTTCATATTCTCCTTCTTCAAGTTTTGTTAATGATAAAATTTTTTCATCAAATAACTGTTTATTATTTCTAAACACTCTTACATTTACTAAAATTTCAAATAACATTCTAACTGTAGCAAGAGCACTTTCATAATATCCTTCATCTACTAATTTACTTAAAGTTTCTAGATGTTGACATGTTCTATATGCAGAATATATCATTAAGTCTTGCAAACATTTTATATAAAATCCATCTGGAACTTCTATCAAATTAGTCAAATCTTTAATATATTTAGATAATACAAACTCCATACCTATTATGCTATTTTCAAATATTACTTTTATATAACTATTTGTATCCTCTATAAATTGTAACTCATTAATTTCATTATCACTTAAATCTTTATTTATTAATTTATTATACTCTTCTTTAGCTTTTTCAAACTCATTAATATCCACATCTGATATTTTATTACTGTTAAAACTTGTAAGCATAATTCCAGTTCTATCATAGGCATATAGACAGTCAATTGGTATTTCTCCAGAAAATTTCATTTTTCTTATGAATAAATTCAGTTTGTTTTTCATACCTCCTGCTATCAAAAATTCATCATCACATATATCTCTTCCAAATATCTCTTTAAATTGCTTCTTAATATTTATTATTACTTTTTTTAATTCTTTATCTATATACATACTAGTAATATATTCCTTAGCATCTTTGTAGTAATATTTTAAATCTTTCTTCTTACAGCAATTTTTATATTTTTTTTCCACTTCCACACGGACATAATTCATCATCTTTCCACTCTTTTGGTTCAAGTTTCTCTTCTTTTTTATTCATATTCTATTCCTTATATTTTTATATTATTTATCTCATTATCTGTAAATTTTAGTATAGTACAATTTTATTTATTTGTCTAGTTTTAATATAATTCGTTTTTTAATATTAAAAACATTGCAAAAGGTAAATCTACAATTAAATGTTGACAATTTTATGTATTAATTTATAATTATAATTACAATTTATAGTTTTTATATATTTATACATTTTCTATGATATAATATATATTTACGGAGGAAATATTAAATGAAATCAAAACGTAGTAATATTAAAACTAATGTAAAAGATATTATAGAATATTGGAGTAACATAGAGCAAGATGATTGTCCTAGTTTTGATTGGTCTGAAGCAGATAAAGTTTGTTGGAGATGTGGTTATGAAAGAAAACTTCAAAGATGTCATATTATTCCTGACTCACTTGGAGGTAAAGATGAACCTTCAAATTTTGTATTGCTATGTGCTGAATGTCATTCTGAAGCTCCAAACGTAGAAAATAAAACCTTTATGTGGGACTGGATAAAATCATATAACTACCCATTTTATAATACTTCTTTAAACATAAGAGCAATGGAAGAATATGAAAGAATTTACAAAACAAGCTTTTATGAAGAATTAAAAAAGAGAAATATTGTTACAGATCATGCATTATTTACATTTTGGAATTTAAAAGTTGGAAAAACCTCTTATCATTTTGGTCATCCATATGTTAATGTTTCTACTCTTGCTGGAAAATATAAAATGCATATAGATGCCTTTGATGCAAAATACCCAAGTGGCAAATACTTAGATGACAATTCTATAATGCTTGAGAAAGACTTTGAAGATCTAACCTACAGTATTTGTAGTATTTCTGAAAAATATAATTTTTCAGTTTTGGAAGGTAGTTCTAAAAATCCATATTCCCTTTCTATTACTTCTCATTACACAAATAAATTAGAACATATAGGTATTTCTATAAGAATGCTTAAAAATGGAAACTATAAAATGTGTTATACAACTGAATATAATGCTAACTACATTTCAAAAAAGTTATATAATATTGAACTTCCTAACAATCATAAAGATATTTTGGAAAAAGTAGAATTTGAACTAAAGAGACTTAATGATGTTTTTGGTCCTCATAAAGACAATTCTTTATATTTTATAGTAGAAAATCTATATTGGAAAAGAAGGAATGAAGCATTATCTTAGGATTTTTATGTTTAAAATTTACATTTTATTAACAATTTCATTATAATTCACAAATCTCTTCTATATATACTAACTTTGATTTTATGTATTACTACTATTGTCATGCTTTAAGACTCTCAAACAAACTTTTCGGATTTTGTCAAAGGCTCACAAGGCAATAAATTTTTCCATTCCAATAAATATTTATTGGTTTTATTTAAAAATGTTTATTGGTATGATTTTAAGAGATTTTTTAAGAAATCTCAATAGAAAAATAAAAGACATAAGAAATTTTTTTCTTTCTTATGTCTAATTAAAATTTTATAGTATAATGTTTAGTTCTCTTTTTTCCAGTTTTTAATAAATAAAGTCCTGTCTTTTGATAATTTAATTACCTCATTGTCATAAATTATTTTCATGGTTCTATCATTATAAGTATTAATCTTATCTATAGCAATAAATATTTGTTTTTCAAATTTATTATACAAATCTACTATGTTTTCTAATGCATTATTTTCTATGTTTTTTAGTAATGGCAAATCATGAATTAAAAATGGTAATTTTGTCATTTCTAAAACACTTAAATCAAAAGTGATTAGATTTGCATAAGCAGTTCCTGTTCCAGTATCTCCATATGTATTAAATGTGTATCTATCTCCATTTATATTTAATGTTGGTGCCCTTCTTGTGTCAGAATATATTTTTTTATTAATTTCATTCATTTTAATATTTATTTGATTTGATACCTCTGATAATATATCTCCCTTAATTTGTTCTAAATCTTCCTTTGCCTCTTTTAAATTTTGTGTAACTGCTAATGTTTTATTATAATAACTATTTTCTGATGTTAATTGTTCTATCTGTGTAGCTAACTCAACAACTCTATCTACTGCATATTTAGGAGCATCTTTTATATCTAATTTGTCTGATATTTTTTTATCTATTTCTTCTAGTTCTTTGTTTAATACTTCTATTTTATCAACTATCTCTTTCTCAGATGTTTTTAATTCTTTTTCCAAAAGATTTGCTAAAGAATTGTGAAATGTATTTACTTCATTAATTTTCTCAATATTTACATTTGGAAAAAATTCATTTAATTTTATTAATTCCTCTTCTAACTTAGGTTTTTCATGACTTATATTTTTTTTAGTTCTTTTTAATCGGCTTTCATATATATTTATTTGTTTTACTATTGAACTTTTTTCCCTTTTCAATTCTAAAATATCTTTTGTTATATATACATTTATGTCATCTGACATAGATACGATATTATTTTTTAAAGTATCTATTTCTTTTTGTAATTCCTCAATAGATTTCTCGTTCTTAGAAAAAACAGTTTTTGTTATTCTAGGAATAAAATCGTTTTTAGCTGCTTTTGCTAATACATTTTTTTCTTCTGCAAATGTATTTATTTGCTGTTCTAAATTTTTAATACTTCCATATTTGTTGAATATCTTTATAAGTGCCATTATAGATTCTTTTTGCTTTTCCTTATCATAATATTGTAATGGTTTCTTTTCATTTAAATTTTCTTTTCCATAAACTCTTGAATATCTACCCACGATTTCTCTAAATGATATATCTTCTATTTCTATCCTATATTTTTCTTTTAATAATTCTGTATATTCATTAGTTGTTATCTTTTTTAAGATTTCGAACTTATCATTGCAAATATATACAAACTTATAGTCTTTTGTATTTCTTATAAAAAACATTTCCTCATCAAATTCAAAAGAAAATTTAAATTCATGATCTCCTAAATTTTCCACAGTATCACGATTTTTAGTAATATAATCATTCCCACCAAATACAAAATCAATTATCATTAGCATATTCGATTTTCCAATTGAGTTTGTCGCAACATCATCACCTGTTACTGTATTAAGTCCTTTATGAAAAACAATCTTTTTTTGAATAAATTTATCACATATTATTTGCTTTAACATATCTAATACTCCTTTTTCCTTCGTCTAATTCAATAGAGTCTAAAACAAATAAAACATCCAAAACTAAAATATATTCATTTATATCTGAAAAATCTTTTTCTACTTCGAAATATAAATTTTGGATATTTGTTTCTTTTTCTACTAATTTTTCTAAAATTATTGGTAATTTACTAATTATACTTTCTTTATAACTAGTAACTTTATTTGGTATAATCATGAAAAAACCTCACAATCTTGAATAAAGAATGACACCAAAATTTCACATGCTTTTTTAGAATGGTTCCCTGTCTTTTTATTAATCCAATTAACTACACTATCAAAAATTTCAGCTTGGTCTTGTGTAGTTTGCATACATTTATAGTAAAATCCTTTTACCTGCATGGCCAATGTATCAAACTTACAAACATTATCTTTATCTATCTGTTTAAATAAATCTTGTATAAAAATAAAATAATCTCTAACATCATTTTCTATTTGCCTTTTCAGAATATTGGGTAAAGTTTTATTTGCTTTATCTTCTATTTTTAAAACTCTATATTCTAAAGTTTTTAATTCATCAAAATTTAAATCTGTACTTTCCAATTCTTTAATAACAATTCTGATTTCATCTTCCAAATCATATAAATAATATGTGTTTTTTATTTTACTTTCTTCAATTATTCTTTTCTTTATCTTTAATAAATTTCGATATTCTTTTACTGACCTAGGTTTATCGAACTGCTCATGACAATTTAAACAAAGAGGTATTAAATTATCTAAAGAATTAACATCATCACTTAATTTTTCTTCTTCTTTCAATAATTCTATCTCTTCTTCTGTCGGATTAAGAGGATATATATGAGCCACTTCATATCTTTTTTGTATATTTTTTTCCTTAGTATAGTATAATGGCTTTAAGCATAAAGGGCATATTCCATCTACTTGTTCATATAGTATCATATCCCTATTGCTTGTCATTCCAGTTCTTTTATTTGACATTATCTTCCCCCAAAAAACTTTTACTATTTTGTACTATTTTATCATATTTTGTAATATTTTGCCATAGTTTTTTGTAAAAAAATGTCATTTATTCTTTTTATGTTTGTTCTAATATAACATATCTATAAAAAAAATTAAAGTATTTAAGATAATTTTATTTTAATAAAAGTTACTTCTATATTATAAACTAAAATTCATATATGATTTATCTATATTATCTTGATTAATTCCAATATATCTTAATGTAACTGATGGTGATGAATGATTAAAAATTTCTTGTAATATAGCAACATCTTTATATTGTTGATAATGCCAATACCCAAATGTTTTTCTCATTGTGTGTGTTCCTATTTCTTCTAAACCTATTCTTTTTTGCCGCTTCACTTATTATTCTATATGCTTGTACTGTTGTTATTGCTCTGCTTTTTCCATAAAAAACCTCCAATTTTTACTGATTAACATTTTTAAATATTAACCAATAAATCTTGGAAGTTTATTGTATTATTTAATTTTCATTTATAGCTTTAATGGCTGACTTTCAACTTATTTTATGAGTATTTTCATATAGTTTATAGGCTTGAAAACAAATTATATAACTTTATATACTTTACTCTTGCAAGGCTTTCAGGTATATCTCACGCACTCTTTAATTCAAGCCTTAACTTGTCAGCAATCATTGCTATAAATTCACTATTTGTCGGTTTTCCTTTTGCTGCTGATACTGTATATCCAAATATATTTTCCACAACCTCTTGTTGACCCCTTCCCCATGCTACTTCTATTGCGTGACGAATTGCACGTTCCACTCTACTTGGTGTTGTATGATACTTCTTAGAAATATCTGGGTATAATTGTTTTGTTATTTGATTAATTACATCTATGTCTTCAATTGCCATTATTATTGCTTCTCTTAAATATTGATATCCTTTAATATGAGCAGGTACACCTACCTCATGTATGATATTTGTTACTAAAGCTTCTACATTCTCCTCATTATTCCTTTTATTTGGATCTATTTCTATATATTGCGATTTAATTTCTTTGCCAATGAAATTATTTTTTTGTTTTTCAGGTTGATAATTTTTTATTTCTCTTATTCTCTTTATTAGTAACTTAATTTCAAAAGGTTTAACAACATAATATTGAGCTCCTAAATTTATAGCTCTTTGAGTTATTTTATCTTGTCCAACTGCAGATAAAATAATACATATTGGCATTTTGTCTATTTGATTTTCATTAAGTTTTTCTAATACACCTAATCCATCCAAATGAGGCATAATAATATCCAACAATACAACATCTGGCTTTAATTCTTTAATTAATTCGTAAGCTTCCTCTCCATCTTTAACCATTCCTACGATATCCATATCGTTTTCTTTCCTTAAATAACTTGCCAAAGTCATTGCAAACTCAGGATTATCATCTGCAATTAAGACTGTAATTTTCTCGTTCAAGTTCTTTTTCCCCCTTACAATTGTTTTGTAAATATTTTACAGTTTTGATTATATTCTCTTTTCCAAAAAATTGCAATACTTTTTGGAAATTTTTTCTATTTTTATTGTTTTATCTTTATATTTCAATGTTTTTTCTTATTTTTTTGTTTTGTAAAATCGTAAAATTCATAATTTTAATTTCATTTTTATTTACATATCTAATTAATTCTTCTTTTTCACCATTTGTTGCTTCAATTTTGCATCTAATATTATTAAAATATTCTATGTCTAATATTTTTACATTACTCTTTCTGCAACAATATTTAAAATTCTCAAAATCATTATAATTTAAATTTATCTCTGCTAAAATGCCATTTTCCTCAACAGCAAATTTTGCATTTTCTATAGCCATTTTTGTTGCTTGTGAATATGCTTTAACTAATCCTCCTGTACCCAAAAGAATTCCTCCAAAATATCTTGTAACAATTACTAGTACATTCATTAGTTCCATTTTATTTAATATGTTTAGAATAGGTGCACCTGCTGTTCCACTAGGCTCACCATCATCGCTAGATCTTTCTATAATGGTATCTTCATCTTCAATTCTATATGCATAACAATTATGTCTAGAATCAAAATATTTCTTTTTTATAGCTTTTAATTTTTCTTCAACCTCTTCTAAAGATTTTACATAATATATATTTGCAATAAATTTTGACCTTTTTTCTACTATTTCTGCTTCTGCATTATTTATTATTGTTTTAAATTTTTCCATCCTAACTCTTTTCCTCAAAATTTACTTTAATTTAATTTTCTTACCATAAATTATATAACTATAACTTCAAATTTAAAGTTATAGTTATATACCTAAATTACATTATCTTCCCTGCAGTATATCCAGTAGAATAAGCTATTTGCAAATTAAATCCTCCTGTATATGCATCTACATCTATAATCTCTCCTGCAAAATATAATCCTTTTACTAATTTTGACTCCATCGTTTTTGGGTTAATTTCTTTTATATTTATACCACCAGCTGTTACAATAGCTTCTTCTATTGGTCTAAAGCCCTTTATTGTTATCTCAAATTTTTTTAGTATATTTACTAAATTTTCTCTTTCTTTCTTTGTTATTTCATTAACTTGTTTATTAGGGTTTATATTAGATATTTCTATTACAGTATCAATCATTTTCTTTGGTAGTAGTGCATCCAAACTATTTTTAAACAATTTGTTTTTCTCACTTAAAAAATCTCTTAGAATTCTTTCATCTAGCTTTTCATTAGAAAGTGCTGGCTTTAAATCTATAAGAATTTTAATTTTATTATTTTGAAGCAATTCTTCTAAATTTTTGTACCTTAATAAATGTGCAGAACCACTAAGTATAGTAGGACCAGAAAGCCCGAAATGTGTAAATATCATTTCTCCAAAATCTTTATAGATTTCTTTATTTTTTTCTATATCTACAAACTTAACACTTACATTTTTTAGGCTTAGTCCTTGCAACTGTTTACAGATTCTTATAGAATCACCTTTTGCCTCTAATGGTACTAATGATGGAACAATTTTAGTAACAGTATGTCCTAATTTTTTTGCTATTTCATATCCATCTCCTGTTGAACCTGTTTTTGGATAACTTTTTCCTCCTGTTGCTAATATAACTTTTTCGCAATCTAAAACTTCTTTTTTCCCATTTATTAAATATTCAACTTTGCTAACATTAATTGTATTTTCATTATTATTTTTCTTTGTTATAATTTTTTGTACCTTGGCATTTACTATAATCTTTACACCCAATTTTTTTACTTTTTTTACTATGGCATCCCTTACATCAATAGACCTATCTGTTACTGGAAATATTCTTTGTCCTCTCTCTACTTTTACATTTACACCTTGTTCTTTTAATAAGCTTATAATATCTTCATTTGTAAAATTATTAAAAGCACCATAAAGAAACTTCCCATTTCCTGGAATATTTCTTATAAATTCTTCCATAGGTATATTACTTGTTATATTACATCTACCTTTACCTGTAATTAACAACTTTCTACCTACTTCATTCATTTTTTCTAATACAATAACTTCATTATTTTCTTGTGCAGCAGATATTGCTGCTATAAGCCCTGCTGGACCTCCTCCTATTACTACAACTTTCATCATTTATCCTTTAAATTATATTTTGTATAGCCTTTAATACACCTATTTTTCCATATTGATATGTTAATCCACCTTGCATAAAAGCAGTATATGGTGTTCTTATTGGTCCATCACATGATAATTCTATTGAAGAGCCTTGTGTAAATGCACCTGCTGCCATTATAACTTTGTCTGTATATCCTGGCATATCCCATGGTTCTGGTATAGAGTTAGAGTCTATAGGCGACCCTGCTTGTATTCCTTGACAATATTTTATTAACTTTTCTGGATTATTAAAGTTAATAGTTTGAACAATATCTGCCCTTTTTTCATTAAATTCTGGCTCAACATCATATCCTAATTTTTTTAAACAATAGCTTGCAAATACTGCTGTCTTTAAGCTTGCAGCTACTACAGTTGGCGCCATAAATAATCCTTGTAATATAGATTTAGTAATTCCTAAAGTTGGACCTACTTCTTTACCTTCACCTGGAACAGTTAATCTTTCTGAAACAAGCTTTATTAATTCTCTCTTTCCAGCAACATATGCACCATTAGGTGCTATTCCTCCACCTAAATTTTTTATTAATGATCCTACTATTATGTCTGCACCTACTTCTATTGGCTCTTTTGTATCAACAAATTCACAATAACAATTGTCAATCATTATAATAATATCTTTATTTATTTTCTTTATAAAATTTATAACTTCTTCTAGTTTATCTATAGTAATACTCTTTCTTGTGCTATATCCCTTTGATCTTTGTATTTCAATTACCTTTATATTACTATTTTTTATTTTTCTCTCTATTGCTTCAAAGTCAAAACTACTATCTGCTTTTAAATCAATTTGCTCAAAATTAACATTATATGATTTTAAAGAACTTGGATTGTCTACAATTCCTATAACTTCATCTAGAGTGTCATAAGGTTTGCCTGTAATGCTAAGTAAAGTGTCTCCTGGCCTTAATAAAGCAAATAATGTTACTGTTAAGGCATGTGTTCCAGATATAAATTGACCTCTTACAATACTATCTTCTGCTTTAAATATATCTGCAAAAACTTTTTCTGTTGTGTCTCTTCCTATATCTCCATATCCATAACCAGTGGTACTATTAAAATGTATTTCTGATATTTCATTTTTCTGAAATGCATTTAAAACCTTTATACTATTGTATTCTTCTATTTTTTCTATATTTTCAAATATATCTTTTATATTTTCTTCCGCTTCATTTGCTAAATTTATTACTTTTTCACTAATTCCTAATGCTGAATACATTTCATTACCTCTATTCTAATCTTCTATTTCTTTATTATTTTCTATATTGGTCTCTTCGTTTTGATTACTTACTTCATTATTTGCTTCTTGTTGAACTTGGTTATCACTATAACAACTCTCACCTGTCCATGATTCTATTTTATAAAGCTTACCAATAAATGTTGGTTGAATATCTTCTAATTCATATATAGGTTCTTGTACAACTTGTCCGTTAGCATCTATGCTTCCCCATTTTCCATCTTTCTTTATTCCTGCATAACCATATTCATTTATTTCTGTTACCATGTCATAAATGCACTCCACTACTGTCTGACCAGATTTATTAACAAATCCCCATTTTCCATTTTGTTTATATGCAAATAAATTATTATTTATATATATATCTTTTCCAGTAAGTTTATTTCCATTAAAGTCATAATACTCAAAATCATCTTCTGTATACATTAAAACATAGCTATCTTTTACTTCTATATCAGAAGCTTTCATTTTATTTATCTCTTCGAAACTTTTATTAAATAATATTGTTTCGTCATTTTCTAAATCATATGCTTGTATTAAATCTGCGTCATGTACACTTATAACGCTATTATATTTTATTTCTAATAAAACATTATTCTCGCTATCTATAATTCCACTTTTTTTGCCTTGTGAAACTATAAAATGCTCATCTCCTAAATATTCTATATAATCATATTTATTACTTAACAAATTATTTTTATTCTCATCTAGCACTGTATATAAATTATCTTTATCTATTGCAATATAATAGTTTTCGTCTTTAGTTTTTGTTAAACTAACTATATCACTATTTTCAATTTCATTTCCTTTTAAATCTAAAATAGTTAATTCATTATTTTTAGTTGCATTAATATATTCTCCTCCAAAAGACAATTCATCATATTCTGTATTTACTATTATATCGCCATTTGTATCTATAACACCTTTTTTTGAATTTCTTTGTGCTATAAACAAATTATTTGAAAGATTATATTCTATACTCTCAAATTCATAATTTGTTAAACATTTATTATTTCTCATAAGTCCTGCTTGTCCATTTTTATATGCTATAAAATAAATGTCATCTCCTTGTATTTCATTAATCCTCTCTATTTTTGTAAATTCAGGTTTTAAAATTCTTTTTCCATTATAGTTTATATATCCATAACGATATCCTTCTTCTGTTTTCTCACTTACTATAAATCCTGCTTTTTTACTTTTAGTTTGTGTATCATAATAATTATCTGCAGAGATAGAGTCATATTTTACTTCAATCATTTCTGCACCATTAATATTAACTATTCCATATTTTTCATCTTTACTTACTAATAATGTTCCTTCTTTATAGTCAAGTCCTATAATATTGTCATATATAGGTTTTGTTAATTCTTTTCCATTAAAGTCTATTAACCCATATTTTCCGTCTTTTTTATATTTTAGTACACTTTTTTCATATGGTACATTTGTATCTGTAGATTCTACAGATATAGCACTTACTTTATCATATGTTGTTAAAATCTGCTCTTTGTTTTCATTTAATACTTTATTTTCATATTCTCCTAGTTCTTGATTATATTCACTCATGCAAATAAATAAAGGTTTGGATGGATTAGGAATTTGAACATTTATATATGTTGGTTCTACAACAATTTCGCCTTTTTTGTTTATAACACCATATTTTTCATCTCTATAAAAAATGCTATAATTATATTCTTCTACATTTGATATTTCATAATTAAATTTACTCTTTTTTATAAAATATACTGCTGTAATTGTTGCAGCTGTAATTATTGCTAATACTATTACAATAATAATTACTATTTTTATTATATTCTTATTTTTCATCTACCTCACAAACCTTTCTTTAAACGATTATTCTTCGTTGTTTTTCTCTTGTTCTTCATAATCTTCATTATCTTCTGTTACTTCTTGATTTTTACATACTTTTACCCATTTTATTCTTTTATCCTCAAGCTCTTCTATTTTATAAGTTAATTTTTTATCTTCTATAGTTGGTTTCTCATTTTCGTCTGGTATTCTTCCTAATTTTTCTATTAAATATCCAGACAAAGTATCATAATCTCCTTCTGGAATTTCTACAGATAGTATTCTTTTTAGTTCATATAAAGGTATACTACCTTCTACCATATAAGTATTTTCGTCTATTTTATTAAATTCTACTTCTACATCATCATATTCGTCAAATATATTTCCTACTAGCTCTTCTAATATGTCTTCCATCGTAAGAAGTCCTGATGTGCCACCATATTCATCAACTACTATTGCCATTTGCATTTTGTTTTTTTGTAATTCTTTAAACACTTCGTCTATTGGTTTTGTCTCTGGTACATAATAGGCTTCTCTCATAATATCTTTTATTTTTATTTTCTTTCCATTACTTAAAGCTTTTAGGATATCTTTTAAGAAAAGTATTCCTTTTATATCATCAATAGTTTCTTCATATACTGGAATTCTACTATATTTATAATCATCAATTTCATCTAAAAGTTCATATATGTTGTCATTTATTTCTATTGCAAATATATCTGTTCTGTGTGTCATAATTTCTGCTGCATCTATATCATTTAATTGAAAAACATTATTAATTAAATCTTTTTCGTTTTTCTTTATAACACCTTTTTCTTGCCCTTGATCAACCATCATTTTTATTTCTTCTTCTGTTACCACTTCTTCTTCATATTCACTTACTCCAAATATTTTAGAAACTAAGTTTGTTGTTGCTGTAAGAAGTTTTACAAAAGGTGATGTTATCACAGATATAAAACTAATTATTCCAATTGTTGAGAAAGCTATCTTTTCAGAATATTTCATTGCTAGTCTTTTTGGCACTAATTCTCCAAATATTAATGTAAAAAATGACAAAATTATAGTAATAACTATAATAGATAATGCTTGCCAAAATCCAATTCCTGGACCTGGCATCCATTCATTTAAAATTGGTGACAACTCACTTGCAAATGTATCTGCTGCAAATGCACTTGATAAAAATCCTGCAAGTGTTATTCCTATCTGTATAGTTGCTAAAAACTTACTAGGATTTTTTAACATTTTCTTTATTTTCTTTGCCTTTTTGTTTCCTTCTTTTGCTTCTTTTTCTATTTTTGCATCATTTAGCGAAATATATGCCATTTCACTTGCTGCAAAATATGCATTTAGCAAAATTAGGATAATTAAAAATATAATTTGAAAAAGCATAAAATCTTCCTTCCTATTGTTACAAATATTTATATTATTATATATTCTGTGTAATTTTCTGTCAATAACCAAGTTATGTAATTTAAGCTATTTAGACATAATTTATTATAAGGAAGTTAAAATTTATATTTTATATTTTATATTTAATATATTTTACTTTATATTTTATTTTATCTTATCTAATTTATTTTTAATAGATTGAAGTCAAATTTATAATATTGAATTCAATCTATTAAAAAACTAAAATTTAAAAAATATTATCTGATTATTTTATTAGAAAAGTATTTTTTGTCTTACTTTTTTAGTAACAAATTATATTTTTGTAGAAAAACAATTTTTTATATTTGTAATTTAAAAATTTATTTGTTATACCCTATACATATGTCACTTTTATCAATTAATATCCTGTTCTAGGAAGTAATTTTTCCTCCTCTCCTACAGTAACTTCGTCTTCTTCTGGTACAACTTTGTCTTCATCTTCTGGTTTTTCAAAGTTATTTACTGTAACCTTGTATGTTTGGTTTAACTTTAAGTCTATCTCTACTCTGTCTTCTAATTTAGAATATCCCTCTGGTGCTACAATTTCTTCTAAATAATATTTTCCTGGAATTAAATTTTCTATTACTATTTTACCTTTTTCATCTGTTGTTAAGTCTGTGTATAATAAGTTGTTTTTTTCGTCATATAAATTAAATATTCCACCTTTTAGTGCATTTTGTCCTTTTCCATCTTTCTTAATTATTTCTATTTTAGTATAATTTTGACTATATGACTGATTTAATTTGACATCTGTTGTCTCAAAAAATCCCGCTGTAACTGCAAAGTTTTGCCATTCTGGATTTGGAGTTTCTCCATATAATATTGGCATGGTTTTAAGTTCTGATGATGCTTTTATTGTAAAAGTTCCTTTTTCTTCTAGTTCTACTATAGGCAATAAAACTTTAAATTTTTCGTTTTTCTTAAATGTTGTTCTTTCTTTATTATTTATATCTACAACTTTGGCTATTTTTTTAGTGTCATTTTCTAAAGATATTTTATATGTTTCATTTGCTGCAGATGCTGTTACACTATAAGTTTTGCTTAAATAATTTTTATTTACACTATCTACCTTCCATTCTTTTGATTCGTCTTTTACAGTTATTGTAGCTACTTTCTTAGTGTCTTTAGAATTACGTGCTGCTGTAATTATTTTCTTTATTGCTGCTACAACTCTTTTATTACTATCTACATTTCCATGTACTGTAAATTTATTTAAATCGTAATTGTACATAGCATCATATACCGCCATTTTTGTTGCTGCATATGCTTCGTGCATATTATTGCAACCTAACTCTTGAGGTGTTTTAAATGGATAACCATTTACTATTGCCCTCCAAATTTTATTGTTTGTTACTAATTTATTTATGCTAACACTATATTCATGCTCTTCTGTAACTCCTGGTCTTCCTTTATTTATACAGTAAGCAGGATATTCTACTCCGTCTTTCTTGTATACAATTACTTCTACACCAATTCCTATATTATCATAATTAAAAAATACCACTTCTCCTTTTGAATATAAATCTGCTTTGTTTATTGGCATTGTTGCTGCATTAGATTCGAAATGTATTGATGTAAACATTGATATTGCTATAATTGCAATAACTAATACTACTAATATTTTCTTTACCATTATTTATTTGTATGATTTTAAATCATACCCTCCCTTCTTAGCTTACTTCTATTGCTTGAATACACCTTCTATATTCTTTTCTGTCTTTTTCGCAAGTTATTAGTGTAATTCTATTATTCTTAGTTGGTTCTAAGTAATTCCAATTAGTCTGTTTTATTACTGTATTTGTTTCTACTAAATATGTTCTCGTTTTATTTGCTGTTTTGTATATAATTTTATCTCCTTTTTTTAACTCTTTTATTCTTTCAAAAAAGTTACATTCATATCCTCTATTATGTGCAGCAAGTCCAACATTTCCTTTATCTTTAGTAGTTTCTGTAAAATGTCCTACTGCTTCTAATAAAATTTCTGGTGTTGTTCCTTCTTTAATTGGCGCATTTAAGCCTATTTTTGGTATTTCTATTCTCCATTTATTTGATTTGTCTTTTATTTCATTGCTTTTATTTTTCTTGCTAGTTGCATTATTGTTTACTGTTGTACTTGAATTTACTATATTATTTTCCATTATGTTATTTACTTTATTTGTTTGTGCATTATTTTGGTTGGAATTTGTCTTAGAATTATTAATTTCGTTTGTTATATTATTTGAAAAAACTGTATTATGAAAATCACCTGATAAATGTTCCTGAGATAACTTTTTTGCTATAGATTTATTTGATAAAGTTTCTACAAAAGCTGTAATTATAAAGAACACAATAATTGTAACAAAAATAGTAATTTCTATAATATCCTTGGTTCTAGTGTATTTCACATATAACACACCACCTTCCACTATTAAATTGACTTTAAGGGTAAAATATTTTGAATTAAAATTTTTAGATTCAAATTAATTTGAATTAAACAGAAATTGCAATTTCATTATGGTTATATTACTATATTATTTTATTTTTGTAAAGCATTTTATGTCGACAAAAACAGACAAAATATTACATTTGAGAATTATAACTTTATTAAATGTATAATTCTTATTATAAGATTATTGTTTTTATAAATCTAAAATACACCTTATTATATATTTAATGACAATATTCTTAGATATAGTATTTTTTTATTCTTATCATTTAATTATAAAAAGGTGTATTTAAATTACCTTCTACCACATGTTCTTCCACATGTGCAAATAGTATTTCCTCTTCCTTGTGAGAAAGTATTTGATGTTGTATTAAGTGGACCATTTCCACTTGTAGTGGTTACAGTAGTTACACTATTTGTTGGTGATAAGCAATTATTATTTCTTGAGTCTATTATCCTTACTGTTGCAACATTATTTCCTGCATTACAATTATTATTTGTTGGCATTAAGTTAAAGCTTCCACTTGGATTTGAAAAATTAGAACTATTATTTTCTCCACAAATGTTACAAGATTTTGTACAGTCTCCAATTACATTTCCAAATCTACTAATTAATTTGTAAATTATACATGTTAATACAGCTGTAACATATGCTAAAATACTATATAATATTGCATATATAAGTAAAGTTCCATTAGGAGCTATAACAAAAGCGACTATTAAAAATATTGCAAAAAAGGTTGCACCTACAAGTAAAGGACATTTTAATATTTTTTGTAATACAATTGCCAATATAATTGTGGCTACAGGTAATGCAAAAAAAACTAATAATACATTCATATTTTACTTAAGTATAACTTTCTATACTTTTACCTCCTACTACTTATATTTTTATTATATTTTATGTAATTTAGTTTCGTTTTGTTACATAAATTTATATATAATTTATGTATAGTAAGAATTTATATTATTAGCAAAATATATAAAAAAAATTATTGTTTATATGTTCAAGATATATAAACAATAATTTTTTCTTTTATGCATACTCTACTTTTACTAAGTATAACCCCTGTGGTGGTAATGTTTTTCCAGCTTTCTTTCTATCTTTTTCTTGTATTATTTTTTCTATTTCTTCTGGTTTAATTGTTCCTTGCCCTACTTCAAGGAGTGTTCCAGATATAATTCTAACCATATTATATAAGAAACCGTTTCCTGTAAGTTTTATTATAATTCTCCCATTGTTTTCTACAACCTCTGCATTATATATTGTTCTAACACTACTTTTACTGCTGGTTCCACTTGACTTAAAAGCTGCAAAGTCATGTTCTCCAATAAAGTATATTGCAGCTTCTTTCATTTTTTCTACATCTAACTTCTTAGGAAAATGATATTCCATATTTCTAAATATTGCACTTGCTTGCTCTTCATTATTTATTACATAAGCATATGTCTTTTCTTTACAATTGTATCTGCTGTGAAAACCTATGTCTACTTCTTCTGCATTTTTTATTCTTATAGAATACTTTAATTGAGAATTAATCGCTGTAGCCATTTTGTTTATAGGAATACTAGAGTTTGTTTTAAAATTTGCAACTTGA
>ULPI01007357.1_pt1 | contig 26440 bp, 29 predicted proteins | sample 1953381 | NCBI WGS metagenome assembly ULPI01 (sample SAMEA4835626, study PRJEB28245) | human gut metagenome | biome: gut microbiome; material: fecal sample | place: Denmark | collected 2008
TTTATTCAAAAATTGTTCCTGCTTGAATTTTATTTCCTCTTAAATAATCATTTATTAGCATTTTTTTAGCATTTTCACCTTGTATTTCTAAAACTTTTATTATCCCGTCTATTGCATTTATATATAATCCATTTTTTTCATCTGCAAATAATACAGTTCCAGGCGCTAATCCATTCATTCTATATTCATATTCTTTTAATTCTGGAAATTTTTGTGATAAATCTTTTAGATTTACTACGTTAACCTTCCAAAATTTAACCTTTTTTCCTTCCAATTCTGAATATGCACCCATTATTGGATTTAATCCTCTTACTAAATTTTTAATTTTTTCTGCATTCATTTCTTCCCAATTTATTTTTGCCATATCTTTTAAAAGCATTGGAGCTAAAGTAAAATCTTCTCCTTGCTTTTCTCTCGGTGCTATACCTCTTTCTATTTTTTCTAGTGTTTCTACAAGTAATTTTGCTCCAACTTTACTTAATTTATCCCAAAGTTCTCCTGTTGTTTCATCTTCACCGATTTTTACTTTTTCTTTTAAAATCATGTCTCCTGTATCCATTCCAACATCCATGTACATTGTTGTAATTCCTGTTTCTTTGTCTCCATTCAATACTGACCACTGAATTGGAGCAGCCCCCCTATACTTTGGAAGTAAAGAACCATGTACATTTATACATCCCATTTTTGGAATATCTAATAACTCTTTAGGCAAAATTTTACCATAAGCAACAACACAAATAACGTCTGGATTTAAACTTTTTATTTCACCTATAAAATCCTCATTATTTCTTACTTTTAACGGTTGATATATTTTCAAATTTTTCTCTATGGCAAATTCTTTTACAGGAGATGGTATTAATTTCATTCCTCTTCCTTTTGGTTTATCTGGATTTGTTACTACTGCTAAAATATTATGTCCAGCTTCATATATAGCCTTTAAAGACTCTCTTGCAAAATCTGGAGTTCCCATAAAAACAATATTTAACATATTAGAAACCCTCCTTTATATATATTCTTATAATAAATTGCATACATTATACCAAAAAAATTAAACTAAAGCAAACCACCCCTCAAAAAATTTGAAGGGTGGTTTCCCGGAGTTTCACCAATATTCAATTGTAGAGATAGCATGTTTGTATACCATTTTTTTCTTCCCGTCTGAATCTAGGTATACGCAGTACTGGTCATGATCAGTAATTGTTCCATGCATCCGGAACCCGTTTGTAAGAAAAATTCTTACAGATGTTTCATTTTCCCGTAGATTTTCCAAGAATTCGCTTTGTCTTTCTTGCTTGCTACTCATTTTAAGTCACTCCTATTTTTATAATGTACTCTTTCTTGAGTAATAAACATATTATAACACACTTTACATAAAATTACAATTATACTTTTTAATTTATTTTATTTTTTAGTTACATCTTTTTCTGTTACAATATTAAATTCAATAAAAAATGTTTTTTCATCATATTGTTCACCATATATATTTTGTACCTCTCTTATTGGTAACATTGTTTCTTTGTCTATCCAAATTTCTCTATATGACGATTTATCAGAATTTTTTAATACATAACATTGTATTCCTCTAAATTCGTCAGTTCTTATGTTCAATATTATATTATTTAGTATTTTTACTATTCCTTCTCCAAAATAAATATTTGGCATTCTCATTATTAATTCTCCAGATTGATTATATGCTTCATATTCATGTAATCTGTCTTTTTTTAAAAATTCGTCTTTTGCCCAATATTTTACTGTTTCTTTATTTTCTAATTTACTATTTACGCTATTTATCTTTTCTATTTTCTTATATTTACCATCTTTATAAAAAATTTCTGTATTATAATAATTTTCTTCTTTAGTTTTATCAAATTTATAAAATTGTGTTTCATATATGTGATAATTATTCGAAACTGAAATTTCTTCAATTTTATCCCTTGCATCATCTAATATTTTTCCATTATAATAGTATTTTGCTGTAACGCATATTGCTAAAATAATGAATGCTATTATAATAGTAAATAGTGGTATTTTCAAAAACAACATTTTTTTATTATATTTTTTTAGATGGTCAATTTCAATTTTTTGTTCTTCTCTCTCTCTTCTTTGTTTCTTATTTTTATCTTCTTTTAAAATTTCTAACTTTTTCTTACATTTTTCACAATTCTTAATATGCTCATTTACAAATTTTTTTGTCTCTTCACTTACTAAACTTTCTACGTAATTTGGTAATAAGTCATTAACAATTTCACACTCATTTTTCATTTTTTAGTATATCCTCCTTTATTTTTAATTTCCCTCTATAAAAAATTGTTCTTGCCCATTGTTCACTTTGTTCCGTTATTTCTCCTATTTCTTTAAAAGAAAGTTCTCCTTTTATTCTTAAGTAAAATACCTCTTTTGTCTTTTTATCTAATTTATGTATTCCTTTATATAGTTCAATAATGTCTAATTTTTCTTCTACACTTTCTATAGAGTTATCATCTAACAAATAATTCTCTAGTCCGTTTTCAAGGGAAAGTAATGTTATTTTTTTACTCTTTTTTAAGTAATTAATCCATTTATTCTTTGCTATTTGACATAACCATACATTTATACTACACTCGTTTTTAAATTTGTTTATGCCTTTTATTGCACTATAAAAAGTTTCTTGCATCAATTCTTCTGACAACTCCTTGTTATGTGATAAACCATATAAGTAATAATAAACATTTTTTGAATACTTCTCATAGATTTCTTCCACATACTTTCCCCCTTTCTATATATTAAGACAATTTTATTTTAATTTTGTTACAATAAATTTTATTAAATCTAAATTATTTTTTGTTATTTTTTCTTATCTTGTGTTATCTTTTGTTAAAATTTATATTTTATATGTTATATCTAATCCTATTTTTTCAATCTGTCTTGTAGGCAGTTTGAAAGCCAGCTCTATTGAGCTGGCTTTTATTTTATTTTTCTTCATTAGGATCCACATAGTGAAGTGTTCCTGGTAACATTTTATCTACAAAAAGTATTCCATCTAAATGGTCTATTTCATGAGCTAGTGCTTGTGCAAGAAGTCCTTCTCCTTTTATTTTAACTTTTTTTCCATTTTCGTCTAATGCTTCAACTATAATTTCTGCTGGTCTTATCATTTTTGCATATTCATTTGGAAAACTTAAACAACCTTCATCAACTTCTTGCTCTCCCTTTTGCTTTACTATTTTTGGATTAACTAGTTTTAATGGTGGATTGCCATCATATAAGTCTATAACTATTACTCTTTTTAAAATTCCTACTTGAGGTCCTGCTAATCCAACACCATTATATTCATGCATTGTATCTATCATATCATCTAAAAGCTGTCTTATTCTATCATCAACATCTTCTACTTCTCTCGATTTCTTTCTAAGTATTTCATCTTTTTCTAATCTTATTTGTCTTATAGCCATTTTTATTCCTCCTATTACAAAATGAATTTGTTAACCTTTTACACCATATTTGTTGGGTTAACATCTATACTAATATTAGCATCTCCATTTTTGCAGTATTTAATTGTTTGAGCTTTTTGTAATGTATCGTTCATTAAGTCTATTATGTCTTCTCCAAATTTACATTTTATTAAAATTCTCCACCTATATTTGTTTTTTATTTTATCTATAGGGGCGGGAAGTGCTTTGTAAAGCATAATTCCTATATTTTCATTTTCCACTCTATTTTTTAAATACTTATGCAAACTTTGTATTACTTTTATTGTTATTTGTTCTTCTTTTGAACTAACTCCAATTACTATTATATCGCAAAATGGCGGATATTTCAATTGTTTTCTTAATCTCATTTCTGTATTATAAAACATTTCTTCATTTTGTGTTTTTACACATTCAATTGCAAAACTATCTGGATTGTATGTTTGAATAATAACTTTTCCAGCATCTTTTCCTCTTCCAGCTCTTCCTGCAACTTGTGTTAAAATTTGAAATGTTATTTCGTTTGCTCTATAATCATTCATATTCAAGCTTCCATCTGCTGCAATTACTCCTACTAATGTAACATTTGGAAAATGATGTCCTTTTACTACCATTTGTGTTCCTATTAAAATTTCTGCTTTATTTTCTTTAAAATCTGTTAAAATTTTCTCATGAGAATTTTTCTTTGTAACTGTATCTACATCCATTCTTATTGTTTTTGCCTCTGGATATAGTTTATTTATTTCTGCCTCCAATTTTTGTGTTCCTGTTCCAAAATATCTTATATTCTCGCTTTTGCAATCTGGGCACTTGTTAATTACATTTGTTTCATAACCACAGTAATGGCATTTTAGTTTATTAGTACTTTTATGGTATGTAAGTGTTATGTCACAGTTTTTGCATTTAGCTGTATAGCCACAATCTCTACACATAACAAATGTAGAAAATCCTCTTCTATTTAAAAATAAAATTGTTTGTTTTTTACTTTCTAAATTTTCTTTTATTGCCTCTTGTAATTTTTCGCTAAGCATTGATTTATTTTTCTTAGATAATTCTTCTCTCAAATCTACAACTTCTATTTCTGGAAGTGTTGAGCTATTTGCTCTTTTATTTAATCTTAGAAGAACACTTTCTTTTTGCATTGTTCTATATAAAGAACTTGTATCAGGTGTTGCACTTCCTAATACAAGTGGAATATTATTTTCCTTGCACAAATATCTTGCAATATCTTTTGCACTATATCTTGGTGTTGATTCTGACTTATAAGAGCTGTCATGTTCTTCATCTATTATAATAATGCCTAAGTCTTTTATAGGTGCAAATATTGCAGAACGAGCACCAATTACAATTTTAGCTTGTCCATTTTTTATTTTATTCCACTGGTCAAATCTTTCTCCTATAGATAATTTGCTATGTAACACAGCTATATTTTCTTCCCCAAATCTTGCTATAAATCTATCTACAGTTTGAGGTGTTAAAGAAATTTCTGGTACTAACATTATGCTTGTTTTATTATTTCTTAAAGCGTTTTCTATAAGTTGTAAATATATCTCTGTTTTTCCAGAGCCTGTAACTCCATAAATTAGGTATTCTCCATATTTGTTTTTATCCATTGCAAAACTTATTTCATCATATGCATATTGTTGCTCATCTGTAAATTTCAGTTTACTAGTTTTTTTCTCCACTTTGTGTAAAAACGGATTTCTTTCAACTTGCTTTTGTTCAATTACAACATATTTCTTCTTTTCTAAAGATTTTACTGCATATCTTGTTGTATCTGTAAAAAGTAATAAATCTGCTAAATTTGTTTCTCCATTATCTAGTAAAAATTTTAGTATTCTCAACTGTTTAGCAGATTTAAATTTATTTTCCTCTATGTCATTTTCTACTAATATCTCATTTACTATAGAAACAAAATTCTCATTTTTTTCTTTCACCCTATTTTCTATTATTTTTGTAGTTGTACCTGGTGGAAGCATAAGTTTAATGCATTCAGAAACATTGCAAAAATACCTTCTTGCCATCAATTTTGCAAGTTCTACTTTTTCCTCACTAATACCATTTTCATTAACTATTCTTTGTATATCTTTTAGCTTAAACTCAGATTCATCTTTTATATTTATTATAAATCCTTCTTCTAGCTCTTTTCTATTTCCAAATTGCACAAAAACTCTACTACCAATTGTAGCTTTATAAGCCATTGTTTCTGGTATATTATAGTCAAATACTCTATTTAATTCTTTTGCATTGCTATTTAATATTATTTCTGCTACCATTTTGCCCCTCACATTTTTTATTATAACAATATGTAGTTTTAATGTAAAGATACAAAATAATATAACTTCTTTTTAAATTTATTCTATTGATTTTATTAGTCTTGACTTTATCTCATAAATTCGATTCTGCTTTATAACTAAATAGCCTAAATAAGCTAATATTATTAATATAGCAATATTATGTACATATAAAAGTAAAATGCTACTTATAACCATTAATATAATCATAGTTATATTAGAAATTTTATTTATATAGCAATATGATTTTTTCATTCCGCTTCTTATATTTATAATTTCTTTTATAATCCTTCCTCCATCTAATGGATAAATTGGTATTAGATTAAATACTCCAATTAAGATGTTAGCATAAATAGCCGTCTCTCCTAAAAATATATTATCTACAATTACTCCTAAATTATTTAATATAATTAATATAAAAACTATTATAAAATTAGTTAATGGACCTGCAAAAGCAAGTAACATTTTTTTTACACATATTCTGGTTCCATTTTTTACTTTTGAATTATATAAACTAATCTCTGGTTTAAAGCTAATTTGCAATCCAAATGGTGTTATACTAAATGTTTCTGGTTTTAACCTTAAAAATACCCCACATAATAGATGCCCTAGCTCATGTATTATTGCATATGCCATAAGTATAGCATAAAACTCAATTTGTTTTGTAATTATAAAAATTATGGCAAATAAAAATATTTTTAAATCTATTGTTATTCTCATAAAGTTTCCTCCTTAGAATTTAAGTATATACTCTGGATTTATTATATTTTTATCTCTTCTTATTTCAAAATGTAAATGTGGTCCTGTTGCTTTTCCTGTTTCTCCAACTAATGCTATTTTTTCTCCTTGTTTTACTTGTTGCCCTTCTTTTACTAAAAGTTCACTACAATGTGCATATAAAGTTACCGCTTCTCCATTTCTTATTTTTACATGTTTACCATACTCTCCTTCTTCTGAAACTTGCTCTACTTTTCCATCTGTTGACGCAATTATTTCTGTTCCAGTACTAGCTCCTATGTCTATCCCATAATGATTGGCAGATATTATATCTGTCGGTTCTCTAGCTCCATACCTAGATGTAACAGTTCCCTTAACAGGATTTATGAAACTATAATTTGCTTTTAAAAATTCTGCATCAATTTCCATTTGAGACTTATTTTTATCTTTCTTTGAATTCTCTACTTGTGTATTATCCTCTTTTCCTCCTCCAATACCTGCATTTTCTGTATTTAAATTTTCATTATTTTGCTTCACTTCATTTTTATCATTTCCATTATTGGAATTAATCACATTTTCTGTATTAGTTGGATTACCTTCTTCATTAGCACTTATAGAATTTATATCTTCTTTATTTGTTTCATTTTTATTTGAATTTTGTAATAAATTATTTAAAAATGGGATACTATTTTTATTATTATCAAGCATTGTTACAGCTTGATTGTATAAATTTTGAAAATTAATGTCATATTTTAAGAATTCTTTTGCTTTGTTAATTACATCATCTGAAAAAAAGTAAGAAGTATTTTTTATTAAATAAAAAATTACATAAATAACCATACAAATTAAAATTTGTAAAATCATTTTTTTAAATAAGCTAATATTAACTTTTTCTTTTACTATATTTTCGTTTGTATAGTTTATTTTTGAAAGTGAATTATGCCTTCTCCTATTGTATACTTCTTCTGCTCTTCTTTGTCTTTCTTCTGGAGTTATGGTTCTTTCCAATATAAAAACACCTCTTCCTTTGTAGTTTTTTACATCTATATTCAAGGAAGAGATGTTTTATTCATTTTATTTTAAATTAAATTTGTTAAAAAGCTTAGTATTAAAGCAACAATAAGCATAAAATTTATATTTTTCAATCTTTTATATTTTTTATCTATACTATTTTTAGGATTTTTCGCATTATTATTTTCTTTTTCTATCTTAAAAATATAATCTGCTATAACTAATTTTGCTTCATTTGCAAGAAAGTCTTTTCCCTTTTCTTTTTGACTGCTACCCTTAAATTTCTCAGTATTTTCTATATATTCTGGTTTCTTTACCTTTTGGTTTTGTTTTAAAAACACAATTGCTTCATCTACTATATTTGACGGTAAATCTTTTAGAATAACAATATTTTTCATATCACTTATATTCATATATGTACCTCCGATTTTTATTCTTTTTTACTTTTTCTTGATAGTTTTTTCATATTCCAATTTTTCATAGATTACTTTACACTATCTTTATTCTACATATATTTTTTACATATTTACCAAATTTATACAGAATTATAAGACATCTTTATTAGTATTATTATCTTTACATAATATTATAAAATATCTTTATCAATTGAAATAATAATTTTTACATTATTATCTTTATTATACTTTTTTATTATGTCCTCTGAAAAACTAGCCACATCATTTGATATTATTATTGTTTTATATTCATTATTAATTAGTTCTTCTATTTTTTTATCTGAATCTTCTAAGTCTGGTATTTTATATACATCCAATCCCAATGCTTCCGGTAATTTAAAACTATCTTTATCTTTTTCATATTTAAGCCAAGAAATTTTCATTAAAATCTACCCTTTCTTTAGATAAGATATCCTCTATAAATTTAAGTTTTTTCAAACTAAGTCAAATTTTTATATTTTACTATGTACTTTTTCTATTAAAATACTTTTAGTTATTATTAAGTTTTAGTTATGTTTAGATTTACAAAAAAAATGTTAAACAATTTTTATATTATTGTTTAACATTTTTCAATTTTTATACTATATAATTTACTTCTATTTTTCTTAAACTTTATTTAATATAATTTTTTATTTTAATTTATTTTCTATTTTAATTTATTTATTTCAAATTTTATTCACATTTATTAATTTTAGATAATAAATTTATATTATTTTTCTTCTGTAAATAATATTGTAATATCTGGATCTTGTTTAAGTTCTTCTGAAGCTATATATTCAAGAGCTCTCTTATCTTGTTTTACAGCAGCTAATGCTATTTCTTTATCTTTTCTTAATTCGTAACTTGCATATTTTAATATTAACCCTTTTTTCTTAACTGCTTCTAAAACTATTTCTTTGTCATTTCTTATGGATTTAGAACCATAATATAATGCTTGTCCATCAACTTTTACAGCGGCTAACATTACTTTCCTATCACCTTGAAGTTTCTCATTTGCCTTTAATCTTTCTAATATATATTCGTTATCTGTTGAACTTTTTATTTTCTCTTTTATTTCATCTAAAGTCTCCACTTATATCACCTAATTTTCATTATATTAAATAATCTTCACATTATTCTTATAAAATTTTTAACTTTTATCTTCTCTATGGTTTTCTATTTTTTCTTCTTTTAACTCTTTTTCAAATTCATGTACATTTTTTCTAATTCCAAAAATGTCTTTATATCCTATTGCTAATATTGCAATTACCAATATTGCAAAAGATAATGCTTTCCAAACTCCACTATCTAATAAAACAACTGCAAACATTCCAAACGTAGCAGTTATTCCATATAAAATAAATACTGCTTGTTTTTGAGTATATCCTTTTTGCATTAATCTATGATGTAAATGTCCTTTATCTGCTTTAAATACTGCTTTTAAAGATTTTCCATTTTTAATTCTTCTAAATATTGCAAACAAAGTATCAAAAAGGGGTAATGCAAGAACAATTATAGGCGCTATTAAAACTAATGCTGTATATGTTTTTGCAACTCCCAATATTGAAATTACTGCAAGAGAGAATCCTAAAAAGTTAGACCCAGTGTCTCCTATAAATGTCTTTGCAGGGTTAAAGTTATATGGTAAAAATCCCGAAATTGCTCCACCTAAAGCTGTAATTAATACTATAGCAATTAATGGTGAACCATTTAATGTAAATATAATTAACAGTGATATACATGAAATTAAACTTATTCCTGAAGATAACCCATCTAATCCATCTATTAAATTAATTGCGTTTGTAACTCCTACAATCCAACAAACTGTAATAATATATGATAAAACTATATTTAATTCAGCTTGTCCATTTAAAAAAGGTATTTCAAAATTTTCTATTCTAATTCCACAAGCAACAACAATAAGTGCTGCAACTATTTGTACAATTAATTTTGTTAAACTATGAATTCCTTTTGTATCATCTATAAAACATGTTATTCCTAAAATTATAATTCCTACAAAAAAGCCTACTAGTTTAAGCCACAACATATCTTCTTCAAACAATACTAATTTGCCTTCTATACTCATACTAATTAATAGGTAAATTGTTGAAACAAAAAATCCTGCTATAACAGCAATACCACCAAGCCTTGGCATTGGTTTTTTATTTACTCTTCTGTCATTTGGAACATCTATAGCTCCATATTTTTTGGCTATTCTCATACTAAATGGTGTAACAACAAACGCTGTAACTAACCCCAATAAAAATGCAATTGCAATATCTCCCCACATAGTATTTCCTCCTCGCAACTGATTATAACATTATATTTACTAAGAGTAAACTTTTTTTACAAGATTTTCACAATTGTTACTATTTACTTTTTCAAAATTGTATTTAACTTTTCAATTTACCATTGTTACTATAAAAAAATACTTTTTCATAACAATTTCATTTTTTGTATAATTTTTCCATCTTTTCATATAAGAATTATACTTTTTCTCTGCATTACATATATTATCTTTTTATCACATTGTGAGATATAAAACAATAATTTATATATATTATTCTATAATTATTTTTAGGTGATTATATGAGATTAAGAATGTTAAGAGAGGAGCACGATTTAAAACAAACTGATTTAGCTCGTATTTTAAATTGCAAACAAAATACCTACTATCAATATGAAGCTGAAAAAAGGCAAATACCAATATCTTCATTAAAAAAATTAGCAGCCTTCTACAATACTTCTATTGATTATTTGGTGGAATTTACAGATGAAATAGCACCATATACAAGAAAAAAATGAAAAGAATTAATAATTTAAGTATTATTTGTTCTTTTCATTTTTATTTGTTTATGATAAAATTCTTAAAAGTTATATAAACATTTTTAATTTAAATAAATTTTTACTTAAATTAAAGTTCTTAGTATAATATAAATTAACTATTAATATTTTAATTAAGAAAGGAGTCGTATGGTTATTTAAGTTATTAAATATATCATACAAGTTGTAAAATGCAAATAAGTAACAAAAAAAATATATTAATTACACAAATACACATGGCTGTTGGTGGTATTGAAACAGTTTTGCTTAATTTATTAAATAGCATTGACAAAGAAAAATACAATATAGATTTAGTTCTTTATTATCCTCGTGGAGAATTTATAGATAAAATTCCTTCTTGGGTAAATGTAATGCCTGTATGGTATAATACTAAACATACAGCTTTCTGGAAAAATATAATAATGTCAAGAAATATCTTTAAAAGAATATTAAAAAATGTTTTGGTAAATAATTTAACTGTTAAACATTTTGTATCTAAAAAAGAATATGATGTCTCTATATCTTTTTGTGGATATCATATATTTTCAAATGCATTTGCTGCACATTCAAATGCCAAAAAGAAATTAATATGGGTCCATGCAGATTATGCAAAACAGTTTGATCTACGAGATGATTTTAAAAAACAATTTAAGAAGATATATAAACAATATAAGTATTTTAATAAAATTATATGTGTTAGTGAATCTGTTTGTGAGCAATATAAAAAATTCAAGCCAGAACTTGCTAGTAAATTAGATTATTGCTGGAACATAATTAAGGAAAGAAAATATCCAAATTCTGGTGAAAATATAAAGCTTCAAGATGGATTTAATTGTTTAACTATATCTAGATTAGTAAAAACAAAAGGAATAGAAAAACTTATAGATATTGCAAAAATGTTAAAGAAAGATAATTTAAACTGCCATTTATATGTTGCAGGAGACGGATCACTTCGTCAAACTTTACAAGAACAAATTAAAGAAAACAACTTGGAAAATAACATTACTTTACTTGGAAATGTAATCAACTTAGTTCCTGTATTTAAGCAAAGTAACTTATACCTATCACCTTCTGACTTAGAAGGCCTGCCTACAGTTATAGTAGAAAGCTTATTAGAAGGAGTTCCTGTTATAGCAACACCTATAGCAGGTTCTATAGATATATATAAATATATGGCACCATCAAATTCAATGATACTTTCTAAAGATTCCTCTGCAGAAAGTTTATATAAATGTTTAAAAATTGCACTTAATAACTTTAATTGTCTAAATAACAATAACTGTTCAACTACTGCTAATAACTTAGTTGACACAAATAATTCTAATAAAGAAAATATTAATCTTTTTAAACCTTTTAATTTTGATATAGATAAAATAAATAATGAGACTTTAAATAGATTTGAAAGTTTAATAGGAAATTAGGTTTTTACCCTAATTTCCTATTTTTTCTTTTAACTTCTCTATAAAATTTTCTGTATTACTATGATATTCGTTTGGTGTAAATTCTTTTGCTTTTTCTATTATTTCTTCTATATTATCTCCATCTTTAAATTCCAATATGTATCCTTTTGCAACAAAAGCATTTATTAATTCTTCTTGATGGTCATCTACATGTTCATCATATTTTTGTAGTCTAGCACAGCCTATTATCTTTTTACCCTTTTTTAATGGTTCTACTATTGAGCCTGTTCCACCATGTGTAATAATTAAGTCTGCTTTATTTACTAAATCCTCCATTTCTTGGTATGACATGAATTTCATTATTTTCATTTTATTACTTGTATATGGAGTATTTCCAGCTTGTACTATTATTTCATCTTTTATATTTGACTTTTCTATTGCATCAAGTAACCTTGTAAATGGCTCTGCTTGTGTTCCTAATGTTACTAAAATCAATAAATCCACCCCCAATATTCTGCTTTTGGATAAAATTGTAACATACTTTCCCATTGAACAACAAAAGTTGTTGCTATAGGATATACCATTTTTCCTGCCATCGTAGGACTATTTTGTTTAGCAAAGCTTTCTATAAATATTACTTTTCTTCTAAATAGTCTTGCTATATAACACATTGGTACCGCTGTATGAGTCCCTGTTGTTACAATTACTTCTGGCCTATATTTAATAAATAAATACAAAGATTTAAATATGTTAAACAAAAATTTAAATATGTAAGGAAATAAATATTTTCTTGTTCCATATACTAGATATTCTGTTTTGTACTTTTCTTTCATGTTTGTAGTAACACCTGTTTTTTCTGTTACTAATACATAGTTATAATCATTAAAAATTTTCTTTAGTTGTAACAATTGTGTTAAGTGTCCACCTACACTTGAAATAAACATTACTCGTTTTCTTGTATCTTTTTCTTTTTTTCCCATATTTATTTCTTTACATCTCCCATCTATATAAATGAATAGATTATCTCTTAATATCTTCATTTATCTTAATTTTTTACTTTTATTTCCACTATTTATTGTCTTGTACACAGTAATCTATTGCCTTTTTTAAATTTTTATCAACATTTTTGTTAAATTCTTTATAATCAAATTTCTGAGCTATTTTATAATTTCTATTTAAGAAATCTTTCATAGCATCATATATTCCCTCTTCAGAATTTTCACATACAATGCCATATCCTTCACTTAAAATACGCCTTGCATCTGCTATATCTGTTGCTATTATTGGCTTTTCTAACACCCTTGCTTCATCTATAACAATTCCATAGCCTTCAAACTGTGATGACATTATTAAACAATCACTTTTTGCCAAATATTTATATGGATTTACTTGGTTACCTTTTAATATAACAATATTATCTAAATGCTTTTCATTTATTAAATTTCTATACATTGCATGGTCTTCTCCATCTCCTAAAAGCCATACCTTAAAATTTTTATAACCTTCTTTATCTAATTTTTCTGCTGAATTTATAATTCTAGTTATCTTTTTATGTGATTCTAAATGTCTAGAAATATTTATAAATACCTTTTTGTCATCTTCTTTGTCTTCAATTTCTTTATTAGACATTTCTTTAATTTTGTTTCCATCTATGTAATTATAAACTGTAAATATTTTTCCTTTATAATTTGGCAATAATTTTTCTACTTCAGCTTTTGAGCTGTCTGATACGCATACAATTGCTTTAAACTTTTCAAATTTCAAACCATTTATTAATGCATTTCTCTGTTCTTCTGTTCTAGAACTAATTAAATTAGTATGTACAAAAAGTAAAGTATGTTTGCTTGAGTTTCTTGTTAATGTAGCAAGTACTTTATGTTGATATGCATAACAAATTGCAACATCGTATTTATTAAACCAACTATTAAAATATTCTGCTAAATATTTTATAGCTGTTGTAATTTTTGAAAAATTGTTCCATTTTCCTTTACAAATTAATTTTACATATATTTCTTTAGGAAGCCTTGTTAATAATTCTTTGTTTGTACAATATCCAATATTTACTGTAATATCATATTCTTTTTTTAGATAGCTTAAATTCAAGAAATTTATTAATGCAAGTTCCATTCCACCTAAAGATAGTTTTGGCATATATATAATCATTGATTTCTTAGTACTTTCATCATCTATTTCATGTTCTTTATTTTGCCTATCATTAAATTTAATAAATACAGCACCTAAAAACATAGCTACTGTTGGAGCTAATAAAACATGTCCTACAATGTAAGCAATTCCAATTCCTAATAACCCACTTAATCCAACACAAAAATTTCTAACTGTAAACTCTTCTTTAAAGTTTTTAAATAGTCTAATAAAAAATGATATTGCAATTATAAATATAGGAACTAAATAAATTCCTAATCCTATGATTCCATAACCAAATTTTACATCATGAAAGTCTCTTTCCACAACTGTGTAATTTCCAGTATCATCTATAACTCTATGCTCATCTTTTAATCCTATTAAAAGTTCTAATGGAGATGCATTTCCTGCAAGTTGTTTTTGCTCATATACATATTTTTCTCTTCCATTAAATATTAAGTTTTCAACACTAGATTGATTATTTTCCTCTCCATCTGGATTTTTACTTTGATTTATTATTTTATTTATTTTTCCTTCTATATATTTATATGATGGTGAATATGGCATTGCAATAGCTACAGCTACAGTTAAAATTAGTGTAATTATAAGAGTACTTTTAGCAATTTTCTTTCTCTTCCATGCATATGCAATTATAGAAAATATTAAAATTCCTAAAATGGCTCCAATTAATCCAATCAATGCTGTTTTTGTTCCTATAACTAATAGCCCATATGTCATAACAGCTAAAATAAACATAAAAGATAATGACTTATATTTAGCTGCATAATAAATAACTATAGGATAGAATAATGACATCATAGCACTTAATTCATTACCAGAGTATATCCAACCAGAAATTCCTCTTTCTGGTGCTGTATCATATGTTGGAAGAGCTGTTCCTGTAATTGCAGATATTAATATTGCAGTTGCATAAATACCTGCACTATACACTAATGTTTTTAAACTAAACTCATTTCCATTTTTTAAATATCTATATAAGAAAAATAATGTAACTGGTAAACACATATATTTTGTCATAGATACAGCTTTATTCATAATTGCAGACATAGAAAAACTTGATAATGTAAAAACAATATTTGCAATTATTGTTACTGCAAAAAGTCCTAACAAAATAAAATTCCACTTTCTATTTTCTTTATCTACAAATATTAAATATCCTAAACCATATATTAGGAATAATGTTTTATAAATTACTCCTAATGTAATTGGAAAATCTACATTTAACACCATATAAGATGTAATAAATTCCACAAATGGCAATATAATAAAAATAGCTTGTACTACTTTTGAACTGTAAATCTTTTGTAATTTTTCTTTCATTATAAAACTCCCATCTTTTAACATATAAAAAATTAAATATTAATATTTAATTTTTTTATTTCATAAATAAACATTATATATAAGTACTTAACATTTACTTTTTAGCATTTAGCTTTAATAATTATATTCTTTAAAATTGACCATAAATATTATAAATGCTTAACAACATTTTTATTTTAACTAAGTTATTTTTAATTGTCAACTTTCATTTTAGAAATTGTACAACATCCTATATCATTTTTTTTCATAACTTCTAATATTTTCATAAAATCACTTAGTATAGCATCTTCTGGTAAATTAATCTCTGTAATATGTCCTCCATTTGTAAGCTTATGATATGGAGCCTCCATTTCTATTTTTTTCTCTGCTGAAATTTTATAACCTTTCGGTAATTGAAAAGAATCTGTGTAAATTTCTTTGTCTGTTATATTTTTTATTTTTCCATATATAGCTTGATCCATCTGTATTAAATCTGTTGATAAATTGCCTGAAGGTGTCGCAGTTAGGCTAAAGTTTAAATTATATTTCTCTGAATATTTATCACACTTTTCTCTCATAAAAGAAATAATTTTCAACCCCAACTCTTGTGCTTCTTTTGATTCTCCATGATGTTTTCCAGTTAATGCCTTTAAGCATTCTGCTAATCCTGTAAATCCAATAGACATCGTTCCTTGTTTTAAAACTTTTTTTAAGTTGTCTGTTTCTTTTAATTTTTCGCTATCTATCCAAAGTGCTTGTCCTAATAAAAATGGAAAATTATAAACCTTTTTGCTACATTGCATTTCAAATCTTTCTAGTAGTTGATCTTTAACTAAATCTAGCTTTTCTTCTAATTCTTGAAAAAATCCATTTAAATTTGCCTTTCCATTTAAACTAGTTCCATTTTTTATTCCTATTCTAGGTAAATTTATAGAAGTTACAGACAAAATTCCTCTCCCTGGAGTTATTTCTTTACTAGTATCTACCATATTTTCCATAACTCTAGTTCTATACCCCATATATGCAACTTCTGTATCATAGTTATTTTTAGAATAAAACTTTTTATTAAATGAACTATCTAAAAACTCAAATGTTATAATTCCTCTATCTAAAGAAACTTCACATGCACGCTTAAATATATCATAATTTGCATCTTGTGGTAAATAATTTACACCTTCTTTTATTTTAAATATTGAAATTGGAAATTTAGCAGTTTCATGGTTTCCTATTCCAGCCTCCATTGCCTCTAAAAAATTTATACAAACCATTCTTCCTTCAGGCGAAGTATCTGTTCCAAAGCATATTGAAGAAAGTGGTGCTTGCCCACCAATTCTTGAATTAACTGTATTTAAATTATGTATAAAAGCTTCCATAGATTGATATGTAATTTTATTTGTTTTTTCCAAAGCTTTTTTATAAGATATATTAAACATCCTTTTCAATTCTTGAGATTCTCTACAATATTTATAAAATATTGATACATCAAAATCTATGGTACTTATTTTTTCTATTTCTCTTTCAATTCCATTAATTGCTATAAATTTATCAAAATCTGTTAATTCTAAATAATCATAAACAATTTGTTTAAACTGCTTTTTAAAAGTTTTTAATATACCTGGTGCCATGTAAAAATCAAATGCAGGTATAGATTGAACTCCGATGTTGGTCATTTTGATTAACTTGAATAACTCTCGCAGTTAAAGCTGTATAAGAAGAAATATCGTTTGGTTCTCTTATAAATCCATTGCCTGTAGAAAATCCATCTTTAAATAATTTATTTAAATCTATTTGGCAACATGTTGTTGTACCCATTGGAAAAAAATTTAAATTATGTATATAAATATCCCCGTTTTCATGTGCCTCTTCGAACTTTTTTTTCATTAAATATGCTTTTGCAAACTCTCCAGATATTGTTCCACCATACTGAAGAAGCATTTTCATTGCTGTAGTATTTTTTTGTATTTTTACGTTTTCTTCCTCTTTAGAGGTTTTTAAACCTAAATTCTCTAATGCTTTTAGAAACTTATGCTGTCTTTTTTCGTCAAAAAACAATTTTCTAGATTGAGCCCTCTTTTCACGATAACTAGAAAAAGATTCATAAACATCATAATAATTTTGTCTTTTAAGTTCATCTTCTATCATATCTTGAATTTCTTCTATTTTAATTTTTTCTGTTTGTAATTTACTAATATTCTCTAAAATACTCTCATATATCTTATTTACATCTTCTTGACTATACTTTGTGTTTACTCCATCTATTGTTACACTATCAAATCCTTTTTTAATTGCTAAAGCAATTTTAGTTCCATCAAAATCTACTCTTTTTCCATTTCTTTTTATAACTTTATTTATCATCATTTTATTATTTATGTTTGCCATTTTTACCTCCTTTAAGAGAAAAAACAATCCACTTTATTATCTTCGAATTATATCGTTAATTTCTTAATAAGTCAATTGAAAATTAGGGACATACATTTTTCAATTTTTTTCTACTTTTTCTATTCCATTTTAATAATTTTTATAGTATAATATTGTTAGTTGTAAAAAATCTTCGAGCTTAGGAGGTGTGTAGTATGTGGCCCATATGGCTTGTATTAGCAGGAATATTTTTTATAGTTGAAATTGCAACCACTGGTTTTCTAGTATTTTGGTTAGGTATTGGTTCTTTATTTGCAATGATTACAAGTTTTTTTACAGAAAACTTAATTATTCAAATGGTGGTATTTATTACAACTTCAACTTTATTAATTATATTTACTAAACCTGTTGTTAAAAAATTTCTTATAAAAGACGAAGACACTGTTGTAACAAATGTTTATTCTATAATTGGTAAAAAAGCAATTGTAACAAAAGACATAAATCCTACACTTGGAGTTGGACAAATAAAAGTTGAAGGACAAGATTGGTCAGCAAAATGTGACAGTGATGCTATTATAGAAAAAGGAACTGAAGTAGAAATATTAGATATAAATGGGGTTAAAGCTGTAGTTACTCCAATTGTAGATAAAGTTATCAAATAAAAAATAATTTTTCAAATGAAATTAAAAAATTAAAAATAATTAAATTTAATATAATTATATAATACATATATAATTATTAAAATAATAAAAATAACTAAAAGTAATTTTGTTATATTTTTAGTGTTTTATAAATAAATATAATATTAGGAGGAAAATTTTATGTGGTTTTTAATCGTACTACTTGTAATTATCTTAATTATTGCATTCAATACTATTAAAATTGTAAAGCAATCAGAGGTTTATATTATTGAAAGACTTGGTAAATTTCATAAAATAGCAGATGCAGGTCTTACAATAATCGTTCCATTTATAGACCATGTTCGTAGCGTGGTTAGTTTAAAGCAACAAACAATGGATATTCCACCACAAGGTGTTATTACACACGATAATGTTACAATTACAATTGATACAGTTGTATTCTACCGTATAACAGACCCTGCTAAAGCAGTATACGAAATTCAAAACTTAAAGAAAGGTATTGAGTACTTAGCAATTACAACTATACGTGATATCGTTGGTAAAATGGATTTAGATTCAACTTTTAGTTCTCGTGATGCGATAAACGATAAATTAAGAGTTATTCTTGATGAAGCTACTGACCAATGGGGTTGTAAAGTAGATAGAGTTGAAATTAAAGATATTACACCACCTGCAGACATACGTGATGCAATGGAAAAACAAATGAATGCAGAAAGAAATAAAAGAGCATTAATTTTACAAGCAGAAGGTGAAAGACAATCTGCAATTACACTTGCTGAAGGTAAAAAAGAAGCTGCTATATTAGAGGCAGAAGCTGATAAAGAAGCTCAAATAAGAAGAGCTGCCGGTGAAGCAGAAGCTATAAGACAAGTAGCAGAAGCTAAAGCTGCAGAAGTTCATTTAGTATATGAAGCTATGATGAAAGCAAATCCAGATGAAAAACTTGTTCAATTAAAATCTTTAGAAGCATTAAAAGAAGTTGCTGACGGAAAAGCAAATAAAATATTTATTCCATTTGAGGCAACAAATGCATTAAGTGGTTTAGGTGCTGCAGCAGAAATGTTTAAAGAAGATAATAAAAAAGCAGATAAATAAAATTAATAATTATAAGTATCAATAAAAGAAAGAGGTTACCAAATTATACCTAAAAAGTAAAATTAAGTAACCTCTTTTTTATTTTATTTTTCCCATTTCTCTAAACCAATCTATTGTATCTCTTATTGTTTCATCAATTGGTCTTATTGTGTATCCTAACTCTTTTTTTGCTTTTTCATTACTAAAATTACAATTTGTTCCTAATGTGTATACAGCATATGATGTAAATAAAGGTTTTTGTTTTATTATTTTATAATAAATTTCTGATAAAAAACCTGTTGCATATGCAAACCATCTTGCTATTTTAAAAGCTGGCATTTTTACTTTTGTATACTTTTCTATTTCTAACATTAGTTCTTTTACACTAACTTTATGTCCTGCTAAAATATAGCATTCTCGATTTTTTCCTTTTTCTGCTGCTAGAACTATACCATTTGCTACATCTCTAACATCTACAAAATTATATCCGCCATCTAAGTATGCTCCTATTTTTTTATTTGAGCAATCAATAACCAGTTGACCTAAATTTGATGGTATATATTCAAAAGGTCCAATTACACCTGATGGATGTACTATTATTATTTCTGGATTATTTTCTAAATCTTGTGACACATTTTCTAATAAATACTTAGTTGCCATTGCTTTTGTTTTTGCATATAATCCTTTTACTTTATTTTCTGAAAATTCTGTAATTTCTGTTATAACTTCTTCTTTTGGTTTTTCTGGAATAGCATGCACAGAACTTGTATAAACTAATTTTTTTACTTTTTCTCCTCTACATGCTTGTAAAACATTTTTTGTGCCATCCACATTAATAGAATAAATAAATTTCTTATTAACCGTACCTATATCTATTATTCCTGCTAAATGAAAAACAATGTCTGCTCCTCTAAAAGCATTTTTTAAACTTTCTAAATCTCGCACATCTCCATAACAAATTTCCACATTTAACTTTTTTAAATAATCAACATTTTCGTTTTTTAATACAAATGCCTTTACTTCATATTTTTTATTTATTAAATTTCTTATTAATACATTTCCAATGTGACCACTAGCACCAGTTACAACACATTTCATAATGTATCACTTCCTTTTAATTCATTTGTTATATTATACCACATGAATTTGTCCTTTTTGTGACCATTAATTTACTTTTCTTATTATTTTATCTCACACTATTTATTCATATTTTATAATTTAGTAAAGTTAGTTGGTATTTAATCTTTTATTCATATATTTCTAATATTATTAGTAAATAATTAATCTACTGTATCATCTTTTATATAATACTTAGTTCCTAACATTTTGTCTGGCAAATATTGCTGCTCCACCCAATGACCTGGATAGTCATGTGGATATTTATAGCCTACCCCATATCCTTCTTTTGCCATACCTTCTGCTGGTGCATTTCTTATATGCATTGGAATTGTTCCTGTATCTTTTGTTGCTACATCTTCCATAGCTTTATTTATTGCCATATATGAGGCATTAGATTTTTTAGATGTCGCTACATAAACTGCTGCCTCTGACAAAATTATTCTAGCTTCTGGCATCCCTACCATATTAACTGCTTGCATTGCTGCTGTAGCTACAACAAGCGCATTTGGATTTGCCATACCAACGTCCTCTGCAGCTGCTATTGTAATTCTTCTAGCTATAAAAACTGGATCTTCTCCTGCATTTAAAGCACGTGCTAAATAAAATACTGCTGCATCTGGGTCACTTCCACGCATAGATTTTATAAAGGCACTAATATTATCATAATGGCTATCTCCATTTTTATCAAAAATTGCCTTTCTCTCTTGCACACATTCTTTTGCTATTTCATCTGTTATTGTTATATAACCATCTTTATCCATTTGTGTTGTAAGAACTGCTACTTCTAGTCCATTTAAAGCTGTCCTTACATCTCCATTTGATGTTTCTGCTATTTTTTCTAAAGTACTATCCTCTATTTTTATATTATAATTTGCCAATCCCCTTTCTGCTGTTAAAGATTTTTTTAATACTAAGAAAATATCTTTAGTTGTAAGTGGATTTAGCCTAAACACCATAGATCTCGAAATTAAAGCTTTATTAACTTCAAAATATGGATTTTCTGTTGTTGCTCCAATTAATATAACAGTACCGTTTTCTACATATGGAAGTAATGCATCTTGTTGAAGTTTATTAAATCTATGAATTTCATCTATAAATAAGATACATTTTCCTGATGGATTTAAAAATGCATTTTGTGCATCTTCTACTGCTTTTTTTATATCTGAAACTCCTGATGTAACTGCATTTAGTTTAGTAAACTTATATTTTGTTGTATGGCTAATAACTCTGGCAAGTGACGTCTTTCCACATCCAGGAGGTCCCCAAAGTATTATGCTAGATAATCTATCTGCTTTTATTGTTCTATACAAAATTTTATCTTTGCCTAAAATATGTTCTTGTCCAACATAGTCTTCTAATGTTTGTGGACTCATTCTATATGCTAATGGTTGACTTAAATCCATATCTTGCGCCTTTCTTTTTATGAATAATTTTATTGATTATATATAAATAATATATTTTTCTTACTTTATATTTGCATTTTTAGTTATATTTATGTGTGTATTTGTAATTGTAATTTATATTTCATTTATATTTCATATTTTATCTATATTTAATTTATATTTATATTCATATTTTAATTTATATTTGTAATTTTTATTTATATTAATATTTTAATTTATATTTGTAATTTGATATTTTCTAATATTTTATTGTCTTGCTAAATTGTTTAATCCTTTTTTTATTATTTCTTCTACTGTTAAAGTTGTGTCCATTTTATTTAATGCTTTTTCTATTTCTTTTCTTGTATATCCCAAAACTTGAAGTGCAGCAGTTGCTTCTGCAAATTTGCTATCCTCTTCTACTATTTTTTCTAAATTGTTACTTTCTTCTGTTTTCTCCGAAATAGCAGATGTTGTTTTTAATTTATCTTTTAATTCTAAAATTATTCTTTGTGCAGTTTTAACACCTATTCCTGGCAAGCTTTTTATTTTAGCCACATCATCTGTTATAACTGCTAATGCAAAAGATGATGGTGTTATATTAGACAAAATGGAAACTGCTCCTTTTGCCCCTATTCCACTAACTCCAAGTAAAAGCTCAAACATACGAAGTTCTTCTTCTGTAATAAATCCATATATACTTACATCGTCTTCTCTAACACGCATATATGTATATATTTTTTTCTTTGTACCTAACTCTTCTAATTTTTCTATAGCAGTTTGTGACATAAAAATTTTATACCCTATTCCACCTGTTTCTAATATTATATAATTTTGTGTTTTTGCTTCTATTGTACCTTTTATATATGAAAACATGTTTATCTCCTTTTGTTTTTATTTTATACCTTTTTCTTACTTTTGTAGTATAATTATTATTTTTAAATTATATTCTATTTTATATATTCTTTCAATCTTTTTATACATCTTTTAATTTTATTACATCTTCTGAATGAAGTTTTCCTGCTCTTGTAATACTATTGTATCCATATTTTTGTTTTAATTGGTCAACTACACTATCTAACTTTTCCTGCTTTTTTTCATTTTCTGTATTTCCAAATAAAGAAATTTGAACTTCACCTTTTTCAACTAAATTGTCTACTCTAACACCTACTAATCTAATTGGTGTGCCATTTTTGTACATTTCGTTTAATAGTTCTTTTGCAGTATTGTAAATATCCTTTGTATTTGCAGTAGATGAACTTAACTTTTTTTGATGTGAAAAGTCTTTAAATTCACTCGTTCTTAATTGTACATTTACTACATTTGCATACATATTATATTTACGTAATCTATAAGCCACTTGCTCTACTAATGTTAAAATTACTTTTTCAAGTGCTACTTTTTCTCTTACATCTATAGGAAGTGTTACAGAATTACCTATTCCTTTTGGCTTTTCTTGTATATATTTCACCTCAGAATTATCTATTCCATTAGAATACTCCCACATAAGTAGACCATGTTTACCAAATATTTTAACCATATACTCTTTATCTTGCTTAGCTAAATCTCCAATTGTTTTTATTCCCATTGCATATAATTTAGGAATAGTTTTCTTTCCAAGCATAAATAATTCTGACACAGGTAATGCCCACATTTTACTTGGAATTTCTTCTTCGTATAGAGTATGTACTTTATCTGGCTTTGAAAAATCTGATGCCATTTTAGCAAGTAGCTTATTATGAGCAACTCCAACATTTACAGTAAAACCTAATTCATTTTTTACCCTTTTGTTTATTTCATATGCTTTATTTATTAATGTATCTCCTATTAAATAACCAGTCATATCTAAGAAACATTCGTCTATACTAAATCGTTCTATTTTGTCTGTATATTCAAGAAGTATCTTATACAAGTCATTTGAATGTTTTAGATAACTTTTATATTCTCCCTTAAATACTTGTAAATTTGGACATTTTAATCTAGCTTGGTATAACGTTTCCCCTGTTGTAACGCCTTTCTTTTTGGCTTTCATACTTTTTGCTAAAACTATACCAGACCTTTTGCTTTCGTCTCCACCTATTACAGCTTCAATATTTCTTATATCTAGTGTTTCTCCTGCTTCTAATCTATCTATTGCAGCCCAACTTAAAAAAGCATTATTTACATCTACATGTAATATTTGTCTTTGCCTTTTCTCCATATTACCACCACTTTTATTATAAAACATTAGTTCGCATATGTCAAGTAAAAAAACAGTACTAAAATATAGTACTATTTTGGGTTAAATGTATTTTTTATGCTACTTGCTGCACTTACTTTATTATTCCATTATCATTAAATATGTTTTTTTATTATTCTTTCTATTACATTTATTTCTCTAATATTTCAAAATTACTTGCATTAGATAAATCTGCTGTCGCACTACACCTTAATGTTTTTGTTTCTCCTTGTTTTATATTTGGTATTAATGCTTCTATTGTTGTTATTTCTTCTCCTGTCTGTCCTTTTATTTTTAACTCTACTATTTCTTGTGCTTGTTCTTCTGTTCCTTCATTTTTTAAATCTGCTGTTATTGTAGTCATTTTATTTCCTGGGTTATATACAAAATTTATATTTGTTATTTTTATTTCTTTAAATTTCTTTTCTTCTTTTATTTCTGGGCTATTGTTTTCTATTTGTCCATCTTCTTGCTTTTCTGTATATGGATTTACTATGTTTTCGATATTTTGTTCATATTCTGTATTTATGTTATTTAAATTATTTGTACTGTTTTCAGTATTTTTTCCATCCTCGTCATTTCCTTTAATTGTATTATTTACTAATAAAACTATTGCTCCAATTACTAATGCGATTGCTATTATAAAAATTATTACATTATATCTTCTTCTCACTATAAGTACTTCCTTTCTGTATCTCTTCACACTTTATGAGTCATAGTATATCATTTTGTTATATTATAATCAATATAATTTTTATTACATTTTTGTTACATATAGGCTATATTCCCAAATAAATTTATATAACATTTTCTTTTGTAATCTTTTATTTATCATTTACTTTTATTCTCTCCAATTCTTCCTTAGTTAAACCTGTCGCTTCCAATATAATATCTATAGAGACATTTTTCTTTAATAATTTTCTGGCAGTTTCTTTTATTCCTTGTTTTCTAGCATAACTCATTGCAAGTCCTCTATCTATTACACTACTTTCTCTTAATTCTGCCAACCTTTGTAACTCTTCATCTCCTGTTAAGTATTCCATGTCATCTAATGCACTTTTTATCTTTTCATTTTTCTTCTCTGCCATTTCTATTTTCCCCCAATCTGTGTCATCTATTAATATATTAATATTTTTCGTTGCCTTTCTTTCCAAAAAATGCTTTAAATATCACATCATTTTTTAGATTAAATTTCTTTTTTTCAATATTTTCATATTTGTTATTCAATATGCTTTTCTCCTTTCATTTTAGCACAATTAATAACCTTTATGCAACTTAATTTAATTACATTTTTTTAATGTTTACTAAATAGTTACATAAACTAATTAACTATACTATTTTTTCATTAATCACATTTTTCAAAAATTATGGTTTAATTTTTTTGCTTTTCTTATAAATTTGGATTTTAGTTCAGATTTCATTAAATTTTCATGTTTAAATATTCTTTGAATTTAACTTTCGAAAATAAGTTTTAAGATTATTAAGATAACAATTTTTTAAAATTAAAAAGTGACTATAATATCTCAGATTAAATATATAAGATATTATAATCACTTTTTTTCTACTTTTCAACTAAAAACGTCAGCCTTTTTTCGACATTTCTTTGTCATATTTGGACATTCCCGTCACATCTAAAGTACAACTAAGACTGGACGGAACGAACTGTATCTGTCGTCATAACCATTGTCACCACTGAACCAGAACACGCCTGCACCCGCGCCATTACTGTAAACGCCTCCGCGTAAGAAGAAGGGATCTCTCGTGTCAGGAAAATCAGAGTAAATGCCGTACCACGAACCACTTCCTGAGTTACCGTTCGCGCTCGTTTCATACAATGCATCTCCATATTTTCCTGAGTTTGCAATATAGTTATGTTCTCTATCATCTGAACTTCCTTCACTATACACGTTCTTTGTTTTTGCTGCTCCATTTACTAAACTACTTCCGTAAGTTACTATGTCCATTATTTACATAGCCTGCTACATACTCCCAGGCTCCTCCACTCATATCATATACTCCATGTACTGTCCCTGTTGTTACTTCTACATTATTTACATATGC
>ULPI01004418.1_pt1 | contig 25683 bp, 26 predicted proteins | sample 1953381 | NCBI WGS metagenome assembly ULPI01 (sample SAMEA4835626, study PRJEB28245) | human gut metagenome | biome: gut microbiome; material: fecal sample | place: Denmark | collected 2008
ATTAAAAATACTACATTTATTGTTGTAAGACATTGTTTACAATACTATATTTATTGTTGTAACTTATCTTTTTTATTTTACATCATACCAAGAAGTTGCCTCAGATGTTTCCACTTTAAGAGGAACAGATAATTTCGCTGCATTTTCCATGCAGTCTTGTAAAATTTCTTTTACTTTTTGTTTTATATCTTCATTACATTCTATAATAAGTTCGTCATGAATTTGTAAAACAAGTTTTGCTTCTAGCTTCTCTTCTTGCAATTTTTTAAATACATTTATCATCGCAATTTTCATTATATCTGCTGCTGTTCCTTGTATTGGAGTATTCATTGCTGCACGACTTCCAAACTGTCTTATCATATAATTATTTGACTTAAGTTCTGGAATATATCTTCTTCTGTGGAATAATGTTTCTACATATCCTTCTTCTTTTGCTTTTTCTACAATATTATCCATAAATGATTTAACACCATTGTATTTTTCAAGATATTGTTTTATATATTCTTTCGCTTTTTTATTAGTTATTCCAAGTTGCTGAGCTAATCCATAATCACTAATTCCATAAACAATACCAAAATTTACTGCTTTCGCTTCGCCTCTTTGTTCTTTTGTTACCTTTTCTACTGGAATACCTAAAACTTTGGATGCCGCTTGTTTATGTATATCTTCATTATTTTTAAATGCATCTGTCATATGCTCGTCTTTTGAAATATGTGCTAAAACTCTTAATTCTATTTGAGAGTAATCTGCATCTATAAATATATTTTTTTCTTTAGTATTAAATGCTTTTCTTATTTGTTTTCCTTGTTCAAATCTGGTAGGAATATTTTGTAAGTTTGGCTCTGTACTGCTTATTCTTCCTGTTGCTGTTATTGTCTGGGGAAAATATGAATGTATTCTCTGAGTTTTTGGGTTTATATATGGAATTAAACCTTCAACATAAGTAGAATTTAACTTTACCAAACTTCTATATTCTAGTAATTTTTCAATTACTGGATGTTCTTGTAATAATTTTTCTAATATATCTGAATCTGTTGAATATCCTGTTTTTGTTTTTTTGTAAACAGGTAGTTTTAATTTTTCAAATAATATTTTTCCAAGTTGTTGTGTAGAGTTTATATTAAATTCTTCTCCAACAGATTTATAAATCTCTTGTTTAAGGCTTTCTATTTGCTCTTTTAATTTATTACCAAAGGCTACAAGCTCGTCCTTATCTATTGGCATTCCATTAAATTGCATCTCTCCTAATACTTGTACAAGAGGCATCTCAATATTATTAAATAGGTCTAATAAATTTTCTTCTTCTAATTTTTTAGAAGTTACGTCATAAATTTTACTAATACAGTAACTATATAAGTCATTTTTTATTGCATCATAATTGTTTTCATCTTCTTCAATTCCTGTAAATAAGTCGATTTGCTTATTTTTTTCTTTTTTTATTCCTCTTTTTTCTAAATATTCATCTATATATAAATTTAAATATTCCACACTTAAATTTTCAATTGTATACTTATCTGTTGGATTTATATCATATGCTGCAATTTTCACATCATAAAATATTGCCTCAGTAGTAATTCCCAATTGTTTAAAAATAACATAGTCTTCTGCCAAATCATGTCCAAATTTTTGTATTTTGCTATTTTCTAATATCTCTCTAAACTTTTCTGTAAATTCTTTTTCATTACTGACTTCTATAGAATACACTTTATTTTCTTTTTGCATATAAATACTTATTTGTTTAATTTTTTTAGGAATTATTTTTTCTGTATCTTCACTTTTTTCTGTTAAAACTGAAAAAACTATTTTTCCTTCTCTTCTTATCTTTTCTAGAACTTTATCTAATTTTGAATTTTTCAAATTTAAAATTTCTGTCTCGAATAAATCTTTATTTAAATCTATAGATTCTTCACTAATTTCCTCTTTTAAATTAAATCTTTCCATAAATCTATTAAAGTTTAGTTCTTTAAACTTTTGTGTTACTTTTTCTTTATTCCATTCTTTTATTTTTAAGTCTTCTATTTTATTTTCTAAAGGAACATCTCTATTTATAGTTCCTAAAGTTTTTGATAAAAATGCCATGTCCCTATCATTAATTAACTTTTCTTTAGCTTTTGGTTTTAAGTTATCTTTTCCCTCATCTATTGCCTTGTACAGATTATCTATTGTTTTATATGTTTTAATTAATTCTAATGCAGTTTTTTCACCTATTCCAGAAACTCCAGGAATATTATCTGAAGTATCTCCCATAAGTCCTTTTACTTCTATAAGTTGTTTTGGTTTAATTCCATACTTATCTATTATTGCAGTTTCGTCAAAATAGTCTACCTCTGTTTTGCCAAGCTTTGTATGTGGAATTCTTATTGTTACTTTATTTGATGCAAGCTGAAAAGTATCTCTATCCCCTGAAACTATTACTACTTCTATATCTTTTTTCTCTGCCTTTTTAGATAAAGTTCCCAGTATGTCATCCGCTTCATATGTTTCTTTTTCTATAATTGTAATATTCATATCTGTTAAAATTTCTTTAACTATTGGCATCTGCTCTGCAAGTTCGTTTGGCATACCTTTTCTATTAGCCTTGTATCCTTCATACAGTTTATGCCTTGTCGTAGGCGCTTTTAAATCAAATGCAACTGCTATATAATCTGGCTTTATATCATCTAGCACTTTAAACAATATAGATAAAAAACCATACACTGCATTTGTATATTTTCCATCTTTAGTTGTCAACATTTTTGACCCCATAATTCCATAAAATGCTCTGTTTAATATACTATTTCCATCAATTAAAACTAATTTACTCATTTTTTCTTATGATATATAAAATATATCATAACTCCTTTCTTAAAATCTAAATTTTACTAAAATATTTTATTCATTTTTATTCTCAATTCTTTTTGTTTCTAATAATAATTTATCAAAAAAACTTCCACAGAAACATTTTCGTTATTTTGACTTTGGTATATAATTAAATCTTTTAAATTTTATATACTTCTCCTTTATCCTTTTCTATTTTCTTGCTATATCTATCCTCCTCACTAAATATACATCCACAATATTTTTGCATATATAATCCTAATTCTCTTGCTTTTGCTTGTCCTTCTCTAAAACCTTCTCTAAAATCTCTATACACAAACTCTATATTATACTTTTTGGCAAGTTCTTCTGCAATTTGCTTTATTGCATCATGATTTTGATATATACTTACTAACAAAGTAGTAGAAAATGCATCATACCCATTTTCTTTTGCATATTTTATTGTTTCTTCTAATCTTACTCTATAGCAATAATTTATACATCTATTTTTTAAATCACAAACTACATTTTTACAAAATTCGTCTAAACCATAGTCTTCATGAAATATGGCTTCTACATTTATACTTTTAGTATATTCCTTTAAACAATCTCTTCTTGCTTTATATTCCATATATGGATGTATATTTGGATTATACCAATATACAGTTGGTTCTATCCCTTCACTTCTCAGTTTCTCTATACAATATACACTACATGGTGCACAGCAAGTATGTAATAATAATTTCATTTTCTTCTCCAATCTTTTTTGCTATTTTAAATAAAGTTAAATTAAATTTTTTGATATTTTTTATTAATTTAAATTTAAATCTTTTTTGATATTTTTCATCTAATCCTAAATTAAATTTTGTCTTATCTACAATTATCTTCCATATTTAACTCCTAAATGTTCATAAGCTGCTGGAAGTGCAATTCTTCCCTTTGGTGTGCGTGATATAAAACCCACTTGTACAAGATATGGTTCATATACATCTTCTATTGTTTCTGGCTCTTCACCTATTGTTACAGCTATTGTATCTATACCAACAGCTCTACCTTGATATGTATGTATTAATGCTTCTAATATTTTTCTGTCTATATGGTCAAGTCCCATATCGTCTATTTCTAATTTATTTAATGCAATTTTTGCTATTTCTAAATTAACATCTCCATTTCCCAAAACAGCTGCATAATCTCTAACTCTTTTTAATAATCTATTTGCTATTCTTGGAGTTCCTCTTGAACGTCTAGCAATTTCTGTTGCAGCATTTTCGTCTATCTCAACATTTAATATTCCTGATGACCTTTTTATAATTGTTTTTAAATCTTCTATATTATAAAGCTCTAATCTATCTACAATTCCAAATCTATCTCTTAGTGGAGTAGTAAGAGCTCCTGCCCTTGTAGTTGCTCCAATTAATGTAAACTTAGGTAAGTCTAACCTTATTGCTCTTGCACTTGCACCTTTACCTATTACTATGTCCAATGTGTAATCTTCCATTGCTGGATATAAAATTTCTTCTACGTTCTTGTTTATCCTATGAATTTCATCTATAAATAAAACGTCGAACTCACTTAAATTAGTTAACAATGCAGCTAAATCTCCTGGCTTTTCTATTGCAGGACCTGACGTAATTTTTATATTTGAATGCATCTCATTTGCAATAATATTTGCAAGTGTAGTTTTTCCTAATCCTGGAGGCCCATATAATAAAACATGGTCTAATGGCTCACTTCTCTTCTTTGCAGCCTCTATATATACTTTCATATTTTCTTTTACTTTAGTTTGACCAATATATTCTGACAAATTTTTTGGTCTTAAAGAGTTTTCCATTCTTTCTTCTGTATTACTCTCTAACTCAGGATTTACAATTCTTTCTTCTATGTTATTTTCTAATTCGTATTTCATAATTTCTTCTTTGTCCATAATTCCTCCTGATTTATTTCTTTATGTTTTTTTATTTAATTACATACTATTTAAAATACAAATATATTTTTTAATACATGATAAAAATATATTTGTAATTCTTTCATTACTTTTATGTATTTTACTAAGGATTTAGTTTCTCTCATCTGGCTTTATTATTTCTACATTATAGTCCATAAACAATCCACTTTCTACTACTCCAACTATAGATTTTATATCTTCTTCCAATCCGTCATATATTTCTACAAATTTTGTATCTAAGATTACATTTCCACTCTCTGTAATAACTGGACCATCCTTTTTTTCTGCTTTTCTCAAAATAGCTTGGATAGCTCCTAAATCTTCTAATGCTTCTTTTGCACTATTTACAGCTTCTGGTATTACTTCTATTGGTATATTTAAGTCATTATTGTTATTTTCAAACTCATTTACAATTTTGCTATTATCTACTAAAATATATGTTATTCCAGCATTTGCTATGTTCAATTTTTCTTTAAGCATTGCTGCTCCTCTTCCTTTTATAAGCCAATTTTTTTTATTAACCTTGTCTGCTCCGTCAAATCCCCAATCTGGTTTATAAGATAATATACTTGTTGTTGGAATTTTTAAGTCTTGACATAACACTTTCATTTCATATGAAGTTGGTATTGCTAAAATATTTAAATTTTCTTTTTCTATTTTATTTGCAATTTCTATAGCTGCTAAATATGATGTAGATCCTGACCCAAAACCAATTACATCTCCATCTTTAACCTTTTCAGCTACTTTTCTAGCTACTTCTAATTTTTCTTCTTTATTTGTTATGTTATTTGGAATAATATCCTCAGAAATATTATTTAACCATTCCATATTTTTTCCTCCTTGTATTTTTATTATCTATAACACTCAATAGATTGTAATTTTCATATTTGTACCTTAAAATATGCATATAATACTAAAAATAAGTGTTCTAATTAAAACTTCTAGTATTAGCCTATACAAATATAATTTAACACCTATTTTATTTATTTCTTCATATTTATTTAAAACATGTGTTATCTCTTCATCTGTAAGCAAATTGCTACTTTTCATATAATCTTCTGCTACATATTTAGCTTTTACCATTGCATCATTTTCTAAATAAGAACGCACAATATAGTATACAACACCTGTTAAAATAAATATTGCAATCCAAACCATTTCATTTATTATATTAAAAAGTTTTAAAATAATTAAAACTATAAAAAATAAATTGTATAAATTTGTATATATAAAATTAAACCATAAAACAGCTTTATCTTGCACAGAATGTATACATTCATGTGCAATAGTTTGAACATATGTAATAGTATTTTTTATATTTGCTATTATTATATTATCTGTTAATACAACATATATACTTGTTGTATCTTCTGGTTTATCACTCTTTTTTATTTTTGTATGATTATTATTTAACCTTTTTAAAATTGATTTTGCTATATCTTCACTTTCTGGAAGTTTACTTAAAATCTTAATTTCTTCTTTATTAAAAGCTAATTCTTTTAACTTTTTAATATCTTTAATTTTTATGTTTAACGCAAATTTTATAATAACAGCTACTGAAATTATTACAAAACTTATTATTATATATTCCATTACAATACATCCTTTATAGCTTCTGCAATTATTTTATTTACATCTGCTATCATAATATTAAATTTAACTTCTAAATCGAAATATTCTTTTATTTTTTTATCTTGCACAAGCATTGTATACATTTCTTGCAATTTTTTAGTTTTATCTTCACATTCACCTTTTCCTTGATAATCTAACAATTGAACTTCATATCTTAATTTTTCAAAGTCATTTACCTTACTTTTTGTTTCTGGATTACTTGTTATTTCTTCTTTTGCTTTTTTATAGTCTTTATATTCATTTGACTCTCTAATTTCACTTGCCAAGCGATTTGCTGTATCATAAATATTCATATCTTTTCTCCTTTACAAAAATAAACTTGTTATAAAAACTATAACAAGTTTATCATTAATTTTATATATTGTAAACAATTATTATGCATATGCATGTCTCTTTCTAAATTTCAACAAGTTAATTACCTCATTGTCTGTATTGCGTGCTTTAGCTGTCTTTTTAGCTTTTTCTTGTTCTAGTTGTTCTGCCTGTCTTTGTGCCATTGTCTTAGAAATAGCTAATTCATATATATAATGTGTATCTTGAGCAATTTTTTGCCAATTAAATTCATCTTTTACTTTATTTTTAGCATTTTTTGTAACATTCATCGCAAGTTGTGGATCAAATAATAAACTTAAAACTGAATCTGCAATTGAATTTGGATTTCCTGTATAACTTTTCATGCCATTTACACCATGTTCTACAATTTCATTTAAACCACCAATATCTGAAACAACTGTTGGAATTCCTGCAAGCATTGCCTCTAATGCTACAATTCCAAATGGTTCATATGTACTTGGAAATACTGCTACATCGGCACATTTGTACATTTTTTGTACTTCTTTTTGATTTAAATATCCAGTAAAATATACTTTATTAGAAAGCCCCATTGATTCTACTTGAGATTTTAATTCATCTATCATTCCGCCTTTTCCTGCAATTACTAACTTAGAATCATGATAATTTTCTAATATCTTTGGCATTGCAGAAATTAAATGTTGTACTCCCTTTTCATAAACAAGTCTTCCAACATAAAGTATTATTTTTTCATTGTCCATTGCAAATCTTCTTCTAAAGTCGTAATCTCTATCTATACCTGTAAAGTTGTTTAAATTTATTCCATTTGGTATTACACTAATTTTGTCAAAAGGAAGTCCAAATAGTCCTTGTACATGTCCTTTCATATAATTACTATTAACTATTACTTCTGTTGCTTCATATGTTAAAAGCCATTCTGTATCATTTATATATCTTTGTGTATCATCATGTATTCCTGAGTTTCTTCCTGCTTCTGTTGCATGTATTGTAGCTACCATAGGTAAATTAAAAGATTGTTTTAAAGATTTAGCTGCATATGTAACAAGCCAATCATGTGCATGAATAACGTCAAATCCACCCTCTTTGTTTATTACTTCTGTCGCTTTTGCAATCATATTAAAATTAAGTTGCATAATCCAATCTATGAAATTATTTGGATGTATCATGTAATTGTCTACTCTATATACTTCTACACCTTTGTCATTTTCGTATTCTGGTACATTTCCGTCCCTATATGTAATTACAGTAACCTCATGTCCATCCTTAATTAATCTTTTTGATAAATCATGCACTACTCTAGCTATTCCACCTACTATCCTTGGTGGATATTCCCATGTTAACATTAAAATTTTCATCTATGGTTAGCCCCTTTCCATATTTTTCCTTCGTTTTATACTCTTATTTGATATTGTATACAATTTTTTTACAAATGTAAACATTTTTCGCAAATTTTTTTGTAAGAAATTCCATAAAAAATAAAATTCATAAAATTTGAATTAATAGTAATTAGTTAAATAAAAACCTAAAAAAAATTTTTGTATAATTCTAGAAAATTCGGAAAATATATAATTATAAATTTAATTGGAGGTTGATTTTAGTGGGAATTGAAAAACATTTAAGTATAACAGGCTCTTCAACTGTTTCTTGGAAAGATGCTGTAGTTCAGGCAGTAAGCGAAGCATCAAAAACAATAGATTACCTATCTTCTGTACGTGTCCTTGACCAAAGAGCTCAAATAGACGGAAAAAAACTAACACAATATTTTGTTGATTTAGACATTTCTTTTATTATAGACAGAGATAGAGATTAGCAACTATTATTTTTAATTAAAAGAATTATAAATTACAAAAAAATTATATCAGAAAGGAATGATTTTAAATGGAAAATAACCCTTTAGAAACAAAACAAGAATATAGTAAATATGTAGACAAAAAATCCCCTAATTCTCCTATTCTAAAAAATTGTTTTAACGCATTTTGGGTTGGAGGATTGATTTGTTCAATTGGTCAAATTATATTATTTTATTGTAAATATAAAGGCTTAGATGAAACAACTTCTGCAACAATTGTTTCTATTATTTTAATTGGTTTATCTGCACTTCTAACAAGTCTTAATATTTTTAACAGAATTGGAAAATTCGCTGGTGCAGGTTCATTAATACCTATTACAGGTTTTGCAAATTCTATTGTTTCACCTGCCATAGAATACAAATCTGAAGGATATATTATGGGTGTAGGCGGAAAAATGTTTACTGTTGCAGGTCCAGTACTTGTTTTTGGTATATCCACTTCTGTAATAATAGGCATAATTGCATCATTTTTTTAAATTAAATTAGAAAATATAAAAAAATTTTGTAATAATGTTTTATTTTTAATATGTTTTATTTGGTATAAAATTACAGGGTTTATAGATAAAACCTTAAAATCTAAATTTATATAAGGAGTTTATGGAATATTTAAAATAGAAATTTTGCTATAAAATAAATTATTAAATTTATTCTATTTTTAATAAACCATATATTTTATTTATGGAAAGACTTGGAAAACAAACTATAAAATTTAATACTCCTCCAACTATTTTAGAAACCGCTTCTATTGTTGGTCCTAAAGAAGGTCAAGGTCCACTTGCTAAGTATTTTGATCAATGCTTAGAAGATGAGTTTTGGGGAGAAAAAACTTGGGAAAAAGCAGAAAGTAAAATTATAAGAGAAAATGTAAATACATTAATTTTTAAATCTGGAATTCCGATTGAGAAAATAGATTACTGTTTCGCAGGTGATCTTTTAAATCAATGTATTTCTACTAATTTTGGTTTAAGAGATACAAACATTCCATTTTTCGGAATTTTTGGTGCTTGCTCTACATTTGTTGAAGGTTTATGTATTGGTAGCGTTTTTATAGATGGTGGTGGTGCAACAAATGTACTTTGTGCTACTTCTAGTCATTTTTGTAGTGCAGAAAAGCAATTTAGGTTTCCTCTAGAGCTTGGAAATCAACGTACACCTTCGGCACAATGGACAGTTACAGGCTCTGGTGCAGCAATTTTAAGTAAAAATGGTACTGGTCCTTTTGTTACACACATTACTCCTGGAAGAATTATAGACATGGGTATAAAAGATGCAAATAATATGGGAGCTGCAATGGCACCTGCTGCACTAGATACGTTAATTACACATTTTCAAGATACAGGTAGAAAGCCAAGTTATTATGACTTAATAATTACTGGTGATTTAGGCTATATTGGAAAAGATATATTAACAGACCTTGCTAAAACAAAAGGTTATAATATAAAAAGTAATTATAATGATTGTGGAGTTCTTATTTTTAACAAAGATGAACAAGATACTCACTCCGGTGGTAGCGGTTGTGCTTGCATAGCAACAACTTTTTCTGGATTTTTATTTAAACAATTGAAGGATAGAAAAATAAATAAAATTTTGCTTATTGCAACTGGTGCTTTAATGAATGCCACAAGTTCACAGCAAGGAGAATCTATTCCTGGAATTGCTCATGCAATCGCTATAGAAAATTAACAGAAAGGATTATAATAGATATGGAATTTTTACAAAGTATTGATTGGATGTTACTGCTAAGATGTTTTATTGTTGGTGGTTTAATATGTGTAATTGGACAAATTCTAATAGATAAAACAAAATTAACATCTGCAAGAATTTTAGTTTTATTCGTAACCATTGGTGCTATTTTAGGTGGTTTAGGTATTTATAAATATTTAATAGACTTTGCAGGAGCAGGTGCAACAGTTCCCCTTTTAGGATTTGGAGCTAACTTAGCAAAAGGTGCTATACAGGAAGTTCAAAATATAGGATTACTTGGTGCATTTGTAGGTGGAGTTAAAGCTTCTGCTGGTGGAATTGCAGCTGCGATATTCTTTGGTTATATTGCTTCACTTTTAGCAAAACCTAAAATAAAAAAACAATAAGTTTATAAAATATTTTTATATTATTTGTGTTGATACCTAAGTATTTTGAAAATAAAAAACAATAAGCTTATAAAATAGGAACCATCCCTATTTTATAAGCTTACTTACATATTATATCAACTATAATTTGTTATCTTTTCTAGTTATATGCTTCCATTTTATATACAATATAACATAGCTTTTTTATTTATTAAATATATATTTCAATTTTTAGTTTTTTATAAAGAATATAAATAAACTAAAAAGCAAAAATATCTAATAAATTTTATTTTATTTTTTTAGCTATTTCTGCAAATGCTTTTGGATCTGTAACAGCTATTTCAGCTAACATTTTTCTGTTTATAACAATGTTTGCTTTCTTTAATCCATTAATTAATTTGCTATATGTTAATCCATTTTGTCTTGCAGCAGCATTTATTCTAGCAATCCATAATTTTCTAAAATTGCTCTTTCTATCTTTTCTTCCTACATAAGCATATTGTCCAGATTTCATAACAGCTTGTTTTGCCATTCTAAATCTGTAATGTTTTGCTCCATAATAACCTTTTGCTCTTTTTAATATTTTTTTATGTTTTTTACGTGTAATTAATGCTGTTTTTACTCTTGCCATTCTATTTCACCTTTCTTTCATTTCATATTTTCATTTTAGTTGCCATATGGCAATAATCTTTTAATTCCTGCTTTACAAGTTTTATCTGCATAAGCATCTTGAACTTTTCCTCTTGATCTTGCTCTTGTTGATTTGTTAGATAAAAGATGTCTTCTATTTGATTTTGTTCTTTTAACTTTTCCAGTAGCTGTATAAGAATATCTTTTCTTAGCTGCTTTATTTGTCTTTAATTTTGGCATATAAATTCCTCCTTTTAATTTTTATAAGTAAGTAATTACTTAAATTTATATTACTTATCAGCTTTTTTAGCTAATATAATAAACATATTTTTTCCTTCTAATAAAGGTTTCTTTTCAACAGTAGAAATTTCTGCAAGTTCTTCTATAAACTTATTTAAAACTTGTTCTCCTAGTTTTAAATAATTCATTTCTCTTCCTCTAAATCTAACTGTTATTTTAACCTTATTGCCATCTTCTATAAATTTTTGTGCATTTTTTAATTTAAACTCAAAGTCATGTTGCTCTATATTTGGAGTAATACGAATTTCTTTAATTTCAAATATCTTTTGCTTTTTCTTAGCTTCTTTTTCTTTCTTAGATTGCTCAAATTTGTATTTTCCATAGTTCATTATTTTGCAAACTGGAATTTCTGCATTTGGTGCAACTAATACCAAGTCTAATTTTTTTTCATAAGCCAAGTCTAATGCATCATGTATGCCCATTACTCCTCTTTTTTCGCCTTGCTCATCAATTACTTGAACCTTGTTTGCTTTAATTTGTTCATTAATTGGCAATTCTTGTTTAATAATAAAACACCTCCTAAATGTACAAGTACAATTTTACTGATATTTTTAAACTTTTGACACAATATATATTTTTTACAATATGTAAAATTAAAGTGTAAAAAGCAATAAAAAAATTGACTTGTAAAAAGCCAATCCACACCAAAATAAATATTTATAATATATATTTTATAACCTTTTTCCATTAAGATAAGGTGAGAAGTGGATTGCTTCTTCTTTAAACTACTTCATAATAATACTATATTTTTATTAGATTGTCAAGTATATTTATTTAGGTTTATTATGTTTTGTTTAAATTTATTTATGTTTCCCAATGACTTTTTCAAAATTGCATTAACTTTTTCAATTAACCTGTTTTCTAATGTATGGTTCTAATTTATTTATAAATTTTTTAATAATTCAAATTATAAAATGTTAAAAACCCAAAATTTATGATATTTATAAATTTTGGATTTTATGATATTTAGAAATTATTTTACCTAATTTTGAGGAGGATTTACATATTTTAATGGGTCTTGTGTATATCCATTTACTCTTACTTCAAAATGGCAGTGTGGTCCTGTTGAATTTCCTGTAGAGCCCACTTCCATTATTAAGTCTCCTTGCTTTACTGCTTTACCTTTTTCAGTTAATATTTTTTGTCCATGTGCATATAGTGTTGTAATTCCATTTCCATGGTCTATCATTACACAGTTTCCATAACTACCTAATTCTCCTGCATATGAAACTATTCCATCTAATGCAGCAACTATAGGTGCTCCAAAACCTGTCCCTCCTATATCTAGTCCTTGATGTAATTTTACTACTCCTTGTATTGGATGTTCTCTATATCCATAAGGTGATGTTATTACTGTTCCATTTACTGCTACAGGCCAAATTAAATATCCTCCTGTAAATTGTATATTTACATTTGGTGTTGTAGAAATTTGCATAATTAACATTTCTATTCTTAATTGTTCGTTTTTGTAAGCAGTTATTTCGTCATTAAGTTTCTTTTCATTTTCTTGTAAGCTATTTACATATCCTTGCTGCAAACTCCTTGTATTATTAAGTACAATAGACATTTGCTCCGCCTTTGCTTTTATTATTCTTGTCTGAGCATTTTCATTTTCTATTTTTTGTTTATATAAACTTATTTCTTCTTTCTTTTTATAAACTTCATTCATGGTGTTAATATCTACTTCTGTTATTTGCCTCATAAAATAAATAGAAGATAAAAAGTCAGGTAAACTTTTTGATCTTAATAAAACATCTAAATATGATACCTCTCCTGCTTTAGATATTGCTACAAGCCTTTTCCTTACTATCTCGTCTTTTTCATTATATTCCTTGGTTGTTTCTTCTAATTCTTTTGTCATAGATTTTATAGATTCTTCATAGCTATTTACTTTATTATTTAAATCATCTATTTGTGCCTCATAACTTCTTATAGAATCATCTAACTTTTGAATTTGAATCATAGTATTTGACATTTCGTTTTGTATATATTCTAATTGCAAACTAGATTGATTTATTTTTTCTTCTACTTCCTCTTTTTGTTGATTTAAATTATCTATAGTATTATCTGTAGCTTGATTTTGCTCTGTATTAGAACTTTGATTATTCTGAGTACTTGTATTATCTTGTTCCATGGCTGCTATAAACACTGTACTTGTAGTATCTAATTCTTTACCTTTTAAATTGCCTTTGTTTATAATCTCGCTGTTTGCTATAACTGTAGCAGAATAACTTAATATTAAAACTAAAGCAAGGAGAGTGCAAAGTATTTTATTCCTCAATTTTACTTAGCCTCCTCCTTGTATTATTTATAATGTTTAATATGTACATTTGTTTAATATTTATAAATTTATTACCAGTGTGCATAATTTAATGGGTTTACTTCATATCCATAATATGGTCTAGTTAATACCTCAAAATGTAAATGTGGTCCACTTCCAATTCCTGAGTTACCACTTCTTGCAATTTGTTGTCCTCTTTTTACATATTGTCCTGCACTTACATTTGAACTACTTAAATGTTGATATCTTGTATATAAATTATTTCCATGTTTTATTAATACAAATAATCCTCTTACTCCTGTATATTGGACATCTAGTACATAACCATCTGCTGAAGAGTAAACTGGTGTACCAGTAGAAACTCCTATATCTATTCCTCTATGATTTGTACTTGCACCTGGAACAGGTGATTCTCTATTTCCAAAATATGATGTAATTGCATTATAATTTGGTGAACTTGAAGATAGAGGCCATCCTAATGTACCAGAAAAACTTCCTGTATATATACCATTTTTATTAGCTTCTTCCTCTTTCTTTTTTATCTCAGCATCTATTTGTCTTAGCTTTGTTTTATAATCCTCTAATTCTGCTTGTACTTTTTTATCTTCTGCACTTAAACTTGCAACTTTTTCTTCTTTTGCTTGTTTATTTACAGCTAATTGTTTTTGTTTTGCTTCAACAGATTTTTTTGATGTATCCAATTCTGACTTTTCAGATTCTAATTCTTTTTTTACTTTTTCTATTTGTTTCTGACTTTTTTCTATTTCTTCCATCATTTGATTATCTGCTTCTGTTAACTCTGAAACAATATGTGCATTTGAAATAAAGTCCATAAAATTATCTGAACCTAATAATACATCTAAATAACTAATTTGTCCATATTTTTGTGCAAATACTAGTTTTTCTTGCAATTGTTTATCTTTTTGTTTATAATCCTCTTCTAGTTGTTTAATTTCTTCTTTTTTCTTTTCTATATCTGACTCTAGTGAAGAAATCTCACTTTCTAGGTTTTCTATCTCCACTTCATATTTGCCTATTGAATTTTCTATAGATTCAATTTCATCTAAAGCTGTTGCCTTTTCTTCCTTTATTTCATCACGTCTAGATTCCGCATCATTTTTCTTATCTTCTAAATCGCTTTTTTGGTCTTGTAAACTATCTGCCATTACAGTTGTTGTAAATCCTAACAGCATTATTCCTGCTAGAAAAACTGAAATAACTTTTCTTTTCATATAGTTTCCCTCACTTTTTATTTTATATACTATTTTTAACGTTTTTAATTTTTAAAATTCTTTTGTTTCTTATTTTTGCTTTTGTTATTTTTGTTTTTTATTTAATTTTGCTTAATATCTGAAATTATATTGTATTATTCTGTATTTTAAATTATTTCATATTATATTTTGCTTCTTAATTATTAATTTACTATACTTCTAAGTATTTTCTCATAGAAATTATACTTCCTATAACACCAATTCCTATTCCAAGGCATAAGTAAACTATTAAAACTAATCCAAACATGTCTGAGAATGAAATAATTCCTAATGGTAATGATGTTGATTGTAATAAGTTTAATACTGCATTTGTTGTACCATTATAAGCTAATCCTAATAATAATATAGATATTAAAGCAGATATAACTCCAATAATAATACCTTCTACAACAAATGGCCATCTAATAAATCCATTAGTTGCTCCAACATATTTCATAATTGATATTTCTTTTCTTCTTGCATGTACTGTTAGTTTTATTGTATTTGTAATAATAAATATAGAAATAAGTACTAATAAAACAAGAATTACAATTGATGCTGTGTTTATTCCATTTGCTATTTTTATAAGAGTATTTATTGTATTTGACCTAATTTCTACATTATCTACAATATCATTTTTTTCTATTGCATTTTTTACTTGTTCGCTTTTTTCTAAGTCTGTAAGAGTTACTACATATGAATCTTGCAATGGATTCCTGTCACCCTCATACATTTCTACCATTTCAGGTTTATCTTTAAAAATAGAGTCTTTTATTTGGTTTAAACTTTCATCTCTTGTTCTAAAAACTACTGTATTAACCCCATCTAAATTTCTAATTTGCTCACCCAATTTAGTTTTTTGTTCTTGAGTTATGGTATCATCATTTTTTATGAATACTTGCATTCCTTGCTGTCTTTCTATGTCTTCAATCATATGATTAACATTTTCACCAATTGCAAAGAAAATACCAAATATAAACATTGTTGCACACATTATAACTAAAGATGCAACTGTTGATTTTTTGTTTTTGAATACATTTCTAAATCCTTCACTTATTAAATATCCTAACACAATTACACCTCACTATTATAGCCACCTTTTTTGTCGTCTCTAATAATGTGGCCATCTTCTATTTGTATTACTCTTTTTTTCATTTTGTCTACTATATCTTTTGCATGTGTTGCTACAACTACTGTTGTTCCTCTTTTATTAATGTCATCTAATAATGTCATAATATCCCATGCTGTATCTGGGTCTAAATTTCCTGTAGGCTCGTCCGCAATAAGCATTGATGGGTTGTTTACTAAAGCCCTCGCTAATGCAACTCTTTGTTGCTCACCACCAGATAACTCATTTGGATAAACTTTTGCTTTATTACTTAATCCAACAAGAGACAAAACCATTGGAACTTGTCTTCTTATATGCCTTTTTGTTGCATTAACAATATACATTGCAAAAGCAACATTATCATAAACGGTTTTATCTGGCAAAAGTCTGAAGTCTTGAAAAACAACTCCCATACTTCTTCTTAAAAATGGAACCCTTTTTGGTTTTAAATATGTTGTATCTTTTCCATTAATTATAATATTACCAGATGTAGGATTTTCTTCTTTTAATATTAGTTTAATTAATGTTGATTTTCCTGAACCAGAAGTACCTACTAAAAATGCAAACTCTCCCTTTTCTATGTTAAAATTTGCTTTATGCACTGCTTCTGTACCTGTATCATATGTTTTACTAACGTTTCTAAATTCAATCATCAGTATCTCCTCGTCACTTTCTGACATTATTTAATAAATTACAACATAATAATAACAATAAAACCATTTATTTGCAATATATTTTTTAATAAAATTTACAGAAAATTTACATTTGGTTAATTTTAATTTTTTATATAAAATATTATAGTAAAAATCGCCTAAAACATAGGAGTAAATGTTACTTATTAACATTTACTCCTATTATTCCACCTATAATTCCAGCAATCATCCCACATCCTATCATTATGAGTGAACTTAATTCTAAACTAAAATCCATAAATATCATGCTAGATATTATGTATAAAATCAACATATATACAATTCCAACAATAGCTCCATTTAAAATTCCGTTTTGTTGTATCTTTCTTGTACTAAAATAGCTTCCTGTTAAAATACTAATTCCTACTACTGCTAAGACTACAGGTGTTATACTCGTTTCTGATAAATTTGTATAAGTAAGCAATACTGCAAACACTATTAAAAATATTATAGATGTAATAATTGCAAATAAACTTCCTTTAATAACTCTAATACTATTATCTTTTATATTGCTACCACTTCCATCTCTAAATATATTATCTTTTATATTTTCCTTAGTTTTAGAATTTCTGTTTTCTTTTATATTACTTCCAATTCCCATAAAAACTTATCCCTTCCTGCTTTTAATATTCAAAGATACATATAATATTAAAACTATCAAACATATTATATCTTTATATTTTATTTTTCTATATAATTATTTTTGCATTTTATATTTTCTTTTTATCTAATTAATTATTTTTGTATCTTTAATTTATATAAATATATGATATATTACAAATTTGTATGACTATTTTTAGAGTTATAACTAAATCTAGATTTATTAATTGATAAGACTTTTACATTTTTTAGACAATAAAATTAAATATAAACTATTTTGTTACTTTTAAACATAAAATTAGGAATAAACCAACTAACTAAAAATCATAAATTTGAATTTAGTTTATAACTGGATTATCCCTATTCTTATTTTTTTAAATTATTGTTACTATTTTTTATTATTTAAAATATAGTTCTGGATCTAAGTTTTCAGAATTGTGTAATATTTCAAAATGAAGATGTGGTTCATCTGCAATCTCAAATGTAGCAGTATTTCCTACAGTTCCTATTGTTTGTCCTTTCTCTACTTTTTCTCCAACTACTACAAACTCTGTTGATAATAGGTTAGAGTATACTGTAGTATAATCATTTGTATGCTCTATTATTATCGTTAAACCATATCTAGGGTCATTTTTTATAGATTTTACTGTTCCTGATTCTGATGCTTTTACTACTGTTGTTTTATCTGCTTTTATGTCTATTCCATTATGTGTTACCCATTCACCCAAAGTATTTGAATATACTAAATTTGTTTTTGCAAATTTCTTTACAATTTCACCTTCTACAGGCATTTGAAATACTGGATTTTTTGCTTCTTCCTTCTCTTTTTTTGTATCCTCTGCATTTTTTTCTGTAGATTTATTTTCTGTTTTCTTATTTGTACTATCTTCTTTATTTGCCTTTACACTTTCGCTTCCTTCGTTATTTTTCGAATTACTTTTACTACTGTTACTTTCTTCGTTATTTGTGTTTTTATTTGAATTACTATTTAAACTTTGCTCACTATTTCGGCTGTTATTAGCTGCATCTTCACTTTTTGCAGTTTCTTCCATCTTGCTTGTGTTAACAGCTATTTTGTCAATATTATTTTCCGTTATTTCATTTTGTGATTCATTTACTGTTTTTCCAAATGAGCTACTAGTTTCTTCATAATCTTCTGCTATTGAATTTATTTGACCTATTTCTTCATAGTCCTCATTCCATTGTTTATTATACATATAAAAAACTATTGCAAATATTATTATAGCAAGTACAAAAATAGCTCCTGTTATATATAATATTTTCTTTGTATCAAAATTATCATCATTTTGATTTCTTCTCATATCTCTTCTCATCATAAAATATTTCCTCCTTAAAAATTAGTTAATATAATTATTTACTAATTTTAGAAAAATATACAAAAAAATATTACATATCTACTATATCTACACCTGTATAATAATGTTTTATTATTTCTTCAAAATTCTTGCCTTGCTTTGCTAAACTATCTGCCCCTGTTTGGCTCATTCCAACACCGTGCCCATATCCAATTACCTCAAATTTTATATTATCTCCTTCTATAGAAAATTTAAAATTAGCAGATCTTAAAGAAAGTATATTCCTAACTTCCACTCCGCTTAACTCTAAATTTCCAATTTGTATTGTTTTCACTCTATTTCCCTCAGTATATTCTTTTACTTTTATACAATCCTTTTTAGAAAAATCAATTTCAAAATCTCTATGTTTTTCTTTTATTTTCTTTACTAATTCATCCTTTTCTATAATTGTTTCTGATTTATATTGGCTATATGCATCTTCTCCATCTGTTTGTACTGCTTTTAAATAAGGATAATTACTTCCTCCCCATACATTTATAGGGCTTTCTGTTTTTCCACCACTATTTGAATGAAAAAAAGCATTTATTACATTTCCCTTATATGTAATAATTTTACCTTGAGTATTATTTACTGCATTAACAATTTTATTCCAATTACTATCTCTTTCTTTTTCATTCCACTTTGCAAGTCTATCTTCTTTGGAAATCCAGGCTTGACAACATGAAGCACTATCACAAATGTCAGCATTATCTCCTTTATGTTTTCCGTTTACTATTTTGTATTTTATACAAAGTATATGTTCTTGCCACAACTGCCTGAGCTTTAAGTGCTTCTTCTTCAAAACTTGCTGGCATCTCAGCAGATACAACACCATATAAATATTCGTCTAATGGTACTTTTTCAGTTTTTTTTGTACTTGTATGATATAGAGTTATTTCTTTATAATTTTTATAGTCATATGTAGATTTTGTAACTTGTTCTATTTCTATGTTCTTGTTTTCCTCTTCATTTTCAATTGTTTTTGCAGTATTTTTACTTTGAGGAGTAAAAATTACTGGAAGAAAAAAGCAAATAAGTACAAATATAATAAAATATAATAAAACTCTTTTCATTTATATCTGTATAATTAATCTTTTTAATAATTGATTAATTCCTTATATATATTTAGGTTTTAAGTTTTACCTATAAACTTTTATACTATTAATTTTACTTTCATTTTTTCTAATATTCTTTTTTCTATTCTAGAAATTTGCACCTGGGAAGTTTTTAATATTTTTGCTACTTCTGATTGTGTCCTTCCTTTATAATATCTAAGCATAATTATTTGTTTTTCTTCTACATTTAAATTTTCTATTAATTGCTCCAAAGACAATTTATTTACAATTTCACTCTGCTCATCTATATTACTACTTATAGTATCTATCAAAGTTGGTCCATCTTCTTGGTCTGTTGTACTATTATATATTGACTCAACTGGATTAAAACTATCTAAAGCAAATGCAATTTCTTCTTTAGATACTTTTAACTTTTTTGCAACTTCAACTATACTAATATCTTGACCAGTTTTTCTTAAATGCTCTCTTTGTATTTCCATTGCCTTTTTTCCTAAATCTTTTATACTTCTGCTTATCTTTATTGGTCCATCATCTCTTATATGTCTTTTTACTTCTCCCATAATATATGGAACAGCATATGTACTAAGCCTTACATCAAATGTTGTATCAAATTTTTTTATACTTTTTATAAAACCTAGTACTCCAATTTGATATAAATCGTCTGTTTCCACACCTCTATCTTTAAATCTACGAATAATGCTCCAAATAAGGCCCTTATTTTTCTCTATTAGCTGCTCCATTATGTCTTCATCACCATTTTGAGCTTTAATAATATCTCTTAAGTCATTATTAAAGTCCTCTTCGTTTTCAACATTATTCACTAGAATACCTCCTGCTATAAAAATAAATTCCTCACTTTGCTATATATTTACTATTTTTATGTGTTTTCACATTCTTTACTTTCTATAGTATTGGTATTTTCAGCCTTTTTTATTTTCTTTTTCATTATAATTTTGGTTCCAATTCCGACAACAGAACTAATTTCCACTTCATCCATAAAGCTTTCCATAATTGTAAAACCCATGCCAGACCTTTCTAAATTTGCTTTTGTTGTGTAAAGAGGTCGTCTTGCAAGTTCTATATTTTCTATTCCTTTTCCATTGTCAGAAATCTCTATTTCTACCATATTATTAATAAGTCTTGTAACAATTTTTACAATACCATCTGTATCTTCATATGCATGAATAATGCAATTTGTAACAGCTTCTGAAACAGCAGTTTTTATATCTGAAATTTCCTCAATTGTAGGATCTAGTTGAGATGCAAAAGCAGCAACAGTAATACGTGCAAAAGCCTCATTACTTGATTTACTTAAAAACTCCAACTTCATTTCATTATCATATAAACCTTTCATTTAACAGACTTTCCTTTCATTATTAATTTTAATTATTCTTGTAATTCCACTCATTTCTAAAACTTTTTTTACAGAAGGTCTTGCATTAACTATTTCAACATCTCCTCCAAATAATTTAGCAACTTTATACCTTCCTATAATCAATCCTATTCCTGCACTGTCCATAAAAGAAACTTCATTAAAATCAAATAAAACTTTTCTAGGCATATATCTTGTAATTTCATTATCCATTTTCCTCCTTATTTTTTCTGTAGTATGGTGATCAATCTCTTCTGTTACTTTTAAAATTAATAGCTTGTCCAAATCTTTATATTCACTTTTCAAAATTATCCCCCTTTCTTTTACTTATGTATTATAATTCTTTTTCCATATTTTTCCTATAGCAAAAAATGAGAAGTTTTGACGAAAGCATAAAAACTTCTCGACACTTTTCGCAGTTTTATAAGTTTTAAAATAAAAAACAGATTAAACAAGTTTTATTTTCTTATTTAATCTGTTTTTTATTTTTTAATTATTGAATTTTTAATATTTGTCGCTTTTAGTATATTAGCTTTTAGTGTATTAGCTTTTAATATTTTTAAATCTCTTTACTTTCAGTATTTTTTAGCTTTTATATTTTACAATTATATTATATTTCCTTACGTCTATATTTTGCCATTACATTATATTTCTTTACGTTCATATTTTGTTTTTATTATATTTTTGTAATTTTATATTCTATAAAATTAAGATTTGTTACCAATTTCTAAAAGTCTACTTTCTACTGAAACAAGCATATCTTCATATTTTGCTTTTTTGTCCTTTTCTTCTTGTATTTTTTCTGCTGGAGCTTTATTTACAAAACCTGGATTATTTAGCATTTTTGTAGCTCTTTGTATTTCGCTTTGTAGTCTTTCTTTTTCTTTTTGTAATCTTTCCTTCTCTTCTACTATATCTACAAGTTCTTCAAATGGCATATATAGTTCTACACCATTTGCTAATACTGACATAGCATTTTGTGGTATTTCTTCTTTGTTATCTTTTACTTGTATTTCACTTCCAAATCCTAATTTTAATAACCATGGTTCTGAATCTTTTACAGTTTCTTTTAGCTCAGATGTTACAAATATTAATTTAGATTTTTTAGAAGGATGTACATTTCTTTGTACTCTTATATTTCTTATTCCTATTATTATATTTTTTAATTCTTCTACTGCTTGTTTTTCTTCTTCATAATTCAAATTATTATCATATTCTGGCCATTTAGAAATCATTATACTTTCATCATTATTATATAATTTTGTATAAATTTCTTCTGTAATAAATGGCATAATTGGATGTAATAATTTTAAACTGTCTGCTAGCACTTTATTTAAAGTATACATAGCTGCTAATTTTGTTTTGTCATTTTCATTATATAATCTTGGTTTTACCATTTCTATATACCAGTCACAAAATTCATTCCAGATAAAGTCATATATTTTTTGAGCAAATACACCTAATTCAAATCCGTCTATGTTATTTGTAATTTCCGCTACTAAAACATTTAATTTTGATAAAATCCACTTGTCCGCATATGTTAAGTCGTCTTTTATATCTTTAAATTCTATTTCTTTATAATTTTCTAAATTTCCTAAAACAAATTTAGATGCATTCCATAATTTATTTGCAAAATTTGAAGCAGCTTCTAGTTTTTCTGGCATATATCTTATATCATTTCCAGGTGATATACCTAATATTAATGAAAATCTTAGTGCATCTGTACCATATTTATCTATTACCTCTATTGGATCTATTCCATTTCCAAGGCTTTTTGACATTTTTCTTCCTTGTGAATCTCTTACTATACCATGTATAAATACATTTTTAAATGGTGCTTTTCCTGTATGCTCAATTGCAGAAAATATCATTCTTGCAACCCAGAAGAAAATAATATCATATCCTGTAACTAATGTATCTGTTGGGTAAAAATATTTAAAATCTTCTGTTTGTTCTGGCCAGCCAAGTGTAGAAAATGGCCATAATGCAGAACTAAACCAAGTATCTAGCGTTTCGTCATCTTGCTCTATATTTTTGCTTCCACATTTATTACATTTTGTAATTTCACTTTCTGAAACTTGCATATTACCACACTCTTTACAATAATATGCTGGTATTCTATGTCCCCACCACAATTGTCTTGATATACACCAATCTCTAATATTTTCCATCCAATTAAAATATGTTTTGTCAAACCTCTCTGGAATAAATTTAACTTCTCCATTTCTAACAGCATCTATTGCTGGTTTTGCCAAAGTATCCATTTTTACAAACCATTGCTCAGATATTTTTGGCTCTATTCTATGATGGCATCTATAACATTTTCCTACATTATGTGTATAATCCTCTATTTTTACTAAAGCTCCTATTTCTTTTAGCTTTTCAACTATTTTTTCTCTTGCTTCATACAAATTCATTCCTTCATATTCAGGAACTAAGTCATTCATTTTTCCAGTTTCATCAAATACTTCTACAACTTCTAATCCATGTCTTTCTCCTGACTCATAATCGTTAGGGTCATGAGCAGGTGTAAGTTTTACAGCACCTGTTCCAAATTCCTTTTCTACAAATTCATCTGCTACAACTGGAATTTCTTTATTCATAATTGGAAGTATTACTGTTTTTCCAACTAAGTCTTTATATCTTTCATCTGCAGGATGTACTGCAACTCCTGTATCTCCCAGCATTGTTTCTGGTCTAGTTGTTGCAACAATAACATATCTATTTTCTTCGCCTTTAACTTTGTATTTTATATGCCATAAATGTGTTGGCTCTTCTTCATATTCTACCTCTGCATCTGAAATAGATGTTTTACAATATGGACACCAGTTTATCATCTTTTTGCCCTTGTAAATTAAACCTTTATTATATAACTCTACAAATACATGTTTTACTGCATTAGATAATCCTTCATCCATTGTAAATCTTTCTCTATCCCAATCACAAGAACATCCTAATTTTTTAATTTGGTTAATTATTATTCCACCATATTCTTTTTTCCATTCCCATGCTCTATTTAAAAATTCTTCTCTTCCTAAATCTTCTTTGCTTATTCCTTCTTCTTTTAGTTTTGCAACTACTTTTGCCTCTGTAGCTATTGCTGCATGGTCTGTTCCTGGAAGCCATAAAGTATTATATCCTTGCATTCTTTTATATCTTATTAACAAATCTTGTATTGTTTCATCTAAAGCATGTCCCATATGTAATTTTCCAGTAATATTTGGCGGTGGAATTACTATAGTATATGGCTTTTTGCTTTTATCTTCTGATGGTTTAAAATATCCACTTTCTTCCCAATTTTTATAAATTTTATCTTCAAAATCTTTTGGATTGAATTTACTTTCTAATGTATGTATTTTATTCATAATCTCAAATCCTTTCTGTTGCTTACTCTTATAAATCTATTTTTTGTTCTTCTTGTTTTTTTATATATTTTTTATCTGTTTTTTACAATTTTATAGTTTTATAATTTATAGCTTTTATTTTACTTTTACTAAATTAAAATTTAAATAATCTGAACTTACCAAATAAAATTCTATCCCATTTACATTTCCTTCTATTGCTTCATTATGTGAAGAACCATGTAAATGACCATAATAGCATTTTTTCACACCATATTCTTTTAATATTTCTATATATTTTCTTGTATATCCATTACTTAATCCAGCTTTACTTATAGGTGGATAATGCATAAATACTATAATTTCTTTATCATTTCCAAACTTGTTAATTCCATAATCTATAGATAATTTTAGTCTTATGCACTCTCTATTTAACATTTTTTCATTTTCTTCTGAGTCTGTTAAATTCCAACCTCTAGTTCCTACAATTAATACATTTTCTATTAAATATGCATTATTATATAAAAAATTTATATTACTAAAATTGTTTTCTTTTAAGTATTCATCCATTTTACTAATTCCCCCCCACCAATAATCGTGGTTACCTTTTAGCAAAATTTTATTTCCTGGAAGTTTTTCCAAATACTCAAAGTCTTTATAAGTATCTTTTAAATACATTGCCCAAGAAAAGTCTCCAGGCAATATTACATAGTCTTCTTCTCTTACTTTATCTATCCAATTTTTTCTTATTTTATCTGCATGCCCATTCCAATTGTCACCAAATACGTTCATAGGCTTATTTTGGCTGAACGACAGATGCAAATCTCCTATTGTATATATAGACACTTATTTTCCTCCAATTTTATTATTTTTTATATTTGTTATATTTATTATATGGGTTATTTACACTTGTAATATATTTTGTATTTTAATTTTACATTATATATTCACATATTTATATCTACATTTGTAATATATTGTTTGATTTTAAATTTATTATTTTTATATTTTCATGTTTTGATATAATGTTTTTATGTTTCTTTAATTTTTATATTATATCTAAATTAATAAATAT
>ULPI01017171.1_pt1 | contig 25170 bp, 23 predicted proteins | sample 1953381 | NCBI WGS metagenome assembly ULPI01 (sample SAMEA4835626, study PRJEB28245) | human gut metagenome | biome: gut microbiome; material: fecal sample | place: Denmark | collected 2008
TTAAATGTATACGACCGACCCAAAAATTCAAGAAGCAACTGTTACTGTCCAGACTCGCCCTACAGACGAGTACAAACACCGGCGGAAGGTAATTATTACCATCCCTGCATCCTTTGACTTTGATGACAGAAATTCCACAAGTGCATACTATTGCGCGTGGAACAGAGGTAAAAACCTTCCCGAGTGCAGCCCCTATTGTGCAGCCATTGAGGCTGTGAAGAGCAGTCAAAACAACATTCGTCTGCATGAGTTGATGCTTACTTCCTGTAAAGAAAAGACTTTCGTCTCCGTCATTGGTGAAACTAGTGACAACATCAACCGCATCATGCAAAATCTTACTCAAATTTTTGGGGATGGTATCGATTTTGATACTCTCTAAATTTAAGTGGCAGTGCCACTTAAAAAACCTCAGATTTAATCTGAGGTTTTTTATATTATATTTTTTCTACATAGCTTCTTCATATAACTTTATAAAGTCTTCCTTAGTTACTTCTCTTGGATTACCTGGTTTGCAAGGATCTTCCATGGCCTTGTCAGCAAGCATTGGTATGTCTTCAATCTTTCCTCCAACTTCACCAACTGTTTGAGTAATTCCAACTCTCTCAGATAAATCCTTTATCTTCTCACAAAAAGTTTTTATAACTTCTTCTTTTGTAAATTTAGTAGCATCTGTGTGGAATGCACTAGTTAAAATTTCTCTATATTCCTCATAACTTGTTTCTCCATTAAATTTCATAACTGTTGGAAGAAGTATAGCATTTGCAAGTCCATGTGGTGTATCATATACGGCACCTAATTGATGTGCCATTGAATGAACTATTCCAAGTCCAACATTTGAAAAGGCCATACCTGCTATATATTGTCCAAGCCCCATATTGTTAATAGCTTCTTGGTCTTTTTCATTTACAGCTTTATCTAAGTTATCATATATTAATTGAATTGCTTTCATAGAGAACATTTGCGACATTGTATTTCTATTTTTAGTAATATATCCTTCTATCGCATGTGTTAAAGCATCCATACCTGTTGAAGCAGCAATAGACTTTGGCATAGATGCCATAAGCTCTGTATCAACTATTGCAACAATTGGAATATCATGTTCATCAACACAAACCATTTTTATTTCTCTTTCAGGGTCTGTTATTACATAATTGATTGTAACTTCTGCAGCTGTTCCTGCTGTTGTTGGAAGAGCTATAATTGGTAAACCTTTATTTTTAGTATTAGAAACACCATTCAAAGAAACAACATCACTTCTATCTGGGTTTGTCATAATTATAGATATACCCTTTGCAGTATCTATGCTAGAACCTCCTCCTATAGCAACAATTACATCTGCTCCAATATCTTTACACATTTGAATTCCTGCATTTACATTTGAAATTGGTGGATTTGGAAGTACATCATGATATACTCCATATTCTATTCCTGCTTCATCTAAAATATTTGTAACTTTTTTACTAACTCCTACTTCATAAAGTGATTTATCTGTAACAACTAATACCTTTTTAAATCCTCTATTCTTAATTTCGTCTGCTAGAACACTTCTAGCTCCTTCTCCAAAATATGATGTCTCATTTAAAACAAATTTTGTAACTGCCATTAAAATCATTTCCTCCTCGTATAAATTTAGACACAGGGATACACACAATTTGCTATATTAAGAATAGAACTCAAAATATATTATGCTTTTTTGTAGACCTACTCCTTTTTTTATTTTTTGAACAAATTGTGTGTTACCTTGTTTTAAAAATTATAATATGTTTTTCAAAATTATTGTCTTTATTTTACTCATTTCTTGTAATGTTGTTAAAACTCCTTCATTTCCTATACCACTATGTTTCCATCCTCCAAATGGCATCTCAAATGAACGATAGAAGCTTGCACCATTTACTATTGCGCCTCCACATTCTAGTTTATCTGCTACCTTCATGCCTAAAGAATAATCTCTAGTAATTACACATCCACATAAACCATAAGAAGATTGGTTTGCAATCTCTATTGCTTCTTCCACAGTGTCAAATCCAATAACAGAAATTACTGGTCCAAATATTTCCATATCTTTTGCAACTTCCATGTCTTTTGTCACATTATCTAGAATTGTTGGATAATAGTATGCATCTTCTCTTTTTCCTCCACATACTATTTTTGCTCCTTCTGCAACTGTTTTATTTACTTGTTCTTCAATTCTTTTTGCAGCATTTATATTAATCATTGGTCCCATATCTGTATCTTCTTTTGTAGGGTCTCCAACTTTTAAATTTGATATAACTTCTTTCATTTTCTCTATAAATTCTGCTTTTCTTGAATTGTGAATTAAAAATCTCTTACTTGCACAACATACTTGTCCACCATTATATAATCTTCCCCAAATGGTTTCTTTAATTGCTAAATCCATGTCTCCATCTTCTAAGAAAATAAATGCATCATTTCCGCCAAGTTCAAGCATTACATGTGTTAAATTTTGTGAACATGTGCCCATTGTTTGAATTCCTGCTGCTGTTCCACCTGTTAAAGATACTAAATGTACCCCTGGATGTCTAGCTAATGCTTGTCCTACTTTTGGTCCGTCACCTGTTAATATTTGAATACAACCAGCTGGCACTCCAGCTTCTATCATTAATTTTACATACTCAATTAAAGTAAGCGGATTATAATTTGATGGTTTTACAATTATACTATTTCCCATAAGTAGTGCTGGTGGTACTTTTTGACAAAATAAGTCACTTGGAAAATTAAATGGTATAATTGCTGCAATAACTCCTATTGGATATCTCTTAGTTATTTGCATTGTCTTTTCTTGACCAGCTTCTTGTCCTGCTGGAATACTTTCTCCATATAAGTGTTTTGCTCTTTCAATAAATGCTCTAACACCTATCCTAACATTTGCTATTTCTCCTCTTGCTTCTTTTATTGGCTTTCCTGTTTCTGCTGTTAAAAGCTGTGCTAATCTTTCTTTATTTTCTTCTATTAAATCTACAAATTTATATAATTTGTCAGCTCTTTCGTGAATAGGTACTTCTGCCCATTTTTTTTGTTCTATCTCTGCAACTTCTACTGCTTTATTAACGTCCTCTTCTGTAACATTTGGAACTGTATCAATAAGTTCACTTGTTGCTGGATTAACAACTTCTATCTTATTTCCATCTGAAGCTTCTTTCCATTCATATCCTATTAAATTTTTCATACTAGTTTCCCTCCTTTTTTTATCTTCTTCCTGCGTCATATTCTGACAGTCTACTTCTGTAGACTGTCCTATTCATTTACCTATTGCTGTGAAAGAAAGCATTAATCCTCCACATGTATTTGCACCATGTTCTTTTGAACCATATTCACCAAATGTAAATATTGTCATAAATGGTACTCCGTTTGCTTCTTTTTGTAATTGTTTTGCAACCTCGTCTATTCTGTCTCCAATTCCTAATTTTCTTCCTCCACAATGAACTAATAAATATGCTCCAACATCTTGTTTTAAGTTCTTTTTAGCTTCTTTTAATGCTTTTCCTGTTGAATCTATTAATTCATCAACAGTTGCTTCCATTTGAATAACAGCTGTGTTTACTGCTAAATTATTTCCTATATTCATTGAATAATCATCATTTCCATTCATTGGATGACGAATTGCTACTAAATCTCCTAATCTATCTTTTACACCTAATGGTGCTAATATTGTTTGAGAAAGTAAATTTCCACCTGCTAAATCTTTTAATTTTTTACCTGTCCATTCTGCATATTTTTTCATTGCAGGTACTCCATCTATTTCTACTAATGTTCTTTTTCCTTCTATCTTTGTAATAACACCTGAATTTGTTGTTTCATGATATGCTCCTGTATATACATTTGCCATTGGTTTATCTGTATAGAAAAATGCTACTGCACAACCATCTGAAAATACTTTATCATTTGTGAAAATGCTCCAATCTCCTGATACTGTGTTATCTGCTGCACTTCCTCCAAAGAAAGGTACTCTACCAATTACGTCTTCAATACCTTTTAAGTAATCTTCCTCTTCTGCTGGAGAAGCTACCATATAAAAATATGCTGGTGCTACTGTTTGACCTGCTTTCTCCATTGCTTCTTTTGCAAGTAGTCTCCCTGTTTCTCTTGCATCTTTTTGTTTACTTGACCCAGCTACTCCTACCGTTGTATCTGGATCTCCTATTGCCATAATTCCAACAAATCCATTCTCAGATGAAATATATCCGTCTGGAACTATAATTCCTCCACTTGATGTACAACCAATAATTGGTGCTGTACCAAGTTCTTCTTTTGCTCCTTCTAGCACCTTTTTAACATCATTATCTGATGATGTGTACAAAAATGCTACTTTTGTTTGAACTAAATCTACTACAGCCTTTTTAGCTGAGGCTCTTCCTGCTTCAAAATTATTTGCTTCTGTACTCCAACCTATGTTTGCTTTTAACATATCAATTCCTCCTTTGTCATTAATAAATTTATATAAATTCATTATGGTTTGATTATATACTTAATACATATTTTTTACAATAATTTTCACAAAAAAGTTACCTTTTCTTCTATTTTCTCTTTTCAAAGTTAAATTTGGATATAACGCTTTATTTTTCAATATATTTAGAGCTTTTAAAACACAATTATACATTTTAAAATTTTTTATACTTTATACTCGATTTCTTCCATATGAGGAAACATTTCTTTTATGCGTTTAAATGTTAACATGCTATGTCTTGGTTGAGGATTTTTTTCATGTTCTGTAAGAAGCTTTTGTGTATAACAATTTTCAGAAGTTTTATATAATAAATATCTATTTCTTACATAAGTATAATAAATTTGATATCCCTCATCTAAATTATTACAAAATTCATTAAATGTATATTTTCCATCCATCTTTTTTTCTCCTTTTAGTCCTTAATTATAGTGACTTTTTATCTTTATATACAAATTTAAAATAATAAAATTTGTTTTATTTTTTATTCCAGTCCACTTATATTTTATATTTTAGAAAATTATAAGCTAGTCCCAATTTATAAACTTTCAAAATCTATTCTTCTAGTTTGTTTATTTGCAGCTATTACACGTATTTTGATTTTATCACCTATATGGTACACTTTCTTTGTCTTTTCCCCTATTAATGTTTTATTGTCTTCATCATATATAAAGTATTCATTACCTAGATTATCAAATCTAATTAACCCTTCAACAGTATTTTCAAGTTCTACAAATATACCAAATGATGTTACACTTGAAATTATTCCTTCGTATTCTTCTCCAATTTTATTTTGCATATATTCTGCTTTTTTTACATCTTCTGCATCTCTTTCTACTTTTTGTGCTATTTTCTCACATTCAGATGATTGTTCTGCATATTTTTCTGCTTGTCCAATATATTTTTCATAAAGTTCATCTGGCAATTTATTCTTTATAGTTTTACTTTCTTGTTTTTCCTCTAAATTAACCTTTTTTGAAGTGCTAATATCATTTTTTATTTCTATTTTATTCTTATTATCATTTAAATATTGTGATATTACTCTATGTATAAATAAGTCTGGATATCTTCTTATAGGAGATGTAAAATGGCAATAACACTTACTTGCTATACCAAAGTGACCTTTATTTTCAGGTTCATATTTAGCAACTTTTAATGTTCTTAATATTAATGTTGATATAACTTTTTCTTCTGGCTTTCCTTTAATTTGTTTTAATACTTCTTCAAATGCAATAGGTTCTACTGTATCTTTATTTATCTTTATTTTATAACCTAAATTAAATAAAAATTTATTTAATTCTTTTACTTTATCCATATCTGGTATTTCATGAACTCTATATATAAATGGTGCCTTTAATTTATTAAAAGTCTCTGCTACAACTTCATTTGCTGTAAGCATAAATTGTTCTATTATTTCATTTGCAAATGATGTTTCATATTTTTTTACATCTACAGCAATTCCATTTTTATCTAATATAATTTTACTTTCTGGAATATCTAAACTTAAGTATCCATTTTTTTCTCTTCTTGTTTTTAAAATTTTTGCCAAGTCTTCCATTCTTTTAAAATGAGGAATATATTTTTTATATTTTTTTACTATTTCTGTTTTATATTCTTCTTTTTTATCTAACTCTGTTTTATTTAATTTTTCTTCTTTAGTTTTCAATTTATTTTCAGAATTTACTATATCTAAATTTTCACTTATTTTTATATCTTCTATAGTTTTAATAGTATTTTCTATAAATTCATTATCTTTTTTCTTATTATTACTATTTTCAAGTATAATTCTAACATTATTGTATGTCATTCTTTCACTTACATTTATTACAGTTTTAGCAATTTTAGATTTTACTACATTACCTTCTTTGTTTATTTCCATTATTGCAGAAATAGCAAATCTATCTTGTCCAGCATTTAAGCTACATATTCCATTTGAAAGTTCTCTAGGAAGCATTGGTATTACTCTGTCTAACATATATATACTTGTACCTCTTGTAATTGCTTCTTTATCTAATTTAGATCCACCTTTTACATAATGGCTAACATCTGCAATATGTACACCTAATTCATAATTTCCATTTTTTAGTTTTTTAACACTTACAGCATCGTCTAAGTCTTTTGAGTCATCTCCATCTATTGTAAACATTTCTTCTTTGCGTAAATCTAATCTGTTATGAATTTCTTGCTTATCTATTTCCTGTTTAATTGACTTTGCCTCTTTTAAAACAGGTATTGGAAATTCGTATGGTAAATTATATTCCTTAACAAGGCAAAGCATATCCACACCTGCTTGGTTTATATTTCCTATTACTTCAATTATTTTTCCTTCTGCATTTTTCTTTTTTTCTGGATATTTTGTTATTTTAACTAAAACTTTTTGATTATTTTTAGCTTTGTTTTTATTCTTTTTAGATATAAAAATATCTGTACCAAGACTTGTATCATCTGGCACAACAAAACCAAAGTTTTTGCTGTTTTGATATGTTCCAACAACAGTATTTCTTTCTTTATTATCTTTCATATTTCACACCTACTACATAGCACAAAAGCGACAGCCATAAACCGTCGCTCCAATGCTTATTTTATTTTTTATTAAATCATGTATAAAATTCCTAAAACAATTGCTAAGACTGCAAATAGAACTCCTAGGATAATAGTCCATCTTTTCATTCTACCTTCTTTAGTTCTACCTTTATTTTGCTCATAAAAGTTATTTGTACTAGAACCCATTATTGTTCCAGAAGCTCCTTGATTATCTTTTGCTTGTATTGTAGCTAATATAATTAAAGCGACACAAACTATTACATATAAACCTAAAACAATGTATTTTACTATTTCCATATTTACACTCTCCTACTTATGTTTCTCATATCTTAGAACGAATTATATTGTAACATATAAGTTAGAAAAATGCAAATACTTTTTTTACTATCTTCCGCATCCACATCCGAAATTTGTAAATAATAATAAGAATATTATTATAAAAAATAATATTGTGCTGTCATTATTACATCCTCCAAATAAATTGCCAAATAATCCTCCTTGATTACAATTATTGCAGCAACTACAATCTCTTACTTCGTCTTGCATACTTTTACCTCCAATTCATACTTTTATTTTGGATAATATTTACATATATTATTTTACTATTTAATATTTTCTGCTTTATATTTTCTTTTTTACATTTTATATATTATATTTTTTATATCCTTCTAACTCTTGTTCTATATTTTTTATTATCCAATTTTTAGAAAATAAAAGACTATATTTTCTTATATAATATTAGTATGCAAAAACATTATTTTGTGTTACAATTATATTGTCGAAAAAATTATTTCAAAATATTTTTATAAATAGACAACATTTTATTGTTTTATAAAATTATGATAAATTTATATTTTTAACATTATAAATATATTATAATTTATGTTTTATAGATTTTCCAAAGCAAAATCTAAATATTTTTACAAGGATTGAAATTTCAATGAAAAAAATTGAATTATTAGCACCTGTTGGTGATTTTGAATGTTTAAAAGCTGCTGTGCAAAATGGTGCAGATAGTGTATATTTTGGTGCAAACATGTTTAATGCTAGAGCTTCTGCAAAAAATTTTGATATAGATACTTTAAAACAAGCTATAGAATACTGTAATTTAAGAAATGTAAAGTCACATTTAACTTTAAATATTTTAATAAAAAATAATGAATTTGAAGATGCAGTTTTTCTTGCTAAAAAAGCATATGAATTTGGTGTTGACTCTATAATTGTACAAGATTTTGGTTTAGCTAATTTCTTAATAAAACATTTTCCATATATGTCCATACATGCAAGTACACAAATGTCAATACATAATTTAGAAGGAGCTTTGGAGCTTCAAAAATTAGGTTTTAAGCGTGTTGTTCTTGCAAGAGAACTTGCTATAAACGAAATAGAATATATTTGCCAAAATTGCAATTTAGAAACAGAAGCATTTATACATGGAGCTCTTTGTATCTCTTATTCTGGTCAATGCTTATTTTCTAGCTTAGTTGGTGGACGTTCTGCAAATAGAGGTAAATGTGCAGGTCCATGTAGACTTCCATATGAACTAATTTCAGAAAATGCTGACTCTAATTCTAAAGAAAATATAATATCAAAACTTTCGGTTAAAAAAGACAAAATTTTAGAAAAAGGTTATTTATTAAGTACAAAAGATTTATGTGGTCTTTCTTATATTCCAAATTTAATAGATGCAGGTGTTACCTCTCTAAAAATAGAAGGTAGAATGAAAACACCTGAATATGTTGCTACTGTTACAAAAATTTACCGCAAATATATTGACTTAGCTTATAGTGATGAAGAATATAAAATAGACGAACAAGACTTAAAACAACTTATGCAAGTATTTAACAGAGGTGGCTTTTCTGAAGGTCATCTTAATGAAAAAGAAAACAAAGAATTAATTTACTCTAAAAAACCAAACAATATGGGATTATATTTAGGAAATATTGTTCATTATAATAAATTAAAAGGATTAATTACTTTAGAATCACACGAAAACCTATCTATAGGAGATACTATAAGTGTTGAAAAGGAAGATTATACATATACTGTTTCTGAATTAATGATAAAAGACAAAAATGTAGTTTCTGCTACAGATGGAAAAACTATTACTTTTGGAAGAATGAAAGGAAATATCTCTGTTGGAGACAAAGTATACAAGCTATCTAGTAAAACTTTAGATAATGCAGTAAAATATTCTTACGAAAATTATGAAAATAAAAAAATTAAACTTAACGCTATTGTAACAGTAAAAAAAGGACAAAAAATATCGCTTGAAGTATCTACCGTAAATTCAAATGTAGTAGATTTAGAAAATACTGAAATACAATATGTTAATGAAACTTCAGAAATATATCCTTGTAATGATTTTGCAATTTATAATGATATAAAAGTAAAACTCATTTCTGAAATAATTCCAATAGATGCTATAAATTCTCCTATTACAGAAGAAAGAATAATAAATCAAATTGCTAAAACTAAAAATACACCTTTTGAATTTTCAAAAATTGAAGTAATATTTGATGATGGGCTATATGTGCCAAGTATTGCCTCTTTAAATGAGTTACGAAGAAAAGCTTTAGATGAAATATCATCTAAAATAGTTAATAAATTTGTAAAAAAATCTAATTTGTCTGATAATCAAATTAAAGAAATTATAGAAAAAGAGATAAATACATCAAATGAATTAAGCAATGAAAATACTAGTTATAAGAAAATTTCTATTTTGTTTAATAACCTAAATAAAAACTATGACTATTCTAAACTTAACTTTAATAGCATAGAGAATATTTACATACCAATATCACTTTTTATAAATAAAAATTATACAGACATAATTAAATTATTTGAAAAGTACTCAAATTTATACATTTATATGCCTGTTATACTAAAAACTAATTATAAAAATCTTGTAACAAATATAATAGAAAACATTATAAAAGATTACAATATAAAAGGATTTATAATATCTAATGTTTCTGGATTTAATATAGTAAAAGATATTATTAAAAACAATAAACTAAAAGATATAAAATTAATTGGAAATCACAGTTTAAATGTATTCAACTTATTCTCTATAGAGGAATATAAAAGTCTTGGATTAAATACAATTACTATGCCGCTAGAACTAGATAAAAATAACATTATTAGTTTAACCACTTCTTCTTGTTTAGATACAGAATTAATTGTTTATGGCAATATGCCTCTAATGTATTGTAATTACTGCTATTTAAGTCATAGTAATAAATGTTATCCAAACTGCGGAACAGGATGTTCTTTAAATAAAAAATATTATTTAAGAGATAGACTTGGTATGAAATTTAGAATTATGCCTAACAATATTCAAACAATAACTACAATTTATAATTGTAAAACGCTTTCCCTTTCACCTAAAGATTTTAACGTAAATTCTTTACGTATTGATATTTTAGATGAAAGTATTGATGAAATTAATAAAGTTATTAATACTGTTGCATTAGGAAATAAATTAGAAGGAAAAAATTATACAAATGGAAATTTGAATAGAGAAATATAAAATATATACTCTTAAATAAAATACAGCCTTAAATAAAATATATGTTCTTAAATTTTAATAATTATCCCCAATATAACTGGGAGACTACTCTGAAGTTTATAAAACCCAAAATGTTGGAAAAGCATTTTGGGTTTTATTTTATGATATTTACATAAAATAAATATTTCGTATTTTTTAATATTTTACTATATTTAAAAAAATTAATATTTTTTGATTTTCATAATTTTTTTATTTCATTACTTCAATATTTGTTTTTTTAACTTCAAAATTTATTTTATCTTTCCTACATAGTAATTTTTCTTACCTCTTTTTACTACAAGATATTTTCCCTCTATAAATAAGTCTTGATTTACTATTACATCAGTATTAGTTATTTTATCACCATTTATAGAAATAGCACCATTTCCAATAAATTCTCTTGCCTCCCTTTTGCTAGATACTGCACCTAAATCTACTAATATATCAACAACATTTTTTCCTGTTTCAATGTCTTTTATGTCAGCATTTTGGAATAAATCTTCTATATCTTTCTTAGATAAATCATTAAATTTATTGTTAAATAAATGGTCGGCTAAGTTAACAGCTTTTTCATATTCTTCTTTGCCATGTAAAAATGTTATAATTTCTCTTGCTAATGCTTTGTGAGCCTCTCTTAATTCAGGGTGTTCATTATTCTTTCTTTCTAATTCTTCAATTTCTTCCTTAGATAGGAAAGTATAAATTTTTAAATAATCAATTACTTTGCAATCTTCTACATTTACGAAAAATTGATATAATTGGTAACTTGATGTTTTATCTTTGTTTAGCCATAATGCATTTCCTTCACTCTTACCAAATTTACGTCCTTGTGAATCTGTTACAAGTGGCATAGTAAAGCCATATACTTCGTCACCAGTTGTTTTTCTAATTAAGTCAATACCTGCTGTAATATTACCCCATTGATCTGAACCTGCACATTGCATATTTACTCCATAATTTTCATGTAAATATTTAAAGTCTGTTGCTTGCAAAATCATGTAAGAAAATTCTGTGTAAGTAATTCCCTCATCTAATCTTCTTCTTATAATATCTTTATCTAACATATAATTTATATTAAAGTATTTGCCATAATCACGTAAAAAGTCTAGCATATTAATTTTTCCTAGCCAATCATAATTATTAACAACTTTAAATCCAAATATTTTTTCGACTTGAGCCTTTAAACTCTCAAAATTATTTTCTACATTTTCTTTAGAAATCATAGGCCTTTCAGTAGTAGGACGAGGATCTCCTATTAAACCAGTTCCACCTCCAACAAGAAGTATTGGATTATGTCCTGCATCTTTTAATCTTTTAGAAATAAGAAAACTAGATAAATGTCCAACATGCAAACTGTCTGCTGTAGGGTCTGTTCCAATATAAAAAGTAAGTCCTCCTTCATTTAATTTTTTCTCTAGTTCTGGACTAGATACATCTTTAATCAGTCCTCTCCATTGTAAATCTTCATATAATGTCATAAAATTTCCTCCTTTATAAAATTTTCATAATCTATTTTTTCATAAATTACTTTACACTATTACAAAATTAACTTAATAAAAAATAGTAAAACAAAAAGCTTAAAATATTAATAATGAATCCAAAAACAAAAAGAGCCAAATTATCCATTAAAGGACGATTTGACTCGTGGTACCACCTTTATTTACAACCAATTATACATATAAATATGGGCTTTTGCTAAAAAATTTAATTATAAAATTAATTTTTAATATATTTTTTCTTTACATTTTTTAATTGGTTGCCTTATTCTAAGCTATTCGTTGCTAACGTTAATTGCTATAAGAATTGTAATTCGTAAATTTATATGCTAATAGTTTTCACCAATCACTATCTCTCTTAGATTTGTAACTATAAACTACTACTAAGTTTCTTTTTAAAACACAATTAAATAAACATTATTAAAATTATATAATATTATTAATAATTTTTCAAGATAATTTTGAAAATTTTGTTTTGCAAGCTGGCACTCCAACTACAGTTGTATCATTAGGTACATCCTTTAAAACAACTGCATTTGCGCCAATTTTAACATTATTTCCTATTTTTATTGGTCCTAATACTTTTGCTCCACTTCCTACCATTACATTATTTCCTAAATCAGGATGTCTTTTGTATTTATCTTTTCCAGTTCCACCAAGTGTTGCATTATGATATATTGTACAATCATTTCCAACAGTGGCTGTTTCCCCTATTACAATCCCCATACCATGGTCTATAAATAATCTTCTACCTATTTGTGCTCCTGGATGTATTTCTATTCCTGTAAAAAATCTTCCTATCTGAGAAATAAGTCTTGCTATAAATAAAAGTTTATGTTTATAAAAAAAATGTGCTATTCTATGAAATACCAATATATGAAATCCTGGATACAAAATAATTGCTTCTAATACATTTCTACATGCTGGGTCTTTTTCTTTAATATTTATTGCATCTTCATATAAATCTTTAAAAACGTTCATAGGCCCCTTCACTATTATATGAAAGAGCCTATGATTAAGTTATATATTTTTGTTACTTTATTAATACTTTTTATATGTATTGCATTTTTAAACTTATTTTTTATTTATACTTTTAAATTAAATATAAAATTTATTTTTTAAAATACTAAAGTTGCAAGTACTAAAATACCAAGTATAATTCTATACCAACCAAATACTTTAAAGTCATGTTTTTTAATATAACTCATTAAGAATTTAATTACTAAAACAGATACTATAAATGCTACAACCATTCCTACTATTAATATTGCAAGTTCTGTTCCTGTAAATGCTAAACCAAATTTAATTAGTTTTAATAAGCTTGCACCAAACATTACAGGTATTGCCAAGTAAAATGTAAATTCTGCTGCTGTTACACGAGATAATCCTATTAATAATCCACCAATTATTGTAGCACCTGAACGTGAAGTTCCTGGAAAAATTGCTGCAATTAGTTGAAATACTCCTATAATTAATGCATCTCTATATGTTATTTGCAAAGCATTATTTACTCTTGGTTCAGATTTTCTACTTTTATGCCAATTTTCTATAAAAATAAAAGCTATACCAAATACTATTAATGCTATTGCAATTACTGTAGGATTATAAAATAGTTCATTTATTTTGTCATCAAATAAAAGTCCTATTACAGCTGCTGGAATACAAGCTACTAATATTTTACCCCACATTCCCATAATGTTTTTATCTACATGTGATAAAAATCCTGTTTTCTTATATCCTCTGTCTTTTTTATTTGTAAATGGAAATATATTTTTCCAATACATTACAACAACCGCTAAAATTGCTCCCAATTGTATTACAACTTCAAACATATCAAAGAAATTCTCTGATACATTATTAAAATTTAAAAACTGTTCCAATAAAATTAAATGTCCAGTACTACTTATTGGAAGCCATTCTGTAATACCTTCTACTATACCAAATAAAATTGAAATTAAAATATCCACGTTTTTTCCTCCTAAGTATTTATTTTTATATTACTAATTTATATTTTCTTTATATTTTTAAATATTATTACATCATAATTCTGCATTCTATTGTATTTCTTAATAATCCCTCAAATCTTTCGGCATCTTTTTTAGTTCCAACTATAGTTCCATAATGTATCGGAACAACTATTCTTGGCTGTATTTCATTTACAAATTTTGCAGCTTCAACAGAATCCATAGTATATATTCCTCCAACTGGAACAAATGCTACATCACATTCTACTAATACATTGTCCTCATTCATATCTGTATCTCCAGAAATGTAATAAGATGCACTTCTTATTTCTAATATATAACCAACCCAATTACTAGATTTAGGATGATACTGTGACTTTACATTGTAAGCTGGTACTGTTTCGAAATTCATCCCATGAAGTTGATACCTTTTGTTTGGTACTACTCTATTTATTTGATGTTCTTTAAATCCCATCTTTAAACATTCTGTATATCCATCTTCTGTTACTATAATTATTGTATTTTGGTTTCTAACCTTTTGTATATCTTCAGGTGAAAAATGATCATAGTGAGTATGTGTTATAAATATTAAATCTGCATCTTTTGGCTCATCACTTATATTATATGGGTCAATATAAATAATTTTATCTCCATTTATTTTTATACTACTATGACCTAAAAGTTCAAAACCCTCTAACATAAAACTTCCCCCTTATTCTTTAGTTTAAACTAATTTTACCAATTACTTTATATCTTACTTTTAATACCTCTTATTGTCAATAATATTGCATTAATTTATAAAATATTAATAAAATTTAGAAAATTAAAATAAATTTATAAATATAAATATTTATAAATAATTTCATCTTTATTAAATTAATAGAGCACTATATTTTCTGTAATTTTGCCACAAAAAAACCTTCCATATTTTTACTTGGCAATATCCTAATTGCTTTATTTAGGTTATTCATCTTTTTTGTATCATTTATTTCCCTAAAATTATTAAAATCTTCATTGTCTATATTATTATCATTAAATGCGGGAATTGCTTCTTTTATTTCTATATTTATATCTAATAATTTTATATTCAGATTTTCTAATGCCCATTGTAAAATTTTTTCATTTTCTTCTTTATTTAAGGTACATGTTGAATAAACCATTATTCCTCCCTGTTTTAAGGTTGTATACGCACTTTTAAATAATTTTTTTTGCAATTTTGCTAAATCTCTTACGGTTTTTTCTGACCAATTTTTATATGTAATTACACTTTTAGCATCAAAACGCCCTTCTCCACTACATGGAGCATCTAATAAGACTTTATCAAAATAATTTTCATATTTTGTTCCTAGTTGTTCTCCTCTCCCATTTAATACTTCTACTATAGTTGCACCTTGAACACTTACATTATATTTTAATCTTTCACATCTAATTTTATCTAGTTCATTTGCTAATATATATCCTTTGTTATTCATTAAAGCTGCTATCTGAGTAGTCTTACTTCCTGGTGCTGCTGTTAGGTCTAATACTTTTTCCCCTTCTTTAGGATTTAACACTATTGGTGGAACCATGCTTGGCAAACTTTGTAAATAAATATAACCTTTTTCATAAACGTCTAGTTTCTGTATATCTTTTTCTTTTACATTTTTTATTATTAAAGCATCATTATACCACTGTACTCTTTCAAATTTTATATTGTTCTCTTTTAAATTTTTCATTAAATCTTGTATATTATATTTTATAGTATTTACTCGTAGGGTAGTATATTTTTCACTTAACATTCCAGAAACAAGCTTATCTACTGTTCCTGGTGAAAACATTTCATACATATTTTCCATAAATTTTTTTGGTAATCTTTTTCTTGCTTCTTGTATTGATAACATTTTATGCCCCTTTATTAGTTCCACTTTTTTATTTGTATTTGCTTAATATCATAATACTTTAAATACTTTTTTATAATATCATGTATTTTTGTTTATATATATGACATCTATCTATATATATCAATAATTTCACCGTTTTTCAAGTATTTGCTAAAAATTATGGACATTTACTAATTTTTAAAATTGGTAATATAGCCTATTTAGAATTAATTAAAAATTTGTACCATAAAAAACTTACAAAGAATTCAACACCTCTTTGTAAGCCTTACAAATTAATATAATCATTTTTATAATAAAACTAATATGAATATTAAATAATTTTTTATACTAATGTTTCTATTTGTAACATCTTTATAGCATCTTCTATATATTTTTTTGTATTAATATCTCTTATATCAAAGCTTTTATATTCTTCAAATAGTTTATCCAAATCTTTTTCTATTAATTCCATTATATCTTCATCTGTTTTTTCTTTTATACCAAAAAAGTGAAAATCATATACTGGTAATTGAAGTGCATATTTAACAGAAATTTTTACATACTCTCTCCATACATCTGAAATAACCTCTCTGTTTGTACATAAAAGATTGAAGTTATATTGATATAAATCACCTATTTGATTTATTAGTTCTTCTCTTTCTAACATACTTAGATTTTTGTTTGTATCTAATTGATTTTTTCTATTTAACAATTGTAATACTAAAAACAACAATGGACCTTTCATTTTTGGATCTAATTCATCATTTTTATATAAAGTAAAATAATATGATTCTATTATTTGAAATCCATTTTTATCTTGTATTCTAAACTCTACTGGTATTTGTTTATCTCCCATTGGAATTTTTGCTACTATAATATCTGAAAGAGGTGGTAATACTCTTTCTAAAGTTTCTGTATTTGCTATTATTTTCTTTAAGTCTGCTAATATTTTATCATACATACTTATATTTAAGTTTTGTTGATTATTATTCTTTTTTCTTTGTTCTTTTTGTTCTATCCAATCTCTTTCTGTTAATAAATTATATTCCTCATAATCTTTTAAATCTTTTTTTATAATGTCAGCAACTTTTGCAATATCTTTTTTATCTTCTACAACTACTAGAACCCCAAAAAGGTCATGTATATCTTCTAATTTTTGATAATTCGCAATACGAAATGAACGCACTGCAGAATGTACTTTCTTTACACGGTAAGAATAAAAAGCAATATTTATTTTGCTTAACTCTTTTCTTAAGTTTTCAGCATAGTTTTTTAATTCTTCACTATTTCTAGCTTCATTTAATAAACTTTCCATTTTCTTTTCTTCTGGTAACTTTGCCACCATGCTTCTGTTCATTTTATTTATCATATATTCTCTCCTTTTCTACAAAAAAATACAAGGTATGTTAGTATATGTTTTTTATATTTGTATTATATGAACATACTTTAAATTTATTTCTTATATTCCTTGCATTTTTGGTCATTTGTTTTCTTTATTTTTTTACAATTTTTTATAAAAAAATAAAGACTTTAACGCCAATATTTTTACAGCATCTTATAATTATAGCACATCAAATTGGAAAAATCAACCAAAATACTAAATATTAATAATTTGTTCAGGATAGAATATATTAGTTATGATTTTATTTGATACCTTCGCTTATATAAACAATTCTCATATTTACGAACGAAAGCGGCAAGTATATATATAATCTATATAGACGCTCAAAGTCCTCTATCAAGAGGACTTTATTATCTTATTATATCTTTAATTCTATCTCTATAATATTGCATAACCTCTGTACTTCTAGAAAAAACTCTTAAGTTTCCTAACTCCATTAATTTTCTTTTTATTTCAAATTCTATTGAAATAGGATTATAGAATAATATTCCTTTATCCGAAAAATGAACTGTTTCTTCTGTTTCTTTTTCTCCAAATATACTCCCTACTACCACATCTCTAACACTATATTTTTGAATTACTTCTTTATATAATTCTATATCTTGCTCAGTTATTCCTTTTAATACTGGTTTCATATATAGTACTGTTGGTATATTCAATTGTTTTGAAATTTCAAATGTATTAAATCTTTTACTAGGTGAGTCTGTTCCCTTTTCAATAGTATCCCATTTGCTTATTGTAGCCGAGCTAACAAATACTACTAATTGCCCTAAATATTGAATTAAACTTTCCAATTCTTTTACTTCATCTAGTCTAATTTCTTTTTTAGTAGATAATTGAATTTGATTTCCTTTTTGCAAAAAATATTTTATCAACTTTATTGTTTCTGGTTTATTATTATCATCCCAGCATTCTGAAAAACAGCCAAGAGTTATTAATGTATCTCTTGAAATTCCTGCTAGCTCTATTTCTTCAATCAATTTTTCTGCCTTTCTTACTTCTCCAACTATACTACTATTATCATATCCTATTTTACCTAAATAGCAATATAAACATTTTCCAGTACATCCTAAACAAGTATTTACAAATATTCTCTTATTATCTTTTGAATATAAATAACCTGTATCTATCATTTTTTACCATTCCATTCATCAAAAAATTCGTGCAAAAAATCTTCTAAATATTTATGTCTTTCTTTTGCTATTATTTTTGCAGTATCTGTATTCATTAAATCTTTTACCTTTAATAACTTATCGTAAAAATGACTAACTGATGTTTTAGATCCTTTTGTCTTATACTCTTCTTCATTAACTAACCCATTATTACTAGAATCATATATAGGCTTTCCTTTTTTTCCTCCATAAGCAAATGTTCTTGCAATTCCTATTGCTCCAATAGCATCTAATCTATCTGCATCTTGTACTATCTTTCCTTCTACTGAAAGTTCTTTTTGTTCAGCAATATTAGCACTAAATCCTAAATTAGCACAACTATATATTATATTTTCAATATCATTTTTAGAAATATAATTATATATGTGTAATTCTTTTAATATTTCTTCTAATTTTTCCTCGATATTTCCATTATAAAATTTATGGTCATATAAATCATGCATTAAAACAATTATTGTTATTATAAATTCATCTGCATTTTCTTTCTTATTAATTAGCATAGCATTGTTATAGACTCTTTGAATATGGCACCAATCATGACCTGTTGAGTCATCATAACATTCATTCTTAACATATTTTTTTACTATACTTATTATTTCTTCTTTATTCATTTTTTTATTCCTTTATTTAATCATTGATTTGTATTTTATCATAAAATCCTTTATTTATCAACGAATTCGTCACTTTTTGTAAATATATTTATCCTTACATTTTCTTAATTATTATAAAATCTCCAATAGAAATAATAAACAATTTTTTAATTTTTTTCGTAATATGATTTTCAAATTTTATTTTAAAAACAAATCTATATATTTTTGAAATGCAAATATTTGGTTTCTGCTATATCCTGTAGTTTCAACTAAAATTTCTTTATCTTGAAAAGCCTTTATTACTCCTACTAATGTTGTAAATTTAATTCCTGTGATTTCAATAATTTTCTTTCTCGAAACAATTGGTTCATCATACAATACATCTAATACTTTTTTAGCATTTTCTGGTTTTACTGGTAAATCCATTATAACTTTATCCATCTCCATTGTAAGCTCAACCACATTTCTAAATTTTTCTTTTGCTGTTTTTGAGGTTTCTATAACCACTTCTAAGAAAAATTTAATCCAAGCTATCATATCATTATGAGTTCTTACTCTTGTTAGCATATCATAATATGTATCTTTGTTTCGCTCTATATAATCAGAAATGTATAGACAAGATTTTAATATTATTACGAACATCTGTATTGTATCATTATCTTTAATATTAACCAAATTCTTAAATCAAAAATCTCTCTATTAAAATACAATTATAAACTTATATTATTTTCAATTTCTCATTTAACTTCTTATAAACATTTTCTACAATCCATTTTTCACTTGATATCTTTTCTACATCTTCTATATTAACCCATTTCACATCACTATTTTCATCCTCTTTTATTTTTAATATTTCATTTTCGTCAACCTCTAAAAGATAAGTTAAATTTAAATGCACATGTGAAGATACATATTTTCCTCTTTTTATATGTCCATTAACACATATAATTTCTAATGAAAATATTTCGTTATTAAGAACTCGTACATTTTCTACTCCTGTTTCCTCTTTTAATTCACAAATAGCTGTACCCAATAAATCCGATTCTCCATCTGCATGTCCTCCTGTCCATGCCCATGATTTATATATATTATGATATATCATTAATACTTTCGTTCTTTCTTTATTTACTGCCCATGATGATGCTGTAAAATGTCCAAATTCATTATTTCTTGTAAGTACATCATCAAATGTATCTATATATTTTAATATTGTTTGCTTATCTTTTTGTTCTTGTTCATTGTATGGTTTGTAATTCTCTATTTGTTCTCTTAAATTCATTTTTACTCCTCCATTTATACTATGACCTGCATTTTATATCATTTTTTCAGTAAAAATTAAATTGAAATTATAAAAATTTGTAATCTTTCAATATTTTTCTTTTATTTCTTTTTGCTCCGCTTCTGTTATTAAATTTTCTCTAAACAAATTATCTAAGAGTGATAATACTATGCTACAATTTAGCATAGTATTATCTTTTAAGTTTTTAGAATTATTAACTTCTATTTTGTAATCGTGTAGTATGAAATTGTCCTTTTCTTTAAACTTGAAAAAGAAAAAAGAACTAAGGAAAATTAGTTTTTAATTCTAATTTCTCTCGCTTTTTTCATGCTATCATTATATTATTGTGTTTTTATATAGTCAATTCCCATTTTTTTCCTTATTTTCTATTTTTAATATAGCGACAGCACATTCATTTTAACCTTGACTTTATTTTATAAAGTACATTAAAATTTATGTAGAGGATTAATTATTATTTAGCCAAATTTACTATAAATTATCTTTTATCTCTGGAAATAAATCATATAAGTTATAACCTAATAAACTATCAAAATATTCTTTTAATTTATATGTTTCTTTTATATGATATTGAGTATTTGAATAAGCCCCTCTTCTTATCATAATATCAATTAACCTTTTATCTATTGTAAATACTTTTCTGCCTTGTGGACACATTAAATCACATAAGTTTATTAATTTTTCTTCTATCGTGTATTTATGTGTCTTTATAAACTTTGCTGTAGAAGGTTTATCTTCTGGATTTGGAACTCCTCCAGCTGTACAAATAATGTCATTATTCAAATATGAATGTGTTATACATATATTGCAATATTCTTCATCATACCCTTTATCTTTTAAATAATTATATCCTCTTATCTCATGTCCATGAGATTCTCCAGTATATTTTCCAATATCATGCAAATATCCTAGTGTTATTGTTTTTTCTATGTCTACATTATATCCTTTTTCAGTTAAAGCTTTAGCAATTTTTCCTGCTGTATCTCCTACACAAATACAATGGTCTATCCATTTATCACTTTGAGTTGTTTCTCTAAAATTTTCTAAAATTTGTGATGCTTGTTTTATTGTTAATTTCATAATTCATACTCCTTTATTTCGCAGTTTTTTAATCCTCTATTTAAGAATTTGCCATCATCTATTCCTTTAAAATAATCATTAAATGCTTTTGATATTCCACTATGAGCAACTATTTTATGTTCTTATTATTAATATTCATAATACTAGCAGTATGTCTTACTAAATATATTTTCATATCATTTTCCTAATTTCTTAAATAAATCTTTGTATATTTTATCAACATTTAAATAATTAACTATTGTTATTTTATGATTTTTTGTTGTTAGTTCATAAGATGTATCATTATTAATATTGGGGCAACTAACTTCTTCTGTATCAAACCATTCTTTATTAATCATATAGGCTATAACACTAATATCCCAAATTACTCTTCTTTCTTGGATGCCATGTACACCATCGTTATAAAATCTTTGGCATAAGTAATCACATAATTCACTTTTTCCTTTTAAAAAATGTTCTAGTTCATATATTGATGTTCTTAAATTTGAAGCCACATTTTTACAAGGTATAATAGTTAATTTTACTTTTGATTCAAAAACATTTCTTACTGCTTGAACATCTTGTTTAAAATTGAACTCTTTGTTGTCTTTACTTAAAAAGCTATGTCCTCCAAGCCAAATAACTTCAATTTTATTAATTATTTTAGGCTCTTTCTTTATTGCTAATGCTACATTTGTTATTGTTCCTATTGCTAAAACATAAGTTTTATCATTTTTATTTGCAATCTCAATAATTTTGTTCACTGCACCATTTTCTTCATTATAGTCATTTTCTAAATAGTCTGTTGAACCTTTAAATAATTTGTTAGTCCAGTCAAAATGTAACCAATTACATATTTTTATGATTTCATCATAACTCTTATCTATTCCTTCTTCTATTGATATATTATTATCATGATGATATGGTGCTACTGTAATAGCTTCAATATTAAATTTGTCTTGTGATTTTAATAAATAAGCCACTGCAAATTGGTCATCACATTCATTATATATATCTGTATCTAAAATAACATTTACTTTTTTTGTTATCTTTTTTTTATTTAATTTAGATATTTTTTCATATATTTCTTTCCACTTCGAAACTCTATCTAATGTTTGTTCTTTTTGATTGTATCTTGTATTCATTGTATAAACTTTAATACCATTGTTTATTAAATCTAAGCTTATTCTTGTACTATCTTCAATCATTAAATCGATATTATTTTCTAAACATACTTCTGTTTTTGCATGTTTATCATATGCATTTGTAAATATTAGTTTATCATAAATAATATTATATTTATCTAACCATTGTGTTGTTAATTCCTTAGGATTTATATATTCTCCATTATTTCTTCCAGTTATAATATATATTTCGTGTCCATCTTCTTTTAATTTCCTTATATAGTATACTGAATCTTCTATTGGTCTTAGTTTTATTGCAAAATCTTCAATATTTGCATGATAAAAACTGCTTTCTTCTTCCTCTGTCCAGTCAAACATTCCTTTTCGTAAATATTCTGGATTTTTATTTATAATTCCAGTATTTCTTAACTCTTTATCATGTTTTAAATATTCTTTTAATAATGTATCATCAAAATTAGATATGCAATTATCTATATCAATTCCTATTCTCATTTATATTTCCTCTTCTTCATCTTTTTTTATTTTCAAATTCTTTAGTCAATTTTTCTGATAAATATTGTAATAACTTTTTTACTATATTATGCTCTGTCATTTTCTCCACATGCTTTATAAATTTCTTGTCCTATCTCCCAATATGCTTGTACCATTGCTGAATTTACGGCAGTATATATTTTTGATTGTGCTGTTAGTACACTATTCCTAATTATTTTGTCTAATTCTTTAGTTCTAACACCGCTACACACTCCACATGTGATGTATAAGGAAACATATCTACTGGCTGAATTTCTTTTATTTGATATTCTCCTTCCATCATATTTATATCTCTTACCATAGTTGCTGGGTTACAACTAATATATATTACTTTTTCAGGTCTTAATTTTAAAATATTATCTATAGTGTTTTTATCTAGCCCTCTCCTTGGTGGATCTACAAATACAATGTTTGGCACTATATTTTCCTCTTTTATAAAATCCTCTAATATATTCTCTACTGCACCACATTTAAATTTAATATTTTCTATATTATTTATCATAGCATTTTCCTTTGCATCCTCTATAGCTTGCTCTACAATTTCTATACCATAAACTTTACTTACAAAAGAAGATGCGTATATACCAATTGTACCAATTCCACAATAAAGGTCTAACACAACATCACTTTTTTTAAGTTTTGCCGCTTCAATTGCCTTATTATATAATACCTCTGTTTGTATAGGATTTGTTTGATAAAATGACATAGGAGATATTTTAAATATATACTTTCCTAATTTATCTTTAATATATCCATCTCCATATAATACAATATTTTTATCTCCTAAAATAACATTTGTATTTTTAGTATTAATATTTTTTACAATTGTTTGTATTTTGAATTCATTTTTGTCATCTTTATTAAATTTTTCAATTAACAACTTAACAAGCTCTTGTTCTTTTTCAAACTTTTCTTCATTTAATACTATAATACACATAACTTCATTAGTTTTTATACCAACTTTTACTATTAAATGTCTTAAAAGTCCCTTTCCTGTTTCTTCATTATACACATTTACGTTATTCTCTTTTACAAACTCAAGTACTTCTCTTGCAATCTTCTTAGAAATAGGATTTTGTATCTTACAGTCATCTATATCAATAATTTCATGGGTTCTTTTAGCATATATACCAAAAGTTTTATCTCCGTTTTTATTAATTCCAAATGGATATTGTGCTTTATTTCTATAATAGTATGGCTTTTCCATTCCAATTGTATTTCTTACTGTTATCTTATTTTCCAATATTTTATTCACTAAATTTTGTACTACGTCTCTTTTCATCTCTAATGTTTTATTATATTCTATATGTCTTAGGTTACATCCTCCACACCTTTTATATGTAGTGCAATCTGCTTCTACTCTATATTTAGACTTTTCTATAACCTCAATTAATTTTCCATAGCCATGTGACTTAGTAACTTTAACAATTAGTATTCTACACTTTTCTCCTTTTATTACGCCATCAATAAAGATAGTATATCCATCTATCTTTGCAATTCCCTCTCCTTCAAATCCATTATCAATTATATCTACTATGTATTCTTTATTTTTTTCAACTGGTATACTTTCCATGACAAAATTCCTTTATATATAATTTTTTATTATTAGATAAAAATATTTTTTAATATTCATTATTTAAAATAATTATTTATTAAAAATTCATCTATCTACTAATTTACCATGAAATACTAAAAAAATCAATCTCACTAATAAGATTGATTCTTTTTGGTATTTTTAACTTTTTCAATTGACCTATAATATTTTTAATCTTAAATTTATTTTTTCATTTTTTTACTAAAAATATTTTCTATTATTGTTTATTATTTTTCTTTGATTTACTTTTATTAATTAAATATTTAACTTTAAATATTTATTTTTTTGTTCTTACTTATTTTTTCTTTTTTTATATAATATAAATATAATTATTATTGCAATTGCTATTCCTGCTGAAATATAAACATATATATTTTCATTTTTATTTCTTTTTTCTTCATTTATTGGAGTTTTATTATTGGTTTCTTCTCTAATTTCTCCAGAATTATCATTTATGTTATTGTTTTGTTGTAAAATTGTCGATAGTTTTTCTGCTTGAACTTCC